>Ga0335075_10000330_pt1 | contig 84732 bp, 81 predicted proteins | sample Lox_Sample_24_FD_206723 | JGI IMG/M metagenome (GOLD analysis project Ga0335075, IMG submission 206723) | Soil microbial communities from Loxahatchee National Wildlife Refuge, Florida, United States - Lox_Sample_2.4 | ecosystem: Environmental > Terrestrial > Soil > Wetlands | place: USA... | reverse complement strand
GGCTCGCATAGAGGACCTGCCGGGCAAGGCTGCGGCCGCGGAGGCGGCACTGCTGGAAACCGTTCACCGGGATCATGCCGAAGTGAGCGGCGGATGACGTTTTCGACTGGGCGGACGGCCACGCGCCTGCCGGTTCGTGGAGTGCGGCCAGGACGGCACGTTCGGGCCCGAGGACGTTATAGCCGCGCTCGACCAGCGGCCCGCGCCGCGGCTGCTGGCCATCACCGGTGCCTCCAACGTGACCGGCTGGCTGCCGCCGCTGCCCGAGATCATCGCCGCCGCGCATAACCGGGGCGTTCCCGTGCTCGTGGACGCGGCCCAGCTCGCGCCGCATCGACCGCTGCCCCGAGAGGCGGACTTCCTGGCCTGGAGCGGTCACAAGATGTACGCCCCGTTCGGCGCGGGCGTGCTCGTGGGGCCCAGCCGGGCCTTCATGACCGGGGATCCGTTCCTGGTCGGTGGCGGCAGCGCGGCAATGCCTGGCCTGGACGCCGTAACCTGGCTGGGTCCCCCGGAGCGTGAGGAAGCCGGGTCACCCAACGTGGTCGGCGCTGTTGCCCTCCACGCGGCGATCGGTGCCCTGAAGGCCATTGGCTGGGCCGAGATCATCAGTCACGACCGTCGGATCGACTGGTCGCTGCGGAAAGGGCTCTCGGCCATCCCGGGGGTGCGGGTGCTGGGCCCTGGCCCCGACATCGAGACCCTGCCCGTCGCCACGTTCACCGTCGACGGCGTACCGGGTGCGCTGGTCGCCGCCCGGCTCGCCGCGGAGGAGGCGATCGGCGTACGCCACGGGACTTTCTACGCATACCCCTACCTGACCAGGCTGCTCGGGCTCAGGCCGGAGGAGGCGCGCAATAACGGCCATGGCGCGACGGGCGGGGCCGTCCGGGCAAGCGCCGGGATCAGCACCTCCGAGCAAGACGTGGGAAGACTGCTTGCCGCCATCGCCCGCGTGGTTGCCAGCGAGCCGCAGGTCCGGTACCTCCGGGATCCGTCGAGCGGCGAGTACTACCCAGCCACGCCGCCAGCTCGCGCCACGGTCCGTTCGGAATAAGTTCCCCGTGCGGTCGGAGTCACAGGGAGTCGGCGCCAGGGTCTTGTTACCCCACCGCAGCGGACCAAAGCCCCTACCCGGCTGGCCGGTGCGCGGGGTTGTCTGACGGGTGCTTGGGGGGCAGGGCAAGGGGATGCGAATGCGATGATCGAGGCGGTAGCGGGGCCGGTGTGGACCGACGACACGATCCGGCGCCAGGCGGCCCGGTTGTACCGGTCGGCGCTCGGGATGACCCGCAACGCCACGGACGCGGAGGACCTGGTGCAGGAGACGTTCGCGAAGGCACTCGCGGCCTCGGGGCGGCTGCAGCCGGGAACGAACCTGGCCGCATGGCTGCACCGGATCATGTTCAACGCGTTCGTCACCGACTATCACAAAAGGCGGCGGGAGCCACTGCTGGCCATGGACCCGGCCGACGGCGGGGTGAACCTGCCGTGGCTCTGGGATCGGGCCGACGGCAGGTCAGCCGAGGAGCAGGCGCTGGACAGGCTCATCCAGGCCGACATCATGGCGGCGATCCGCATGCTGCCGTACAGCTACCGGATCATGGTTTACCTGGCCGACGTCAAGGGCCTGGATTACCGGCACATCGCCGACCTGACCGGCGTCTCGATCGGGACGGTCAAATCGTCCCTGCACCGCGGCCGACGCCAGCTCCGCACCCGGCTCGCCGAGCCGCTGCGGCAAGACGCCGCGTTAGCGGTTGTTAGGCGGCGTGCGGCCTATGTGCCCGGCGGCGGCGTTCTCGTGTTCGTTCCTCACCGTTGAGCCCGCCCCAGATCCCGTGCTTGATCGAGTTCCTGAGCGCGTAGTCGAAGCACTGCTCGCGCACCGGGCACAGTGCGCAGATCGCCCTGGCCTTCGCCTCCCTGACCTCCCTGTCCTGCCACCTCTCACCGTCCGGGCCGAAGAACAGCTGCGCATTCATGCCCTTGCAGGCGGCCCTGTCTAGCCAGCTCATATCCGGCCCTCCCGCCTGATCACGTCCGCGCTTACGAAGCTCACCATCGAGGTGACCGCCGGCCTCGCGCCAGGGGCGAAGGTCCCGCGAGGCGGGGCCGCGAGGTCACGGCTTTGTCACTGCCGGCCGGGGGTTGCCGGTGCCTGCATCCGGTCGTTCGCTCGGGACACGAGCGTGCTGAGCATCTGCATCACCAGGCTGCCAGCCCAGCTCACCAGCACCGCGCACTCGATGCGCAGCGCGCCCGCGCTCGGTGCCGCATCCTGCGACGGCATGATCCGCTGGAGTTCGGCCGCCACCGACGGGGACACCGCCCGTTCGACCTCACCGCGAATCACCTGAAGTTGCCGCTGCAGCCTGGGTATCCCTTCCGGCGGCAGTGCGGCGCTATTCAGCTCATTGGCCGTCCCCTGCAGCAGCGCCCAGACACGGAACAGGCGGGCCGGGTCCTCGATCCGGAAGGCACAGCCACCGTCGGCGGCCTTGCCGACGATGACGGCGAACCCCTGCAGCGGCGTGGTGCCGTCGTCCTGTGCTGGCCGCCTGCTTGCGACTTCCCTTACTTTCATATGGTCAGGCTCGCGACCGCGGGTGACGGCCGGCCAGAGACGTTCGTCCCGACCTCGGTGGAGCGAGGTCCCAAGCCATCACGTTCTCGTGACCATCGTCCCTAGCGCCGCCGGCCGCATGCCGGTTCTCATGGCTTCCGCGTTGGGAATGGAGGTGGCGAGATGCCGTATGTTGACCGCGCGGATGCGGGGCGGCACCTGGCAGAGCGCCTGCGGCACCTGAGAGGTACCGATTTGGTCGTGCTAGGCCTGCCGCGCGGCGGGGTCCCGGTAGCGTACGAGGTGGCCGGGGAACTGCACGCCCCGCTTGACGTGATCGTTGTGCGCAAGCTCGGCGTCCCGTTCCAGCCGGAATACGGCTTCGGGGCGGTCGGCGAGGACGGCGTCCAGATCGTCGACGATTATGTGGTGCGGCAGACCAGGCTGACCGAGACGCAGATCGCGGAGGTGGAGACACGCGAGCGCGTTCTGCTTGACCGGCGGGTCAGCCGGCTGCGCGGTGACCATCCGCCGGTGCCGTTGGCGGGACGAACGGTGATCATCGTGGATGATGGGATCGCCACCGGGTCGACGGCCCGCGCCGCCTGCCTCGTGGCCAGGGCGCGGGGCGCACGCCGCGTGATACTCGCGACCCCGGTGGGCTCGGTGGCCGGAACCGCTGCGCTGCGGCGGGACGCCGACGAGGTGGTATGCGTGCACACCCCGCCGCGCTTCTTCGCGATCGGCGAGTGGTACGGCGATTTCTCCCAGGTGACCGACGAGGAAGTCACCATCTTGCTGGACAAGGCGGCGGCGTCGCTGTCCGGGACATGCAGCGCGGGTCCGGACCCGGCGGAGGTCGTACTGAACATCGCCGGCGCCCGGCTGTCCGGATCCCTGGTGATCCCGGACCGGTCCACCGGCCTGGTGGTCTTCGCCCACGGCAGCGGCAGCAGCCGACACAGCCCTCGCAACCGGTTCGTGGCCGAGGCGCTGAACCGAGCCGGGCTGGGCACGCTGCTGGTCGACCTGCTCACCGGGGATGAGGAGCTGAACCGCGCGTACGTGTTCAACGTCACCCTGCTCGCGGCCCGTCTGGCCGGGATCACCGGCTGGCTGCACGGCGAGCCCGCCACCGCGGCGCTCCCGCTCGGCTACTTCGGCGCGAGTACCGGCGCCGCCGCCGCCCTGTGGGCCGCCGCCGCCAGTCCTCCGCTCCCGGTGGCCGCCATAGTGTCGCGCGGCGGCCGACCGGACCTGGCGGGACCGCGCCTGGCCCAGGTCCAGGCGCCCACCCTGCTGATCGTGGGCGGCGAGGACTCGCTGGTTCTCGACCTTAACCTGCAGGCACAGACGCAACTGACGTGCCAGAGCCGCCTCGAGGTCATTCCCGGCGCGACCCACCTGTTCGAGGAGCCCGGTGCCCTGGAGCGAGTGGCGGACCTGGCCAGGGGCTGGTTCACCGGTCACTTCGCGCAGCTGAGCAGCAGGTGACCAATGTCCCCGAAGCCTGTCCCTTTTGACCGGGCCGAACCGGAACCTCTGGTCCGTATGGCTAGGGAACAATGCCACTTACGCCCGGTTCACGTCACCGCTCCAGGCTGATCAGGCCGTAGTGGCCATCGTAGCGGTGATAAAGCAGGCTTCCGCGGCCGGTTTCCGCGGTCACGAAGAACACGAAGGGCTGACCCAGCCACTCCAGCCGGCTGATGGCCTCGGCGATGGTGAGCACGGGCGCCGGGTGCTCGCAGAGGGTGATCGCCTGGGGTAGCGGGCCAAGCCGGTCCGGCTTTGGCCGCGCCTGCACGAGCCAGTATCGATCAGCCAGGCGGTATACCACGCTGTCTTCCCCGGTCAAGCGTTCGGTGAATAGGTGGAAGTCGTAGTCGAGCAGGGAGAGCTCGGCGACTGCCTCCTCGGGGGTCAGCGGATGCGGGGCGTAGCCCGGTCGGCGGATTACCGCCCGTTTGGCGGTCGGCCTGGGAAAGTAAGCGGGCCGGTTCGCGGGAATGCTCTGATGCCGCCACTCACCGGCCTCCGGAACCGGCAGGCTGCCGCGCCGCGCCGCCCAGTCCCGGCCCGACCGGTCCAGCCTGACCCGCAGCCGTGCGGCCAGATGCTCGATCGCCGCGCGCATGTCTTCAGCGTCCGCCTGCGCCCGTACGATCCGCCCGTTCAGGTCGATGGTGGCCTGCGCGATCGCGGGCCGCGGCACGGCCGGGTCGGCGGATACCGCCAGGGTGACGCGGGCCGACAGAACCGGCTCGGAGGCGAACCGGAGCAATGAGCCCGCCTTGGCGGACGCCAGTTCGCGCATCCCGTCAGGCACCCGCCCATGGGCCTCAACCTGTACTGGCACTGTCTGAAGGGCGTTCATGAGCTGATCACCTCATTCACTGCCGGGCCAGCCTCTGGCCCGACACCTAAGCAATATTCGCGGCCACACTCAGCGCTAGAGGCGGCCGCCAGTTGGCGCAGGGCCTTTGGTCCTTTCCCGACGGAGCCACTGACGGCGGGACGCGGAGTGGTGGCCTGCCGTCCCGGGACCTCCTGCCGCGACGTCTAGGGACCTATGGCTCTGCCGTGTGCCCACCGCCGGGGGCAACTCTGGCTCCATGAGCGGAGAGCAGGCGGGCGGCATCGTGGCACGCCTGCGCTTCCTGCTTGTCCAGGTGTGAGTACCCAGCCGACACAAGGGAGATATAGCCATGGGATACGGTCACGCCGAGCGCACTCTGGCGACCATACGCCTGCTCGAGGCGGAGACCAGGGAACTCCTTTCCCGCCGGGAGCGCCTGGATCCGGAACAAGAGCAATGGCTGCGCGAGGTCGCCGATCCGGCCTCCTTGCTCCTGTGCTCCGGCGGCGCCGCAAGGCTCAAGACGACGACGCTGCACGCTCGATGAACACCTGTTGGGCGCCGCGCCGGGCCTCGCCCTCGGGCGGGTGCCGGCGGATGTACTCGCCGTCGGGCTGCATGTCCCAGGCCGAGTAGTTGTCCTCCTCGTAGGTGCGCAGGATGCCCTCCAGCTCGGCCTTGATGGCCGGATCGCCGACGGGGGCGACAGCCTCCACCCTCCGGGAGAGGTTGCGCGTCATCCAGTCGGCCGAGCCGATGAAGAACTCGGGCGCGCCGCCGTTCTCGAAGCGGTAGATCCGGCTGTGCTCCAGGAATCTGCCCAGAGTGCTATCGACCTGAATCGTAGGGGACAGCTCCGGGACTCCTGCCCGCAGACAGCACAGGCCGCGGACCTGGAGGACGATGGGGACGCCGGCCAGGCTAGCCTGGTACAGCTCGCGGATCATCTGGGTGTCCTGGAGCTGGTTCATCTTGGCCCGGATGCCGCAGGGGCGTCCGGCGCGAGCGTGCTCGGCCTCGCGCCTGATCAGTGCGATGAACCGCTCGCGCAGGTCGTGGGGCGCTACCAGGAGCTTGCCTGGGGTCGGGGCCGGGATCCCAGCGGTCAGCTCGTTGAAGACCGCGGCTGCGTGGGCAGCCAGCTCCGGGTCGGCGCTGAGCAACCCTAGGTCCTCGTACAGCCGGGCCGTACCCTGGTGGTAGTTTCCCGTGCCGACGTGTACGTACCGCCGGATGCCGTCGGGCTCCTGGCGCACCACCAGCGCCAGCTTGGCGTGCGTCTTGACCCGCTCCACGCCGTACGCGACGTGAGCTCCCGCCTGTTCGAGTTCCTTGGCCCAGCTGATGTTGGGCGCCTCGTCGAAGCGTGCGGTGACCTCGACCAGCACCGCCACCTGTTTGCCGCGGCGGGCCGCGTCCTTGAGCGCCTGGACGATCGGGGAGCGGCTGCCGGTGCGGTAGATGGTGAGCTTGATCGCGAGAACGGCGGGATCCGCGGAGGCGCTCCGCAAGAACCGCAGGATCGAGGTGTCGAAGCTGTGGTAAGGCAGGTGCACGAGGATATCCCCGCGGCGGATCTCGTCGAATACCGCGGACGGGTCGCTGTGGTCCAGCTTCCGCAGCCGCGGATGGGTCACCGGCTCGTACGGAGGGTCACGCTGCTCGGCATGACCGTCCACAGGCAGCCCCCCGAGGTCCCCCAGGCTCAGCAGCCCGGGAGTCGCGATGACGTCGGCAAGGTCGGCACCGAGCTCAGCTGCAAGCCAGCACCGCAGGTCGGCGGGCATGTCCGCGCTGACCTCCAGGCGCACTACGCCCGCGTATCTCCGGGCGGTCAGCTCAGCGGTTACCATCTCGATGATCGCACCTGGCGAGAGCTCCGCGTCTTCGTCGTCGATCTGGTCGGTCCACGGATCATCCTTCGCCCCCCTGCTGACCCGGAAGAAGTAGCAGGCCGGCTCCAGCGCCTGCGGGAAGAGCGCGTTCAGGTTGTCGGCCATCACCTGCTCCAGGGGAACCCATCCCGCATGGTCGGGCAACGGCACCCATCGCGGCCGATTGGGCGGCACTTTGATCCGAACGAAGCGGCGGTTTCTGCGACCCGGCTCGGTGACCAGTACCGCCAGGTTGAGGCCGAGGTTGCTAATGAACGGGAACGGATGTGCGGCGTCAGCGGAAAGCGGGGTGAGGATCGGTTCCACTGAGTCCGCGAAGTACCGGGCGAGGTAGCCCCGCTGGGACGGATCGAGATCGCCGATATCCAAGATCGGGGTCCCCAGGTTCCGCAGAGCAGGGCGCAATTGCTCCTCGACGAGCCTGGCCACCGACTGCTGCTGGGACCGCAGCTCTGCGCGGCAGGCCTCGAGCACCTCGGCCGGGGTCAGGCCCGCAGGCCCGCGTCTGTCTCCGTCCTTTCTGACCTGCCGCAACAGGCCTCCGATCCGCTTCATGGCGAACTCGTCATAGAGCATGCCCATGATCCCTGCGAACTTGACCCGCTCCAAAAGAGGCTCCTCCGGGTCCTCCGCCAGGGCCAGCACGCGCCGGGCGAAGCGGAGCCAGCTCAACTCCCGATCGATCAGGGCCCCGGGAGAGTCCGGCGTAACCGGAACAGGTGGTGACATATGCACCTCGACAATCGCCCCAGCCTATCCCTGGGAATTTACCAAGCCGCGCATCATACGGTCATGATGACGGGGTCGTGGTCGGGCCGACCACGGCGCCCTGACCCGCCGCCTGGGGGTCACGGCTGAGACGAATCCGGGCTGTTACCTGCGCGGACTTGGATACAAAGCGATGCCGCCTTAGGGTAGTGCTCGTTGGGTCTGCGCTCTTGCACCGCCAGAGCAATGAAGCTCGCGGCGCTACCGAAATGCTGGCAGCATCCTCGCTGGCGCCCTGAGCAGGTTGAGGATGTACACGGATGACTGAACCGGCCGGGCCTTCGATGCTGTCAGGGACCGATGACCCTGATCAGTCCCCTGGTTACCCGTTCCGCGGGCCTGGCCTGCGGTTGAGGGTGGCGCCGTTCGCCGTGATCGCGGTCCTGGCTGAGGCAAGCCTGGCGCTGCCGCCGGGCCCGGCATCCGGCGTGGCCGTGGCAGTGAGCCTGGTGCTGCTGCTGTTGGTGGCGGCAGCGTTCGCGCTGCCCTGGCCGCGGCTACCAGCATGGCTGGCGGTGCTGGTCCCGCTGGCCTACTCCGGTTCAGTACTGGCATTGATCTTGGCGGCCGGGGTTGCATCCGGGGTCGGCCTGGTCATCTTGGTTCCGCTGATCTGGACGGCCCTGTATCAGCGACGGTGGGAGTCTGGCTGCGTCGTGGCGGCGATCGCCGCCGTGGAGCTGATCATCTCGCTGACGCCGGTAGCCGCCCCAGGAGTGGTGATCGCCCGCAGGGTGATCTTGTGGGCGGCACTGGGCACGGTACTCGCCGTCGCCACGCACGAGCTACGGGACCGGAGCCACCGCTCCCGCCAGGAGGCAGCCCGGCTGCACGCCGACCTCACCGACCTCACCGTCTTGAAGGACAGGGACCGGATCGCCGCCGCGTTGCAGGACAAGGTCATCCGGCAGCTTTCCGCAGCCGGGCTCGACCTGGAAGGAACTGCGCTGCGAGCAGCCCAGCCCGATGTGCGGGAGCGTATCCTCGCCGCAGCCGATGACCTGGACCAGGTGATCCGGATGATCCGCGACACCGTCTTCGGGCTGGATCAGAGGCTGCAAGCCCGCGGGCTGCGCACCGAGCTGCAGAACCTGTTTATCCAGCTGTCGCCAGCCCCCGAGATCAGCTTCACCGGTACCGTCGACGGCGCGCTTGACCCGGCCCGCTCCGCCCGGCTGGTGCAGACGCTAAGGGAAGCCCTGGAGGTGATCAGCCCGTACTCGACACCCGCCCGCGTCGCCGTCACCGCCAGCGACACCGCCTGCATCACGGAGATCGAGACCGTCTCTGCGGTCCCGGCTTCCGCCCACGCAGTCCCGTCCTGGGTGACCAGGCTGGAGAACAGCACCTCGCGGCCGGGGATCGGCCTTACCATCACGCCAGCACCTGACAGCACGCGATTGACCTGGTCAATCCCCCTCACCGAGCCCACCGGCCAGCCATCGCAGCCGGAATAGCCGTCTGACCCGCGGCCCCTCGCGGGACCAGAGGTCTCTAGCCGCAGGACCAGCCTGCGGCATGTCATGGCAGATCGGGCCTGCTGACCCGGCTAGCCGCGGAGCTCAGCCTCCAGCAGCGGCTCCGGGGGTGGGCTGAGGCGGCGGCGGTGTGGGCTCTGGCTCAGGCTGGGGTTCCGGCGGAGGCAGCGGTCGCCGCGGTCCGGGTCCCGGCGGCGGTGCCGACGGCTCCGGTTGTGGTGCAGGCGGCGGCCAAGGCGGCGGCAACGGGTGTCGCGGCTGCGGTCGCCGCGGAGGCTGCGGACGCGGCACCGGCGGCGGCTCCGCTGGTCGTGGTGGCCACGGTCCAGCGCCGCAGCGGAGCCTAGCTCCGGCGAGGTACCGAACCAGTGAAGGGGATTGCGATGCCATCTGGCGCCTGCCCTCCGCTCAGCGGATGGTCCCTTGGGCGGGACGATGTTCCACCACGGTGTCCGAGGAGGGCATGAGGACGCTTTCGTGGCCGTTCTCCCACCGGACCAGGTACGGCGGCGCTCCGCCCTCCCCGTGAACCTCGATGATCATCCCCTTGCGGTCCTCATCGCCGACGTGGCGGCCCCTGACAATGATCTCGTCGCCGACTCGAGCGTGCATCTCGATCTCCTCCTCATCCTGTCGTCCAGGTACTGCACAGGGTGCGCTTTCCCGCTCCGGGCAGTGGAAGGGCCGTGAGAACCTCAACTACAGGACTTCGGAGTACCCGCCATGTGACCAAAGACCCTGCCCGGCCAGCTTGGTTTCATGAGAGAGGTGGCGGGCCGCGAGCTGGCCAGCCCGGTCATCGAGAGTTGGCTGACGCGCCGGGAGCGGGAACTGGCCGAGGAGGTCCTTGGCCGGGCGCCGGGGCGGCTGGCCGCGATCGGGCTGCCCGCATCGCTGGCCGCTTGTCAACGAGGGCGCGGTGGCCCACCTGCCCCGTTCAGCACCGCCGCCGAGTTGCGCATCCCGGTCACCGCAAAAGCAGGCTGACGATAAAGACCGCAGGGACCAAAGACCCTCAGATCGGGACGTTCGGTACCCACAGCCACGCTCGATGCCGGGCATACTGCTAACACCTGCGGGACGAGCGAGGGAGCCATACCGCGGAGACGACCGGGCAGGGTCGAACCCCCGGTGATGGTCCGCCGGGAAGGCTGAGAGGTCGTCCGGCGAGAGCCGGATGGCGACCCCTAGCACCTGATCCGGGCAATACCGGCGTAGGGAAATCGCCCGCAGGCCTTATCGTGCTCGGGTGACCGACGAGGTGCTGGCCGAGCAGGTTGACTATTACCGCCGCGGGGCCAGTGAGTACGACGTGGCAGCTTACGGCGACGACGTCGCGGCGGCTCGTGCACATTCCGCGCAGCTGGTCGCGGAGATGCGGCCGGCCGGAAGCGTGCTGGAGATCGCGTGCGGAACTGGCTTGTGGACCGAGGCGCTGGCGGAGTGGGCTGACACGGTGATGGCTATGGATGCGGCGCCCGAAATGGTGGCGATCGCTCGTGACCGCGTGCGGCGGGCAAATGTCAGCTTCGAGGTTGCCGACGTGTTCTCATGGGATCCAGGTACCCAGTTCGACGTGATCTTCTTCTCGGCATGGCTCTCGCATGTGCCACTGACCCGGTTCGGGCAGTTCTGGCGGTTGCTCGGGACCTGGCTGGCCGGGAACGGGCGGGTGCTGTTCATCGACGAGCACGTCGATGAACGCGGGAAAGAGACCTATATCGCGGGCTGGGATGAGGTCGTCGAGCGGCAGCTGTCCGATGGCAGCACGTTCCGCGTGATCAAGAAATTCGTGGACCCGGACGAGCTGGAACCCCGGCTGCGCCGGCTGGGCTGGGACTGCACGATCCGCCGGGTCTCCGCGCGCTGGGTATATGGCGAGGCGCGTCTGGCGAGATAGCACGGCTCGCTGCAGGCCCGGCCATCAGCAGCTCGCTGACGGCGGGCACGAACCACGGCTCGTTCGGGGAAATTGATCTTTCAATAAGCCGGGCGGGCGGTGGTGCCACGGTTCCCGCCGTTCACTTCTCGCGGAGGATCCGGCTCGTACGGAGCATTAGGGCAATCCCGGTTCTACCGGGCCCACCAGGCCGTCTTCGGCCCCGCGCGGCTCGAAGAACGCGAAACTTCATGCACCGTTGCCCCGATTGCGTCGAAACCGTCCACAGCGAGCACAATCTAAGTAGTGATAGCCGCCGCGGCACGGGGAGAGGGCACGATCCGATGACGACCGCCGACCAGAGCGACGCGCTCGTCGCCTGGCATACCTCTGGTGCGGGCGAGGCCTTGGACGCCGTACGGCTGCGCCCGTTCAGTACCGGCTACACCGCGGCGGGGAAACTGCACCGGGTCTGGCGCTGAAACATGGCAGTCAGCCGGGCGGTAACCGCGGTGTTGCGGTTGCCTGTGCGCGCATTCCGCAGGGGTGGTGCGACGGCCCGGCGGCAGCTTACCGCCGCGGTAGGCGGCCCGGCCCGTGTCCGTGCCGTCGTGCTGCTTGCCTGCGTGCTCGCCCTGGCCGGTGCGGACACGGCCACGGTTGGAGCCGCAGCCGTGCCGTTGCGGCGGGCGCTGGGGATCAGCAACACCGATATCGGCCTGCTGGTGACGGTGAGTTCGCTGGTCGGCGCGATCTTCTCGCTGCCCTTCGGAGTGCTGGCAGACCGGCTACGCCGCACCTGGATCCTCGGCTTCGCCCTGCTGACCTGGGGTGCCGCGATGCTGTGGAGCGCGACCGCGAGTTCGTTCAGCCAACTGCTGCTCACACGGGCGTGCCTGGGCGCGGTCACCGCGGCTGCGGGGCCGGTGGCGGCCTCACTGGTGGGCGACTGGTTCCCCGGCTCGGAGCGCGGCCGAATCTACGGTTTCGTCCTCACCGGCGAACTTTTGGGCGCTGGCGTAGGTTTCGCCGTGACCGGTGATATCGCCGCGTTGTCTTGGCGGGCCGCGTTCGTCATCCTCGCGTTGCCAGCGTTCTTCCTGGCCTGGTTCATCTTCAAGGTGCCAGAGCCCGCTCGGGGCGGCAGCGGCGCGCTGGCACCCGAACCGCCGGTCGGCACGGCTCCGGCCGGACAGCCCGAAGCTGGACAGGCCGGCGAGCCAGGCATCGCCGACCCGCATGAAGCGGCCGGTCACCAGCCTGCAGAACCGCCGCCGCTAGAACCGCCGCCGCCAGAGCCGCCGCCGCCAGAGCCGCCCCCAGATCCGCACACCCTGGCCCGCAGGAAGGGAATCCAGCCCGATCCCCGGCTGCTCGGACAGGCGCGCCCTGGCATGAGGTTCATCGCGGCGGTGCGGTACGCGCTGGCGGTGCGCACCAACGTTGCGCTCATCATTTCCAGTGCCTGCGGGTATTACTTCCTGACCGGGGTGCAAACCTTCGGCACCGAATTCGTCAGCGGGCAGTATCACGTCGCCCAGGTGTTCGCCAACCTGCTCCTGCTCATCGTCGGCGGCGGAGCGGTGGTCGGGGTTCTGGTCAGCGGTCCGCTGAGCGACATGATGCTGAGGCGCGGGCACCTGGACGCGCGTATCTTGGTCGCGGCGATCGCCGCGACCGCCACGACTGTCCTGTTCATCCCGGCCCTGGTTACGCACAGCGTTCTGACCGCCCTCCCGTACGTAGTCCTCGCGGGCGCGGCGCTGTCTGCGCAGAACCCGCCGATCGACGCCGCGCGGCTGGACATCATGCCGCCCTGGCTGTGGGGCCGTGCTGAGGGCATCCGGACGTTCCTGCGCACCGCCGCCCAGGCCCTGGCGCCCGTTCTGTTCGGCGCGGTCTCCAGTCTGTTCGGCGGCGGCACCTCGGGCCTGCGCACCACCTTCGCGATCATGCTGCTCCCCCTGGCCGCTTCTGCCTTCTTCCTCTATCGCGCACGTCGTTCCTACCCCTCCGACCTCGTCACCGCCGCCGAGCTCACCGCCGAGTGACTTACCGCCAGGATGCGACGGCGGCCAGCGGCCTGCTCCCGGGGGCGGCGTGCTGGGCGGGTCCCCTCACGGCGGGAGCGTCCTGGCCGGGCGGGGCGGGCGGCGATGTGGCCTCCAGGAGCAGCAGGGCTACGTCGTCGCCGAGCTTTCGTCCGGCGTGCGCCAGCAGCCGACGGAGCAGCCCGTCCACGGCGGCCTGCAGGTCCGGGTGCCGCAGCGTATCCAGGCAGTCGTCCAGCCTGAAGTACCGGCCCGTCCGGTCGCGCGCCTCGAGCAGGCCGTCGGTGTAGAACAGCAGCCGGTCGCCCGGGTTGACCGAGAACGTGGATGACTGAATGTCGGGGTGCAAGCCGAGCGGCGTCGCGACGACACGGGGGTTCAGCGCCCGCAGGTCACCGTCGGCGGCAAGCCGCAAGGCCGGCGGGTGCCCGCAGGTCACGAGCTGAAGCCAGCCGCCGGGGTCGAGTTCGGCGAAGACCGCGGTCACGAAGTCCTCGTCGCCCGCAGCACGCGTCACGGACCGGTCCACGACCCGGGCCACCTCGGACAGCGACAGGTCCGGCTGGGCACAGGCGTCGCGGAAGCTGGTCATCGCGACGCTGGCCAGGCGCACCGCAGGGAGGCCCTTTCCGCGGGTATCGCCGATGAGCCAGCGCGGGTGTCCCGGCCCGGCGACGACCTCGAGCAGGTCGCCGCCCACCCGGGCCTCGGCCGATGCTGAGACATACCGTGAGGCCAGCCGCCCCGTGGTGACGGTGGCCGGTACCTCGCGCAGCAGCGCGCTCTGCGCTACCCGGGCCACGGCCCGGACCTGGGCGAGCCGCCGTTGCGCTGCCGTGCGCAGCGCAGAGTTGGCCACGGCGAACGCGGCCAGCAGCACGAGCACGCCCAGGTGCGAGACAAGCAGATGCGCCGGACCCGGCAGGCTCAGAGCCAGCCCGAGGCCCAGCACCAGGGTCCAGCCCGCCACCGTGGCAGTGATCCGCGGAGACAAGACCAGGGAGGCCAGCAGCGGTCCGACAGCCAGCCATGCGGCGGTGACGACCCCGGGGCCCGCGACGTACACCGCGACCGCGCTCGCCGTGATGGCCAGCAGCAGTGCTGTCGTGAACACCAGCTTCGCGCGCCTGCCCGACAACCGGGCAGGTCCCGACGCGTCCAGCGCGATGCCGTCGGCCGAATGCGCCGCAGACCGGCAGACCCGTCGCCCGGACGTCCTAGTTCCTGCCATGAAGGCCACCTCCGAGCTGCTCGCCTTTCCCGCCCCAGGCGTCTACCTGACCACTATTGGGCACACGCCTCCGCGGCCACTGACCGCAAGCTCAGAGCAAGGTCTCGATAAGCACGCCCGCGATCGTCCGGCGAACTGCGCGCTGCCCGCCAAAATCCAGGTCAACGATGGGGAGCCTGGTGTACCCGGAATGAGCAGACTTCCAGCTCACGCTCAGTGGTCCGGGACGACCGTCAGCGGCACCACCGCAGACAAGGCGACGGAAGCCGCACTGGCCGCCTACCCCGGTGGCGTGGTCGACCGGGTCGTATCACTCGGCAACGGTGACTGGCCCCACCACATCTTCGTGAACCACGACTTCCAGGTCATCGGCGCCGACTCATAGCTTCGCTAGCGGTGCCGAACTGTTAGCCTCCATCACCTGCTGGACTGCCTATACGGCCTGACACGCTGCATTTCACCCGAACTGGGTGACGCCAGCGCACCGGACCGACCATGAAACTTGAGGTGGTCCATGGCCTGGAGACGCAGATGAGCGTTGAGAGGACTCATGCCGGCCATCAGGCCAAGTATGAACTCCGCGACGAAACGACGCTGACCGGTCCTCGCGAAGCGCTCGACTACGAAATCAAATCTGCAAAGAGAGGTAAATAATGGAAACAGCAGATCCGACCTGGCAGCCTCACGAACGAAGCGGTGATCTCACAACGCGAAGCGACCTGCCGGACACCGTCTTTGCGTTTCCCAAGCAGCGGAAAGAGCCGCTGACCGATGCTGCGCATGTACGGAATGCGGTCGCACGCTTCGATCAGGTTATCGACGCTTCCGATGCCGATCGCGCCGTAGCGTTCGCAAACATCGAGAAGGCCGCGCGCCACTACGACGTCGATCTTTCCGAGACCAATTGGCATCAACTCGGCGTTCATCCGCAGCCGAACCGCGAGGAAAGTGCGCGAAAGGGCGCGGAAACGCGCATGCGCACGGGAGAGGCCGAGGAAGCGGCGCGCAAGGGCGCAGCGACGCGAGAACGGCTCGGCATCGCCGAGGAGGCAGCCAAGAAGGCGGCGGCGACCCGCCATGAGCACGCCGAAGAAAACCGCCGGGACGCATAGCCTCGGTTTACCCAGCTGACCTGGGGCGATGCGGCGCCGCATCCAAACAAGGCACATGCGACGTGGGGCAGGCCTGTCAGTGGACGTATGCGGTTGAACCGGAGACCGCCCGGGACGGGAAGGAGCAGGACAGCACCACCGTCAGAGGCCACACGGCCTGTGCCACGCCAACGAAGCGCTCGACCAGGCCAGCCTGCCCGGCCCCGGTGACCAGCTCGGCGCCGAACCACGCGGTCAGCGCGAGTAGCACGGCGTCAGCGTCATTACCCAGCGGTCGGTGGCGCCGACCGCGGCGAGCTCGCTGACCGTATCGGCCACCGGGTCGAACGACGGTGGCTGCAGGCGGGTGGCGATCGTCCACCCGCAGACGAGCAGCATCGGTCCTATGGCCGACGAGACGAGGCCCCACCACGGTACGTTCCGCACATTCAGGACGGTAGGCGGGGGTGGCTGGGACGTGACAGTGGCTAAAGTCCCGCCCAGACGGACCTGCCGGCCCTGCCGGGTCAGCTAGCGCCGCGTCATTGTGCTGGTATGGACGCTCCCAACGACCCCCTGTCCATGCCATGCTGACCCGGCTGCTGCGCGCTTACCTGCGTCCATACGCCGCTCAGGTCGCGATCGTGGTAACGCTGCTTGTGACGCAGACCGTGGGGAACCTGTACCTGCCCAACCTCAACGGCGACATCATCAACAACGGGGTGGTCAAGGGCGACGTCCACTACATCTGGACAACCGGCGCGGTCATGCTGGGGATTACGCTGGCTGTCGGCGCGGTCGCCGTCATCGCGGTGTACTGGGCATCACGGGTGGCGATGGGCGCCGGGGCGGACATGCGGACCGCGGTGTTCACCCGCGTCCAGGGATTCTCTGCCCGCGAGGTGAACCGTTTCGGCACGCCGTCGCTGATCACCCGCAACACCAACGACATCCAGCAGATCCAGCTGTTCCTCCAGATGGCGCTGATGCTCATGGTCATGGCCCCCATCATGTGCGTGGGCGGCGTGATCATGGCCCTCAAGGAGGGCCTGGCCCTCTCTCCCCTGCTTGGCGTCGCGATCCCGGTCATGGCCGTGGTCATCGGCGCCATGCTGGTCCTGGTCGTACCGCAGTTCCGGTCGATGCAGACCAAGATCGACCGGATCAACCAGGTGCTACGGGAGCAGATCACCGGCGTCCGGGTGATCCGGGCCTTCGTCCGCGGCGAGTCGGAAGGCCGCCGCTTCGCGAACGCGAACGCCAGCCTCACCTCCACCGCACTGCGGGTCAACCGGATCTTCGCGCTGGCCATCCCGGCGCTGATGGCGATCTTGAACCTGTCCAGCGTAGCCGTGCTGTGGTTCGGCGGCCGGCTGACGAGCGAGGGCTCGATGCCGATTGGCAACCTCACCGCCTTCCTCACCTACATCCTGCAGATCCTGATCTCCGTGATGATGGCGGTGATGATGGTGATCCTGGTGCCGCGCGCGGTGGCCAGCGCGGAACGCATCCAGCAGGTACTGGGCACGGTCTCATCCGTCACCGACCCGCCGAGCCCGGTCCGGCCCGGCGCGGTGACCGGCCTGGTGGAGTTCCGCGACGTCAGCTTCGGGTACCCCGGCAGCGAGCGGCCGGTGTTGAACGGCCTGTCATTCAGCCTCCGGCCCGGGCAGACCAGCGCGATCATCGGCGGGACCGGCAGCGGCAAGACGACGCTGCTCAACCTTATCCCGCGGTTCTCCGACGTCACCGCAGGCAGCATCCTGGTCAACGGCGTCGACGTGCGGGAGCAGGAAAGGGAGCGGCTCTGGCACGACATGGGGCTCGTGCCGCAGGCGGCATTCCTTTTCGCCGGGACCGTGGCGAGCAACCTGCGGCTGGGCCGGCCAGAGGCGACCGACACGGAACTATGGCACGCCCTGGAGATCGCCCAGGCGGCCGATTTCGTAGCCGCCATGCCGGGACAGCTCGAAGCGGTAATCGACCAGGGCGGCACCAACGTCTCCGGCGGCCAGCGGCAGCGCCTGTCGATCGCGCGGGCGCTGGTGAAGCGGCCCCGGCTTTACCTGTTCGACGACTGCTTCTCCGCGCTGGACGCCGCCACCGACGCCCGGCTGCGGGCAGCGCTGAAACCCGCCACCCGGGATGCGGCAGTGGTCATCGTCGCGCAGCGGGTCAGCACGATCATGCACGCCGACCAGATCATCGTGCTCGACGACGGCCGCGTGGCCGGCCATGGCGGCCACCAGGAATTGCTGGCCAGCTGCGTTCCGTACCGGGAGATCGTGATGTCCCAGCTCGGTGAGGAGGCCGCGGCATGATGGGTCGGCCTGGAGGCGGCGGGATAGCCCGCGGGGCCGCGATGGGACGGCCCGGCGCGGCGCGGCCAGCCGAGCGGGCCAAGGACCTGCGCGGCACGCTGCGGCGGCTGCTGGCACGGTTGCGCCCCGAGCGGGCCCACCTGGCGGTCGCGGTTGTCCTTGGCATCACGTCGGTGGGGTTCATGGTGGCCGGGCCCAAGATCCTGGGCAACGCGACCAATGTCCTGTTCGACGGCATCGTCGGCAAGCAGTTGCCAAAGGGCCTTACCCAGGCGCAGGTGATCGCGCTGCTGCGCGCGCATGGCGAGGGGCAGCTGGCCAGCATGCTGGCCGGGATGACAGTCACGCCCGGCGCCGGCGTCGATATCACCCGTCTGGGCCAGGTGCTTGGCCTGGCCGCGCTGGTGTACCTGCTCGGAGCGGCGTTCAACTTCGGCCAGGGATATCTGATGGCCGGCATCACCCAGCGAGCGATGTACGGCCTCCGCCGGGAGGTGGAGGACAAGCTGGCCCGTCTGCCGCTGCGGTATTTCGACAGCCACCCGCACGGCGACATACTCAGCCGCGTCACCAACGACATCGACAACCTCACCACCACGATCCAGCAGGGCCTCAGCCAGCTGCTGACCTCGGTGCTCACCATCGCCGGGGTGCTCGGCATGATGTTCTGGATCTCGCCGCTGCTGGCCGCGGTATGCGTGACCGTGGTCCCGCTGGCCCTGGTGATCACCCTCGTCATCGCGCGGCGTTCCCAGGTTCAGTTCGCCGCCCAGTGGGATGAGACCGGCGCGCTGAACGGGCTGGTCGAGGAGACGCACACCGGCCACATCCTGGTGCAGGTGTTCGGCCGACGGCAGGCGGTGATCGACCAGTTCGGCCGGCAGAACCGCCGAATGTACGAGGCGAGCTTCCGCGCGCAGTTCCTCTCTGGGATCATCCAGCCGTCCGTTCAGGTGCTGGCCAACCTGAACTACGTGGCGATCGCGGTCATCGGCGGCTACTGGGTGGCCTCGGGGCGGATCTCCCTCGGCGACGTGATCGCGTTCATCCAGTACTCGCGCCAGTTCACGATGCCGATCACCCAGATCGCCAGCCAGATGAACCTGCTGCAGTCCGGCCTGGCCTCCGCCGAGCGGGTATTCGAGTTCCTTGACGCGCCGGAGGAAAAGCCTGAACGCGCCGCGGCGGTAGCCCGTTGGGCGCCGGTGACTGGGCGGGTGACGCTCGAGCACGTGTGCTTCCGTTACGAGCCGGACAAGCCGCTGGTCGAGGACTTCAGCCTCGATGCGCTGCCGGGGCAGACGGTCGCCATCGTCGGACGCACCGGGGCGGGCAAGACCACCGTGGTCAACCTGCTCATGCGCTTCTACGAGATCGGCTCGGGCCGGATCGCCCTGGACGGCATCGACTACCGCGAGCTAACTCGCGATCAAGTGCGCGGCTGCTTCGGCATGGTGCTGCAGGACACCTGGCTTTTCGCTGGCACCATCCGGGAGAACATCAGGTATGGCAGGCAGGACGCCTCCGACGATGAAGTCGTGGCCGCGGCCCGCGCCGCCCGCGCCGACTACTTCATCCGGACCCTGCCCGACGGCTATGACACGGTCCTGGACGAGGAGGCTTCCAACATCTCCTCCGGGCAGAGGCAACTGCTGACCATCGCGCGGGCGTTCCTGGCCGACCCGGCGATCCTCATCCTGGACGAGGCGACCAGCAACGTGGACACCCGCACCGAGGTCCTGATCCAGGACGCAATGGCCAAGCTGCGGCAGGGCCGGACCAGCTTCGTCATCGCCCACCGGCTGTCCACCATCCGTAACGCGGACACTATCGTGGTGATGGAGGACGGGCGGATCGTCGAGCAGGGCGACCACGACGACCTGCTGGCCCGCCGCGGTGTGTACTACGCCCTATACAACAGCCAGTTCACCGAGGCGGCCGCGTGACGCGACCGGCCGGTAAGGGACTTTCTTCCCTAGCCCGTCCCAGGCGGCCAGCCTCAAGCTATTACCGCAGGCCGATTGCGGAGGAGCGCCCATGAGCCACGCGGCACGCGACCTTACCCCGTTGCCAGATCTGCTGCACGATGCGGCGCTGGCTGGCCCTGTACGAACACGCAGACCGGTCTACGGTGACCTGCTCCCGCCGTGCAATGCTGGCTGCCCGGCCGGGGAGAACATCCAGGCGTGGCTGGCCAGTACCCGGGCCGGCCAGCATGAGACGGCGTGGCGTCAGCTTGTCGCCGATAACCCGCTGCCAGCCATCCACGGCCGGGTCTGCTACCACCCGTGCGAGAGCGTCTGCAACCGGGCCGAGCTCGACAGTGCGGTCTCAACGCATTCGGTGGAACGCTTCCTCGGCGATCTCGCGCTGGAGCGCGGATGGCAGTTCGACCGGCCGCCCGCTACCGGCAAGCGGGTCCTGGTCATCGGGGCGGGCCCGAGCGGCCTGTCGGCGGCCTACCACCTGGCCCGCCTGGGCCATCAGGTCGAGGTCCGTGACGCCGGCGACGAACCGGGCGGGATGATGCGCTACGGCATCCCCGCATACCGGCTGCCCCGAGATGTGCTGGCCGGCGAGCTGACCAGGATCGAGGCTCTCGGCGTGCGGATGACCTGCGGCCACCGGGTCACCGACCTGGCCACCGAGCGGGCCGCGGGCCGGTTCGACGCGGTATTCGTGGCGGTTGGCGCGCACCTGTCCAAGCACGTCGACATCCCGGCCAGGGACGCGAGCAAGATCATCGACGCGGTGCCGTTCCTGCGGGATGTCGCCGCAGGCGAACGGCCGCTGATCGGCCGCCGGGTCGCGGTGTATGGCGGCGGCAACACGGCGATGGATGCGGCACGGGTCGCCCGGCGGCTGGGCGCCCAGGACACGATGATCGTCTACCGGCGTACCCGCGCGCAGATGCCCGCGCACGAGGAGGAAGCCACCGAAGCCGAGCGGGAGGGCGTACGCATCAACTGGCTGCGCACGATCGCCGCCTTCGACGGGCCCGAGCTGACAGTCGAGGCCATGGAGCTGGACGAGGCAGGGCGGCCCCATCCGACGGGAAGGACGGAGACGCTGTCCGCCGACACGGTCATCATGGCGGTGGGACAGGACGCGGACACCTCGTTCCTGCGCCAGGTTCCCGGCGTTGAATTCAGGCCGGATGGCACGGTCCTGGTGTCGTCGTCAATGATGACGGGTTGTCCTGGCGTGTTCGCCGGCGGCGACATGGTGCCCGCCGAGCGGACCGTCACGGTGGGCGTCGGGCACGGCAAGAAGGCCGCGCGGTTCATCGACGCCTACCTGCGCGGCGAGGAGGACGCCCTGCCGCCCAAGAAAGCCCTGCCGCCCAAGAACGCCGAGGCGACCTTCGAGCGGCTGCGTCCGTGGTACTTCGCTGATGCCGACCGCCGCAGCCAGCCCGAGCGCGAGCCCGCCGGGCGGATCGCAGACTTCACCGAGGTGGTGGGCGGACTTCGCGAGGACCAGGCGATCTACGAGGCCGGACGCTGCCTATCGTGCGGCAACTGCTTCGAGTGTGACGGCTGCTTCGGATCGTGCCCGGAAGACGCGATCATCAAAATCCGTCCCAGCCGTCCCGCGGGCCACGAGCACGGGGCAGATTACGCTTATGTGTTCGATTACAACCGGTGCACGGGCTGCGGGATCTGTTACGAGCAGTGCCCGGTCCACGCCATCGAGATGGTCCTGGAGGAGCCGTGATGCGCGTCACCGTCGACGGCAACGAGGCCGCGGCCTCGGCCGCCTACCGGCTCAACGAGGTCTGCTGCATCTATCCGATCACGCCGTCGTCCCCGATGGCCGAGCTGGCCGACGAGTGGTCCAGCCAGGGTCGGCCGAACGTCTGGGGCAGCGTGCCGACAGTGATCGAGATGCAAAGCGAGGGCGGAGCCGCGGGCGCGCTGCACGGCGCGTTGCAAAGCGGGGCGTTGACGACGACGTTTACGGCCTCGCAGGGCCTGTTGCTGATGATCCCCAACATGTACAAGATCGCCGGTGAGCTAACGCCCGCGGTCTTCCACGTGGCCGCCCGCTCGCTGGCCGCGCAGGGCCTGTCCATCTTCGGCGACCATTCCGACGTGATGGCGGTCAGGCAGACCGGGTTCGCGCTGCTGGCCTCGGCGAGCGTCCAGGAGGCACACGACCTGGCCGTAGTGGCGCAGGCCGCCACCTTGGCCACAAGGATCCCGTTCCTGCACTTCTTCGACGGGTTCCGCACCTCGCACGAGGTGAATACCGTCGAACTGCTCTCCGACGACGACCTGCGTGCCCTGGTTCCCCAGGAGCCGATCCGGGCGCACCGCGGCCGCGCGCTGTCCCCGGAACGGCCCGTCATCCGCGGCACGGCGCAGAACCCGGACGTGTACTTCCAGGCCAGGGAGACGGTCAACCCGTTCTACGCGCGGATCCCTGGCGCGGTCGCCGGGGCGATGGATGCCTTCGCCGCGGCGACCGGCCGGCGGTACAGCCTGGTCGAGTTCACCGGCGATCCGGAGGCAGAGCGGGTCATCGTGGTCATGGGCTCGGCCGGCCAGACCGCGGCCGAGACAGCGGCCTTCCTGGCCGCGCGCGGCGAGAAGGTGGGGGTCGTCCAGCTCCGGCTGTTCCGGCCATTCCCGGTGGAAGCGGTGCTGGCCGCGATCCCGTCGAGCACCCGGCGGCTGGCCGTGCTTGACCGGACCAAGGAGCCCGGCTCGCTGGGCGAGCCGCTCTTTCTCGACGTGCTCGCTGCCCTGGCCGAGGCCAACGCGGCCGGAGTCCGCCCGGTCATGCCGCTGGTGATCGGAGGCCGGTACGGGCTGTCGTCGAAGGAATTCACTCCCGGCATGGCGGCCGGGATCTTCACCGAGCTGGCCACCGACCGCCCCAAGGGGCCCCGGCCTCGGTTCACGGTCGGCATCACCGACGACGTGTCCGGCACCAGCCTGCCCTACGACCCGGCTCTGGACATCGAGCCGGCCGGCACGGTGCGGGCGGTGTTCTTCGGGCTGGGCTCGGACGGGACCGTCGGCGCGAACAAGAACAGCGTCAAGATCCTCGGCGCGGACCCGGCGCGGAACGCTCAGGCCTACTTCGTGTACGACTCGAAGAAGTCGGGCTCGGAGACGGTCTCCCACCTGCGGTTCGGGCCGATCCCGATCAAAGCGCCGTATCTGATCAGCCAGGCTGGCTTCGTTGGCTGCCACCAGGCGCGGATGATCGAGCGGCACGAGGTGCTTGAACGCGCGGCGCCAGGGGCGACCGTGCTGCTCAACACGCCGTACCCGGCCGACGAGGTGTGGGACTCGCTGCCGCGCGAGGCGCAGGAACAGATCCTGGCCAAGCAGATCACTCTCTACGCCATCGACGCCAGCAAGGTCGCCCGCGAGGCCGGGCTGGGCGGCCGGGTGAACACGGTCCTGCAGACCTGCTTCTTCGCCATCTCCGGTGTCATGCCTCGGGACGAGGCGATCAAGTCGATCAAGGCCGCGATCGCCAAGACATACGGTCGGCGCGGACCCGAGGTAATCGCCCGCAACGACGCTGCGGTGGACGCGGCGCTGGCGGCACTGCACGAGGTCAAGATCCCGGGGCGGGTGACCGTCACCCGCGGCGTGCCGCCGGTCGTGCCTGCGGACGCGCCGGAGTTCGTCCGCGCCGTGACCGCGCAGATGATGGCCGGGCGTGGTGACGAGCTGCCCGTCAGCGCCCTCCCGGCGGACGGCACCTATCCCACCGGCACGGCAGCGTACGAGAAGCGGAATATCTCCGACGAAATCGCCGCGTGGGATCCCGACCTATGCATCCAGTGCGGCAACTGCAGCTTCGTCTGCCCGCACAGCGTCATCCGCTCCAAGTTCTACGACGCCGACCTGCTGACCGGGGCGCCGGACGGTTTCCCCGTCATCCCGTTGGACGCACGCGGACTGCCAGATGCCCGGTACACGCTGCAGGTTTACGTCGAGGACTGCACCGGCTGCGGACTTTGCGTCGAGGCCTGCCCAGCCTCTGCGCCAGGCGATCCCGGCCACAAGGCGATCAACCTTTCCGCACGCGAACCGCTCCTGGACAGCGCACGGCGCGACGTCGCGTTCTTCGAGACGATCCCGGTCAACGACCGGTCGCGGGTCGACTTCGGCACGGTCCGCGGCGCCCAGTTCCTGCAGCCGCTTTTCGAGTTCTCCGGCGCGTGCGCCGGCTGCGGCGAGACGCCGTATCTCCGGCTCGTGTCCCAGCTGTTCGGCGATCGGGCGATGATCGCCAACGCGACCGGTTGCTCGTCGATCTACGGAGGTAACCTGCCCACCACTCCCTGGACCACCGATGCCACGGGTCGCGGGCCGGCCTGGTCCAACTCGCTGTTCGAGGACAACGCCGAGTTCGGACTCGGCTTCCGGCTCGCCGCCGACCAGCAACTGGGCCTGGCCCGCCGTCGGCTGGCTGAGCTGCAAGACAAGCTCGGGGCCGGCGGACGCGAGCTGGCCGACTCAATCCTCGCCGCCCCGCAGCGGCGCGAAGCCGAGTACGCGGCCCAGCGTGAACGGGTCACCGAGCTCAAACGCCGCCTGGCGGACCTGGACCAAGCGGATCCGGTCGTGGCCGACCTGAACAGCGTGGTGGACAACCTGGTCCGCCGCAGCGTGTGGATCGTCGGCGGCGACGGCTGGGCCTACGACATCGGCGCCGGCGGCCTCGATCACGTCCTGGCCAGCGGCCGTGACGTCAATGTGCTTGTGCTGGACACCGAGGTGTACTCCAATACCGGAGGGCAGGCATCGAAGTCGACTCCGCCGGGCGCTGTCGCCAAGTTCGCCGCGGCCGGCAAGAAGGTCCCGAAGAAGGACATGGCCCTGCAGGCGATCGCCTACGGCAACGTTTACGTGGCCCGGGTAGCCATGGGCGCCGACGCGCAGCAGACGCTGCGGGCACTCCGTGACGCGGAAGCCTACGAGGGGCCCTCACTGGTAATCGCCTACAGTCACTGCATCGCGCACGGCATCGAGAAGGACGGCATCCCACTGCGTAACGGGATGGACCAGCAGTACCGCGCCGTGGCCAGCGGCTACTGGCCGCTGATCCGCTACGATCCGGTACTCCGAGAAGCGGGCCGCAACCCATTCCTGCTCGACTCGCACCGTCCGCGGATGCCGCTGACCGCTTACACCGGCCGGGAACTGCGCTACCGGATCCTCGAACGCACCAATCCCGAGGCAGCCGAGCACCTGCTCAGCCTGGCCCAGCAGCAGGTCAGCCAGCGGTGGGCCACGTATGAGGAAATGGCTACCCGTGGCCCTGACCGGTTCCCTGGCGGGATCGACAGCAGCATCCGGACGGCCGCCGCCGAAGACAAGCCGCAGACGACGGGACCAGACGATGAACCTTGACACCAGCTACCTGGGCCTGAAGCTGCGCAACCCGCTGGTCGCCTCGGCCGGTCCCATGACTTATACCGCCGAGAGGATCGCGCTGCTCGCCGAGGCGGGCGTCGGCGCCGTCGTGCTGCCCTCTCTGTTTGAGGAGCAGATCCGGGCCGAAGCCGACCGGGACGAACGGTTGGCCGAGGCCGGGACCGACAGCTTCGGCGAGGCCATGACCTACCTGATCGACCCGGACGCCAGCACCTGGCCCCGCCGGTACCTGAGCCTGATCGAGCGGGCGGCCGGATCGGGCATCCCGGTGATCGCCAGCCTCAACGGCAGCACGCCCGGCGGGTGGACCGATTACGCCCGCGCCATGCAGGACGCGGGCGCGGCCGCGATCGAGCTGAACATCTACTACCTGCCCGGTAATTCCCCGGCAACTTCTGACTCCCCTCAGTCCGGGCGCGACGCCGAGCAGCGGTACGTCGATATCCTCACCGTGGTCAAGGCAGCGGTCAGCATCCCCGTCGCGGTCAAACTGAACCCGTACTTCAGCTCCCTCAGCGAGATGGCGGCCCGCCTTGACCAGGCCGGCGCAGACGGCCTGGTCTTGTTCAACCGCTTCATGCAGACCGACATCAACCCGCAGACGCTCACCATCAGCACCGGGTTCAAGCTTTCCAGCCCGGCCGAGGCCACGCTCGCCCGATCCTGGATCGCGCGGCTGCGGGGCCAACTGCACGCGTGCCTGGCGGCAAGCACCGGCGTGGAAACCGCCGACGACGTGGCCGCTTACCTGCTGGCAGGCGCGGACGTGGTGATGACGACATCGGCGCTGCTTCGGCACGGCCCGGCCTACGTTGCCGTGCTGCTTGACGGGCTGACAGCCTGGATGGAACGCATGGGATTCGGCTCCGTTGGCGAAGTACGCGGGATGTTCGCGGTGGCGAGCGACACCGCCCGGCCGGACTTCGGACGGGCCGACTACCTCGCCGCCATCGAGCGGGCCACCCAGGCCTACGCGCCCTGGGGCGCGTGATGACCCGTACCTCAGAGCCGCGCTCGGCGCCTAACGGCGCCGTTCGGGCGAGGGGGCCAGGTCTTTACGGCCGGTGAGGACGAACCACACGATGAGGCCGGCGATGTCGGCGGGGGCGGCGGGCTGGCTGGGGATCAGGGCCAGCACGGCCAGGGACAGCCCGGAGGCAATGGCGGCGCGGACGAGCAGGCGGCCGGGGCGGCCGCGGGCGATCCGGGACGGCAGCCAGGCCAGGTTCAGCAGCGGCGGCCACGGCGGCACCGCCGACCGCCGGGTCTCGCTGGGGATGGCGGGCAGCGGCTCGGTGTCGGGATCGCGGCCTTGGCGCCGCGCCTGGTCGACCAGGTCGGCGTAGGCCTCGCTGCGGCCCCATGGGGTGCGCAGCTCCGCGTAAGCGGCGCTGGCCTGAGTGTATCGGGCGAGGTCGCCGCCGTCGGGCCGGTCCGGGTGAGTGTCGGCGGCAATCTGGCGCCAGGCGGCGCGGACTGTCTCGTCGTCCAGGTCTGGTCGTTGCGGCAGGCCCAGGGCGGCGAACGGGCTCACGGGGTTCATCGGCCGACTTCAGGTCCGAAGATGTCGTCCAGGTCATGGCCAGCGGGCCAGGGCGCGGGGGCGGGTTCGTGGCGGGGTTCTGGGACGCGCGGCACCGGGTCGGCGAGAGCGGGCGGCGGCAGGATGGTCAGCGGGGACGGCTTCGGCCGGGCGACCTGGACGAAGGTGGCGCCACCGCGGTGGATATAGCAGGCCTGGCCGACATCCAGGCGCCGGATCAGGTCGGGGTCGGCGGTGGGGGCGCGCTGCTGACGGGTGGTGCCCTCATCGCCCCAGCTGTTGCCGACGAGCTTGTGCGCGGTTTCCAGTACCCGGTGGGTGCCGGCCAGCTGGGTCAGCGGCTCGGGGTGGGGGGTGTTCAGGACGAAGATGCCGCCGTCGGCGGTGGCCGCGATCCGGTACCGCTCATCCTCGGTGGCCCCGAGGCCTTCCCAGGACTGGGCGGAGACCTGCACGCCGATGCCCAGGGACCGGCCTCGTTCGTACAGGTTGGATAGCGGCACCCGGCCGGACACCGCGGAGTAATCGTCGGCGGCCAGCAGCATCGCCCGGGACTCGCCGGACAGGTCGGTGGCGGCGTGGGCGACCAGCTCGGTCAGGGCCATGGCCTGGGCCTCGGCCACCGAGGGTTCGCGGGTGCCTTCCAGGATGAAGTACCAGGCGTCCGCGTCGGCCAGGGTGCCCGGGCCGTCCAGAGCCGTGCCGTCTAGGGCTGGGCCGAGGCGGTCAAGCAGGGTGGCGAACCGCAGCTGGATGTCCTGCAGGTGCTTGGCGGCGGCCTGGACCCGGGCCAGCTGCTGCGGGTGGCGGCCGTCGGACCAGGCTTGCTGCAGCCAGCGGGCATCGAGCCGGTCAAGGAACGCGGCGGCGTTCACCGGGGGTCCGCCCGGTGCGGTGACCGCGAGGGTGAGCACGGCTTGGAGGATGTCGGCGTAGTAGGCGGCGTTGCCGGTGCCGGTGTCGATCATCTGGTAGAGCAGCACTGCCAGGTCCTGGGCCGGAAGGTCCCATAGGGACAGGCGGGCCTCGTCGGGCCAGACCGCGACACGGCGCGCACCCGCGCCGTACAGCAGCCGGCGGGTGCGGTCGGCCTTGCGGCGGGCGTCCTGGCCGCCCTTGCAGTCAAGCACGACCAGCAGCGGCCGGTTCCCCTTCCCGGCCCGGGCCTGGTCGAGGGTAGTGGTGAACCATCCCGCCCAAAGCCGGATCATCAGGTTCGTCTTCCCGCTGCCGGTGGATCCGACGATGACCATGTGGCGCGCGCACGCCTTGGCCCGCAGGGTGAAGACCGGATCCCAGCGGTGCCCGATGGCGCGGATGGTGCCGCCGACAGGGATGCGCCCGCCGCGGGCCAGGAGCGGGACGGCGCCAGGGGCGTCGGTCAGCCCCTGGGCGGTGCGGACCTGCCGACGCCACTGGCGGGCATCGAAGGCAATCGGCGCCGAGGCGGTGATGCCGCCCAGGCCGGTGGTGACCGCGTAGTTCCGCCACGCCCACACCAGCGCGGCCAGGGCCAGCCCGGCCGGGATCGTGACCGGGGCGAGCTGCAGGAACGTGCGGGCCGCGGTCAGGGCGGTCACGTGCGGCCAGCCTCCTTCCCACTCACGACCCGGGCTCAGCGCCACCGCCTGCCAGGATCGCAGCGGCACCGCGGAGGCCAGCAGCCAGATGCCGGTTGCTGGCAGCGCCCATGCCGCGGCGCGGCCCAGCCGGACCGGCGGCCAGCCGCGCCACCACGCCGTCAGGTATCCGCCCAGGCTTACCAGCGTGAGCGGCCAGGCCGCGAGCACGCTCATGGCGATCAGCAGCCATCTAACCCCCTTGACCGCCTTACGCAGCAACCACAGGCACGCGGTCAGGCGGATCCACGACCACACGCTCATCGCGGCGGCTCGAGGAGGAGCGCGGTTGCGGGCAGTTCCCGGACGGCAACCCGGGATTGGTCGCGGTCGGGTAGCGAGGCCACGGCGCGGGTCACGACAGGCAGGGCGCCGGTAGCGGCCAGGTAAACCACCATCGAGTAGGGCACGAAGGTGAGCATCTCCCCCATGATCCGGGTGGTCCGGGCGATGGACTTGGGGGTCAGCTCGACTTCGACCGCCCACACCTGCCCGCCGTACCGGCTGCCGGGGAGGCTGGGCCAGTGGATCTCCGCGTCAGGAACGTGCCCGCCGCGACCCGCCGCGGACAGGTCGGCGCGCAGCCGGCGTTCGGAATGCCACCAGGCCTGGCCACTGGCCCAGCCGGCGCTGGCCTCCAGCCACAGCCGGGCGGCCAGGACGGCTCGGATGTGCGCGAGCCGACCCAGGGCCGGGCGGGCGGCAGGGAATCCAAGCCCGGTAGCCGTCATCCCGTCCCGGGTCAGCCAGCACCACCCGGGCCCGGGACCCATGTGGCCGGTGGCGGCATATCCGGTGCGGCGCCAGCGGCGCACGATCGCCGGGAGCCTGCCAGGCGGGACCTGCAGTGCGGTCGCGAGCAGGTCGTAAGGGGCACCGTACTGCTCCCCGCACAACACCAGCCCGTGGATGTCCCGTTGGGACAGCCGGGTCCGGCCGGCGTTTGCGCGGCGCGCTGGGGGCCCAGCCGGACGTTCAGCGTCGGCAGGTGTGATCGCGTCGTGGGCCTTTGCAGTCATGCCGATCCCAGCCTTCCCTGCGGTAACGACAGCATCTAATGCTCTCTGTGCTCACTTATGCACGAGATGTGATGATTGTTCCGCGCAGGCCTACGGCCTGAAGGCAACCCGGGATTCTGTAAGCGCATCGTCACAATTACTTTGCGTAGCGGGATTGGGGTCGGACGCGTGAACCACGGCCCGTTCGGTATGAAATTAACTGGCTACCAGAGCCTTGACCGATGCGATGATCTCGGCCAGACCGGACTTGGCGTCGGAGAAGAACATGCCTGTCTTCGGCTCGATGTACAGCTCGTTGTCTATCCCGGCGTACCCGTGGCCCATGGATCGCTTGATCACGATGACGCTCTTGGCCTGATCCACGTTCAGGATCGGCATGCCTGACACCGGGTTACCAGGGCGACGGGCGGCCGGATTGGTGACGTCGTTGGCGCCGACGACGAGGGCCACGTCCGCGGTGGGGAATTCCGGGTTGGCGGCGTCCATCTCCTTCAGGTCGGTGTATGGCACGTTCGCCTCGGCCAGCAACACGTTCATGTGACCGGGCATCCGGCCCGCAACCGGGTGGATGGCGAAGAACACCGTGGCATGTTCGGAGAGCATGGCCGCCAGTTCCGCCGCCTCATGCTGGGCCTGCGCGGCGGCAAGTCCGTATCCGGGAACGATGATGACCTTGCTGGCGTAGGCCAGCTGGATGGCGGCGTCCTCGGCCGAGATGCGCCGGATGCTGGCGCCCGCGCCGAGGGCGGCCGGGCCGGTGGCCGGGCCGCTGTCCCCGGTGCCGAACCCGCCGAGCATCACGCTGACCACCGAGCGGTTCATGGCCTGCGCCATCAGCACGGTGAGGATGCCGCCGGAGGCGCCGACCAGCGCTCCGCCGATGATCAGGCCGCCGTTGTCGATCACGAAGCCGGCGATGGCCACGGCGATACCGGTGAAGGAGTTCAGGAGGGCGACAACCACGGGCATGTCGGCCCCGCCGATCGGCATCGTCATCGTGACCCCGAAGGCCAGGGCGGCGCATACGACCAGGATCAGCATGGCGGTGGAATCGTGGCCGACCAGCAGGTAGCAGCCCGCGCCGAGCCCGACGACGGTGAGGGCGGCGGTTATGAGGCGGGCGCCGGGGAAGACCACCGGGCGCGAACTGACCCAGCCCTGCAGCTTTCCGGCGGCGATCAGCGATCCGGAGAAGGTGACGGGGCCCACGATGACGTCGAGGACGGTCGCGATCATGACGCGGCTGGAGATGCCGGCGCCTCCGGTCAGGCGGACGAAGTCGCCGACCGCGACCAGGGCGGCGGCGCCACCGCCGACCGCGTTGAAGATGCTGACGACCTGCGGAACGGCGGTCATCTTGACCCGGCGGGCCATGACCAGGCCGACCGCCGCGCCGCCGACGGCGCCAACCGACAGCACGACCCAGCCGGTCGTGGTGATCGTGTCATCGTGGATAATGCTGGTCAGCGCCGCGGCCACGGCGACGATCATGCCCAGCCAGGACAGCCGGCTGCCCTTGCGGGCCGTGGCCGGGGAGTTCATCAGGTGCAGCGCCACCACGAAGCCGACCGCGGCCAGCAGGTAGGCGAGCGCCACGGCGATGCTGACGGCATTCATGACAGCTCCCCGGTCCCGTCGTGAGCGGGAGGCTCGGGCCGCTTGCGGAACATCTGCAGCATCCGGTCGGTGAGGCCGTAGCCGCCCACGACATTCATGCCGGCGAAGAAGGCGGCGACGAAGGCGAGCGCGTAGCCGGTGTCCGTCCGGGCCTGCGAGGCGGTCACGAAGGCCCCGACGATGACGATGCCGTGTATGGCGTTGGACGCCGACATCAGCGGCGTGTGCAGGGTGGACGGCACCTTGGTAATGACTTCGTACCCGACGAGGATGGCCAGTACGAAGAGGTAGATGTCGGACATCAGGCCGGTAGTCATCGGCTGCCTCCCGCGGCGGACGATTCGAGCAGGGCGGCCACCGCCGGGTGGATCACCTTGCCCTGGTGGGTGATGACCACGCCGGCCTGGATCTCGTCGGCGGGGTCGATCGTGAGCGCGCCGTCGCGGACCAGTTCGGCCAGCAACGCGACGATGTTGTGCGAGTAGGCGGCGGAGGCAGCGGTGGGCATCCGGGAGGGCAGGTTTCCCGCTCCGATGATGCGGGCGCCGTTCTCGGTCATCACAGTCTGGTCAGGTACCGATCCCTCGATGTTCCCGCCGAGGCTGCTCGCGGCCAGGTCGACGAGGATCGCGCCGGCCTGCATGCCCTTGACGGCCTCGGCGGTTACCAGCACCGGCGGGCGCCGGCCCGGCACCTGAGCGGTGGTGATGACGACGTCGAAGTGCGCGATCTGGGCAGCAAGCTCAGCCTGCTGGGCGTGGTGTTCGTCGGCGGTGAGCTCCCGAGCGTATCCGCCCTCCCCCGCTGCCGACTGGACCGATTCGAGCTTCAGGAACCTGGCGCCGACCGACTCGACCTGGCCCTGGGTCTCCGGCCGTACGTCGTAGCCGGTCACGACGGCGCCGAGCCGGCGGGCGGTGCCCATGGCCTGCAAGCCGGCCACGCCCGCGCCGAGCACAAGGACACTCGCGGGTCGGCTCGTCCCGGCCGCGGTGATCAGCATCGGGAAGAACCGGCCGAAGTTATCCGCCGCGAGCAGCACCGCCTTATAGCCGGCCACGTTGGCCTGGGAGGTGAGCGCGTCCATGGACTGGGCCCGGCTCACGGTGCGCGGCAGCCCGTCCAGGCTGATCGCGGTTACCCCGGCCCGGGCCAGCTGGCCGATCAGGTCCGGCTGGGCCAGCGGTCGCAGCATGCCTATGACGGTCTGGCCTGGGCGCAGCAGGGCGATCAGGTCCGGCCCGGGCGCAGCCACGCCGACCAGGATGTCGGCTCGGCCGATCGCGTCGTCCCGGCTGACGACTTCCGCGCCGGCTCCCTCGTAGGCGCTGTCGGGGAAACAGGCGGCGGCACCCGCGCCGGCCTCCATGAGTACGTGTACCTGGGCGCGAGCCAGCCGCGAGACCGACTCGGGCACGAGTGCGACACGCTGCTCCCCCGGCGCTGTCTCCCTGAGGGCGCAGGCGATGACGGCCGGCTCGTGTGCGGGATCGCTCATGACGGTTCTCCCTCCGCGGCGCGGCCTGGAGCCGTGCCTTGTGGCCGCTCCTAGCTCACTAGGGCGACAGCACGGAGGTCAGAGCCGGACGCCGGCCGATCCGGGGACCAAGGTCCCCTGGATCTCACCGCGCCCGCGGAGGAGGGCTGGCGCGCTTGTCGGCGACCTTCTCGAACGGGACCGTCGGCTCGAACGGAATCGCGTCGAGAAACCCCGACAGGCCGATTCCCCGGTGCAGTCCCCTCTCGTTATGCCGTTCGGCCAGGTCGTGGGCGAGGAGTACCTGTTCCTGGTCGGCGTTCGCCTCGGTGAACGGCGTGTCCCACGGTCCGTGGTTGCGCAGCCGCCGCAGCATGGCCAGCGGCAGCCAGACATCGTCCAGCGTGACGCCGTACTCCACGACCATCCGCTGCTCCAGCTTCCAGTCCTCGGCACTCACGAGTTCACCCCTATCCGAGCGGGCCGCTAGCACTATTGGGACAAAAGGGTAACGATCTGCCGGGTTGTCAGGGATGCGTTCCGGCAAGCCGGTTTCGGGTCATTTGCCGGGGTGGCCGGGTCGTTCGCCTCTGCCGCGGCGAGAGTGGTGGCGAGATCGTATTAACGGCAGGAGTTGGGCCGAGCAGCCTGGTCCCACTACGCCGTCCGCCACGGTCACGCCCACGGTGACCTCTCCGAGCACGCCGTCCCCGTCAGCCACGGCTACCTCTCACCCGTGAGGCACCGGGTCGATCGGCAACCGGTCTGTGACCGATGGAATCGACGAACGTCCTGCCTCGTCCGGGCCCATCGCCTCTCACCTGTTACGGGGGGATCCGAAACGGTCAGACAGGCTGCCGAACGTGAGCGGCAGAGCGGCGAACACGAGGTTGTAGGCGTCGACCACCCACTGCAGCTGGGTGGTGGTGTGCCTTGGACCTCATGCTTTAGAGTCTCAACATGTAGCTTTAGAATATCAAGTTACAAGAATTGAAACTCAAGCTTACATCGGTTAGCCTGAGGGCATGCGGAGCTATGGCCAGTACTGCTCGGTAGCGAAGGCACTCGACGTGATCGGTGACCGGTGGACGCTGCTGGTCATCAGGGAGCTGCTGATCCGGGGCGCCTGCCGGTATACCGACCTCCGCCACGGCCTGCCGGGCATCGCCACCAACCTGCTCGCCGACCGGATCCGCGAGCTCGAGGCCGCGGGCCTGGTCCGCCGTGAGGAGGCACCGCCCCCGATCGCCACGACCCTCGTCCACCTCACGGAAACGGGCCGGGAACTCGAGCCCGTCCTCAAGGCTCTTGGCTGGTGGGGGATCAGGTACATGCGGGAGTTCGTGGACACGGACGAGTTCCGTGGCCAGTGGTTCGCCTACCCGGTCGAGTTCTTCCTGCGTGACCGGGACCCCGACGCCCGGCCGGCCTCGATCCAGCTGCGGGCCGGGCCGGACCCCGCGGTCATCGAAGTGCTCGGCGGCGCGGTCCGCCTCCGCGCTGGCTCGGTGCCAGTACCGGACCTCGTCCTAGCCGGACGGCCGCAGCTGATCGCCGCGCTGCTCACCGGCCAGCTCACCGCCGCCGAGGTGACCGCGCTCGGCCTGGAGATCAGCGGCGACGCCAGCCTCCTGGACCGCGTCCTGCCCGGCCCGGAAGCCGCCTACCCGAGCTCCCCACCACCCGCGGCAGCGTCCGCCTGAACCCCGTCCCTCCGCACCTCACTCCCACTGAACGGAGCACCGCCATGACAACAAGCCAGATCAGCGCCCAGTACACGACCGGCCTATCGCGGCAGGGCATCGAGCGGGCTCTGCTCGATGCCGGGAAGGACATGGCCCACCTGACGCCCGCGGACCTCGGGATGCTTGAGGACTTCCACACGCTGGGCCGGATTGCCACCGCGCAGCTTGCGGAGCTGGCCAAGATCACCGGCCAGGACCGAGTGCTCGACGCCGGTGCCGGTATCGGCGGTACCGCGCGGTTCCTCGCCGCCACCTACGGGTGCCAGGTCGCCGCCATCGACCTGACTCCGGAGTACTGTCAGACGGCCAGCTGGCTCAACGAGCTCACCGGCCTCGACGGGAAGATCACAGTGCAGCCGGGTGACGTCACCAGCCTGCCGTTCTCCGACGCCAGCTTCGACGTGGTGACCAGCCAGCACGTCCAGATGAACGTGGCAGACAAGGCCCGTCTGTACGCCGAGGCGCGCCGGGTCCTGGTTACCGGCGGCCGCCTCGCCATCTGGGACATCGCGGCGGGAGAGCCAGGCGAGCTCAGCTACCCGCTGCCGTGGGCCGATCAGCCCGACCGCAGCCACGTCGTGCCGGCCGCTCAGCTGCGTGCCGCCATCGAGGGCGCCGGGTTCGCCATCGATCACTGGGCCGACCTGACCGGCGATGTGGGCCCCCTGATGCGGACCGTCATCTCCCAGCCGCCCGCCACGCTGGGGCTGCACACGTTCGTTCCCGACTTCGCCGTCAAGGTCACGAACCTCATCCAGGCGATGGAGGCGGGCCGCCTCCGCGTCATCCAGGCCGTCGCGCTCGCGGGCGACGGTTACCTGTCGCGACACTAAGGACGGGGCCTGCCACCGGCGGACGGCCAAGACGCCGGGCACTAGCAGCAGCCCGGCCACCCAGCAGCCGAGCTGCAGCAGCGGGGATGCGGCCGGGCCCGCACTGGCCAGGGACCTGATCAGGCCGACCGCGGCGGTAACCGGGTTGGCGCGGGCGATCGGCTGCATCCAGCCCGCCAGCTCGCCGACCGGGGCGAACGCCGAGCTGAGGAAAGCAATCGCAATCGCAGGGAAGAAGAGCACCCGCTCGGCCGTTTCCGGGTCCTTGATCAACAGAGCGAGCCAGGCCGAGGTCACGGCGACGGACAGACCGAACGCGACCGTCACCGCGACTATCCCGGCCAGGCCCGGCAGCCCGGACCGGACCCGGAACCCCAGCAGGCCGGCCGCAGCCAGGAGCAGGACCGCCTGCACCACGAAGATCACCGCATCGGAGGCCAACCGTCCGATGAGCACGGCGGCGCGGGACATGGGCAGCGAGCGGAACCGGTCGGCCAGGCCGCTGCTGGCATCCCGGAGCAGGGCCAGCCCGGTGGTGGGAGCGGTGAGGACCGCGTTCTGGATGATGATGCCTGGGATCAGGAATTCCCGGTATGACCCGCCTGCGGCGTGCCGGGTGACGGCGAGGTTGCCAAGCACGGAAACAAACAGGACCAGCAGCACCAGCGGCTGCACGAGCGGATAGATCAGCCGGCTTGGGTTCATCCGCAGCACACGCAGCTGACGCTCCGCGATGAGAGCGCTGTCCCGCGCCACCCGGTATGACAGTGCCACCTGGTGCGACAGTGCCACCCGGTATGACAGTGCCGCCCGGTACGACTGGGCGGCGGTCACGGCGCAACCTGGGTCAGCGCGAGGAATGCCTCGTCCAGGGACGGCTGGCGCAGGCCGAGGTCGGCAACCGTGATCCCGTCGGCCGCGAGCGCGGTGGCCGCCGCGAGCAAGGTGGCGGTACCGTCGCGCGCGGGCAGGGTCAGGCGCCCCGCCCCGGTCTCGGCCCGGATCTCGCCGGGCGGCAGCGACAGCCGCCGGGCCAGGGCGCGTGACGCGACGGGCGTGGCGGCGGGCTCGTCAATCCGGATCTCGGCCACCTGGCCGCCGACGCGGGCCTTCAGCTCGGCCGCGGTGCCGGATGCGACGACCCGCCCGCGGTGCAGCACGTGCACGACGTCGGCGAACCGGTCGGCTTCCTCCAGATACTGCGTGGTGAGCAGCATGGTCGTACCCTCGCCGCGCAGTTCGGCCAGCACCGCCCACAGCTGCTGGCGACTGGCCGGGTCGAGACCGGTGGTGGGCTCGTCGAGGACAAGCAGCGCGGGGCGGGTCATCAGGCTGGCGGCCAGGTCCAGCCGACGGCGCATGCCGCCGGAATAGGTCCGCACCGCCCGGTCCATGGCGTCGGTTAGGCCGAAGGTTACGGCCAGCTCCGCAGCCCGCTGGTAGGCCTGGCGTCGCCGCAGGCCGGCGAGGCGGCCGATGAGCACCAGGTTGTCGCGGCCGCGCAGCCCTTCGTCCAGGCCCGCGTACTGGCCGGTCAGGCCGATGTGAGCACGGACCTGCGCCGGGTGCGCGACGACGTCGTACCCGAGGACCCGTACCAGCCCTGCGTCGGGCCGGGTCAGCGTGGCAATGATCCGTACCAGAGTTGTCTTGCCCGCACCGTTCGGCCCGAGCAGCGCCGCCAGCGTGCCGGGGCTTACCGTAAGGTCTACCTTGTCGATGGCCGTGACCTGGCCGAACGCCTTCACCACCCCGGCCATCATGATGGCAGGGGTGCCGTCCCGTGCTATAGGATCGGTCACACTGTGAGGCTAGCACTTAGTGAGGGCACCGGACAATATGGCTTACTCAGCACCTTATGCCGGAAAGCCCGCCCCGGCCATGCCAGATGCTGCGGCGACGGATCTCGAGGCCGCTCGCGGCGCGGCGTCAGGCAAGGATCCCCACCATGCCGACTTGGCGGTGAGTGTGGTCGGACACCTGTTCCGGCTCGCTCCGCGACTGATGGACCTGCAGGATCTCGGGGCACGCCAGTACGGGCTCGGCTTCGCCCGGGGCCGGGTGCTATGGGCGCTGCAGGAGTCAGGCCCGGTGCTCATGCGGGCGCTCAGCCAGGCCCTCGGGATATCGCCGCGAACGGTCACCGGTCTGGTCGACGCGCTCGAAGCTGACGGCTGGGTGACCCGTAGCCCGCACCCGGCCGACCGCCGCGCCACGATCATCTCGCTCTCCCCCGCCGCCGAGACCACTCTGACCAGGTTGCGCGACTCCTACGAGGGCATGGCCCGCGACCTGCTCGGCGACCTCCCGCCCGGCGACCTCGCCCGCTGCCGGGCGGTTATCGCCACCCTCGAGGAGCGCCTCGACGACGTGGTGTACAAGCGAGTGGCCGCCTTCGGTTCCCCGTCCGGCCCGGGGCCCTCTGGCCGCCCGGATCGGGACGAATGACCCTGTGAGCTGCGTTGCAGCGGAGTCACGCTGACGTCTCGGTAGAGCTGGTTTCCACCCCTGGCGGTGAGGCGACCGTGGCGGTCAGCAGCGCGGCGACACGCACCGAACGGCGCCGGGAAGACAACACTGGTCAAGCAGGTGATAGGCCTGCTGAAGCCGGACGACGGCCGGATCACGCTCGGACCGTTCGACCTGGTGGCCGACCCTGACGCCGCCCGCCAGCTCTGCTCGTACCTGCCGCAGGCCCCGATGCCGATCGACTCGTTCCGGGTGCGCGAGGCGATCGAGCTCACCGGGAGGATCCGCGGCGGCGACCGCATGGCCGTGCGGGAGCGCGCAAGCGAGCTGATCGGGGCGCTGGACATCGGCGAGTGGGAGAAAACCATGGGCCAGCGCCTGTCGGGCGGGATCAGGCGGCTGGTCGGCTTCTGCATGGTGACGGTGTGGCCCGGGCGCGTGGTGATCCTTGACGAGCCGACCAATGACGTCGACCCGCTGCGCAGGCGGCTGCTGTGGGAACAGATCCGGCTGCTGGCCCAGCAGGGCTGCGCGGTGTTCCTGGTCACCCACAACGTGATGGAGGCGGAGAAATGCTTGTACCTGAGGCCGAGACTCCCCCGCTGCCGGGCTGGGTTCGGCAGCCGGTCCGGGTCGGGCACAACCTCATCGTCACAATCGACGAAGCCGACGCGGCCCACGGCATCAGCTGGGCCGCCGACCTGATCGGCCGAGGCATAGCGGAGGAGTACGCGCTCGGCGCCACAACGCTGGAAGACGTTTACATCCGGCTCACTGGTCACATGTCAGCGGCGGCTTGACATGGCCGAGATGGCTGGCCCGCTCGCGCCAGGGATGCTGCGCCGGGGCCTGCCCTACTGGGTGAAGAGCTACTGGACGCTGACCCGCTGGCACCTGGCCAGCCTGCGGATGTGGGTGATGCTGCTGCTCGTCGTCCAGGTCATGACCGGAGCGGGGTTCGTGCTCGGGTTCGCCCTGTTCTTCGACCACATCCCGGCTTCGGCGGCGCTGTTCGTCTCCACAGGAGTACCGGTGATCAATCTGGTCGTGGTGGGCATCATCCTGGGACCACAACTGGTGGCCCAGCAGAAGGTGCAGCAAAGCTACGACTTCATGCGGACCATGCCGGCGCCGCAGGCGTCGGCCGCGGCGGCCTGGTACACGGTGTGCCTGTTGGCAAGCCTGCCCGCGGTCGCGGTATCCCTGCTCATCGCCGAGGCCAGGTACGGGATCTCGTTCTCGATCTCCCCGGCCATCGTCCCGGCCATCTTGCTCACGGCGTTCACCGGCACGATGATCGGTTACGGCCTGGGTCACGCGGTGCCGAACCCCGATGGTGACCAACCTGGTCACCGAGCTGATGATCTTCACGGTCTTCGGCTTCACCCCGATCCTGTTCCCCGCGGCGCAGCTGCCGGGGTGGCTGGCCGCGTTGAACTGGTGGTTCCCGTTCGGGCACATGGCCGTCATCGTCCGGGCCGGGCTCACCGCCGGGATGGTAACCGGAATCGCGAGCTCGTACCTGATCGTGGCGGTGTGGGGGATTATCGGCGCGGCCGCCGCGGCGTGGGCCCTGGGGAGACGCGGATGACCGCCATACAGCAGCCTTCGCTGAGCACAGTAACCCGGTCTGGCCCAGGCTACTGGCTGGCCAGCCTGGGCTCGATGCTGCGGTTCGAGATGGGCCGGGCCCGCCAGTGGGCCGGCCTGATGATCGTCATCCAGATCCTGATGGGCGCGGGAATGGCGGTGATGTACGGGTTCTTTTACCCGCGGGTCACCCACTCGACGGCCCTGTACATCACCACAGGAACTCCCGCCCTGGCGCTGATCCCGATCGGCTTTGCCCTAGTCCCGGCCAGCGTCGGGCAGGACAAGCTGGCCGGGACGTTCGACTTCACCTGGTCGCTGCCTGTACCGCGCAGCGCGCAGGCGGCCGCGACGTTCCTGCTGTTCACACTGCTGTCGCTGCCCGGGGCGGTGCTCGCCCTGGCCGTGGCCTCGTGGCGGTACGGGATCCGGCTGAACGTTTCGCCGCTGATCGTGCCGGGCGCCGGGCTGTGCGCGCTGATGGCCATCTCGGTCGGCTTCGGGATGGCGGTCGCGATCAGCAATCCGCTGCTGATCAACCTGATCACGAACGCCCTGATCTTCGTCGTGCTGCTGTTCTCTCCGATCGTGATCCCGGCCAGCCACTTCCCTGTATGGCTGCTGGCCTGCGACCGGGTGCTGCCGTTCTACAACATGGCCGAGCTCATCAGGGCGGGACTCAGCAACGGGCTGGTCACCGATCTGACGCGTTCCTACCTGATCCTGCTCGCCTGGACCGTCGCGGGCTGGGCCCTGACGGCCTGGGTTGTCGGCCGGCGGAGATAAGTCTCCGACGGCGCATGTCAGGGCCGCTGCTCCCACCGTCTGACCATTTGCTCCGCCTGCTCGGCAAAGGCCCGCCACCGCTTGATCTCAGCGGGATGATTCATCCGCCCAGGCCGCCTAACGAGGTCGGCCCGCTGCTCCAGCAGCGCTACGGCATCCAGCGCAGCTGCCTGCAGTGCCCGCGCGGTTCGCGCCGCATGCTCGTCCAGCAGCGCCGCGGGATCGGTGTCGAGGCCAAACATAGTCGTGCGGATGTCACGGATCATGCGGTCGACCTCGCGGATCGCGGCCTCGATCCGGTCACCAGCGGGGCCTTCCCCGACAATGCTGCGCGCGCTGTCCAGGCTCAACCCGACGGAGAGCAACCGGTTCACGACGTATCCCGCGAACTCGGTCCTCTCGTCCTCCCCTGAGACCTGGACGTCTCCCGGGTCGAGCAGGGCGGAGATCATCGCCCGGCCGACCGGATCAACCAAGTCACCGCCGGGCAGGCCCAGCTGGCTGGCGATCGCCTGACCCGCGAAATCGGCGTACAACTCCATAATCCGCAAGTCCAGGCCCGTCGGCTGGTACGGGCGCCGGAAGTGGGTCGAGATCATACCCACCAGGTGGCCCGCATAGTCGGCCAGAGGGGTGGACTGGACTGCGCGGAAACCAGACGCAGCGGCGATCTCGAGGTGTGGCGCGAAACCCGGGTCGACGGTGACATCGGCGATGACGACCTGAGCGCCTTCCCGGGCCGCCCTCCCGCATGCGGAATGGTCGTCCTCCACTACGGCGAAGTAGTCAAGGAACCTGGAATCGAACCCAAACTGGGTGACAATCCGCATTGAGCCGATGACCGGATCGCGTAGCTGGACGTTCCCGAAGTCCGCCCGCATCAGCGACAGGGCCCCATCCAGAACTCGTGGGAGCAAGGCGCTCAACGAGGAGGCATCGCGAAGGCCGCCTGTCAGCCCATGCAGCCGCCGCGCCGCCTGCGGCTCACCCAAGCTGAGCCGGACCCCCGCGGCGAAGTGCCCGGCCTGGCGGGCGAGCATCTCCCCGGTGACCGGGAACTGTCCAGCGGCGTCGCGGTACGCCGCATCAACCTGCTCCAGCAAGCCTGGCAAGTTACGGCTCTCACCGGACATGACCTCGCCGCCTACAGAGACTCACGAGCGGCGAGGTAGCACGCAGTCCGGACCAGCCTGCCGCGTTAGCTGGGTTTTCCGCTTCTCAGTATGCTCGGAACCGATCGGAGATTCCACTGGGCTACCGCCGCTATCTGGCAGTAACCCGGTGCGCAGCCAGAGGCGGGAGGACCCGTCACGCTACACTGCAACATCCGCTGGGCCGTCGCAGGTTTGGGCTGACCCGTAAACCGACGGGCGGCGATTCGGTACATGCTAGAGGAGCCGGGCTGTCGTGCCGAAAAGCGAGCGAAGGGCGCGCATCGTCGCCGCGGTTACCGAGCGTGGTGAGATTACCCGCGTCGATGAGCTCATGCAGCGGATCTGCCTGTTCGCAATGAGCGAGATAGCCATATCGGGCTGCACACTCGCTCTGCTGGCCGGCACCGAGCCGGTGGGCACGCTCGCTGGTGCGGGGCGGCACTCCGGCACGATTACCGAGCTGCAGTTCCAGCTGGGCGAAGGCCCGTGCCTGGAGGCATGCGCGTCCGGCATCCCAGTCTTGCTGCCTGACCTCGCCATCGATGGCGCGGCCAGGTGGCCTGTATTCACTGTCGCCGCCCCACTGGGAGTGCGAGCCGAGTTCTGCTTCCCCCTCGGCGTGGGGACAAGCTGTATTGGCGTGTTCGACCTGTACCGCGACGTGCCAGGCATGCTCAGCGATGACCATCTCGCCGATGCTCGTATCGCGGCAGACATCGCCCGCGACGCGCTGCTGTACCTGCAGGAACCGCCCGGCCACCCCGGTCTGGCCGCACTGCTCGAACTCGTCGGCATGGACCGGATAGTGGTTCACCAGGCTACCGGAATGATCGCCGCGCAGCTGGATGAGACACCGCCCGCCGCTCTCGCCCGCCTGCGGGCCGCGGCATTTGAGAGCGGACGCTCGATTTATGACATAGCGCAGGACGTCGTCGAACGGCGGGTGAGATTCGGTGAGTGAGGTCAGCGGCAGGCCGGTCGGCGGACGCGACGGCTCAGAAGGAGGCGGCGAGCACGGCGATGCCGGGCGCCGCGAGCGACTGCTTGCCCGCGCGTTCGTTCGCCTGGCGGACACCCTGGCCGACGAGTTCGACCTCGTCGCGTTCCTGCACGGCCTCTCGGTCGACTCGGTGGAGATCATCGGGGCCGAAGCCGCCAGCGTGATGCTGGCCGATACGCGCGGGGCGCTGCGGTTGGTCGCCTCCTCGGAGGAGCGGATGCGGGTACTGGAGTTGTTCGAGATCCAGAGCGCACAGGGCCCGTGCCTCGACGCGTTCGGCACCGGTCAGGCGGTGCAGGCAAGTGCCGCCGAGAGCCGCCGCCGGTGGCCCGTCTTTGCGCCGCGGGCGTCGGAGGCCGGATTCCGCGTCATGTGTGCCGTCCCGATGCGGGCGCGCACGGACACCATCGGCGCGCTTAACATCTTCCGCGGGAACGACGAACCATTCAGCGACTCGGAACTCGAGATCGCCCGGGCCATGGCCCAGGTCGCCACTATCGCGCTGATTCAGGAACGGGCAATCCGGGAACGCAGCCTGCTAGTCGAGCAACTGCAGACTGCCCTCCGCAGCCGGGTCGTAATCGAGCAGGCAAAGGGCATGCTCGCCGAGCACCTGTCGACGACGGTAGATGAGGCGTTCCAGCTGCTGAACAAGTACGCGCGCGATCACAATCGCAGACTCACCGATGTCGCCCGCGATGTCGTCGACCGGAAGCTCTCCCACGAGGTACTCGCTAGACGCCGGGCGGAATGATCAGGCGGGCCACCAAGGAGGCGCATCACCCGCCAGGTGGGCAAGGATGGGAGGGATGGAGGCTCACCGCCGGCTTCAGCGGCGCGGATCGATGTCCGACGCGGTGGCGCGCGCCCGCGAGGCCGGTCCTAGCTGAGGCCTGGCAGCGAAGGTGTTTACCGCTTGTCCTGCTGGTAGTTGTGGATCCGGCGCTCCCCGGCAAGGAGCCAGCGCCTCAGCAGGATGAAGCCCAGCGGGACCGCGAGCCACAAGAACCATGGCCCCCCGGTTGCCCCGCTGATCAGCCAGATCACGAAGACGCCGAGGGTAACCCCCACCCAGAACTGCCAGGCGGCCGGGTAGCGGCGCACGGGAGGCTGCACCGTCCCCGGGGCGCGGCGCCCGGGAAGCGGCGGGTTGGCGCCAGGCCGGGCCGGGGGCTGGCCGAGATCAGTTTTCGGCAGGTCCGCCATCAGGTCGTCGAGCTGGCCTAGGGTTTTCGCCGCGTAGGCCCGGTCCAGGCGCTCCTGGAATTCCTCGAGGGTCAGCCGACCGGCCGCGTAATGCCTGCCCAGGTTGGCGGCGATGCGCTCTCGGTCCTGGTCGGAAGCACGGACCCTGTACTCGCCGGTCATTGCCGCCAACCCGCCTGACGCTCGATTTCCCTCTTTATCTCGGCTTCCGAGATCGGCTTGGTGCCGTATACCGACCATCCGAACGCGGCGGTGATCGGCACCCAGGCGCCAAACGGGTAAATGATCCAGTAGTTCCACACGTCGTGGATCTGCCTGATCGCCTGCTGGCGGGCAGTTAGGCCGGCGCCGACGTTCAGGTCTGCGCCGGAAGAAGAATCCGGACTGATGTCCGCGGGCGTGTCGTGAGCGGTCTCAGACATCGTGACCCCCTCCTTCATATCGGGAGTCCTCAGTTATCCGCCTGTGCATTCCAAGGGTCGATCCCTGGCTTCGAGCCGGGCAGAGGCATAAGTCCCGCAGCCGCCTGGCGAAAGGCTCCTGTCGCGTCAACGAACTGTCCCTTCGGACAGCAGCGGCAGCGAGCACAGCCGTCGGCCGGTGGCCGCGAAGATGGCGTTGGCGATGGCCGGGGCGACCGCGATGAGCGGGGCCTCGCCCGCGCCGGCCGAGGGCAGGTCAGGGCGGTCGAGCAGCACCACTTCAAGTTTTGGCACGTCGGTGAACCGCGGCACCCGGTATCCGGACAGTGACGGTAGGGCGATCCGGCCGTGGTCGAAGGTGACGGACTCGAACAGGGCACCGCCGAGGGCCATGATCGTGCCGCCCTCGACCTGGGCTATCACCGTGTCGGGATTGACCACGGCACCGCATTCGTAGGCGGTCACGATCCTGGTCACCCGCACCTGCCCGGCCGCATCGCAGAAAGCCTCGACGCAGGTCGCCACCCGCCCGCCCTTCTCCAGGCCGACGGCTAGGCCCGCACCGCGCCACAGCCACTGGCTGTCCCGCCAGGCCGGGCGGCCCGCGGGCTGCCAGCCGGGACGCCAGCCGAACCGCCCGGACGCGGCCTCGAGAACGGCGGCAAGCCGCTCGTCGTCGAGGTGGCGGAGGCGGAAGCGCAACGGGTCAGCGCCCGCAATATAGGCCAGCGCGTCGATGTGCGACTCTCGCGCGAACGTGTTAGCGGTAGCGGACAGCGCCCGATACGGGCCCTGGGCGTGCGGGGAGGCAGCCGGCTGATACCGCAGGCGGCGGTTGGGCACCGCGTACGGGAAGGCGAAGCCGTTGGCCCCGGCGTTGATGTCGAGGAGGTCCCACGCCGTGATCGAACCGGACGCGTCCAGACCCGCACGCACATCGATCACCGCCATCGGGCGCAGGTAGCCCCGCTGGAACTCCTCCGCCCGGCTCCAGTGCACCATTACCGGTGGGCCAGCGTCGCGAGCCAGGCGGGCGGCCTCGATGGCCTCGTCGCCGTGCTTGCCCCCGAACCCGTCGCCGACGGGCGGCACGACGACCCGGATCGCGTCCTCGCCGATCCCGAACACCCGGCTGAGGCTGGCCCGGACGGCAAACGGGACGTTGGTGCCCGTCCATACGGTCAGCCGACCGTTCTTCCACTCGGCGACGGCCGCCCTGGTCTCAAGCGGGACATGAGCCAGGTAAGCAGTGGTGTACGTGGCCTGCACTCCGGTCACGGCCGCGGCCAGTGCAGCGTCGGGATCGCCGGTCTCGGAGCTGACCGCGCGCTGCCAGCCGTCGCCTTCGACGGTATGAGTACGCAGGTAAGTTTCGAGGTCGACGGGTCCGGGCGCAGGCTGGTCCCAGTCGGCCCCGATGGCGGCCACAGCCCGGCGGGCCGTTGCCAGATCGCCGGCCGTGACGCCGATGAACTCGCCGTCTCGCACGACCGTGACGCCCGGCATGGCCTCGGCCGCGGAGGTGTCCGCGGAGAGCAGGACAGCTCCCGGCGCCGGAGGACGGAGGACGGCACCGTGCAGCATCCCCCTCCGCCTCAGGTCGGACACGAAACGACGGGTCCCGGTGACGGCATCGGCGCGGGGCGCGGCGTACGGTTGCCCGGCCGTGGTCCAGTCCGACGGCGGTGTCAGCGGCGGATCGGCGGCGAGCACCTCGACTCGCCGCGTCCCGGCCAGCAGCGCGGAATAGGGCAGCCGGATACCGTTGAGGCCGCAGGCAACCGATCCCTGCTCTGCCCGAAAGTAGGCGTGCGGGCGGCCCAGGCGCGCGACCGCGACATCGATGAGGACCGCCCTGGCTCCGGCCGCCGCACGCCGCAACGCCTCGCCCGCGTCCGGCATGGACCGGCTGCCGAACGTCCCAGGGTCATACGGACAAAGATCGGTGTCGCCTTGGACCAAACGCACGTTTGCCGAGTCCACTGCCAGTTCCTCGGCGACAAGCAGCCGCAGCGCCGTCTGGTTGTCCTGCCCGACGTCGACCTTGCCGGTGAACGCGGTCACCGTCCCGGACTCTGCGACGTGCAGCCACGCGCCACCCGATCGCGGCCACGTCCTGGACGCGGAAGGCGGCCACACCACGACGAGCCCGTTGCCCAACACCCCGAACCAGTCCCGCTCCCCCGGCTCGGACAAGTCCCACGGCCGGACGGGCCGCGCCAGCGGCGGCTGGGCCGGAAGCCGCAGCGCGGCAGCGTCCTCGGCGTCGCCAGGCTCGCCATCGGCTCGGCCGCAGGCCAAGACCCAGGCCCGGTGCACCGCGCGGACGATCCTCGGATGGCAGCCGCACCGGCACACGCACGGGTTCAGCGCCGCGGCGATCTGCTCGTCGCAGGGATCGGGATTGGCGGCAAGCAGCGCCGCGGCGCGCAGCGCGATGCCCGGCGTGCAGTACCCGCACTGCGAGGCCCGTTCGGCGATCAGCGCGCGCTGGACAGGGTGCAACGGTTGGCCGACCGAGTCGGCCAGGCCCTCGATCGTGGTGACCGAACGCCCGGCCACCTGCCCGGCTCGCAGTCGGCACGCCAAAGACGGCCGGCCATCGACGAGCACCGTGCATGCGCCGCACGCGCCCTCTGCGCAGCCGCCCTTGGCCCCAGTCAAGCCCAGCTCAGACCGAAGGAACGCCAGCAGTGGCTCATGCGGTCGTCTGACCTCGCACGTTTTGCCGTTGACGACGGTGTCGCTCATAGGCCGTGACCGCCGGTTGCCCTGATGACCAGCACCGGACAGGGCGCGTGGTGCATGCAGTGCCGGCTGACCGAGCCGAGCAGCGTCCCGGCGAACCCGCCGTGTCCCCGGCTGCCCACCACGAGTAGGTCCGCCCCGCGGGCCGCCCGCATCAGCACGTCGGCCGGGTGACCCTCTACCACCAGGGAGCGGATCACCGCTCCTGGTGCGTCGCCGCTCACTTCGTTCAGCGCGTCGGCGAGGATCTTGTGTGCGTCTCCCTCGAAGTCGGCCGCGCCGTCTGCGGCTGTCGCGAAGCCGTAGGTGGACGGCAGACGCCACGCGGTCACCGCGAGCACTTCACTGCCGGTCAGTTCCGCCTGCCGGGCGGCCCAGCGCAGCGCGCACATAGAGGACGGCGATCCGTCCACGCCCACCACAATGCGGCCGCGTTCCCGGGCGTCTCCGCTCATCGTAATCACTCCTGATGTTCCCGTTACCAGTGAGCATCGCGGCCGGCTGACGGCGGCGGGCAGAGGCGAAGTGCCCTCCCGGCCGGGACCATCAGCCCTCGACCCGCCGCCCGCGTGAGCGGCACGATGAAGGACAGATAGTTGCTTGCCGTCAAGCAAGGGAGAGGCGGGATGAGGGTAGCGTAGCAAGCTGGTCCCGGGAACTTGCTCGCGCTGACCGGTCTGTGCAGCCACCCTCGCCGACGGAGGTGGAGTCCAAGATCTTGCCGGCTTACCTGCGCGAATATCACGAGCTGGCTGATGGCCTTGGCTCCTTCGCGGCCGTCGAGAAGGAAACGGGGCAGTTGGCCGGGAGGGTTTCCCTTAGGCCTGCCAACAGCTATGGCCTGACCGGCGGCACAGAGCTCGGCTACCGGCTGTATCCGGCGTTCTGGGGACGCGGGCTCGCCACCGAGGGAGCACGTGCCCTGATCGCATCAGCATTCGAGCGCCTGCATCTCGACCGGGTGGTTGCGACCACGATGGCCGATAACGTCGGCTCGTGGCGGGTGCTTGAGAAGTGCGGGCTGCGCCGGGTCAGCACGTTTTACTATCCGGACGCTGATCGGATGCCCGGTGCCGAGCACGGTGACTTCGTGTACGAGCTGACTCGTCGCGACTGGACCAGGCAGGTCAAGCACGAGCCAGCAGCTCCAGCCTCCGCCTCATAGCTTGCCCGCCCAGCACATCGCCCTCGGCCAGCGCCGCCATCACCAACGGGCGTGGTCGGTGGTGGCCAGGTAGCGCAGCCCGTCCAGCGCCATGGCCCGCCGACGGGCATACGTCAATTGGCGCTTGTCAGGACCTGGCGGATCTTCCGGGCGATGCCCAGCGCGTTGATCGGGAACTCGGAACTGGTCCCGCCGGGGCGGATTTGGATGACGGTCTGCCCCGAGGGCCGGGTCAGCGTCACCTGGGCGCGGAAGAACCGGTTGGAGAGCCGGCTGGAGCCGACGCTGACCAGGATGGTGTCGGGGTCTTGGTTTGGCTCTGCCGCGAAGAGACAGGCCTGGGGCATGCGCATCCCGGGGACCACGTGGTAGTGCGGCCCCAGGCCGGCGCGTAGCACCCTGGTGACTTCCTCGCTCGTCAGTTCTGCTCGGGGGATCGTGATGGTTGACAACGACAGCCCTATCAGGAGTACTCTTCCAGTTAGAAGGTAACTACAACTATAACGCAAGTTGGAGAGATCATCCAGCTATGAATCTGCCCGGAGCCGCAGGCAACGATCCGCGGGGACAGCGGCGCCGCGACGGCATCCGGCGCAGGGACGAGCTACTCGACGCGGCCCTCGCCTGTTTTTCAGAGCGCGGGCTGCTCGGCACCCGGATCGAAGACATCCGCCGGGCGGCCGGCGCCAGCCCGTCCAGCGTCTACAACCTCTTCGACGGTCTGCCCTCGCTCACTGTCGCCTTGCTGGCCCGCACGTTCGAGCGTCTTTTCGCCCACGTCACCAGCCGGGCGAGGGCAGAAGACCGTCTCGATGCCGCTGTCCGTGCCCTGGTCGACGGGCACCTCGAGTGGGTCCTAGGCCACGAAGAGGAAGCCCGGTTCATGTACGGGGCCATGGCACTGGAACTCGCCACGGCCCAGCGGGAGGAACTGGCCGAGCTGAAGGCCAAACTGGCGGTCCCGGTGATGGAGCACCTGGCATCGCTGGCCGGCGAAGGTGCCCTGCCGGCCGTGCCTGCCTCCACCCTTGAGTTCATCGTCCTTGGTCCCGCCCACGAGGCGTGTCGCCGCCACCTGGCGGGGACTCCGGTGGACCTGGCCGGATTGCGGGGACTGTTGCCGGACGTGGCCTGGGAGTCGGTCAGCGCACTCGCGGCGGCGTCGCCAGCCCGGGAGCCGACGGTGACGATTTGAGGATTGGCCGATCGTCATCTCGATACAGATGTCGCGATGGGCGCGACACTGGGACAGGAGGCGACGACGATGCGTTATGCACTGCTGATGCACTACCGCGAGCCGGGCGAGGGTGAGATCAGCGAGGAGGCGATCGCGGAGGCCAAGGAGGCGTTCGGGGCCTATGGCCGTGCGCTGGAGTCCGCTGGGGTGCTGCTGTCAGCCGACGTGCTCCAGCCGTCCGCCGCGACGACGACCGTGACCTGCAGGGAAGGCGGGTTGCGGGTGCAGGACGGGCCCTTCGCTGAGACGAAGGAGGCACTGGCCGGAATTTTCGTGCTTGAGGTACCCGACCTTGACGCGGCGATCGGCTGGGCCGAGAAGTGTCCAGGCGCGCAGTGGGGCGTGATCGAGGTGCGTCCGACCGCGACCGCCTTCGTCAACGGCGCGTGGACACGCTGACGTCCGGTGACGGCAGGCGGAAAGCCGGCCCTGGCCAGGATGAGCCAGGGCCGGCGGTCCGCTCCGCCGAGGTCGCGGCCCGGGACAGCTACGGGCGGCTGCTCGCCCTGCTGGCTGCCTCCACGAGCGACCTCGCCGCGGCGGAGGACGCGCTCGCCGACGCATTCGAGCGGGCCCTGCGGAGGTGGCCGGCACAGGGGGTACCTGGCAACCCCGATGCGTGGCTGCTGACCGTCGCTCGCAACCGGCTGCGCGACCAGTGGAAGTCCGCGCGGGCGCAGCGGGCCGTCCCCCTCGACGCCGCCCATGACACACTGACGCATATCGATGAGATAGACGTCGACTCGATCCCTGACCGGCGGCTTGAACTGATGCTCGCGTGCGCCCACCCGGCGATCGAACGCGCGGTGCGCACGCCCCTGATGCTCAACACAGTGCTCGGCTTCACCGCCGAGCAGGTCGGGCGGGCCTTCTCGGTGCCGCCGTCGACGATGGCGACGCGTCTGGTGCGGGCGAAGAAGCGCATCAAAGCCGCCCGCGTTCCGTTCCGCATCCCGGACCGGGCGGACCTCCCGGCGCGGATGAACTCAGTCCTTGAAGCGGTCTACGGCGCCTATGTCATCGACTGGGCGACCGGACCGCAAGCCCGCCAGCTGCCTTCGGAGGCGCTGCACCTGGCCGAAGTGCTGGCCGCGCTCGTTCCCGGCGATCCGGAGGCCCGGGGACTCGCGGCTTTGATCGAGCTCTCGGCAGCACGCACACCGGCTCGGATTGACCCGGGCGGGCGTTTCGTCCCGCTCGCCGACCAGGATCCCTCGTTGTGGAACCCGCACCTGATCAGCCGGGCGCACGAGCACCTGCGGGCCGCGCACGCGCAAGGACAGCTGGGACGGTTCCAGCTCGAGGCCGCGATCCAGGCCGTGCACTGCGCCCGGGAACGCGACGGCACGACGGATTGGCCGACCTTGCTCACCCTGCACCGCATCTTGCACGCGGTCGCGCCCTCTCTCGGCAGCGGTGTCGCCCTTGCCGCCGTCACCGCCGAGGTCGAAGGGCCCGCGGCGGGACTAGCCACGCTCGACGCGGTGGCGGAGGAAGCCGGTGAGCAGGCCCGCCGCTTCCAGCCGGCCAAAGCCACCCGTGCGCACCTGCTGGACCGGCTCGGACGAACGCAGGAGGCGGTCGCGGCTTATGAAAGCGCGATCAGCCTGACCCACGACACCGCCGAACGCCAGTACCTGGAACAGCGCCGCGACCGCTTTTTTAGGTGACTGGCCGGCGACGGTCCAGGCGCGAGCGGAACCTCTCGTGAGCATGGTGCCGACGCGCAACCTGAAACGGGCGGGCGGGCAAGTATCGGCGGAAGGAGGAAGGGTGACCATTGATACGCAAGCCAGCGACGCGGACCTGATCGTGCGGTCGCTAGCGGAGCCTGATCTATTCACGGCCGTGTTCGACCGGCATTCCGCCGAGATCCTGCGGTACGTGTACGCGCGGCTCGGCCCGGACCTGGCCGAAGACGTGACCGCGGAAACGTTCCTTGCCGCGTTCCGGTGCCGTGGCACATACGACGGCGCCTGGTCCGACGCCCGGCCGTGGCTGTACGGCATTGCGGTGCGGCAGATTCGCAGGCACCGACGGGTCGAGGCGAGGCGGCTGCGGCTGCTGCGGTCGGCGATGGCCGACGGGCCGACGCCGGATCACGGTGACCGGGCAGCGGAACGGGTAACGGCGGCGCGGCTGGGACCTCGGCTGGCCAGTGTGGTGGCAGCGCTGCCTCAGCAGGACCGGGACCTGCTGCTGCTTGTCGCGTGGGCCGAGCTGAGCTACGCGGAGGCGGCGACCGCGCTGGGCACGACGACCAGCGCGGTCAAAGCCCGGCTGCACCGGATCAGGGTGCGGATGCGGCGGGAACTTGGCGGCAGCAATCCGATGAACGAGGAGAACGGCGATGGATGAGATCACGACGCTGCGTGAGCTGCGCCCGGAGGCGCCGCCCGCACAGCTGGAAGCAATGCGCATGGTGGCACGGGAGCGTTTCGTGGCGGGGAAAGGATCGAAGCGGGCGCGTCAGCGGTGGCGGCCGACGGTAGTGGCCGGCGGGCTTACCGCGGCGGCAGCGGCCGCCGCGGCGGCTGCCCTGGTCCTGGCCAGCGGTCCGGGCACGGTACCGGGGCAGCATGGGGCGGCCCGGCACACCAGGACGGTCGTCACCACAGCCTGGACCGTGCGCGAGGAGGCCGACGGAACCGTAACCATCTACCTGGAGCAGTACGCCAACCCAGCCGGGCTGCAGCAGACGCTGCAGGCAGACGGCATCAACGCGATCGTCCGCGCGATTCCGTATGTGTCGCGAACGGTCGGGAACCAGACGATGCCGTTTCCGACCTGCAATTACGTCATGAACGACCTGGCACCGCTATCGGTGCAGCGCGCCGTCACCACCATCCTGGCCCCGACCCTCCCGGCACGCTTTATCATCCACCCTGGCGCGATGCCGCAGGGGTCGGCACTGTTCTTGGCGTTCATGGCCGGCGTGCCTCAGAAAGCCGGCAATATGGGCGTCCTGACCTTGAAGCCAAAAGTACTAACCAATGACACGGTGCCCGCATGCGTGCCGGTGCATAAGATGCCTCCGCCCGGGAGCATCAGTCCCCAGGAGAGCAGCGGAACCGCCGGATAAACAGACGCGCGCTGCGTGAAGCAAACGCCGTCCCGCCGCTGAGCGGCGGGACGGCTTAGCGCGCCGACAATCAGATCACCGGGTGAACGGGAACGGGAAGTTTCCCGTCAGCGGGGTCTCGGTCAGCCGGTCCTGCACGATCCGCACCGGCCCGCCAGGGATCTTCAGGCTGAAGTGTGCCCCGCTTGGCAGCGTGACTGCCAGGTACGCGGCGCTCGGCGAGAACATCGGAGGACCGGAGTAGAACGGGAAGACATGACCGTAGACGGTGAAGGTGATGTCGGCGGTCGCCGACTTGCCGGGCAACAGGACGATCCCGGTCGGCCCCCAGGTCCGTTCAGGGACCCGCACCGTGGTCGTGGGTAGTGGCCAGTACCTGTTGTTCAGCAACTGCAGCCCTGGATAATTGGCCACGGTAATCGCCCGGTAGCTGGTGTTAGTCAGCGTCAGGACCAGCTCGCGGTGATTCCAGGCTGTTTGGGGACCGCGGGTCAGCGTGGCTGACAGCTGCCATCCGGCGCCGGGCGGAGGGTAGTTGACTTGGCTGACGGTCGTCGGGGCCGTGCTCGCGCCTGCACTGGTAGCCATAAATGCCACCCCGACTGTCGCCAGCGTGGCCACCCCTGCGAGCGCGGCCAGTGCGATGCGGACTTTCACGGTGTACCTCCAGCAACGAAAGGAGACACAGTGGGCCTGTCTGGCACTCGCTCCTCCCGTCACTTTCATAAAACCTCAGGTTTACCGGAAATTTGCCGCTATTATGCCCGCCGGGGCGCTGACTAAAGTCCCGGGAATTGATGGCCTAAAGCCAGGCCCGCGGCTATCGCAGCAGGCAGCGGGCGGCGAAGTAGAACGAGGTCAGCTACTGGCGAACTGCGAACCCCAGCCCGCCCTGGCCGTCAGAACAATCCGCAGCGCCTCGTCGGCGCTTAGCGCCATGCCCTTGGCGTGGGTGCGGGCGAACGGCTCGTCGCCTAGGTGCGTGCGCACCCGGTCGAGGCTGTCTTTGCGGTACCGCTTCTCCAGGTCCTGCCACGGTTCCCCGGACCGGTCGAGGAAGGCCTGCGCGACGCCGTGGAGAAGGGCCGAACGGTCCCAGTCGCCCAGATCCGCGGCCAGGCAGGCCAGGCCGAGAACGGCGCAGCCGATGACTGGCTGTTCCCCGCTCCGGCGGGCGATGCGAAGGCTCGTCTCGAACGAGGAGAGTGCCTCTTCCTGGTTGCCCTCTTCACGCTGGACCCAGCCCAGGTTGCCCGCCGCGGCTGGGTTTACTAGTCCGGTTGCCTCCCCGGCCTGGGCCGCCTGGTCCAGGTGGGCCCGGGCGGCCGGGATGTCGCCGTCGCTCAGGGCATGAACGGCGGCGTTGTTGTGCAGGAAGGAGAGCAGGAGCTGGTTGCCGGATCGCTCGGTGCGGGCGATGGCCTCGGCCAGCAGCCGCGCGGATTGAGCCGGCTCGATGAGATCGCCGGACATCAGGTAGATCATCAGGTTCCGGCCCAGCAAGCCGTCGTCGCCTAGCTGGCGGGCGCGATCGACGGCCTCCCGGCCGAGCGCAAGCCCGCGGTCGGGCTCGCCGGCGAAGAAGTGCGTGGCGGACAGCATCGCGAGGGCATCGGCGAGCAGCCAGTCATCGCCGAGCCGGCGAGCCAGCTCGACCGCCCGGTCGCCGTATTGCCGGGCCGGCGCGATATCGACCCGCGGGGCGATGCAGGTGACGGTCACCAGCGCCGCCCCGAACAGGCTGGGGTCGGCGCTGGCTTCGGGGCGCTCCAGCACTGGCATAAGCAGCCCGAGTTCCTCCCGGCTGCGGGAGCGCGCGAGCCAGTAGTGCCGGAGAGCCACTCCGAAGCGCAGGACCTGGGCGATCCCGTCCGGGTCGCCGGCGGCATGCTCGGTGGCCCGCCGAAGGTTCGCGTGGTCGGCGTCGAGCCGCGCGAACCAGCGGCCCTGGTCGGGGCCGGACAGGTGCGGGGTCGCCGCCTCGGCCATGGCCAGAAAGTACCGGCAGTGCGCCGCCGCGGCCGCAGCCGCCGCCTTGTCCCCTTCTTCGGCCAGGCGCTCGGCCGCGAACTGGCGGATCGTCTCGAGCAGCCGGTAGCGGAGGGCGTCGCCGGCCGACTCGGCCACCACCAGGCTCTTGTCCACTAGGGAGTCGAGGAGATCCGCGGTGTCGAACGCCTCGACGTCACCGCCGCCGCACACCCCTTCGACGGCGCCGAGGTCGAAGCCGCCGGCGAACACCGACAGCAGCCGCAGCAGTGACTTCTCGGCCGGGTTGAGCAGCGAGTAGGACCAGTCGACCGTCGCCCGCAGCGTCTGCTGCCGGGCCAGGGCGGTGCGGCTGCCCCCGGTGAGCAGGCGGAAGCGCTGATCCAGCCGGTCCCGGAGGCCGGCGAGCGACAGCGAGCGCAGCCGGGCGGCAGCGAGCTCGATGGCCAGCGGCAGCCCGTCCAGCCGACGGCAGACGGAGACCATTAGCGGGACCGTCTCCCGGTCGAGGGCCAGGTCGACGCCCTGCTCCCGGGCGCGCTCGGCCAGCAGCGCGATCGCGTCGCAGGACCCCGGGGCCGGGTCGTCAGGATCCGGGAGCGACAGGGACGGCACCCGGTAGATGGTCTCGCCGCCGATGCCGAGCGGCTCGCGGCTGGTGACCAGGAGCTGCACCCTTGGGCAGCGTCGCAGGATGGCCTCGGCCGTCTTGGCGCAGGCACCGATCACCTGCTCGCAGTTGTCCAGGACGATGAGCACGGACTGGAAGGCCAGGGTATCGAGCAGACCGTCAAGGACGGCCCGGCCCGGCTGTTCGCCGATACCCAGGGCCTCGCACGTAGCCGCGGGAACCGCTTCCCCGTCGGCAACCGCCGCGAGTTCCACCAGCCATACCCCGTCGCCCGACCCGTCGAGCAGTTCGGCCGCCACCTGGAGAGCCAGCCTGGTCTTCCCCGACCCGCCGGCCCCGGTCAGCGTGACCAGACGGCGGGCCTCGACCAGGGCGCGGACTTCGCGCATCTCCTGGTCACGGCCGATGAACGCCGACAGCTGAGCCGGGAGGTTGTTCGGCAGCGCCGGGTGGCCGAGCGAGCGCAGCGGCGGAAAGTCGGCTCGCAGGCCCGCGGCGTCCAGCTGGAAGATCTGCTGCGGGCGCCCCAGGTCTTTCAGCCGCTGGGCGCCTAGATCTCTGATCGACGCGCCCGGCGGCAGCGAGTCCCGCACCAGGGCCGCCGCCGTCTCCGACAGCAGGACCTGCCCGCCGTACGCGACGGCCCCCACCCGGGCGGCGCGATGCACATCCAGGCCCACCAGCCCGGTAGCCGTCCTGGCGGCCTCACCGGTATGCACTCCCATCCGCACCCGCACGTGCTCCCCGCCGGGCCACGCCCGGGCCTCCAGAGTGCGCTGCATCTCGATCACCGCCGCCACACAGGCAGTCGGCGAGGAAAACACGGCGAAGAACGCGTCCCCCTGGGTGTCCACCTCCTTGCCGTCGTGGGCGGCCAGAGCCGCGCGGATCAGCGCCTGGTGGTCTGCCAGCAGCCGGCCGTAGTCGTCTTCCCCCAGGCGCCGCAGCAGCGCCGTCGAGCCCTCAATGTCGGTAAACAGGAACGTAAGAGTCTCCACGGACCCAGCGTAGGAGCCCAGGCCAGACGGCGCGCCACGCTGATTTACATAGCGCGGGCCTGAATCGCGGTCAGCGCGATCGTGTAGATGATGTCATCGACCAGGGCGCCTCGGCTGAGGTCATTCACCGGCTTGGCCAGGCCCTGCAACATCGGGCCGATGCTGACCACCTGAGCGCTGCGTTGCACCGCCTTGTATGTTGTGTTGCCGGTATCCAGGTCGGGGAAGATAAACACGGTGGCCTGGCCGGCTACCGGGCTTCCTGGCCGTTTGGCCTGGCCGACCGAGGCGGTGGCGGCGGCGTCGTACTGCAGCGGACCGTCGATGGCCAGGCCGGGTTCCCGCTCGCGCGCGATCCGGGTGGCCTCGGTTACCTTGTCCACGTCCGTGCCGACGGCGGAGGTCCCTGTGCTGAAGCTGATCATCGCGACACGTGGTTCAATGCCGAAGGCCCGCGCCGATGTGGCGCTCTGGATGGCGATGTCGGCCAGATCCTCGGCGCTGGGCTGGGGGTTGATGGCGCAGTCCCCGTAGATGACCACCTCGTCGGGCAGGCACATGAAGAAGATCGAGGACACCAGCCGGCTGCCCGGCCTGGTGCCCACGATCTGCAGCGCGGGACGGACGGTAGCCGCGGTGGTGTGCGCCGCCCCGCAGACCAGGCCATCGACCTCGCCCTGCCTGAGCATCATGGTGCCGACCGTGATCGGGTCGGCCAGATGTTCGCGCGCCATCTCTTCGGTCCAGCCCTTGTGACGCCGAAGTTCGGCCAGCGGGGCAACGTAGCGCTCGGCGACTGCCCGGGGGTCCTGGACGGTCAGGCCCACGGGCAGTTGCAGCCCGAGATGCCTGGCCTGCGCGTCCACCTCATCGGGCGCGCCCAGCAGCAGGCAGCGCGCGATGCCGCGCTCGGCGCACGCCACCGCGGCCCGCATGGTCCGTGGCTCGGTGCCTTCAGGCAGGACGATGAGCGCGTCCGCGGCGCGGGCCCGCTCGACCAGCTGGTACCGGAAGGCGGCAGGGCTGAGCCGACGTGGCCGGGACGTCCTGGTCAGGGACTCCAGCCAGGACGGATCGAGCGCGTCGGCAATGTTGTCCGTCACGCCCTCGATCCGTTCGGTGTCGTCGACGGGCAGTCCCGGGTCGAGGTCCCGCACCCGGGTCGCGGTCTGGTAGCTGTCGGATCCGACGAGCAAGACGGGCAGGCTGGCGGCCGCGGTGGCCCGGGTGAGCTGGCTGATCCGCGGGTCGGGCGCGGTCCCCGAGCTCAGCAGCAGGGCGGCCAGGTGGGTTCCGCTCAGCTCGGCCAGGTAGGCGGCCATGATCACCTCGTGCCGGTCACCGGGGACCACGACGAGACGCCCGGCGTCCAGGGCGTGGATTCCGCCCGGGATGCCCCGAGCCATTACCGCGACGTCCTGGATCCGCCGGGACAGGTCACCCTCGTGCAGCACTTCAGGATCCAGCTCCCGGACCAGGTCGCGGACCCGCGGCCAGGTCAGCTCGGGGCGATGCGGCACCGCTGCGATGAGGGGGAGCTCGTATTTGGCCAGGGCTGCGCGTAGTTCGACGGCCGCGGCGGGGTCGGCCTGGGGTACGCCGTGGATCACGCAGCCGACGACCCGCGCCTGCTCGCCGGAGACGTATCCGCTCGCTGCGATGATGAGCTGCTCAGCCAGGCCGCGTGCATCACCGTCCGCGGGCCAGTTGTCGGACAGCACAACGTCGGCATCGAGCGTCCGGGCCAGCGTCTGGTTGAGGTAACTGGTGTACAGCCTCGAGGGACCCGAACTTAGTCCCTCGATTACTACCACATCTGATGCGCTGTAGATCGGCTCCCACGCGCCGACAATCTTCTCGAGTACCACTTCCAGGCCACCCTCGCCCAGCTGCTGTTCCAGCTCGGCCGTGGTCAGTGGCTCGGGGGGAGGCGGTGCCGTGATGGCGGCCATCAGCGCGGCCGAGCGGTCCGGACCGCCGTCGGGCCTGGGCTGCCCCACGGGCTTGACGAAGGCGACCTTGACGCCCCGCCGGTCCAGCGCGCGCAGCAGGCCCAGGCATGTCCTGGCCAGGCCGGCACTTTCGTCAGCAGGCGCCACGAGCAAGCTCCGGGCCATCTGGTTCTCCTCACCAGCGGGGTCAGGGGCATCTTGGGACCGATGGACGGGCCCATGGTCCCAGCATGCGCGATAATCGGCAGCTGTTAACAGGGCTGCGCGTCACGAGTCCGCGGGACCTTCGTCCCCGGCCCGCCTGGCGAGGTTCTCCGCCCGTTCCTTGATGCCGAGCAGCATCTTGCGCTCCATCACCAGGCTGCCCGGTTCCATGACCAGCAGGTTGAACAGGCGGACGGGCAGCGGCGCGCCCGGCGTCGCGATCCGGTTCCGGCTGATCAGCCTGGTCCCGCCGTCCCCGGCCACCAGCGCGAAGATCCATACCCAGTTCCCGTCGGGGAGCCTGACGGCGAGCGTCCGCTCGGGGTCGCAGATCTCTACCCGCATGACCGGCCGGCCAGGGCCCATCGGCAGCTCGTCGCCGACCTTGAGGTCCTGGAACTGCGTCAGGATCCGGGGGGCGCTGTGCATACCCAGGCCGAAGAGGTTCTCGATCCAGTCGTAGGTGTATGCCCCGCCGCGGCCGCTGCCCATCTGCACCAGCCACGGCCACACCGTGGCCGCAGGCGCGTCGATCGTGACCGCCCGGGTGGATACCACGCCCGCGTCGGCCAGCAGTTCGTCGCCGGGCAGCTTCATCGATACCTCGTCGGGACGCGCGCCCCAGGTGAGGCACCGACGCCGGAAGAACAGCGGGTAGGCGAGTGAACCCAGCCCGGCGGCCAGGGCCGCTCCGATGGCGTCTGACGTGCTCTTTTTCATCGTTGCCTCCGGGTCAGCTCTTCTTCGTCATCCGGGCAAGCGCGCCAGCGGCGGGGGCGATCGTCAGCCACAGCCCGATCGTCACGACCATGGCGGTGAGATAGCCGAACGGTCTGATGCCGACATCGGGTCCCGTGATCCCGGCGAAGATCATCAGCACCCACGAGCTGACGAAGAAAGCCGGACCGGCCGCGACAATCCCGAAGAAGTCGTTCACGTTACTCATCCCCTTAGTTCGCTGGCATGAGGACAGCGGCGCTCTCGATTAGGTGCCTGAGGTCAGCGCCGAAACGTGTGGCGGGTGCTCCGTCGACCACGTTGTGGTCGACGGACACGGTGAGGTCGAGCATGTCCCTGGTCTCGATGTGACCGTCGATGACACGGGGACGCTGCGTCATCCCTCCCACGACCACTTGGAGTGACATCACGGTCGGGGGCGTTATGCCGAACCCTCCGCCGCCGGCGAACATGCCCACAGCCGTCACCGCGACCGTGCCGACGCGCTGGCGGACGGCGATCGACCGTACCATCACGGCATACATGGCCGCAATCGCCCCCGGGATGCGGGTGGCGATCGGCGCGGCCCGGTCCAGCCACCTGCCGCTGGCGCTGGCTACCGGCTCGCGCTTGACCCGGCGGAGTTCCGCGGTGAGATCGTCCACTTCGCGGATGTCGGCGTCACGCAGGACGTGGGGCAGGCCGAACGGGCCCTGGGGAGTGGAGATCTCGACCAACGTCGTGACATCGACGTGGTTGTGTGTGACCAGGCGCCCCAGCCAGTCACGGTAGGCATGGACCTCGGGATGAGCGGCTGCGGCCCGGGCGACACTCGCCACGACGAAGGCGGTCAGCGACGACGGGGGATCATAAGAGGCCAGGATCCGCTTCGCCTTGGTCACATCCACCTCCATCAGCCCGTACATCGGCACTATGTGGCCTCCGGCGCGCATTGCTGCCGTGACGAGCCGGCGGTTGTGAGGAAACGGCTGGATGTCCACGCGACGCGGGCGTTCGGCCTCCATGCGCGGAGTCTGCAACGCTGGTGCTCGAGCCGTGGATCAGCTGGGGCTGGCGACCAAGCCGACCGCTGCCGCGAGCGCCTCGCCCCAGCGGCGAGCCCGCGAGGACTCCCCATCGGCCAGCGTGTTCAGCTTGGTGACCAGGAAGCTCTCCGGCGGCACGACGAGCCGGTAACCGTGCCGTGTGAGCAGCTTGCTGATGCGTCGGCTGGCGCGTCCGGTCATCATGGGGCTGCCGGCCAGCCGGGTGTCGAAGGCGGCGGCGAGCCCGTGCCCGTCGGCTAGGCCGCTGAGCCAGTCACGCAGCGCCGGGCCGCCGGCGTCCGGGTCCAGCGTCAGCCCGCTATCCGGCTTGGCAGCCGCCTTCCTGGCAGTTTGCCTGGACGAAGCAGTCGACATTCCGTGCATGTGGGTCGGTGCACCGACGACCAGGAGGTCGGCCCCGGCGATGAGGTCGGCGGTGGCGGTGCCCACCGGGACGAGGGTCACGTCGTACGTACCGCGCAGGACGTCGGCGATGTTGGCCGCGATGAGATGCGTGTTCCCGTACATCGATTCGTAGACCACGAGTGCCCGCATGTTGATCACATCCCTTGAAGTCGTCGGTTCCCAGGTCAGTCGATCCGGCGACCACCGTCTAGAGGCGGCAGTCCCGCGGAGCCGGGACCAACGTCGGCTGGCCAGGAGACCCCGGCGTGCCGGGCCGCCTGCGCCGGGGTGGTCCCGCTGCTCGGTGACCTCGGCGCCGCCCTGCTCCCGCAGCCGCGTGGTGACTCGGCACGGCGGCGGCACGGCAGGCACCCACTCGGTGAACGTCTTGCGCGGGCATTCCTGGTTACCGCACTTGCGCCGGACGCCGCCGAGCCGTGAGCCAGGTAGGCATGCCGCCAACAGGGACCTACGAACCCCTTCAGGCAGGACCGAAGACCCTGACCGGCGCATCACCGAAGGCAGAAGCTTGGCGGTGCGGCGAGAGCAGGAGCCCCGGGCGAAGGCAGGAGGTTGGGTGTGCAAGCCGATTCAGGGCCGCGGCGCACGGCCAAAGCCGCCTTCCCGGCAGACAAGGCGAACTGGCACCCATCCGTGCTGCCCGGCCCCATCGTGCTGGTGTCGACCGTGGACGCGCAGGGCAAGCCCAACATCGCGCCCAAGAGCTTCGTCTCCATGATGGCCTTCGGCGGGCCAGTGCTGGCCTTCGGCTGTCACCGGTCCCATGCCACGGCACGCAACGCCGAAGCAGCAGGGGAGTTCGTGGTGAACTTCCCGTCCGAGGCGCTTGCCGAACGCGTCTGGGCCATGCCCGGCAGCCATGGGGCCGAGCGGATCGCGCGCTCGGGCCTGTCGCTGCTGCCCGCGCGCACGGTGGCACCGCCCCTGGTCGCAGAGTGCAAGGCCCATCTGGAGTGCAAGCTCGCATCGATCACCCGGCTGGGAGCGGAGGTCGTGATCTTCGGCGAGATCGCGGCAGCCGCCATCGACCAGGACTGCCTCGGCTCGTCCCTGGCCGATCAGTACTTCCGGCTCCGGCCCGTGTTCTTCCTCGAAGAAGGCGTGTACGGGTCGATCGACGCCGCCAAGCGAATCGGGGCGCCCTGGCCCATAGAGCAATCGCTGAGCGTCGTGGAACTCTACGATCCCCCCGGCGACAAGGAACTGGACGCGCACCTGGCCTTCCTGCGCTCGCTGCGGGACTCGGGGATCCTGCTGATGGCCGGGCCATACGACGGCTGGCGTGAGGAGCCGGACCAGGCACGCCCAAGCGGAATGGTCATCCTGGCAGTGCCCGAAAACCAAGCGCGGGAGATCGCGGAGGCAGATCCACTGGTCCGGGCCGGGGCACGATACACCATCCGGCGCTGGAAGCGGACATTCTGAAAACGCGGGCCCGCCGAGCCCGAACACCACGACCGGGCCGAACACCGGTTCTCGCACCACGCCGACGATGGTCTCGATGCCGCCGGTGATCATCGGCTCGACGAGCACTCCGTTCATCCTCCCGGCGAACCTGTCCAGCAGCCGGCCGCCGCCTTGATGACCGCGTCGGCGTCGGTGGCGCGGCGGAACGCCACCATCGGGATGCCGTAGCAGCGCAGCAGGTTGTCGGCCTCCTCGGCGGACAGCCAGCCGCCGCCCGGCAGCCGGGCCAGGAACGAGGTCACGATCGAGCGCGCGTCGGCCGCCCGCAGGTCGCTGAACTCCGGTATCGTGCCGGACGGCCGGGATCGCCACTACACCGTAATCGGCGGCGGCGACACCGGCGCGGCCATCCGTGCGCTCGGCTTCCCTGACCGCGCATTCGGCTATGTCTCGACCGGAGGCGGCGCCAGCCTGGAGTTCATCCAGGGCAAGGCTCTGCCTGGCCTCGACGTGCTTGAAGGTGAATGAACGCGACCGAGGCCCCCGACGCCCTCGTGGGTCCGGGGTCTGGAGGGCCGGTCTGCTTGTCAGGATTGCCTCGTTATTGGAACGATGAGAGCGTGAAGCTGGGGATCTTGTGCGGCGGCGGCCCGGCCCCGGGGATGAACTCGGTCATCTCCGCAGCCACGATCGAGGCCCGGAACTGCGGATGGGACGTGCTCGGGATCCTGGACGGCTTCCAGCACCTCATCGAGGGCCGGATCGAGGAGGCGCGGCCGCTGTTCATCACTGACGTGTCGAGAATCCACGCGCAGGGCGGGTCGATCCTCCGGACCTCACGGGCCAACCCGACGGTGCGAGACCAAGGCGCCGCGGACCCGGACTGGAGGCTGCACGCCTGTCTCGAATCGCTGCAGAAGCTGGGGATCGGCGCGCTGGTGACGATCGGCGGGGACGACACCGCGTTCTCGGCGTCCCGGCTGGCCGAGGCGGCCGGCGGGAGGCTGCGCGTGGCGCACGTGCCCAAAACCATCGACAACGACCTGCCGCTACCTGGCGGCACGCCGACCTTCGGCTTCGAGACCGCCAGGAGCGTGGGCGTGCAGCTCGTCAACAACCTGATGACCGACGCCATCACCACCCAGCGGTGGTACCTGGTGGTGGCCATGGGCCGCTCGGCCGGCCACCTGGCCCTGGGCATCGGGAAGGCGGCCGGGGCCACCCTCACGCTGATCGCCGAGGAATTCCCCCGCGACGAGCCCATCAGGCTGCCGCGCCTGGTGGACATCCTGGAGACCACGATGCTCAAGCGGATCGCCCATGGCAGGCCCTTCGGGGTAGCGGTGCTCGCCGAGGGCATCGGCCTGCGGCTGCCCGAGGACGAACTCCAGCAGGCCATGCCCGAGATCGAGCGGGACGAGCACGGCCATGTCCGGCTGGCCGAGCTCGAGCTGGACCGTCTGCTGGCCAAGCAGGTCAAGGACCGCTTCAAGGGGCGCGGGCAGAACGTCACGGTCGAGGGCAAGAACATCGGCTACGAGCTGCGATGCGCGCCCCCCATCCCATTCGACATCGAGTACACCCGCGACCTCGGCTACAGCGCCGTTGACTACCTCAAGCAGGTGCTAGAAGGCGGCGAGCCAGGCGGCATGATCACCATTCAAGAGGGGCATATGGTGCCGCTGCCCTTCGGGTCCTTCAGCGACCCCGAGACCGGGCGGGTGCGGATCCGGCTGGTCAACGTCGAGTCCAGCTCGTACCGGGTGGCCCGCCAGTACATGATCCGGCTGGACCGCCAGGACCTCGAGGATCCGGACAAGCTCCAACCGATCGCAGCAGCCTGCGGGCTCACACCCGAGGCCTTCCGCGGAAGGCACGGCTATCTAGCCGAGGGCTGAGCGGCGTCACGACCCATTCATCCGCGGCGGCATCCTGCGGTACAGCACCGATCCGATCGTCTCCCGCGACATCATCGGCGACTCCGCGTCGTGCGCGTTCGACTCGGCGCTGACCCAGGCCTCCGGCAAGCTGGTCAAGGTCTTCGGCTGGTGCGACAACGAGTGGGGCTACAACTGCCGGCTGGCCGAACTGACCGCCCTGGTTCCATTCGTCCGGCAAGACGGCGCACCATACCCAGAGCAGCTGCCGGGACCAAGGTCACAAGTCACGTGCCTCGGAAGAGCGGCTGGCGCCTCTGGGCGAAGGCATGCAGGCCCTCGAGGTAGTCGCTGCTGTCGTAAGCCTCCCGGCGCAGCCCCTGGATGCGTTCGTATACCTGCGCGGCGACGGGCTGGTAGTCGGACAGGACGCGGAGCTGTTCCTTTATGACCGCAAGCGCCAACGGCGACTTCGTCGCCATTGTCGCGGCTAGCTCCAGGGTGAGTGACTCGAGCCGGTCCCACGGGACCAGATGGTTGACGATATGCCATTCTTTGGCCTGGCGGGCGTCGACGGGCGCCGCGGTGAAGAACATCTCCTTGATCAGGTTGCTGGGCAGCCGCCCCAGGAAATGCAGCAGGCCGGTGATGTTGTAGGGGATTCCCAGGTTTGCCGGGGTAACGGCGAACGCGGCCGTCTCGTCGGCGATAACCAGGTCACAGCTGAGCACCAGGTCAAGTGCGCCGCCCCAGACCGTGCCATGCACCATGGCGACGATCGGTGCTGGGCAGGTGCGGACCGCTCGGAGCAGCTCTTCCAGGGGATCGTTGTAGCCCAGCGGGTCGCGTCGGCCCCGGGGAAGCTCATCGATGTCGTGGCCGGCGGACCAGACCTTCATCCCCGGCGCGGCACGGAGCACGATGGCGCGCGCGTCCTGGGCGCGCAGGCTGCCGAGCGCGGCGACGATGCCGCCCGCCAGTTCGGCGCCGATCGCATTGTGCTTTCGCTGGTCGTCCAGGGTGACGATGCCGACCCTGCCCACCATTGCTGTCCGGACGAGGCCTGCCGGGCCATCAGGCGGGCGGTCCGCGGCGGCTGGCCTTTGTGGCGGTGCCGACTGCTCGCGCATCCGGTCGCCTGCCTGGCTGGCCAGGGCCACGTAGGTCCGGGCCAGGGCATCCTTGCCCGCCCCGGCGATGGCATTCACCAGCTCGAGCGCTTGAAGCTGTTGCTCTGCAGCGACCGAGTCGGCCACATGGCGCCAGAGCACCTCGGCAAGGACATTGACCTCGCCCTGGATCTCGGCGATTTCGACGCCGGAGGCGAAACAGTGTGCCGCGATCTGCTCACACGGCTTGATGATCGGCTCGGCGCGGCCCTCGCGCACGCAGCGCAGCACGAGTCCGAACAGTTGTCGCACGTCGCGGCGGAGCTGGTCCGGGTTGAATGGATGTTGGCAGGTCAGGGCGGCCACGGCTTCGTCGACCACCCGGTCCTTGGCGGCGGCGAGGACCGCTGAAACCGACTCGCCTGTCATGGCTCATCGCCCAGCACCGGGCGCAGCGCGTCCAGGACCGCGGGGTCTTCGATGGTGGAGGGGACGAGCTCGTCCTGGCCGGCGGCGATGCCCCGCATGGTCTTGCGGAGGATCTTGCCGGATCGGGTCTTGGGCAACGCGGAGATCACGTCCACCCGGCGCAGCGCGGCGACCGGTCCGATCTGGTCGCGGACGAGTTGGACGAGTTCGGCGGACACGACGGCCGGATCGGTGTTGACACCGGCCTTGAGCACCACGAACCCGCGCGGAATCTGGCCCTTGAAATCGTCGTTCACGCCGATCACCGCGCATTCGGCCACCGCTGGGTGGCTCGCGAGCACCTCCTCCATCTGACCGGTGGACAGCCGGTGGCCGGCGACGTTGATCACGTCGTCGATGCGGCCCATCACGTAAAGGTAGCCGTCCTCGTCGCGGTACCCGCCGTCGCCGGTGATGTAGAAACCGGGGTGCTGGGTCAAGTACGACTCGACGAACCGCTCGTCGTCGCGCCACAGCGTGGGCAGGCATCCTGGCGGCAGCGGCAGCCGCACCACGATCTCGCCGGTCACGCCCGGCTTCTGCTCGGTGCCGTACGCGTCGACGATCCGCACGTCATATCCGGGCACCGGCATGGTCGGTGACCCGGGCTTGGTCGGCAAGGGCTCGAGGCCCAAAAGGTCGGCGGCCATCGGCCAGCCGGTCTCGGTCTGCCACCAGTGGTCGACGACCGGGATGCCGAGCAGCTCGCCGGCCCAGCGGTAGGTCTCGGGGTCGAGCCGCTCCCCGGCCAGGAACAAGTAACTGAATCCGGACAGATCGCACTCGCGGGCGCGCTTGCCGTCCGGGTCTTCCTTCTTGATCGCGCGGAACGCGGTCGGCGCGGTGAACAGCGTCTTGACCTTGTGCTCGGCGATGACCCGCCAGAACGCGCCTGCGTCCGGGGTGCCCACGGGCTTCCCCTCGTACAGCACGGTGGTGCACCCGGTCAGCAGCGGGGCATAGACGATGTAGGAGTGCCCGACCACCCACCCCACGTCGGAGGCGGCCCAGAAAACCTCGCCCGGCTTGGTGTCGTAGATGCTAGGCATGCTCCAGCGCAGCGCGACCGCGTGGCCGCCGTTATCCCGGACCACGCCTTTGGGCCTGGCGGTGGTGCCGGAGGTGTACAGGATGTACAGCGGGTCGGTCGCCGCCACGGGGACGCAGTCGGCTGGTTCAGCTTCGGCCACGGCGCGGGTCCAGTCCAGGTCGCGCCCGGCGGTCAGCTCGGCGTACGCCTGCGGCCTTTGCAGGATCACGCAGTGCTCCGGCTTGTGGGCCGCCAGGTCGATGGCGCGGTCCAGCAGCGGCTTGTACTCCACGACGCGGCTGACCTCGATGCCGCACGAGGCGGAGACCACCACCTTCGGCGCGGCGTCATCGATCCGCGTTGCGAGTTCGGCCGCCGCGAAGCCGCCGAACACCACCGAGTGCACCGCGCCGATCCGCGCGCAGGCCAGCATGGCGATCGGGGCCTCGGGGACCATCGGCATGTAGATGATCACCCGGTCGCCCTTGTCCACCCCTAGGCCGCGCAGCACCCCGGCGAACAGCTCTACCTCGGCCAGTAGCTCGGCGTAGGTGTACGTTCGCTTGGTGCCTGTGACCGGGCTGTCGTAGATCAGCGCGGCCTGTTCGCCCCGGCCGTCACGCACATGCCGGTCCAGCGCGTTGAAGCAGGTGTTCAGCACCCCGTCGGGGAACCACTGGTAGAACGGCGCTTTCGAGGCGCCCAGCACCACGGTGGGTGCCTTGTACCAGTCGATGTCCTTCGCGGCCTCGCCCCAGAAACGGTCGGGATCGGCCAGGCTGCGCAGGAACTCTTCGGCGTAACGGCCCATGACTTACTCCATCCTGCGGTAGCGGTACCCGGCCCGGTCAGTGCTTGGCCAGCGGGAACAGCGGGAGCACCGAGCGCTTGTAAGCGGCCTCGCGCAGCTCGGCGCAGGACAGGTAAGCGGCCAGTGCCGCCACCACCAGGCCTACATACCCTCCCGTCTCCACCGTCACGCCGATCCCGTAATAGTTACCCACTCCGAGCACGAACAGCGTGGCCGCCAGGCCGGCCAGCGCGGTGACCACCACGACGTTGCTCCGGAACGAGGCCAGCCAGATCCAGACCGTGAAGATGCCGAACCCGTACAGGAACAGCCCGCGGGCGTGACCCGCCTGCGGTGCCGGTACGTCCTTGAGGAAGAACTGGACGATCGCGGTTGGTTGCGTGTACGGCTCGGCCGGCACGTCGACGGTACTCATCTGATTCCTCCCCGGATCACTGCCTTGTTTGAAGGAGGATGATTCGATTACGTACCGTAGCGAAGCGCCAAAGGTCCCGACCAGCAGGGACGAACGTAGGTACCGGTGCCGCGGTGGATGCGCAGGACGTCCAGGAGTGACAGTGTGTCAGCGTGGCGTACGAAACTGGGCCATGTCGACCTCCGGGAGGAGCGGGATCAGGTTGGGGCTACTCGAACACATACGTGCCGGGAGCCGGGTCCAGCGGCCGGTACTGGCGGTTGCCAACGGTCACGCGCGCCTGCCGCTCGGGGCCGGAGCGGGCGATCAGCCAGTCGATCCAGGGCCGCCACCACGAGCCGTGCTCCACCGCGGCGGTCTTGAGCCACTGGTCGGGATCCGTCGGTGTGGGCGGCCCGTACCAGCGGTCGTAACGCGTGCTGTCGGCCGGATAGACGACGGACTGGATGTGACCGGACTTGATGAGGGTCATCTCCTTCTCAGCCCCGCCCACAAGGTGGGCGGTGTCGTAGCAGGCCCGCCACGCCGTGATGTGGTCGGTGTAACCGCCGACGTGGTAGCTGTCGCAGATCACCTTGCTGAAGTCGGTCTTGACGCCGAGCAGCGTCGGCCCGTTGCCGACCCATCCGTCCATGGCCAGCCTGCTTGATTCGGCCGCGAACCTGGCCGTCGTCCGGGTGGCGTCGTCGTTCCACGCCAGAACGTCGAACGGGGTGGGCGACTTGCCCATTAGCCACCCGCTGACCAGGTAGTTGTAGACCAGATCGTTCGGGCGGAGCATGGCGAACAGGCTGCGCAGCGCGGTGCCGGGGACGACCTCTTCCGCCGCGGCGGCCCGTTCCAGAACGGTGCGCGACTGGGTGCTGTCGAGCATGCCCACGACGTTCGGCTTCTCACCGGTCAGCATGGTGACGACAAAGGTCGCCGACTTGGCCGAGTCGTCTCCGATCGCGGCGAGGTGCGCGAGCACGTACGAGACCGTGATGCCGCCCGCGCACAGCCCGAGCAGGTTCAGCTGGTCGGTGTGAGCTATCTTCTTGGCTACCTCGCTGGCTCGTTCCGCCGCGGCCAGGTAGTCGTCCAGTCCCCACTTCCCGTCGCCACGTAGCGAGCTGGGGTTCCGCCAGACGATCATGAAGGCACCGATGCCCTGGCTGACAGCGAACTCGACCAGCGACCGCCTCGGCGACAGGTCCATGATGTAGTGGCGGTTGATCTGCGGCGGGACCATCAACAGCGGAATGGCGTGGACCTTGGGCGTGGTCGGCGTGTACTGCAGCAGCTCGAACATCTCGTCCCGGTACACTACGGCACCCGGCGTGCAGGCCAGGTCCTTGCCGACGACCAAGTGCTTGCGGTCGACCATGGACGGCATCCCGCCGCGGGCCAGATCCCGCAGCATGTTCTGGGCGCCCTTAACCAGCGACAGGCCGCCGGTCTGGATGGCCTCTCGGAGCGCGGCGGGGTTAGTGCCCAGGTAGTTGGTCGGTGACAGTGTGGCCGAGATGAGGTCGGCCGCGAAGCGGGCGCGTGCCTTGTTCTGCCAGGAGCCGTCCACGGACTCCTGCATCCGGTTGATCCACATCTCGAACAGCCGGTAGGACTGGCCGAGGATGCGGAAGTAGGGAACGGTCCTCCAGGCCTCGTCGCTGAACCGCTGGTCCCGCAGGTCGAATGAGATATCCGACTGGCCGAGCGCGATCTTGGTCAGTTCGCCGGTCAGCCACGGCATCTCCCTCGCGATCGCGGCCGGGTCCACCAGGCCGGCAACCGCGTTGACCATATCCAGCGGCAGCAACCCGGCCATCTCTTCGATCGTTTGCGAAACTAGGTTCGAGTTTTCTTTGTTCTTTTTCATGACCTCTCCCGGTACAGCAACGCGGCAAGCACGCCGTCGGCGATCCCACCGTGGCGACCCACCTCCTACTCGACTAGGCCGTAATTTGCCTGCTCAAGGGACCAAGGGCTGTTGATGCAGGGACCAATGGCGGGTATACCGCGAATAACCGGACCGTTACCGTCCTGTTCGAATGCGTCACCACGGCCGAGCAGGCTGCCCGCCCTGGCCGCAGTCCGCGCCATATAGGTCACCCTGCGGCAAAGTCGCCGACCGGACAGACGCGACGAGCATGAACAGATAGGAGCAAAGTGATGACCACCGCGACCGAACAGCGACCGCCCGGCACGAAGGGCCCGCTACACGACAAGGTGGCCCTCGTCACCGGAGGAACCCGGGGCATCGGAGGCGCCATCAGCCACCGTCTCGCCACGGACGGCGCGCACGTCGCCGCCGGGTACTGGCGGCATCATGAGCCGGCCGAGAAGTTCACCGCCGAGATGACCGCCGCCTACCCGGGCCGGATCACCGTGCACAACGGGAACATCGGCGACGCGGAGGACTGCAGGCGCGTGGTGCAAGAGGTCATCGACCAGCACGGCCGCCTCGACATCCTGGTCAACAACGGCGGGATCACCGTCGACAAGATCGTGCACAAGATGTCCGACGAGGACTGGCTGCGGGTGATCTCCGTCAACCTGAATGGGGCGTTCTTCTTGTCCCAGGCCGCGCTCGAGCACATGATGCAGCGGGGCACCGGCAGGATCATCAACATCTCCTCCGCTACCGGGGAGATGGGCGGTATCGGGCAGGCGAACTACGCGGCGTCGAAGTCCGGGCTTTTCGGGCTGACCAAGTCACTGGCGCGCGAGTCCGTCTTCATGCTGGCCCGGGCCGGGAACCCGGTCGGTGACGGTACGGGCCTGACCGTCAATTGCATTACTCCGGGATACATCGCCACCGACATGCTGTCGACCATCCCCGAGAAGACGATGGAGTCGTTCCGGAGCAAGATACCGGTCGGCCGGATCGGCAGGCCCGAGGAGATCGCCCGCGTGGTCGCGTTCCTCGCCGACGACGACTCCTCCTACATCACCGGTCAGATCTGGGCCGTCAACGGCGGCCTGGACATGTGAGAGAGGAAAACCATGGAAGACGTATTCGTCCTGTCCGCCGTCAGGACCCCGATCGGCAAGTACGGTGGCGGCCTCGCCTCCATCCCGGCCTGTGACCTGGCCGCCAGGGTGATCCGGGAGGCCGTCGGCCGGGCCGGCGTGAGCGCGGATGACGTCGGTCACGTGGTATTCGGCAACGTGATCCACACCGAAGTCAGGGACATGTACATATCTCGGGTGGCGGCGCTGAGCGGCGGCCTGAACAAGGAGACGCCCGCGCTGACCGTGAACCGGCTGTGCGGCAGCGGGATGCAGGCCATCGTCTCGGCCGCCCAGGCGATCATGCTGGGCGACTGCGAGGTCGCGGTGGCCGGCGGCGCCGAGTCGATGAGCCGCGCCCCGTACTGGCTGCCCGGCCTGCGCTGGGGCCAGCGGATGAACGACGGTGTCGCGCTGGACCCCATGGTCGGCGCGCTCAGCGACCCGTTCGACGGCTGTCACATGGGTGTGACGGCAGAGAACGTCGCGGCCGACTACCACGTGTCCCGGGAAGACCAGGATGCCCTGGCCGCGGAGAGCCACCGCCGCGCCGCCGCAGCGCAGGCGGCCGGCTTCTTCAAGGAGCAGATCGTCCCGGTCGAGATCCCGGGCAAGAAGGGCACCACGGTGGTCGACACCGACGAGCACGTGCGGCCCGACGTCAGCCTCGATGACATGGCCAAGCTGCGGCCCGCGTTCGCCAAGGACGGCACGGTCACCGCTGGTAACGCCTCAGGAATCAACGACGCCGCCGCGGCCGTTGTACTCGCCTCGGCATCGTTTGTCAGCGGCAACGGCTTCAGCCCGCTGGGCAGGCTGGTCGGGTACGGTCACGCCGGAGTCGATCCCCGGATCATGGGCATGGGCCCGGTGCCGGCGACCCGCAAGGTGCTCGACCGCACCGGCCTAAAGGTCGACGAGATCGACGTGTTCGAGGTGAACGAGGCGTTCGCGGCACAGGCGCTGGCGGTGGTCAGGGAACTCGGGCTGCCGCCCGAGCGTACCAACCCGAACGGCAGCGGGATATCCCTCGGCCATCCCGTGGGCGCCTCCGGGGCCATCCTGGTCGTCAAGTCCCTGTACGAGCTCAAGCGCACCGACGGCCGGTACGCGCTGAACACGATGTGCATCGGCGGCGGGCAGGGTATCGCCACCGTCTTCGAGCGGGTCTGACCCCGGTCCGGCGATGGCCAGGTCCGGCCGCAACCGGGCCCGGCCGTCGCCGATCCTTATCCGTCCGGCAGCGACCATTAGAGAAAGGCTCGGCAACGTGAGCAGCGTGATTCAGCCATCCGACATCCGCGAGGTGGCGGTGATCGGGCTCGGCCTGATGGGCTCGGGCATCGCCGAGCTGGTCGCCCGCAGCGGCCGCCGCGTCGACGCGATTGAGATCGACCAGACCTTCCTTGAGCAGGGCATGGCCCGGCTGCGCGCTTCCCTGGACAGGGCGGTCAGCCGCGGCAAGCTCACCGATGGGGCCAGGGACGAGATAGTCGCCCGGATCCGGCCTACGGACGATGTCGCGGCCGGGGTGACCGGCGCCGACCTTGTGATCGAGGCCATACCCGAACGGATAGAGCTCAAGAAGGCCCTGTTCGCCCAGCTAGACGAGGCCTGCCGGGCCGACGCGATCCTGGCCACCAATACCTCCTCGCTGTCGATCACGGAGATCGCAGGCGGCACGCAGTATCCGGCCCGGGTGGCGGGAATGCACTTTTTCAATCCGGCTCCGGTCATGAAGCTTGTCGAGCTGATTTCCACGGTGCTCACCGAGCCGGAGGTCGCCGAGACGCTGGCACTGCTGTCCCGTGACCTGGGCAAGACTCCTGTGCAGGTCAGCGACCGGGCCGGGTTTATCGTGAATGCGCTGCTGTTTCCCTACCTCAACCACGCGGTGCGGCTGCTGGAAACGGCGCAGGCCACGCGGGAGGACATCGACAAGGCGGCCACCGCTGGGCTCGGCCTGCCCATGGGCCCGCTAACGCTGCTCGACCTGATCGGTCTGGACACGTCCCTGTCGATCCTCGAGACGCTCCAGGCCGAGTTCGGCGGGACCCGTTACGTCCACGCGTCCCTGCTGCGCAAGCTGTGCGACGCCAGGCTGTTCGGCCGCAAGAGCGGACGCGGGTTCTATGACTACCGGCGGCAGCGCCCTCCCGCCGCGCCCGAGGCCGAGCACCTAGGTCCCGTTCCCGCCGAGGTCGCGATGATCGCAGAACAGGACGAGCGACTGGACGAGCTGGCCAGCCAGATCACCGCGGCTGGCATCAGCTTGGTGCCGCACCCGACCGACGAGACCGAACTGGTCATCGTGGCGGCGGACCCGAGACACCGGGTCCTCGACGCGGCCCTGGCCGCGGGACATCCGGCCGATGTGGTCGGGATCAACTTCGTCGAGGCAGGCAACGGAAAGCCAGGACTCACCGAGCTGGTCCTGCCTGATGTGACCGCGGCAAGCACGGCTCGCAGGGCCGCCGCGCTCGCGGCCAGGATCGGACTGAATGCCGTCATTTCCAGGGACCGGCCGGGCTTCCTCATCGAGGCACTCGCCTACGCGCAGTTCAACGACGCGGTTCGCATGGTCCAGGACGGTTACGCCAGCCCGGCCCACATCGACACCGCGATGATGCTCGGCTGCGGTTACCCCCGCGGGCCGCTTCGGATGCTCGACGAAATTGGCGCAGGGAACGTCGTCAGCGTCTTGGAGGCAATGCACGCCGCTACCGGCGATCCGGCGTTCGCTCCTCTACCCCTGCTGGCCGAGTACGCCACCGCCGGAACCCGGTTCCGGGCCGACGCCGAGGGTTAGCTCCATGGCGATGAGATCCGAGCAGGCCCGGACCGGTAACAGCCTGGCGGAGTTCCAGCGCAACCTTGCTGACAACCTGTGCTACAAGGGGCCGGCCTGGGCTGGCGAAGAGCGGTGGACCCGGATATCCATCCTGAACGCGGCGCGCTCGGGTTTCTTTTCCTCGGACCGGACCGTTCGCGGCTACTGCCGGGATATCCGGCATGTTGAACCTGTGCCCGTCTCTTCGAACGTAAAGGCCAGGTCACTCTGCAATTCATTTGGGCGGGAAGCCGCAAAGAGCGTCAGCTTCGACTGTGATTACCGACGTCGGCACGGCGGAACAGTTCTTTAACATTGCGCAGGATGGCTAATATCCGAGAGAGGTGCCCGTACCATGGACTTCGAGTTGACCGATGAGCAGCAGCTGATCCGGGATGCGGTGAGGGAGTTCGCCGAGGCTGAGGTGGTTCCGATCGCGGCTGAGATCGACCGCGACCATCGCTTCCCTTACGAACTCCTGCCGAAGCTGGCCGAAATGAACCTCATGGGCATGCCATACCCGGAGAAACTGGGCGGCGCGGCAACGGACTACGTGAGCTACGTCATCGCGGTTGAGGAAATCTCCCGGGCGTGCGCGAGCACCGGCATCATACTGTCGGCTCACACTTCCCTCGCCACCTGGCCGATTTACAAGTTCGGAACCGAGACCCAGCGGGAGCGGTACCTGCCCGACATGGCGTCCGGCCGCCGCCTGGGGGCCTTCGCCCTGACCGAGCCCGCCGCGGGAACTGATGCCGCCGCAGGCACCGCCACAGCGACGCTGCACGCAGACGGGTACGCCCTCAACGGATCGAAGATGTTCATCACAAACGCCCCGTACGCCGAGGTGTACATCGTCTTCGCGAAGACGGACCCGGAGCGGGGGGCGCGCGGGATGAGCGCGTTCATCGTCGAGAAAGACAGCCCCGGGTTCTCCGTCGGCGAGGCCGAGCACAAGCTCGGGATACGCGGTTCCAGCACGCCGCCCGTCTACTTCGCAGACTGCCGCATCCCCAGGGAAGCACTCCTGGGCGAGGAGGGTGAAGGCTTCAAGATAGCCATGCAGACGCTCGACGGCGGGCGGATCGGCGTCTCCGCACAGGCGCTGGGCATCGCGCAGGCGGCGCTCGACGCGGCCATCGCCTACGCAAAAGAGCGTGTCCAGTTCGGAAAGCCGATCGCGAGCCTGCAGGCTATTCAGTGGATGATAGCCGATATGGCTACCGAGGTCGACGCGGCCCGGCTCCTGGTCTATCGCGCCGCATCGTGCGTGGATAACGGCCGCCCCTATTCTACCGAAGGGGCGATGGCCAAGCTGTTCGCGTCGGAGACTGCCACCAAAGTGGCTGGCAAGGCAATACAGATCCACGGCGGATACGGCTATATCGAAAGCTACCCGGTGGAGCGGAATTACCGTGACGCCAAGATAACCGAACTTTACGAGGGGACTTCCGAGGTGCAGCGAATGGTCATATCGAGAAGCGCCCTGCGATGAGGTAACCGGCCACCACGTTCGCGGTGGCTGTCGTCAGGAGGATCGTGATGAGGATTGTGGTCGCCTATAAGTGGGCCTGTGACCCAGAAGAGGCCACGGTACATGCCGACGGCACGGTGGATTGGAGCCGGGCCAAGCCGGGCCTGTCCACCTACGACCCCGTGGCCATCGAGCTGGCCCGCCAGTTCGCCGATGGAACGGGCGCCGAGCTGATCGGGGTGACGGTCGGAGGGAAGGGCGTTGCGACGCCCATTGCCGCCAAGACCGCCCTCGGCCGCGGCCTGGACCGGGTCGTTATCGTCGAGGATGAATCCCTCGCTTACGCCGGGAGATCCGAGCTGGCCGCGGTGCTGGCCGAGGTGATCTGGCACATCGGCGACGTGGACGTGGTCGTCACCGGGGACTCGTCGGTGGACGTGGCGGCCAAGATGGTTCCCACGGTGCTGGCTGGCGCGCTCAGCTGGCCCGCCGTGGCCGAGGTCACCTCACTAAGTGGCCAGGCGGGCGCGCTGCGGGTCGAGCGCGCGATCCCTGGCGGCGTCCAGGTGCTCGAGGTCTCCGGTCCCGCGGTGCTGGCCGCCTCCGCCGACGCTGCGGTGCCGCGCGTGCCCGGAATGAAGGATCTCCTCGCGGCGGCCAGGAAACCGGTGGAGCTCATCGAACTCGCCGCCCTGAAGTTGCCCGTGCAGGGCGCGGTCATGACGGTCACCGGGCGGTCACGCCCGGAGCGCAAGGCCCGTGAGGGCCAACTCATCGACACCTCCGATCCGGACAAGGCCGCCGCCGAGCTCGTCACCGCGCTCCGCCAAGCTGGCGCGCTCTAAGGAAGGACGAGACAATGAGCGTGAACACCTGGATCGTCGTCGGGGATCAGCGAGAAGTCGGCAACCTCATCACGGTCGCGCGTTCGCTGGGCGGCCCGGTCGCGGCCGTGGTCGCCGGACCGCGCTCGGTGGCCGAGACCGTGGCTGAGGGCGGCGTGGACAAGGTGGTCTGGTGCAGCGCCCCAGAGGACGTGCCCGCCGAAGCCAACGCCCCCGCGGTGGCCGAGGCCGTCGCCGCCGGTCCGGCCCGCGTCGTGCTTGCCGGGCGCAATCCCGGGGAGCGCGTACTCCTCGGCGCCGTAGCCGCCCGGCTGGGGGCGTCCGTCCTGAGCGGGGCCCGCTCCATCACCACCGACGGCGACGACGTCATCGTGGTCAACGCCGTCTTCGGTGACATCGCCGAAGAGACCGTCGCCGTATCCGGCCCGGTGGCCGTGCTGCTGGACGGTGGCTCGGCGCCGCCGGCCGACCGCGCCAAGGCCCCCATCGAGGACATCTCCGTCCCGCCGCTGGGCTTGAAGGTGATCGAAACTCGGACGCACGGCTTCGACGACGTGGACCTGGGCGCCGCACACCGGGTGGTCGGCGTCGGCCGCGGCCTGAAGGCCAAGGAGGACCTCGCCCTCGTCGAGGGGCTCGCTCACGCCCTCGGCGCCGAGGTCGCCTGCTCCCGTCCGGTGGCCGAGGGCCTGAACTGGATGGGCAAGGATCGCTACATCGGCAGTTCCGGCGCCCACATCGCGCCCCAGCTCTACCTCGCCGTCGGCATCTCTGGCCAGCTACAGCACATGGTCGGCGTGACCGGGGCGGAGACCATCGTGGCGATCAACACCGACCCGAACGCCGCGGTCTTCAAGCAGGCCGATTACGGCCTGGTCGGTGACCTCTACCAGCTCGTGCCGGCGATCACCGCCGCGCTGAAATGACGGTGCCCGATGACAGAAACAGCTGAGCCGGACTTCGACGTCATCGTCATCGGCGCCGGCATCGCCGGCTGCGTCGCCACCTACCAGCTCGTACGGAAGGGTCGTTCGGTGCTGCTGATCGAGCGCGGCGAGGCGCCCGGCTCGAAGAACCTGTCCGGCGGCGTGCTGTACTCTCGCGGCATCCAGCAGGTCTTCCCCGACTTCCTCACCGAGGCCCCGATCGAGCGCCGGATCACGCGCAACTGCATCAACTTCCTCAACGCCGACAGCTCGGTGGCCATCGACTACAAGGACGCACGGCTGGCCGAGCCGGTCAACGCGGTCACGGTGCTGCGCGCCAAGCTGGACGGGTGGCTGGCCGCCAAGTGCGAGGAGGCCGGCGCCCTGATCATGCCCGGCGTCCGGGTGGACCGGGTGCTCACCGAGGACGGCCCAGATGGCAAGCGGGTCGTCGGCGTCCGGGCCGGCGACGACGAACTGCGGGCCCGCGTGGTCGTCGCGGCTGACGGCGTGAATTCCTTCATCGCCCAGGAGGTCGGGTTGCGGAAGAAGGACCCGCCGCGCCACCTCGCCGTCGGTGTCAAGTCAGTGGTTTCGCTGCCCAGGAAGACGATCGAGGAACGGTTCAACGTGACCGGTGACGAGGGCGCGGCGATCGCCGTGATCGGGGACTGCACCGAGGGGGTGGGCGGTGGCGGTTTCCTCTACACCAACATCGACTCGCTGTCCGTCGGCGTAGTCGTCCGCTTGGACGATCTCACCAAGAAGAAGAAGGTCGTCAGCGACCTCTTCGACCACTTCCTCGAACACCGGTTCATCGCCCCCTACCTCGAGGGCGGCGAGCTGCTGGAGTACGGGTGCCACCTGGTCGCCGAGGGCGGCCTGGACATGGTAGGCGAGATCGTCATGGACGGCATGGTGGTGGTCGGCGACGCCGCGGGGCTGACCCTGAACACCGGACTGACCGTACGCGGCATGGACCTCGCGGTCGGCTCCGCAGCCGCCGCGGCCGATGCCATCAGCTCCGCGCTGGACCAGAAGGACACCTCCAGGGCGGCCCTGGGCACGTACCGGAAAAAGCTGTTCGCCTCATACGTCGGCAAAGACATGAAGACCTACGCCGGGGCCCCGAGCTTCCTCGAGGTGGAGCGGATGTACTCCGAATACGGCGAGCTGCTCGCCAACACCCTGTACGGCGCGTTCAACCTCGATACCCGGCCCAGGGAGCATCTGCTCAAGGTGGCTCGCAAGTCGCTGGCTCAATCGCCGCTGAAGAGGAGACACCTGGTAAAAGACGGCATCGCAGGAGCGCGCGCACTATGAGACCACTGTCTGTCCCCGAGCGCCTGACTAAGAACCGCTTCAACCTCGACGAGCAGGAAAGCCACATCGAGGTCAACCAGGAGATCGCCAGGTCCACCGGAACGGGCAAGGCCATCATCGCCTGCTGCCCGGCCCACGTCTATGCCGAGGAACCCGACGGGACCATCTCCGTGGAGTACGCCGCCTGCCTGGAGTGCGGAACCTGCCTCGCGATCGCTGCCCCTGGCGCGCTGAAATGGCACTATCCCCGGGGCGGGTTCGGCGTCCAGTTTCGCGAAGGGTAGGGCTCCCTCCCCGGCGGGCCGGTGTCAGCGCGTGCCCACCGGATGCATGGAGGCAGTGATTAGCCGGCCCCGCGTGGAGTGCAGCCGCTTCGCGAGAACGTGCGCAAGACGATGATTAACCTCGTGCCCGAGCGCGGGGTCCGACTCGAAACTGGCCCGTACCGCTTGCGCGTCGAATTCGAATGCCTCGACCGGGCTGCCGGTCACCGCGCCGAAGGTCCACTGGTACGGCGGGAACAGCCACGACCAGCCGACCAGTTCGCCCATGCCGATCGTGTCGATCGCGACCCGGCCCTGCCCGGGGACGTGCACATCGAGGATTACCCGGCCGGACCGGATCAGCCAGAAGCAGGTGGCGTTGCCGCCGTCATCGAACAGCCGGTGCCGGTCCGGGAAGGTGACGTCCGAGGCGGCCGCAGCGAGCACCGACCGGTGTTCCTCGGACATGTCGTGCAGGAATGGATGGGCGGCCAGAGCCGCCGCCGTCACCTCGATCATCGGGACATCACCCCCTGGGTTTTCGGCTAATTGCGGGCCACAGTGCCGTCTGCGGACGTTGATGCCCAGGGCCGGAGGTCACATCCCGCCGGGACGATGGCCCGTTCGGCCGCTTGGGCAACATCCGCCGCGGTTCCATCGATAACCATTTCGCCGCGCTGATTACAAACAGTTGTGTGCAGCTTGATGATCCTCTTATCATCACGTTTCTCCGTAACAGTCACGACCACCTTGACGGTATCGCCGATCTTGACCGGAGCCACGAAGCTGAGATCCTGGCCGAGGTAAATAGAGCTTGGCCCGGGAAGCTGGCTGCCAAGAACGGCGGAGATCAGCCCGGCCACGAGCATGCCAACCGTTGCCTGGTGCCCAACCTTCTGCGCAGGGCCGAAGGTGTCCATGTCCAGGGACCCGAGTCGTTTCGCTCATGGCGCCACGTGGTATCACGAGCCGTCGGGGAAAAGCCGCATTACTGAATTCTTCTGATAAAAACCGAAAACTTCCACATCAACCGGCGTTGGTCAGAATTGTTCACATTGCTGCACGCTTGATGACGTCTCCCGGCCCTTAGCGAAGGGGCCTTAGGTCCCGGCACGAGGTGGCCTTCGGCGCTAGCCACTCCCGAGCGGCAGGCCGAGGTTGGCGGGAGGCCGACACCTTAGTTTGGAGGCCCGCGATGAAAGAGATCCTTGACGCAATCCTCGACCCCGGCGGCAAGCCCGCTGATTTCGCCGCGCTGCCGCTGCCGGACGCCTACCGGGCCATCACCTTGCACCGGGATGAGCAGGACATGTTCGAAGGCGTCCCCGACCGCGAACGGGACCCGCGCAAGTCGATGCACCTTGACGAGGTGCCTGTTCCCGAGCTGGGTCTCGGCGAGGCCGTGGTCGCGGTCATGGCCAGCTCGGTGAACTACAACACCGTGTGGAGCTCGATCTTCTCGCCGGTCCCCACCTTCGCCTTCCTGCGCCGCTACGGCAAGCTCTCGCAGCTCACCGCGCGCCATGACCTTCCGTATCACGTCGTCGGCTCGGACCTTTCCGGCGTGGTCCTGCGCACCGGTCCCGGGGTGAACGCGTGGCGGCCGGGCGAGGAGGTCGTTGCCCACTGCCTGTCCGTGGAGCTGGAAAGCGCTGACGGCCACAACGACACCATGCTCGATCCGGAACAGCGCATCTGGGGTTACGAAACCAACTTCGGCGGCCTGGCTGAGCTGGCCCTGGTCAAGACCAACCAGCTGATGCCCAAGCCGGAGCACCTCACCTGGGAAGAGGCCGCGACCCCAGGCCTGGTGAACTCGACCGCCTTCCGGCAGCTGGTCTCCGATAACGGGGCCGCCATGAAGCAGGGCCACAACGTCCTGATCTGGGGGGCCAGCGGCGGCCTGGGGGCTTACGCCACCCAGTACGCGCTGGCGGGCGGAGCGATCCCGATCTGCGTGGTTTCCAGCGAGCACAAAGCCGGACTGTGCCGGTCGATGGGCGCCGAGCTGATCATCAACCGATCCACCGAGGGCTACCGGTTCTGGAAGGACGAGAAGACCCAGGACCCGAAGGAGTGGAAGCGCTTCGGTGCCAGGATCCGCGAGCTGACCGGCGGCGAGGACGTGGACATCGTCTTCGAGCACCCCGGCCGGGAGACGTTCGGCGCCTCGGTGTACGTGACCCGCCGCGGTGGCACCATAGTGACCTGCGCCTCGACCTCGGGGTTCATGCACGAGTACGACAACCGCTACCTGTGGATGAGCCTCAAGCGCATCATCGGCTCGCACTTCGCGAATTACCGCGAGGCATGGCAGGCGAACCGTCTGATCGCCAAGGGCATGATCCACCCGACTATGTCGGCGGTCTACCCGCTGGACGAGACCGGCCAGGCCGCCCTGGACGTGCACCAGAACCTGCACCACGGCAAGGTCGCGGTGCTGTGCCTGGCCCCGCATGAGGGCCTCGGCGTCCGGGATCATCTGCTCAGGGAAAAGCATCTGACCGAGATCAACCGGTTCAGGAACGAGTAGGCATGCGAGACAAGCCCTGGCTGATGCGGACCTACGCGGGGCACTCGTCCGCGAGCCAGTCCAACGCGCTGTACCGCCGGAACCTAGCCAAGGGCCAGACCGGCCTGTCGGTGGCGTTCGACCTGCCGACCCAGACTGGGTACGACGCCGACCATGTGCTGGCCCGCGGCGAGGTCGGCCGAGTCGGCGTCCCGGTCGGGCACCTCGGCGACATGCGGGCCCTGTTCGACGGCATCCCGCTGGCGCAGATGAACACCTCGATGACGATCAATGCCACCGCGATGTGGCTGCTGGCGCTGTACCAGGTCGTGGCCGAGGAGCAGGGCGCCGACACCGCCGCTCTGACCGGCACCACGCAGAACGACATCATCAAGGAGTACCTGTCCCGCGGCACGTACATCTTCCCTCCGGGTCCCTCGGTGCGGTTGACGACCGACGTGATTGCCTACGCGGTGGCCCGTATGCCCAAGTGGAACCCGATCAACGTGTGCAGCTACCACCTGCAGGAGGCCGGGGCGACTCCGGTGCAGGAGATCGCCTACGCGCTGTGTACCGCGATGACCATCCTGGACGCCGTCCGCGACTCCGGGCAGGTCTCCCCGGACCGGCTGGACGAAGTGGTCGGGCGTATCTCGTTCTTCGTCAACGCCGGCGTCCGCTTCGTCGAGGAGATGTGCAAGATGCGGGCGTTCGTCCGGCTCTGGGACGCGATCACCCGGGAACGATACGGGATCGCCGACCCGGCCCGGCGACGCTTCCGCTACGGCGTGCAGGTCAACTCGCTCGGCCTCACCGAGGCGCAGCCGGAGAACAACGTCCAGCGGATCGTCCTGGAAATGCTGGCTGTCACGCTCTCGAAGGACGCCCGGGCCCGTGCCATCCAGCTGCCGGCGTGGAATGAGGCGCTGGGCCTGCCGCGTCCGGCGGACCAGCAATGGAGCCTGCGCATCCAGCAGGTGCTCGCGTACGAGTCGGATCTGCTTGAGTACGGCGACCTGTTCGACGGATCCCCGGTGGTGGAGGCCAAGACCGCGGAGCTGGCGGCCGGTGCCGAGGCGGAGACCGCGGTGGTCGAAAAGCTGGGCGGGATGGTCACGGCGGTGGAGTCCGGCTACGTCAAGGCCCAGCTCGTCGCCGCCCACGCCGCCCGCCGTGCACGCATCGAGTCGGGCGAGGACAAGGTGGTGGGTGTCAACTGCTTCCAGGCCACTGAGCCCAGCCCCCTGACCGCGGACGCGGACAGCGCGGTCCACCATGTCGACCCGGCCTACGAGCGAGCGGTACGAGACGACTTGGCGAACTGGCGGCGGCGCCGCGACCCCGCGGCCGTGCTGGCCGCTCTTGACCGGCTCAAGGCTGACGCGGAATGTCAGCGCGTCAACCTGATGGACGCCACCTTGGCCTGCGCCCGTGCGGGCGTGACCACCGGTGAGTGGTCGTTCGCGCTACGCGAGGTGTTCGGCGAATACCGGGCTCCGACGGGAGTCGGCAGCGCTCCACTGCCAGTCGGTTCAGGCGAGGCACTGGCCGCGGTCCGCGAGGCGGCCCGGGTCACGGCGGCCGAGATCAGAGTGGCCAGGCTGCGTTTGCTACTCGGCAAGCCTGGCCTGGACGGGCACTCCAACGGGGTGGAGCAGATCGCGGTCCGTGCCCGCGACGCCGGGTTCGAAGTGATCTACCAGGGCATCCGTGTCGCGCCTGGGCAGATCGTAGCCGCCGCGGTGGCCGAGGACGTGCACTGCGTGGGGCTGTCGATCCTGTCCGGTGGGCACGCCGAGCTGGTGCCCGACATATTGCGGCGGCTGCGCCAGGCGGGGGCGGCCGACATCCCGGTCGTCGTCGGCGGCATCATCCCGGCCTCCGACGCCCGAGCCCTGCGCGCGGAGGGGGTGGCCGCCGTCTTTACCCCCAAGGACTTCGGCATCACCGCCATCATCGCCGGCGTCGTCGACCAGATCCGCCTGGCCCACGGGCTTCCCTCCTGGTCGGCACGGCTGGAGAACGCAGCGACACTCGAAGGATGACACCACCATGATGACCGCGATGACCGCGCCCAGCACCGGGATCGACCGGCTGCGCCCACGCCGCTCCTGCCTGGCCGTGCCCGGCAGCAACCCGCGTTTCCTTGAGAAAGCACAGGGCCTGCCCGCCGACCAGGTGTTCCTTGACCTCGAGGACGCATGCGCGCCGCTGGTGAAGGAGAGCGCCCGGCACATGATCGTCGGTGCGCTCAACACCGGGGACTGGACCGGCAAGACCCGGGTTGTCCGGGTCAACGACTGGACCACCCACTGGACCTACCGGGACGTGGTCACGGTAGTCGAGGGCGCGGGCCAGAACCTGGACTGCCTCATGCTGCCGAAGGTGCAGGACGCCGGGCAGATCACGGCGCTGGACCTGCTGCTCACCCAGATCGAGAAGACGATGGGTTTCGAGGCGGGCCGGATCGGCATAGAGGCTCAGATCGAGAACGCCAGGGGCCTGGTGAACGTGGACGAGATCGCGGCCGCCTCGCCGCGGCTGGAGACGATCGTGTTCGGGCCGGCCGACTTCATGGCCTCGATCAACATGAAGTCGCTGGTGGTCGGCGAGCAGCCGCCCGGGTACCCGGCGGACGCGTACCACTACATCCTCATGCGCATACTGATGGCCGCCCGGGCTCACGACCTGCAGGCCATCGACGGCCCGTACCTGCAGATCCGCAACACGGAAGGGTTCCGCGCGGTGGCCCGGCGGGCCGCCGCGCTTGGCTTCGACGGCAAGTGGGTACTGCACCCGGACCAGATCGCCGTCGCCAACGAGATCTTCTCCCCCGCCCAGGAGGACTACGACCACGCCGAGCTCATCATGGACGCCTACGACTGGTGCACTTCAGAGGCAGGCGGAGCCAAGGGGTCGGCCATGCTCGGCGACGAGATGATCGATGAAGCCTCGCGCAAGATGGCACTGGTGATCGCGGGCAAGGGCCGGGCGGCGGGTATGCGGCGCACCTCCACATTCGAGCCCCCAAAGGAGTGAGCACGATGCAGTTCGGAAGGACCTATGAGGAATTCGAGGTAGGCGCGGTCTACAAGCACTGGCCGGGCAAAACGGTCACCGAGTACGACGACCATCTGTTCTGCCTGCTCACGATGAACCATCATCCGCTGCACCTGGATACGAACTACGCCGAGCACGGAACCGACTTCGGCAAGAACGTCGTCGTCGGTAACTACGTCTACTCGCTGTTGCTCGGCATGTCGGTGTCGGACGTCTCGGGTAAGGCCATCGCCAACCTGGAGGTCGAGTCGCTGAGGCACGTGGCACCGACATTCCACGGTGACACCATCTACGGGGAGACCACCGTGCTCGGCAAGTGGGCCTCCAAGTCGAAGCCCGATCGGGGCTTCATCCAGGCGGAGACCCGCGGCTACAACCAGGACGGCACGCTGGTCTGCGTGTTCCGCCGCACGATCATGGTCCCGACCGAGATCTATGCCAAGGAGCACGGCGGTGAACAGCCTGGGCGCCCTGAGCCGGCCCCTGAATCGTCCTGATAGCGCCATCCCCCACCGTCCGGCAGATATGGAGCCCGCGCCATGGGACGCCTCGCCCAGACCGAAGGCCTGACCGAATTGGAGCAGGACATCCTGGCCACGGTCCGCGACTTCACCGTCAAGGAGATCATTCCGGTCGCCACCGAACTCGAGCACCGGGACGAGTACCCCGCCCAGATCGTGGACGGGATGAAACAGCTCGGCCTGTTCGGGCTGACCATCCCGGAGAAGTACGGCGGCCTCGGGGCCTCGCTCCTGCTATACGCCCTCGTGGTGGAGGAGATCGCCCGCGGCTGGATGTCGGTGTCTGGCATTATCAACACCCACTTCATCGTTGCCCACATGATCGCCCGGCACGGCACCGCTGAGCAGCAGGAGCACTTCCTGCCCCAGATGGCGGCCGGCGAGATCCGCGGCGCGTTCTCCATGTCAGAACCGGGCCTGGGCTCGGATGTCTCGGCCATCCGGACCAGGGCGGTACGCGCCGGGGACGACTTCGTGATCAACGGCCAGAAGATGTGGCTGACCAACGGCGGCACCGCCAACCTGGTGGCGGTGCTGTGCCGGACAGACGACGGCCACGACGCCCCGCACCGTAACATGACCACGTTCCTGGTCGAGAAGGAGCCCGGGTTCGGCCCCAATCCCGCCGTGCCGGGCCTGACCGTGCCCGGGAAGATCGAGAAGATGGGCTACAAGGGCGTCGACACCACCGAGCTGATCCTTGAAGACGTCCGTATTCCCGCCGCCCGGGTGCTCGGCGGCATCACCGGCCGGGGCTTCTACCAGATGATGGACGGCGTGGAGGTCGGCCGGGTCAACGTGGCCGCCCGCGGCTGCGGGGTGGCGCTGCGCGCCTTCGAGCTGGCCATCGACTATGCGCAGCGCCGGTCCGCCTTCGGCAAGCCGATCGCCCAGCACGAGGCGATCGCGTTCAAGCTGGCCGAGATGGCGACCAAGGTCGAGGCGGCCCACCAGATGATGGTGATGGCGGCCCGCAGGAAAGACTCCGGCCACCGCAACGACCTGGAGGCCGGGATGGCGAAGTATCTCGCCTCCGAGTACGGCAAGGAAGTGGTGGAGGACTCCTTCCGCATCCACGGCGGCTACGGCTTCTCCAAGGAATACGAGATCGAGCGCCTGTACCGGGAAGCACCCATGCTGCTCATCGGCGAGG
>Ga0335075_10000329_pt1 | contig 84933 bp, 69 predicted proteins | sample Lox_Sample_24_FD_206723 | JGI IMG/M metagenome (GOLD analysis project Ga0335075, IMG submission 206723) | Soil microbial communities from Loxahatchee National Wildlife Refuge, Florida, United States - Lox_Sample_2.4 | ecosystem: Environmental > Terrestrial > Soil > Wetlands | place: USA... | reverse complement strand
TTCTGCCTTGAGTCCGGCACCTCGCCCATGTGGACCGGCACCTTCCCCACGACGCCGCTCGAAATGCCCGGTTCTTGATAGGCGTCGTGAACGCCGCCAAGATGGGGGTCTTAAGCGCCGGGCAACAACCGCCGCCCCGGCTACCAGCCCCCACGGCCCGGCCGGGGCGGCCTGGCTGCCCGCCGGCAGCCCCGGCCCCCGGCTCTCGCTCACCCAGCTCGCCCCGCCCGCCACCACCCCCGCCGACGGCGCCCCGGACGGCGAGGAACCAGGCGGGCCGCCCGGCGACCTGCCCTGGCACCCGCCGTCCCCCGCCCCGCCCGCCTGGAACGCCCTTGCGGGCGAGCCCCGCCCCGGCCAGGACGACGATGACTAGCCGCGCCGGGCGGGCCGCAGCGCTGCTGGCCACCGCCGGGCTGGCCTGCGGCGGCTGCTCCCTGCTCCCGCAGACAGCCAAGCCGGCGGCGCCGGCCAGCACGACCACGCGCCCCGCCGCTGTGACCCGTCCCCACCCGCCGCCAGCGGCGGTGCCGGCGGCCTCACTGCTGCCGTTCCCCCCGGCCCGGCTGCAGGCCGCCGCCACCCTCGCCGGCCGGTTCACCGCCGACTGGGACTCCTGGTCCTGGCAGCAGCCACCCGCCGCGTGGCTGGCCGCGCTGCAGCCGATGGCCGCCGCCTCGCTGAAACCCGTCCTCGCCCAGGCCACGGGCGACCACGGCGCCCTCGCCCAGCGCGCCGCCGCCCGCCAGAGCGCCCGCGCCACCGTGACCGGCCTGGCGATCGCCGACCTGACCCCCGGGTCGGTCACCGTCACCGTCACCGTCACCCAGGTCATCACGAGCAGCACCCGAACCAGCCGCGCCACGGCCGGCTGGGCCGTCACCCTCACCCCCGACCGCTCCGGCTGGCTGGTGTGGGACATCGAACCCGCCAGCGCCGGCAACTCCTGAAGGCGGCCCCCTTGATGACTCCTCGGGCCGCCGAACGCGGCTCGGCCAGCGTCACACTCGCCACCGCCGCCGCGGTGCTGCTCCTGCTCATCGCCGTCGTCGCCGGAGCGGCCGGCGGGATCACCGGGCAGGAAGCCTCCGCCTGCACCGCCCAGCCCGCCGCCAGCAGCGCCGCCGCCGCCATCCCGGCGAACTACCTCACCGACTTCAAAGCCGCGGGAACCGAGTACAACATCCCATGGACCGTGCTGGCCGCCATCGGGGAAACCGAAAGCGGCTTCGGCCACAACGACGGGCCGTCCAGCGCGGGCGCCCTCGGCCCGATGCAGTTCGAGCCGCCGACCTGGGCGCTGTACGGCGACGGCGGCGACATCAAAAACCCCGCCGACGCCATCCCCGCCGCCGCCCGGCTCCTCGTCGCCAACGGCGCGCCCGGCAACCTCCAGCAGGCCATCCTCGCCTACAACCACTCCGCGTCCTACCTCACCGACGTCCTAGACCAGGCCGCCCGCTATTCCGCCGGCGGCGCCCAAGCCATCTCCGTCACCGGCAGCGCCCTCTGCCAGCAAGAAGACCTCGGGCCGCTGCCCGCCGGCACCGCCGGGAAGATTCTCGCCTACGCCGAGGCACAGCTCGGCAAGCCCTACGTGTACGGGGCGGCCGGGCCGGACGCCTTCGACTGCTCGGGCCTGGCCATGATGGCCTACCGCGCCGCCGGGATCACCATCCCGCGCACCAGCCAGGCCCAGTGGATCTACGGCACCCAGATCCCGGCCAGCCAGGTCCGGCCGGGCGACCTGGTCTTCTTCGCCGGAGCCGACGGCACACCGGCCGCCCCCGGCCACGTCGGCATCGTCGTCGACCCCGAAACGCACACCATGATCGACGCCTACGCCACCGGGTACCAAGTCGAGTACGACACCTACGGCCTCGCAGCATCGGAGCCAGGGCTGTCGCCCGTGGCCGGCTTCACCCGCCCTGCCCTGTAGGTTCTCAATAGAGATGTCCTTTTCTCAAAAGATCTTGTCCGGAGCTTGCCCTTTCGGACATCTCCTTGAGAAGGCTGTCCGGTCTCAGCGAAGGTGGCCTGGTCTCAGTTTTTGTGCCAGTGATCTGGCCTGTCTCAGTGATCATGGCCTGTGGGGCTGCGGGGTGTGTCACGTGACTTGATCGTGTTCTCACTGGAACGTGGTTGTCTCACTGCTTCTGGCATGCTGCGGCGGTGGCTTCAGGGGACGTGCTGGCCGGAGACGTCATGATCGGCTGGGTTGATGAGGGCGGGCAGCGGCGGAGCGCAGGCTTGGGGATGGCGGCTGGGGTTGCGTTTGAGGACGTGCTGCCTGCGCGGGAGTTCTTGTCGTATCGCGGTCAGCGGCATTTCCCCGGGATGTGGTGGCTGGCGACGACTGGCCGGCATGTCGGGTACGAGTCGTGGCTCGAGCGCGATCATGTCATGGTCCTGGACTTCGACCGCGAGGTAACGGGCGTGTCGTCGCAGCCGTTCACGCTGTCGTGGGACGCTGGTGGCCGGACTGTGTCGCACACTCCGGACTATTTCGCGCGGCTGGCCGACGGGAGCGCGCTGGTGGTCGATGTCCGGCCCGCTGACCGGGTCGGGCCGGAGGACAGGGTGAAGTTCGAGGCCACGGCGGTGGCTTGCGCCATGGCAGGGAGCTGGTCGTTCCGGCTGGTTCACGGGCTGGCGCCGGTGCTGGCGGCTAACGTGCGGTGGCTGTCGGGATACCGGCATCCCCGCCACGCGGACCCGGACCTGGGGCCGGCGCTGCGGCAGGTGTTCGCGGGCGGGGTGCCGCTGCTGGCCGGGGTCTCGCAGGCGGCTGACCCGATCCGGGGGCTTCCGGTGCTGTTCCACCTGCTCTGGCGCGGCGACCTTGTCGCGGACCTGGCCGTTCCGCTTGGCGACGGGACACGGGTCAGCGGCCGGGAGGCGGCGTGAGCGGGCCTGCGCCGAGGGGAGTGCTGCAGGTCGGGGACCGGGTCCGCTTCGAGGGCGCCGAGCATCAGGTCGTGGGCATTGAGGGGACGACCGTGCGCCTGCTGGACGGCGATGGCGGGCCATGGCTGGCGGCGCTGGCCTTCCTGACGGGATCCCCGGGATTCGGCGTGCTCGGTGCCCCCAGGCATGCCCGGGGCCCGGCCCTGCCGCCGTTCGCCATGCTGGACACGGTTACCGAGCCGGCGGCCGAGCGCGCCCGCTTCTGGGAGTCGCACATCCTGGAGGTGATCACCGGGCTGCCCGCTGGCGCGGGCGAGGGGCAGGAGCCGCGGCCGGAGTTCGACCCGCGGCTGCGCACCCTGACCGAGCGGGAGGCGGCCAAGGCCGCGGAGCTGGCCGCGGCAGGCGAGCCGGTGAGCACTCGCACGCTGAAGCGGATGCGCCTGAATTACGAGTCCCAGGGGCTGTGGGGGCTGGTCGATCACCGCAATACCCGTCGTTCTGTTCCGTTCGGCCGGGTGGACGAGCGGGTCGTCGAGGCGATCGCAGAGGCGATGAGCGAGCAGGCGGACGTGTCCACGGGAACGCGGGACCGGGCCTGGCGGCGGGCGCAGGAGATCCTGGCCGCCCGCCACCTCGGGCAGGAGGTGCCGGAGCCGTCTCGCGCGACGGTCTACCGGGTGATCAGGTCCCTGGAGGGCGGGCGTCACACGTTCGGGTCGGCGGTGCGGCGGCGCAGCAACGCCAACCGCCCGGCCGCGCCGTTCACCGTCACCAGCGCACAGCGCCCCGGGGAGATCGTGCAGATCGACACGACACCGCTGGACGTGATGGCGGTGCTGGATGACGGCGTGACCGGCCGCCCGGAGCTGACGATCACGCTTGACGTCGCCACCCGCACTATCGGCGCCGCCGTGCTGCGCCCCGAGGGCACCAAGGCCGTCGACGCCGCGGTGCTGCTGGCACGCATGCTGGTGCCCGAGCCGATGCGCCCGGGCTGGGATCCCGCGCTGTCGATGGCCCGGTCGGTGCTGCCGCACGGCCGGCTGACGGCCATCGACCAGAGGCTGGCCTTAGCGGCCGCGAAGCCGGTCATCATCCCGGGCACGATCGTGATCGATCACGGCAAGGTGTTCGTGTCGCAGACGTTCCTGTCCGCCTGGCGGACGCTGGGCATCTCGGTCCAGCCCGCCCGCCCATTCACGCCGACCGACAAAGCCGTCGTCGAGCGCACCTTCTCCTCGGTCAATACGCTGTTTTGCCAGTACGTGGCCGGCTACACCGGCTCGGACGTCACCCGCCGCGGCCGCGATGTGGCCGCCGAGGCAGCCTGGACGCTCCCGCAGCTGCAGGACCTGCTGGACGAGTGGATCGTGGCAGGCTGGCAGAACCGCCCCCACGAGGGGCTCCGCAGCCCTTACATGCCCGGGCGGGAGCTCACCCCGAACGAGGCATACGCGGTCCAGGTGGCCCGGGCCGGCTACCTGCCGGTCCCGCTGGCGGGCGAGGACTACATCGAGCTGCTGCCCGCGTGCTGGCGGGCCATCAACGACTACGGCATCGTGATCGGCCACCGCACCTACGACTGCCCCGAACTCGGCCCCTGCCGGCGCAAGGCGTCACCGGTGACCGCGATGCGCGGCCGGTGGGAAGTGCATTACGACCCATACGACCTGTCCCGTGTCTGGGTGCGCGACCCAGACGGCGGCTGGATCACGGTGCCGTGGACCCACCTGCCGATGGTCGCCGCCCCGTTCGCTGACTTCACGTGGCGGTATGCCCGCCAGATCCTGGCTGGGCGCGGCCAGGACGACACCAGCCAGTCCGCTGTCGCGCGCGTCCTGGCTGACCTGGATGCCGCCGCTTCCAGAGATCGCCTGACCCTGCCTCACGAGAGTCACGCAACGCAACGAGCAATAACACTGCCGAGGCAGCCTGAATGCTTACCCGATTGCTCTACTAGTGGTTGACATAATCATGCTTACCAGCCGTCGTTTCCGCCATATAGCACGCATAACGGGCGCTAAGCGGGGGCTGGGATTTCTGGCCTCGGAACCATTCCGCTGGCTACGGCTTGGATAATTGGCTGGGCGACGCTTGAAAATGTTACGGCCGAAGCGACCGATAATCGCTCCGCCGATCACCGGTGGCTTGCTCTAATGCCGCTTATCTTGAGCAGCTCCGCTGGAGCGCCGACTTCGATGGGGAAACATAGCCGGATCTTCGCGGATGGCCGTGGAGTTCTTTTCAAGCGAACATCTCGGTATCTGCGTTATAGCGAGACTAGAATGGGCGCTGTGAGTTCGCGGCGACGTCCAGCGCCACTTAACCAAGCGGTTTCTGCCCAGATGCAGCGGATGCCTCGTTCCTCGACTAGGCCGGAGATACTTCTCCGTCGGGAACTGCATCGCCGCGGCTTGCGGTTCAGAGTCAATCACCCGCATCTGCCGGGACGCCCTGATATCGCGTTCACTGGCGCGCGTGTCGCCGTCTTCGTCGACGGCTGTTTCTGGCACGCGTGCCCTCAGCACGGTGTCATGCCTAAGAACAACCGCGAATGGTGGCAGGCCAAACTCGGCCGCAACGTGGAACGGGACCGCGAGAAGGACAAAAAGCTTGACAAACTGGGTTGGGTCGCGGTGCATGTATGGGAGCACGAAAATCCAATCCAGGCAGCGGACGTCGTTGAGAAGTTGTGGCAGGATCGGCGCAAACCGACGCCGCGCCGGGCCGCAATGATCCCCCAGCCACCTGTCCTGTGAGATCCTGGGGGACGTCCTCGTTTCCAAGGGAGGTAGCCCGGATGCCGGCTCGCACGTCCGCAGCTATCACGCCGTCCGCGGCGAGACTGACCGAGTCGCTTCGCGACATCGGATACGACTTCCCGGCAGCTGTCGCCGATGTCGCCGACAACAGCATCATGGCCGGTGCCGGGCGGGTGGACGTCGTGATCGAGTTCGACGGTCCGGACTCTTTCGTTTCGGTCGCCGACGACGGTTGCGGGATGACCGCCAATGGGCTGGTCGAGGCTTTCCGTTACGGGTCCCGGCGTGTCTACGCCCGTGGCGACTTGGGCCGGTACGGTCTGGGCCTCAAGACGGCCTCGTTGTCGCAGTGCCGCTCTGTGACCGTTGTCACCCGCAGCTCGATGCCGGCTGGCCGCGGGTCGGCGCGAATGCTCGATCTTGATCTGATCGCGGAGTGGGATGAGTGGCTGGTCGTCGATCCCGTCCGGGACCGGGCGATGGACCGGGCCTGGGAATGGCTCGGCGACAGCGCTGGGACAGTCGTTATCTGGCGCAAGCTGGACCGCGTGCTGCCAGAGAAACAGCCGCACGGGGGGTGGGGCCGGCGCCGTCTGGAAGGTATGGCGGCCAAAACGGCGGAACATCTGGGGATCGTGTTTCACCGGTACCTTGAAGGTACCGCCAGCCAGAATCTGGTGATCACGGTGAATGGCGAGAAGGTGCAGCCCTGGAATCCGTTCGCTCCTGGCGAGCCGGCGAGGATCGAACTGGCGCCTCAGCGTTTCGAAGTCTCCGTAGGAACTTTCGCTGGTAAAGCCGCTCTTCAGCGGTACGTGTTGCCATCACGTGACCAGTTCAGCTCCCCTGCCGAGTTCGAGAGACTGTCCGGGCCAATGAACTGGAACAGGCAGCAGGGCCTTTACATCTTCCGCGCCGGCCGTCTGGTCCAGTGGGGCGGCTGGAACGGAATCCGCGGTATTGACGAACACACCAAGCTCGCCCGGGCTGCTCTTGACTTCGATACCGACCTCGATTCGGTATTCAACATCAACGTCGCCAAGATGAGGGTCACGATCCCCCCGCAGCTGCGCCAGATGCTGGAGCGCCCGATCAATGAGCTGTGCGGCCGGGCCGACGATATATACCGGAAGAGCTCACGCCATGCCGCAGACGCTGATCACCACGGCGACAACGGCATCCAGCCTGCCGCCACGGGTATCGGCGCAGCCGGCAGGCCCGCTGCCGACAGCGCGGGGCTTGCTCGAAGAACGCGACGAGACCACCTATCCCAGCCCGTCCCAGCTCGCCGAGTTCACCGGCAACCGCCAGGCAGACCTGGAGGGCGCCCGCTACGACATCGGCACGGCGTTCCCGGCCGTCCTCGCCCGCAACCCTCCGGCAGCCGTCGAGATTTACCTGCGCATCATCGAAGCCGCAGTGCCCTCGCCTGCCGACGGCCTTGAGTCAGCCCTGTTCTCCGCTGGCGGCGGCACGCTCGCCGGCCAGGGTCATGGGGCGCTGCTCACGATGACCGGCACGATCGCTGACTACCTGGACGACCTCGCCCGCCAGGACGACGCTGCCCGCGATGCTGCTGGAGAACTCCCAGCCGGTCCTCCCGCCGCAGACGCCCTCAGTGACGTTCTCGGGCAACTCACCGGGCGGCTCCGGAACCTCGACGCATGGTCTGCCCTGCTGTCCGCCGGAACTCAAAGGCCAGCCACGCTCGGAATCCGGCTAATGCCAGTGCTCTGCTCCGGGCAGCTCATGCGCGCCGACCCCGCGTCGCGGGCCGCCGCCGGCCTGATCCAGGCTGTTGCCCCTGACCTGGGCGATGACGAGCACGGCAGGCTGGAAGCCGTCATCGTCAGCATTCCGGCCGCAGGATACGCGGGCCACCTCCGGGACCGGCTGCTCGGCGCCCTGGACCGCGCCCGCATCTCCGACCCCCGTGCCAAGCAACGCCTGACAGCTCTGGACGCCGAAGGCGGACCCCGCGGATCGAAGGCCCGGTCATCGGCTCGTTCAGGGACATCTCGCTGGCTCCTCCGGGTCCGTACGCCCCCAGTGGCTTGTCCAGAGCGGCGCAGTCCGTACGGGAGGACCTCAGCGCGCTGGCCGGAGCGACGGGCCAGGATCAGGCCGAAGGAGCAGCCCGGCTCCGGGAGAGCTTCCTGGCTCTGATCAGCCGGATAGAACAGCATGATGAAGGCACTCCCGCCCCGGGGAACCTCAGTGATTACGATGACGCGACCGGCCAGGCAGTCGTAGCTGCCGCCAGGCTTGCCGAGGACCAGGGAACGGGGCCCGGCAGCGCTGCTGGAACGGCATTGCTCAATACGCTCCTCGGTACCGTCGCGGTGGCCGTCGGCCGGAACGGTGCGGACACGGAATTCAGGCAGGCACCGGAAGCACCTACAGCCAGGGCCGCGGAAGGGGTGCTAGCGCTCCTCTGCCGCAATGATTGGGCGGTCTCGCCGTCTGGAGCTCGAATCGGGGCGGCCGCACGGGGACTCCTGGAACATGACCAGCCTGCGGTCCGCGCCGTGGGGGTCAGCGGACTGCACTTCATAATCCCGCTATCGGCAGCCCGCTACGCACGCATCACCGAGCTGATCCAGGACGAGGTCGCGGACTTCGTCCGCGCGCGGCTGCTGGTACAGCTTGCCAGCCTGCTGCCGGCCATGCCGGCAGAGGTCGACCGCAGCCTGGCCAACCTCGGCTCCATGGGTACCTGGCCGGTGCTGGCCACTGCTCCGCAGGACTTTGACGCCCCTTCCGCGGAACCGGGGGAACTGTCCAGGGAGATTGACTTCGTCGTCCAGATCCTCATTCGCGTGGCGCTCTTCAGCGGCCACGGCAGCTGCCGGCGCCTGCTCGCCACGTGGCTCGACGACCCGGCCGCGTTCTGCTACCGGACTCAGCGTGTCTGCCTGCACCTCCGTGACTGGCTCACCGCCGGGAACGCCGACTCCAGCCGGACCCGCGAGGACGCCTTCGCGTTCCTCGCCCGCCCCGTCGCCGCCGCCATCCGGCTGCGGCTAGCCGCAGGAACCGCGGCCGAGGGGGACGAGGCCTTCGGCAGGGCCGCGCGCGTCGCTGCCATCGTTTCCCGGAACCTGAAAATTACCGCCGACGCACCTGGCGATGTCCCGGCGGAATTCGCCGCCCTTGCGTTCCCGCTGCTTGAGCAACTGGCAGAAGTGGGACGCCCGGTGATTGTTCACGACATTGTCCGGGTCCTCAAGCGAATTGCGGCATGGGAACCGAAGCGCACGATCGTCACGGTAGCCGCCGCTTTGGCCGCCGCGCCCGGCTACGCATGGGAACCCGACGGAGCGCAAGCGGTCCTTGACCTCGTCGATACGACTGTCGCCGAACATCGTGACCGCATCCTCGCCGACCCGCAATGGACCAGCGCTCTGCGACAGGTCATGGAAGGCTTCGTCGCCCAGGGCATAGACGCAGTCATCGCCAAGGTCCATGACCTCGATGTCATGTTCGGGTGACGGCTTTCGCCTGCTTCCACGCCACCGGGTGCTACTGTCCGCGGGGATTAACAGGATTGCAGTTGTCAGCGGAGTGCAAGGTCCAATACGGCGAGGCAGAGCGGGCCTTCATGGTCGGTGAACGGGTTGTGCACGACGGTGTCGGGTGACGCAGTTGCCAGGACGCCGGTCGCCGAAGCCGCGTCCTGCTGGGACAGGGCGCCCGCTTGGCGCAGGGCGACGGCGAAGAGGTACACGCGCTGCAGCGGCTGCAGTTCAGCATGCGCGTCAGCGATCGGGTCCCAGGGACCTGCGAAGATCGGGCTGTCCTCGCAGATGCCCGCCGGATCGCCGAGCGCGGCCTTGAATGCTTCGGCGGCATCAGCGTCTGCTCGCAGCCGCCGGATGAGCGGCTTGGTGAACAGGGGCAGGTACAGATCAGACATGCCCATGCGGATTCGCGGGTGGACGCGGGCTGCGATGGCCGGCAGATCCTGCGGCTCTGCTGCGGCGAGCGCGATAGCCAGCGTGTCACCCCAGCCGCGGGGCCCTCTTGTCGCGCGGTCGGTCTGGAACCACGATTCGAGGTCCCGGAGTGCGGCGACGGACAAGCTGTCCGCAGGAAACAGCTGAACGTACGCAGCTAGCTTTTCGCTTGCATGGATGCGAGCGGGGTGTCCGCCGGCTGCGTCCTCGGTAAGGATGGCCTTGAATGCCTCGTCGGTGACATTCCAGCTTTCCCGGTCTAGCAGCGAGTCCAGGACCGTGTCCTGCCAGCGGTGGGTGGTGCCGACGAGTTTCGCGGCCAGCGCGCGGAGGGTCGCTTCGTCACCTTTGTTTTCTTCCTTGGCCCACAGGAGGAAGTGCCGGTCCTGACGTAGCGCGGGCTCTGCGTCGGCTTCGCGGCGCAGCATGTCCGCGATGGCGGGGTGGCGGGGTGCGGCGGTGGCCAGTGCGGACATGACGTGGAGCCGCTGCTCGCCTGCGGTCCGGCGGCGGCTGTCGGACTTGCCGTTCAGGCGTTCGAAGACGGCCTCGCCGAAGTGGGCGCGCAGCCGGTCCCAGTTTTCGGCGACCAGGTCCACGAGGATCTGGTCCACGTCGCCGTCGTACAGGACCTCAAGCTTGACGCCGGGCGCGCCGGGGTCGCCGATGGTTTCCCTGATGCCGTCGATAAGCGTCAGGTCGCCCAGCATGAGCATGCCGGTCCATGCCAGCTGCCGGCGTTCTTCGAGTTCGGGGCCGTAGGCGCACAGGTCGCGCCTGATTTCCTGTCGCAGCCATTCCATTTCTGGGGTGGCGGCGCGATCGCCTGCCACGGCGTCGCGGGCCTGCTGATGCCGCGTGATTGCCTGGATGAGCCCGATGAAGGCGATGCGGCGAACCTCGGTATCGGGTTCGTGTCTCCATTCCGCCAGGACTTCGACGCGATCGTGCGCGCTGAGCGGGCTGCGAGCGAGTTCGAATGCCAGGACCTCGCGGAGTTCCGGCTCGATGTGCTTGAGCAGGCTGAGGGTCTTGCCGAGGATCTTCTCCGACTGCTCGTCGGTCCTCCCGCTGTACGCTCGGAGGATCGCAGGGGGAATGGTGTCCGGGATACCGGAAGCGATAGGCGCCGGGTCGTCAATGAGCTCGTCTGCGAACTTCTGGACGGCTGCTTGCCCGGGCCAGGCGCTGATGACGGAAGGGGCGTGCCACATCAGCGAGTGCGGGCTTACCGCCGTGCACAATCCCGCCAGTTCGGCCGGGTCGTAGCTGGCGAGCACCTCCCGCGCGGGTCCGGCTTCGGCGTCCTGCTTCCGCGCAGCGTCCTCGAACCGCAGCCAGGCGTCGGCCACCGCCTGGGCCACGACAACGCGCTCCTCGTAGCGCCCGGCCTGGTCGGGCTGCCGCAGCAGGGACACCAGGACAGCGAAGCCCTCCGCGGGGCCGAGCACGTCGATGGCGACGCCTGCCATCGGTGCGGCGTGCGCGTAATCGCCGCGGAGCCGGCTGGTGAGGGCCTCGCGGACCTGGTCGTCGTCTAGGTACCGCTCAGCGAGCGTGGCGGCTGCGGAGTAGGGCCGCCCGGAGTCCAGGCCGCGCAGCAGCGCCGCCCGGGCGTCCTTGGGAGACATTGCGGCCGCGAGGCCAGTGACGTTGTAAGGCATCGCCCCCGTCAGCTCGGCGTCCACGTAAGGGCGCAGGGCCTGCGCGAATGCCGGGTCGTCCCGCCACTGCGGGGGGATCATGCCGACGTTGAACAAGATCAGGCCGTGCTCGTCGGGCCTGGCAAGCTGAGCGGCGACCCATGCCTTGAAGCGGCCGTCGCCTGCGAAGGCGTTGCAGGCCAAGAGCCAGGCAAGGCCGCGGTCGCCGCCGTTGCGCCCGTTCGTCGCCAGCGTCTCAAGCGCGAAGTCCGCCGCCTGCTCGTCCCCGGCGGCGGCGAGGTTGACGAGGTCCGGTACCGGCCACGGCCCCGAGTACTGACCCTCGTGATAAAGCAGCGAGAGCAGCCACGCCCGCTCTTCCGGACGCAACGGCTCGGCCCGGCCAGCCGGGTCATCGCGTTGCAGCACGTTCAGGCCGACCGTGCGCAGCGGGACGGACGGCTGGCAGCGTGCCCAGCCGGTCAGGCGGGTGGTTTCGCCTGCCCCGGACCAGCCGTTCCCGAGAGCGAGGATGGCGGCGGCCTGCGTCGCTGAGGACGGTCCGGTCTCTGCGAGCGCTTCCAGCCGTTCTGCCCGGTGAGCCTGGCCGGCGAACCGGCGGGCGATGGCCAGCGCCGCGTTGACCTTCACGCTGTCCTCGGGGTGCCGCAGGCCCCAGAACAGGTACTCGGCTGCGACCTCGTCGGCGATGCCAAGATCGCGCAGTGCCCACATGGCCGGTGACGGGTCGGGCCGGGGCGCGGTGAGCCACCGTTTCATGACCGGAAGGAGATGGCTGCGGACGGTGTGGCTTGCGAGCATGGCGGCCAGCGCGGTGATGAGGTTCGCCCGGTGACGCAGCGCGGGATGGGTCTCGACGCGCTCCACGAGACTGTTCAAGTACCGGGTCTGGGACCTCGGGGTGAGCTTGACGCCTGCGGCGAGGGCATCGGCGGCCAGTTCATAGCCGTCGATATCTGCCCAGCGGGAGCCGTCCCCGGTTGTTGCCACGGTGATCAGCTGCTCGGTTGCGTGCGGGCTGACCTGCGCGGACAGCTGGGCCAGCAGCACGTCGCGCCAGCCCGGGTCGTGGACGAACCGCTGGACGGCCTCTGCCTGCACGTCGGCGGGCAGCCTGGCGAGGTACTGGCCGGCTAGGTGGTCGAGTACCACCCGGTGCAAGAAGCCCACGGCACCGGCTCCGTGCGAGACGATCAGGCCGAACTCGTCTTCTGCGACGGTAAGGACCGCATCGGCGATCTTGCGGGCATCGGGTTCGGTATAGCCGAGGACTTCGTCGTCTGTCATCGACTCGACGATGAGCTTGCGCATCTCCGCCTTGGTGACGGCGCCCGCCGGATCTTTAACGCGAAGGCGGTAGGCCACCGCGGCGAACAGGACAGTCACATCGTCGGCCAGCAGCGGCGCGCCCTGCGCGCGCGAGGCGCGCACGCGCATCTGCGGGTGCTTTTCGACCAGCAATTCGACAAGCCGCGTATAGATCTTGAACCGCTGCTGCGGCAGAGGTTCCCCCTGCCATGTCGTGGCCAGCAGCGTCAGGAAAAGCGGGGACCGGGAAAGTTCAGCCAGCTCAGGGGCGGCAGCGAGCTGGTCCAGGAACGGCTCGACGCCGGCCGTCCACGCCGGCCGGGCAGCCGGTTCGGCTTCAGGCTCAGTGACTGGTGCGAGGATCCCCGCAGCAATCGTGCGCCGCTGCTGGTCAGTCAGCGGCGTGATCTCCGCCAACTCCCACCGGCGGGTCCAGTTGAGCCGGTCAACCGCGTACGGGCGGGTGGACAAGACCGCTGAGGCGCGGGTACGGCCGAGGAACGCCTCGAGAATCCCCAGAGCGTGCTCGGCCGCGCGGACGTCGCTCCACTCGTCGATGCCATCGACGAGGAGCAGCAACCGGTCGTCCTGCAGCGCACGCTGGACTAGGGGCCACAGGTCGGAGGCACTCTGCGACTTCAGCCAGGCCTCGGCCGCCGAGACAAGCGAGTTCTCCGTCGACGCTTCCAGGTGGCGGCACAAGAACCCGAACGGCAGCCAGACCGGCAGGTCCGCAGCATGTTCCCGCTGCAGGGCGACCGATTGCGGCCGGGACGAGAGCAGGTCCGACGCGGTGAACCGCAGCAGGCTGGACTTGCCAGCCCCCGGGACCCCGACCAGCAGCCGGTACTTACCCCCGGCCAGCCACTCGTCAGCCATGAGCGTGCCATCTGCGGCGGACGCGACCCGGCTTGCGTCGTTGAGCAGCTGGCGCGCGGATCTGAACGATTGCCGACGACCGCCCAGCCGCGAGGCTAGGTAGGCATGCCCATCAACTGCACCCTGCGCGGGATCTTGTCCTTCGCCGGCCCGCTCAGGCAGCTCGATGCTGACGACCTCGGACTGCTGACGGCTGGGATCAACATCTAGTATCACGAACTGTCGGCCACGCTCAGGGTTCCCGGCGGGGTGGGCTTCACCCTGGGCGGAGAATACAGCTTGGTAGAGGTCACGCAGCCCGGCACGCAGCTCCCCGCTGTCCTGACGGGACAGGTTACTGGCGAGCGCTTGCGCCGCCTCCAGCCCGCAGAAGCGCTCAACCCACGCCCGACCGAAGAAGTCATCAACCAGACGAGGATGCTCCTTAAGCAGGCCGGAAACCTCCTGCACACCCCACGAGACAAAGCCGATCCCGAGTCCGGCAAGGCGCTCGGTCTGCTGACGGATCGCGACGTCCAGCTTGGCATCCTGCAGGTCGAACGAGGTCGCGAAGTAGAATTCCGACGTCTTGTCCGCCCACTCGCCTTTCAGCAGGTCGTCAACCGCCTTCTTAATCCTGGCCGCAGTCAAGGATTTAACCCTCCGCGACTGGAGGGTGACATAGTCCCGGCCGCCCCTGCTACCTTCCGCCACCTCCAGCGGCAGCCGGGCGTAGGCATCAATCCCCGCCTGGGCCTGCCCCGGAACGCCGAAGAGCTTGGCGTACTGAACCGGCCGAGCCGCATCCAGCAGCCTGAGGAACAACTTCTCGGCATTCGCCCAGCCAAGTTCGCCAATGGGCAGGACCTGAGACCTCGTGTCGATCGGCGGCGCGGGAGACGGCCCAACAGGAGCAGCCCACAAGAGCGCTTCGCCGCGATCCGCCCCGTCCCCGTAGGCCGTCATTCGTCGTCTCCCCAGACGCTACTCACCGATGCTCAGGATGCACACGCGAGGCCCAGTCCCGCTTCACCTCCGAGGCAGTCTGCCTTCGCCGCGTGTTTAGCCGGTCCCGAGGGACGGGACCCTGGCATGCCGGGTCTGGGCCGAGCCGACAGATAGCTTCCCGATTCCCCGAGCACAAATGAACCCCTGAGCCGCGACGCAGCGCGGCCCACCTTAGCCGTTCCGATCATAGCCAGCCCTTCGCAGAACGACGGGTGAATGTCTTCTCGCGCGTCTGCTAGCGGTTCCGGTGGTTCGGCGGACGGGCCGCCCAGTTCGCGAGCGGGGTGGCCCATCTCGGCTCATTAAGCCCGTGAACAGCAGGCCAGTGGACGTCCGGACTGGCGACAATGCGGTCGTTTGCCGTCCGCTGGATCTCCAGCGGACGGCGTCTCACCGCCACGAACCCATCCCGCACTGAAAGATTCCTCGCCGCGCAGCTGAGAGTAGCCCTCCATGGCTGTTTCGAGCGCCGTCCCGATCAGGTGCTCGCGCCTCCCCGAGGCGAGTGACGCGGACCCTGACCTGGCGGCGGCGTGAGCGAGGACTCATACGAAACGCCTGCGGTGTCGGCGGCGGCCATGCGGTCGTATTCGGTTAGGACCAGGCGCTTGGTGCGGTACTCGCCGTGGTCTCTGATCTCGTTGTGCTTCAGGCCGCCGGTCTCGGACTGGAACGTCTCCAGGATGTAGTCCACGTCGTCCCGGTCGTCGATGCCGTACACGCGGAAGAAGAGCGCGTCGAGCTCGGCCCGGAGCCGGGCGCGGCGGTCCTCGTCCCAGCAGAATGGCTCTCCCTCGTCGCCCAGGTCGCGGGCGAGAGGTGTCATGTCGTAGGCGGTGTAGACGAGTTCCAGGACGCGCGGGGTGATGAAGGGGAGGAGCGGTTCGAGGGTCGCGGGAGTGGGCACGGGGATCTGCTTCCAGATGAAGAGTTGCATGTTGATACCCCCGATCTTCTGCCGACTCACAAAGTCGAAGACCAAAGAACTCTGCGCGGCAATGAGAGCTGCGGTCAGGACTGAGGAGACATCAGGAAGCATCAGTGGGAAACTGTGCCCCACGCCGACGCGAGGCAGAAGGGCGGGGATCGCCGTTCGCTCGTCTGTCGCGCGACAAACGTTACGCCAACCGCAGAGCCATCCTCGCTCCCACTTCAAGTCGGCCAGGCGCTCTGTCACGCCGGGGACCTTTACGTCTTTGCCGTTCCTGCGGGTCGGAATCAGCCCATCTTCCAATATCCAATATCGAGGCTCGACTTGGACCGAAGGATCTTGCTTCTCGGCAGAGGTGAGGCGATGTCGATCGTCGTTACCTGTACCGTAGAAAGAATTCCAGCGGTGGTCGAAGTGGTGCGCCATCTTTGACTCATAAAGCGGGAGCATCCGTTGCCCATTGCGGGTAAATACGTTGCCTTTGAGCTGCCAGCCATCGCGCTCAAGTCGTTCGCGGGCGCGGAACAGGTCGGAGTCATCTGTCATGTGGAACAAAGTCGCCTGGAGCTCCATGTTCCAGGGGTTGCCGGATCGCTTCTTCTCGTCCCAGAGCACCGGGACTCGGCGGTAAATCCCGGCGGTGAGGGCAGCGGCCCTACGGCTACGGAAGATCGGAAGCATCCCAGTGTTCGGGCTGATGAGCGCGAGATCCTCAGGCGTGAGTGTGAACACCCGGTCTGTGTCGTCTAGGTCTGCGGTATCCAGCAAGAAGAATGCGAACCGGGCGGCGTGCTCGCGCAGAGCCTTCCCCGTCAGCGAAAGCAGGCAGAACTTATAGCTGGCGTGGACACCGGGAAAGAATCGGGCACCCCGGTTCTCGAAGTCGTACAACGATGAGACTGCACCGCGAGCGGTGAATCCGTCGAATAGGTATTGACTGCCAGCACTCATAGCAATCGCTGTCGGAATAATGCATCCAGCACGGCCGACCGAAGTGGTGAGGTGTGCGAACAACTCTGCGAACAGTTGGTCGGTCTGGAGCATAGTAACGCCCTTGGCAGTCAGCCCCTTGGCGCAGAGCGGGAACACACCTGAGCTTCCGGCGAACAAGAAAGTGGACTTCTGCTCGCGACGCGCAGCCCGGTACCGAAGCCCTTCGTCTGGGTGCTCGCGTTCCCACTCCGCAATGCGCTTCCGGCGCGACTGACCCGCCATCGCGGCGATCGACGGTTCAACGGAGGCGAAATACTCCTTCTCCTTGAAATCGACCTTGTCCCATGGGGGGTTGCCGAGCAGAACGGTGAATCCGTTGGCCCAGCCCGTGTCTGGGCTGGCCCCCGATCCTCCGCCGTCCGGCACGTTGAAGATGTCGGGGAACTCTAGGTGCCAGTGGAAGAAGCCGTACTCGTCGCGGAGGCGGTCGACCTCTGCGGCCACCGCTGCCGCTAGCAGGGTTGGCTCGTTCCTCTTAAGCGCTTGGAAGACATCGTAGGTGATGGCTGGTGGCGCGTCCTTGGTCTTATGCCACATGAAGGCGGCGCACCAGGCGTTGGCGATCTCCAGCTGGCGCTGTCGGTCGGCGGACTGTGCCCAGTTCTGGTAGGCCGCGGCCTGCTCGTGGACGTCGCGGAGTTCGGCGGCCGGGCGAGCGATGATGGACCGGAGTTCGGCGGCTAGCTGGGTGTTCGCGTGGCCCGCGATGTCCACGACCTCGAACAGAGAGCCCTGGCCGGTGCGCTGCTTCTCGTTGGTCTTGGCCAGGAACCGCGCCCATTTCTCGTCGTCGCCCTCGACCGCTTTAAACGCGGCGTCGGGGATGCCCTCGTCGATCAGTTTTGGCGTCGCACCGATGAGGGCATTGCCGCACTTGATGTGGGCGTCGAGGAAGGAGAGAGGCTTGCCTGGATCGAGAGCCTCTAGCCAGAGGGAGACCTTCGCGAGTTCCACGGCCATCGGGTTGAGGTCGACGCCGTAGACGCAGCGGGCGATAACGTCACGCAGGGCGTGGCGAAGGGCGTCGAGGGTCGGTTCCGGGTTGTGCTCGCGGACCGAGGCGACGCGTTTGGCTATGCGGCGGGCCGCTGCGACGAGGAAGTGGCCAGAGCCGCAGGCCGGGTCGCATACCGTCACGGATAGCAGAGCCTCGGCGATCGCCGCTGACACGTCAGTCCCTGCCGCTGTGGCCGCGATCTCAGTCTGCTTAGTGGCGTCGTCGAGCACCGGATCCAGGGTTGAATCCAGAAGGCAGTCGATGAGAGACGTCGGGGTGTAGTAGGAACCCGTCGACTTCCGGTCGTTGCCGGCTGCGTCGCGCAGCACGAACGTGTACGGGCCATCCCGGTCGGGGACGAGCTCGAGGAGGGACTCGTAGATCGCGCCGAGTTCTTCCGCGCCGAGGTTGCGGTAGTCAATGCGCCGCCAGCGGTTCGTCGACTTGTCGCGGACCCGGGACAGCGACTTGACCGCAGTGAGCAGTTGCTCGTTGGACAGCTCAAGGCCGGCAAGCGCCGCGTCGGTGGGGGTGTCGTCGTAGATGCCGCCCAGGCCTGGCAGGCCAAGGTGTGGCAGGCCGCCTTCTGCGCCGAGGCCAGTCAGGACTAGGCGGACTGCCTGCCAGTGATCGCCGTGGGCTGTGCCGACCCCGCGCAGGGAGGCGTCGCGGAGGCGGCGGGCGGAGAAGTATGCCGCGTACCGATGCCGGGTCTTGTCGTCGGTGCCTGGCGCGTGCAGGGCGTCGCGGTCTTCGGCGACGAACCAGAAGAGCAGGCGGTACACGAGGCGGAGCAGGGCGCGCTTGGCCTGGTCCTTGTCGAAGTCCTCGCGGAAGGCGGCGTTGGCTGGGTGCTTGAGGAAGCCGGTGCCGAGCGCGACGATCGCGTCTTTGACTCCGTCGCGGAGCTGGTCGAGGGCGCGGGTGCCGGCCTCGATGGCGTCGGTGCGCCAGCGTTCCATCCGGCAGGTTGACACGGGCGCGCCGTCGGCGACCTCGAAGCGGGAGACGTGCAGGAGACGGTAGAGCAGGACGAAGTCCTCGAACAGCTCCCCGTCGAACATGGCCGCGAGGTCGACCTCCAGGTAGGCCGCCCCGGTGAGCGAGGTGGTGTCGCGCAGCAGGCGGAGCACGGAACCGTTCGAGATGATCCCCCACAGGTGACCGGCGGTCCGGTTCAGGCAGTCCTGCACCATCGACTGCGGGGGCAGTTCCCCGGCGGCTGGGCGCTCGTCGAGCTTCTGGCCCCAGGGGACGAGGTGGATGGGCAGGTGCTGCCAGGCGTGGCTGACCGGGAAGACCTTGGTGCTGTCGTCGGCGGTGATGCCGGCGTGCAAGCGGGTGAGGCGGCCGTAGCCGTGCTCGTCGAACAGCGGGAGCAGCCAGTTCTCGGTGGTGAGGCCGCGCGGGTCGCTGCCGTGGCCGATCGCGTCGCGCAGTACGCGCCAGGCGCCCTTGAGGTAGTCCCAGTGCCGTTCGGCGGCGTCCTTGACGGAGCGGACGCCGATAACGTGGTAGTCGGCGGGCGTGGACGCGGAGACGTCCTTGCCGGTCATGATGCGGGTGATCATGTCGGCGGGGAGCAGGCCGCCGACGACGCGGATCGACGCGGTGACCTGGGTTGTGGTGGCGGCGGGCATTACTGGCCGGCTCCCTGGTTCTGGGCGGGCAGGTAGACGTAGACGCCGAGGATGTCGCCGTCGCCTGCCGGGGTCACCGTCAGGCCGCGGACTGCCTGGTCGACGGTGCGGCGGACGCGGCGGTGGGCGTCGCGGAGCTCTGCGGCGAACTCCCCGGCGCGGCGGTTGACCTCGGGCCGCACCTCGCCTAGGCCGGTGAGGATGGTGGTGATGGCGCTGCCGGTGAACTCGGGGAGCGTGTTCTGGTCTGGCGTGGCGGTGAGCAGGGCGGTCGCCGCGTCGTCGGGGAGCCAGCGGGCTCTCGCCGGCGCGCCTTCGAAGCCGAGCACGCGGGCGTCCTCGGCGATGAGTGCCGCGTTGCCGTAGCGGCCAGGGAGGGTGAGCTGGTAGCGGTAGCGGACGAGCAGCAGGGTGGTCCTGGTCGTGACCGCGCTGGTGCGGATGACGCCGCAGCGGCGGGCGGGTTTGAGGCTGCCCGGCGCGTGCCGGTCGAGGGCGTTTGCCAGGACGTAGGCGGCGACTGCGCCGACGACCGGGTCGGTGCGGGTCAGCGAGGCCTCGCCGCGCGGCACGGCGGGGGCGACCGAGAAGGGGATGCGGCGGCGCTCGCCGATGAGCGCGCCGATCGCGTCCCGCAGCCCGGGCGGGAGGGTACTGGCGGTGACAGTGAACCCGTCGCCGTCTGGCGCGGTGGTGAGGTCGGCGTTCAGGGCTTTCAGCGCTGTTCTGGCGAAGGCGCGGACCTCGTCGTCGGGGCCGAGGGCGGAGCGGATCGCGGCTGTCTCGGCCGCGACCTCGTCGGGGTGGATGGATCCCTGGGCGAACCGGGACCTGGACCGGTCCTCGCGGTCGGCCATCGAGCGCCACTGAACGTCGAGTTCTCCGCCGGTCTTGCCGATGACCTCGTCGAGCTCGAAGAGCGCCTGCTGGTCGGTGCTGGCCTGGCCGCGCATGAGCAGCCATTCCATGATCGCGTCGGTGACCTGGCTGGAGGTCTCGTCGGGGATGGGCACGGAGATGCCGGTGAGCTTGCGGATCTCGCGGTGCTTGCGGATGAGGACTTCGAGGACCTTGCCGTCGATGCCGTTGTCGCCGCCGTAGATGGTAACCACGCGGACGTCGGCTGAGCGCTGGCCGAAGCGGTCGACGCGGCCTTCGCGCTGCTCGTGCCTGGTGGGGTTCCAGGCGAGGTCGTAGTGGATGATGGCGTTGAAGTGGTGCTGGAGGTTGACGCCTTCTGACAGGCAGTCGGTGGCGACCAGGACGCGGCGGGTGCCGTCTTCCTGTTCGGCTGCCTCGGCGAGTCGCTCGATGCGGTCGAGCCGCTGGGCCGGGGAGAGGGTGCCGTTGACGGAGGCGACGATGGTCTTCCTGCCGAGCTTGCCGTCCAGCTGCCCGGCGAGGTACTCGCTGGTGGGGATGTAGCGGCAGAAGACGATCGGGTGGTAGCCGTCGGCGAGCAGCTGCTTGACGGTCTTGATGAGCAGGGCGAGCTTCTTGTCCTGCTCGGGGCTTTCCAGGGCGGTGGCGCGCTCGGCGAGCGCGGCCAGGCGTGCGTCGCGGGGCGCGGCTGCGGCGGTGCTCGCGGCAGATGTCGTGCCGCCGTCGTCGGCGCCGGGTGAGGCGTCGATGCCGTCGAAGCTGTCATCGGCCATGTCGGCGGTGACCGGGCGGCCGAGGGCGTCCGCCTCGTCGGCCGTGGCGGCGGCTGCGGCCTGGGAGCGGGTGAGCAGGGTCTGGGCGGCGGCTCGCGGGGAGGAGACCAGGGAGCGGAGCAGCGCGATCGCCGACCACCAGGCCACCCGCTGCTCTCGGCGGCCGACGGTGCCAGCTGCGGTGACCCGTTCGCTGGCGTAGGCGATCGCGTCGTCGAGCAGCGCCCGGTATCCGGGCGAGAGCGTGTAGGGGATGTCGCCGAAGATCCGGTCGCCGGGGAACGCGCCTGCCTCGTCCGGGTACTGGCGGCGGATGTCGAGGCGGCGGCGTTGCACGTAGTAGCTGGCGAGCTGGGTGCGGCCGGCGTCGGAGGTGAGGTCGGCGCCGGTCAGTTCCGGGTTGAGCAGGCCGATCAGGTTGCGGAACGACTCTTCCTTGCCCGAGTGCGGGGTGGCGGTGACAAGCAGCAGGTGCCTGCTGGAGTCCCTGGCGATGCGGGTCAGCAGCTCGTAGCGGAGCTGCGCCGAGCGGGAGGAGGTGCCGGCCCCGTCGGCGGGCACGCAGGTGTGCGCCTCGTCGACGATGACCAGGTCGGGACAGTGATCGACAAAGTCGTCACGGTGCCGGGGAGACTTGATGAAGTCAGTGGAGATCACCACGGTCTGGTGCGTGCCGAACAGCGACTCGCCGTAGGCGAGGGCGCGCTCAAGGCGCGGGACGGTCGAGGCGAGGATGAGCTCGGCGTTGATGCCGAACTTGGTGCGCAGCTCGTCCTGCCACTGCTCGGCGAGGGCGGGCGGGCAGAGCACGGCGAGTCCCTTCGCCTCGCCCTGCGCGCGCAGTTCGGCTGCGATGAGCCCGGCCTCGACGGTCTTGCCGATGCCCACGTCGTCGCAGATCGCCAGCCGGACTGTCTCCTGGCGCATGGCCATCAGCAGTGGCACCAGCTGGTAGGGCCGGGGTTCCACGGCGATAGCGGCCAGGGATCGGAACGGTCCCGCGCTGCTCCGGAACCCGATGCGCAATGCGGTCCGCAGCAGGCCGGCGGCCAGGGCGTCGCCGAGGTCGTCGGGGTCTGGCGGCGGGAACGAAGCCTGGGCGACCGGTTCCAGGTCGGGGAAGACTGCGGCGACATCGCTGTCGGCACCACCGAGCGGGCGGAGGACCAGCATGTCCGGCTCGCTGTCCGGCAGCACGACCCACTCGCGGCCGCGTGCGGTGACGAGCGACCCAGGCGCAAACCGTTGCGCCGCAACCGCGTGCGTGAGTTCGGTCACGGGTGAAGCCACCTTCCGTTCGGTCCTTCAGCTATGCCACATGCCGGCGCGCGCATGGCCGACGGCCTCGGCCCGCGCGTCCCCTTCGCTACCGGCCTTCGCCGAAGACCGATCGGTTCGCGGCGGCGGTCGACGGCCAGTCGTCGTCGTACCGGAACCTGATGACGTACCAGCCGAGGTCTTCAAGCCGTTCGGTCGCGCCGGCGTCGCGTTCGCCGGCTGCCGGGCCATCGTGGACCGGGCCGTCCACGAAGACGGCCACCGGGCCGCCGGGAAGCCAGTAGGTGAAGTCCGGCCTGGCGAACGCCTCGGGAACGGTCACCTGCGCGGCGTCGGGAAGCCGGTGACCGTGGTTTTTGAGCCACTGCAGGAACTCCTCCTCAAGGGGCGAGTCGGCCTGGCCGATCAGCCGGATTGTCTGCTCGGTGCGTGACTCGCCCCGGCCCGTGGTAAGCGTCACGCCGCCGGCGATGGCGAGCAGCAGGTCGCGGGCCCGGTGGCGGTCGAGCTGCTCGTGGTATGGCTGGTTGCTGTAGCTGAGCAGGCAGTTGTAGCAGCCCTTGCCGCACGGCTGGGTGAGGAGGCCGTCGGCGTTGAGCACTCCGCCCAGATCGTCGCCGGTGTCGGGGTTGAAGTGGGCGATGCGCAGGGCTTCCCTGGCCGCCTTCGCGAGCGCGCTGCGCTCGGCCTGCAGCCGGCGGAGCACGCCCGCGCCGCCCTCGGCGGACTCAGTGAACAGGATGCGGTCGCGCGGTCCCTCGTCGGGCGGCAGCAGCTCGCCGTCGAGCTCGGAGTCCTCCAGCTGGAAGGCCGCCTCGATGCCTCGCTCAAGCGCGTACATGACGGACAGCGCGGTGTCGACCAGGACAGGATCGGCGAGCTGGAAGACAAGGATGTTACGGCGGTCGCGCACGTACGGGATGACCCGGGTGCGCTGCCGGGCCGGGGCATCGCCGTCGTCGCCGTCGCTGCCCCCGCCCTGCTGGCCGTCTTGCTGAGCGGCCTGCCGCGCGGTGAGCCAGGCGCCGGTGACCGGGTCCAGCCAGAATCCGTCGGCCTCGCCGACGGGCCGGCGGATGGGGCCGAGGTTGATCCGGTGGATTTCCGCGGAGTCGCCGTAGGCCAGGCGTGCGACACGCGTTCCGCCCGTGTCGGAGACGATGGCGTCGAGGCGGCCGGGCCGGTCGCCGTGGTCCTGGAAGCGGTAGGAGGTGACGATCCGGAAGCCGGCGCGGCGGCGTTCTTCTTCGTCGGAGGTGATCCGCTGCAGCGGCCGGGTGAAGACGGTGTGTAGGGGGAACAGGCCGGACATCGCCTCGGTGAGGGAGATGTTGCAGGTCTGGCAGCGGTCGTTGCCGGGCCCGACCTCGTAGTAGTAGCCGCAGCCAGGGCAGCGGTGCGCCTGGTGGGTGATGAGCTCGCCTGATGCGTCCGGCGGGAGCTGGACGCGGTTGACCTCGTACCGGTTGCCCTCGTGGTAGATCAGCGCGCGCGGGCCGAACTCCCTGATCGCCAGGAACCGGGCCCGCTGCACGAAGTCGCCGTCGGCGCGCAGCCGCCGGTCGGGCGGGATATAGGCGGCGATCGGCAGGCGGGGGAACGAGTAGCCGGGCAGGAATCCTTCGGAGGCGAGGTAGCGGTAGGGGTTGAAGTCGGCGGTGAGGTTGCGGTCGTCGCTGTCCTCGTTGCGGAGCAGCCGCAGCTGGGTCTCGGCTTCGTTGCGGCGGCGGCCGGCGATGTCGCGGTCCCGCTGGGACAGCGAGTAGTCGAGGCGGCGGCGGTTCTGCTCCCACTGGTCGACCAGCGCGGCGCGGAACAGGGTGCGCCACCGGTCGAAGGCCAGGTTGAACGAGACGGGCGCGGCGCGGATCACGCGCTCGACCCAGTCCGGGTCCCACCAGGAGGTCCGGGTCGCCAGGCCGTCGGTGAGCTCTTCCACCACTGCCGTGGCGCGCGTGACGGCGTGGCCGACGGCATTGGTGTCGTTGACCTGAGTGGCTACTTCGGTGGTGAGCGCGAGGCGCGGGTCGGGCCGCCGCCTGCCTTCCGGCTCGGTGCCGTCCATGTCGATGGACTCGGGGATCGCACGGCCGAGGCGGGCACCGACCTCGGCCAGCCAGATCGCGTGGACGTGGGAGCGGAGCAGGTCCTCGTTGAGCAGGTCGAGGCGCGGCGGGGTGACGACGCCCGAGACCATCTTGTCGGAGTTGCGGAAGTAGTACTGGTCGTGGCTGTTACCGGTGGCGCAGTACGTGGTGACCAGGGCAGGCTGGCCGGATCGTCCGGCTCGCCCCGAGCGCTGGGCGTAGTTCGCGGGAGTGGGCGGCACGTTGCGCATGGCAACGGCGTTGAGGCCGGCGATATCGACGCCAAGCTCCATCGTCGGCGAGCAGTACAGCAGCTTCAGCTCCCCGTCGCGGAACTCGTCCTCGCGCTTGCGGCGCATTTCGGGGTGGACCTGGGCGGTGTGCTCACGGGCCACCAGCCCGGACAGCGTCTGCGCGACTTCCCGGTACAGCCGGACGAAGTACGGGTTGGCCCGGGGCGCTGCGGCACCGCTGAACGTACGGGCAAGTGGGTCATCGCCGCCGCGCGCACCGTCGCCGGGGCGCCACACCAGCGTGGCCGCGCGGACCCGGTAGCCGCGGGCACCGCGCCGCCGGAGGTGCTGGGCCTCGGTGAGCAGGCTGGCCCCGTCGCCGGACAGCACCCTTAGCAGGTCGCCGATGATCTGCTGGGCGTCGTCGCCGCTGATCGCCCGCAGGTAGCCGGGGAAACGGCCGGCCCGCTTGAGGTAGCGGCCGAACTTGCCCCGCCCGGACATGAAGACCAGGTCCCGGGCGGTGCCGGGCCGCCCGGTGCCGGGGTAGACGATCGCCGCGTCTCGCTGGTCGCCGTCGCCGACGGCCCACTCCGGGCGCAGCGCCTCCTGGCCGCGCCGCTTCATGCGGTCGAACTCGTCCGGCTCGAAGCACTCGGCGTCGATCGCCAGGGACCTGCGCATCTCGTCGAGCAGCACCCGGCAGACCCGCTCGCGGACTTCCGGCGCGGCGTCCCGCAGGGCGGGGAAGCAGTCCCGCCACAGCTCGTCCCTGGCCGCGACGCCTTCCAGGCCCAGGTAGCCGACCCGGATCAGTCCGACCTGCTCCAGGTTGGGCATGGTGACCCGCCAGCCGCGCTCCAGGTCGAGGAACACCCGCAGGTTCACCACGTCGCGCAGCGCGGCTTCCGTGCGCCTGCGCAGCACCGGGTCTTCCCCGGGGTGCGTGGCGTAGTCGTCCGGGGCGAGGCCGAGAGCGCGGGTGACCTTGGCCGGGATGTCGTCGTAGAACAGGCCCTCTTCGCCGTCGGTCACCGCCTTGACCGCGGCGCGGTAGAGCGCGCCGCGGACCATCGTGACCTCGGTGAAGTCGTTGAAGTGCCCGGCCTGCAGCGCGGCGTCCTGCCGGTTGTCGACGAAGGTGAGAAGCTTGCGCGCGTTGGCGTCGAGTGCCCCCTCGGGAATGGCCCGCAGCGACCGGACGATCGACATGGAGATCAGTGTCGTGGCCGACGACCGGCCCTCCTGGTCGAGGGTGGCGAGCTTGGCGAAGTCGTTGCCGCGCTGCTGCTCGTAGGAGACGCCGCAGCGCAGGCAGAACCGGAACGCGCCCGGGATGAACGCCGCCTCGATGCCGTTCTCTCCTGGTCCTTCCTGGCCGTAGGCGTCCACGGTGACCGGGACCGGGAGGTGCTGGCGGGCTGTCGGCCGGATCTGGTCGGCTTGCGTACGGTCGTTAACCTCAAGCCAGGACTCCGGAACGCGGCGGTCGGCGACCACCGTCTCGGTGTCGCGCGGCCACGGAAGGTCAGCCGACACGTACAGGTAGCCGTCGGAGTAAGCGGCGCGTCCCCCGCCGTCCTCCGCGGCGACGGTGGCGTCGCGCCGCGCCAGGTAGCTGACCGTGCCGGAACGGTCCCGCCGCCAGGTAACCAGGTACTCCTGGCCGCACTCGCGGCAGAACGCAAGCGGCAGCAGCACCTTGCCGCCCGATCCAGGCTGCTCGACCTGGTAGTCGCGGGTGATGTGCCGCGTATTCTCGCCTTCGAGCGTCACGTACACGGTGTCGCCCTTGGACAGGAACTGGTGCAGCCGGAACGCGAACAGCGGCCTGCCGCTGCGCGGGTCCCTGGCCCGGGAGCCGGCCTGCAGAGTGCGCTGGAGTGCCTTCTCGCACTCGTCCTCGTCCGCGCCTACCTGGGCCGCCAGGTCGCGGGCAGCCCGCTGAACGGTGGTCGGGACGCGGCGGGCGAGCTTGCCCTCGTCGTCCCGGTCGAGGCCGAACGCGGTCTCGACCCAGCCTGCAAGCGGGTCGTGGACCAGGTCGGCATAGTCGGCGGGCGCGGCGGGCGCGGCGATCCGCGCGGGCGTGACCGGGCCGGCGTCCTCGGCGGTCGCGCGGATGATGGTCTCGCCGATGACGTTCTCTGCGGCGACGGGGGTGTCGAAGATCTGGAACGCGACCTCGGCGACGGTCCTGCGCCGCTGGCGGCTCGTCCCCTCGCTCGCCATGGTGGCCGAGGTGCCGACGCACTGCACGTTCCCGGCCTCGCAGGCGTCCTTGACTCTCCTGATGAGAAGCGCCACGTCCGCGCCCTGGCGGCCCCGGTAGGTGTGCATCTCGTCGAAGACGAGGAACTCAAGGCCGCGGGCCATCCTTATCAGTGACCTGCGGTCGTCGGGGCGGGTGAGCATCAGCTCGAGCATCACGTAGTTGGTGAGCAGGATGTCCGGCGGGTTGGCGCGGATCCTGTCCCGGTCGGCCTGGGACTCCTGGCCGGTGTAGCGGGCGAAGGTGACCGGCCCGCGGCCGGGACCGTACCCGTTGCGCAGGTACTTCTCCAGCTCCCAGAGCTGGCTGTTGGCCAGGGCGTTCATCGGGTAGACGATGATCGCCCGGACCCGGGCCTGCCGGTCGCCCGCCTGGCGGGCGCGCAGCACCCGGTCCACGATCGGCACGATGTAGGACAGCGACTTGCCGGAGCCGGTGCCGGTGGTGAGCACGTAGCTAGCCCTGCGCCCGGCGGCCTCGATCGCGTCCCGCTGGTGCCGGTAGAAGCGGATCGGCTTGCCGTCGCACGTAGTCGCGGTGTCACTCTTGCCGGTCTGGAAGATGCTGGCGCACTCGGGGAGCAGCAGTCCCTCGGTGACCAGGTCGGTGACCGAGCCTCCGTCGGCGAAGAACGGGTTGAGCGACAGCCACGGGTCCGGCCACTGGGACTTGGCGTCCAGGTCGGCGTCGAAGAACTTCGCGATCCGGTCATCGCGGATCACCGCGGCGCCCTTGTTGTAGTCGCGGTACTCGCCGATCAGCCGCTGATGGACGTCGAAGATGTCAAAGCCAGCCGGGGAGGCCGTCTGGGATTCCGAGGCGGGCCAGGGCAGTGCCTCGACGATGCTCACGGTGTCCTCGTCGTCGCGCCCGCTGGCCGCTTCCTGCTGGCGGAGCGCGAGCACCGGGTTCCCAGGCGCTCCGATCACGCCGGGTTCCGCCGGCTGCGCGAACGGCAGCAGCAGTTCGGCCACCTCGGCGGCGGTGCCGGGACGGTTCGCGGGATCCTTCTCCAGCAGACGCGCGATCACCGCCTCCAGGCCGGCGGGTACCTCGCCGCGCAGCATGCTGACCGGGGTCGGCTGCTGCCGGATGTGCTTGTTCAGGATCTCGTACGGCAGCTCGCCGTCGAACGGCGGCGCGCCGACGAGCATCTCGAACAGCACGCACCCCAGGGCGTACAAGTCGACGGCGGCGGTGATGTTACGCTGCGTCGCCTGCTCGGGGGCCATGTACCGGGCGGTGCCGACCGTCTCGTTCGAGTTCGTTAGCGGTCCGCCGTCGACGTCGTCGAGGATGAGTCCCACGCCGAAGTCGAGTACCTTGACCAGCCCGCTCCCGGCGAGCATGAGGTTGGACGGCTTCAGGTCCCGGTGAACTACGCCGGCCCGGTGCGCCGCGTCGAGCCCTGTGGCGATCTGGGCGGCGATCGCCGCAGCCCAGGCCACTGGGAGCCGGCCGGCGTCCGCCTCGGCGAGCAGCGACGACAGCGGTACCCCGTCGATGTATTCCATCGCCAGGTAGGGCTGGTCCCCGTCGAGGCCGCCGGTGACCGTCTGCGGCAGGTTGGGGCTCGACAGCCGCGCCATAATGCGGACCTCGCGCATGAACCGCGCGGCGTTGGCGTCTGCCTCCGTCAGTGACACCGGTGTGCCGTCCCGCCGGCGCAGGAGCCTTTTGACGGCCACGGTGTCGCCGGTCTCCAGGTCCCGCGCCTTGCGAACCTCGCCCATGGCGCCGCGCCCGAGCACCCCGAGAAGCTCGAACCGGCCTGCGATCACTTCCGAGCTGTCCATTGCCCGCCCATCTCGCTTCCCGGCGCCGCTAGCTCAGCGTAGTCTAATGAATACATTAAGAATCAATGGTCTGTTAGTGCCGTTTAAGCGGCATTAGCGCGCCGTCCGCCAGGCTCGCGTGGAGCAGTTCCGCGAGTTCCCCGCCTAGGTCAGCGAGATCGCGAAGTGCCGCGCGGAAGCCGCTGACCTCCCTGAACGCCTCGCCGTATAGGCGCTGCTCCTCCAGCGGCAGGTGCGGGACCGCCAAGCGGCGGGCGTCGATTCTGATGCTGGCCGTCCCGTAGCTGGCCTGCCGCGCATTCGACCTGGCAGAAAGCACTCCGCCAAGGAACCACGGGTCCATGCGAGCCAGGTCAGGGCGGATGAGGTGGAGCCCTTCGCCTAGGACCGCCCCGTCGTGCTCTCCCGTGGCGACCAGCGCCTGGGTCAGCTGGTCCAGGCCTGCAGGGATGATGAGGTCGCCCGCGGAGACCGTGACCCAGGCATCCTGCATTGCCTCCGCGGCAACGACTCCCGAGGGCGCCCTCCCGGCCCTGACGTCGGCGCTCGTGAGCACCGGGAGCGCACCCGCCGACCCCTGTTCTCCGCTTGCCGGCCCAGGTCCCTGAGCCCGGTGGAGCGCGACCAGTCCGCTGCGCGCCAGTTCAGCCACGGTCAGAGTTCTCCAGTGCGCCCCCTGGCCGCGGGTCCGCCAGCCGCTGCCGGGTTCGAGCTTTTCGAGGGCGGCTGCCGCCTCGTGCAGCCGGACGCGCAGGCGGCTGAGCGTTGCGGAGGTCTGCGACGGCGTCTTCCCCGGCCCTGCCGCGCCGACGTGCCGGGCGGGAGTCAGGTCGACAGCCTCGTCGAGCAGGTCAATGGCCCGCATGACCCGCCACGTGCCAGACCGGTCACCGCCAGCCCCGCCGCGGCACGGCTCTGCCGTTCCGCCGCTGAAAGCGCGCCAGGCTCCGAGCAGGCTGTCCTGGATTTGCTGCCAGTCGGGTTTCGTCTCGGCGGCTGCCGGGCCTGGCGCTTCCGCGGGATCGGCAAGCAGGACAAGCGGGTCCGACGGCCCCGGCCCCTGCGGTCGTTCCAGGATCCACAGCTGGAGCGGGATGTGGCTCGGCCTTGCCACGCCGGGCGGCAGGGACACCACGGCGCGGAGCGCGCCGCGGCGCAGGAACTCCGTCCTGATCCGTCGGCCGGACGGCCTGGATGCCACGGCTGGCGGCATCAGCATGACTGCCCGGCCGCCGGGCCGCAGGTGAGCGAGCGCGTGCTGAGCCCAGGCCAGTTCCGACTCAGCCTTCGGCGGGATGCCGTACTCCCAGCGTGCGTCACCGGCCAGCGCCTCCTGGGGCCAGTCACGGCTGGCGAACGGCGGGTGGCAGACCACCGCGTCGGCTTGCAGCCCGCCGTAGGCGTCCTTGGTCAGCGAGTCTCCCCCGCACACGGCTACTTCGGCCTGCCAACGCCCGGAACGGAGGCGGAGCTCGGCTAGGGCGGCCATCGCGTCGTCGAGTTCCTGGCCGCAGACCGTGGCCGTTCCGCGTTCGAGGACTGCGGCCAGGGTCTCGCCGGTGCCGCAGGCCGGGTCCAGCACAACCCCCTTGCCAGGGTCGGCGAGATTCGCCATCAGTGCGGCAAGCGGCGCCGGCGTCGCTATCACGCCCATCGCCTCGGCGTACTTCCCAGTCAGCGACTCGATGGCCCGCTCCGGGCCGATCTCGGCCTTCGCCCCAGCTGCCGCCGCGACGACCCGCGCGTGCAGTCCGACGTCGCCCGCCGACTGCGGGGTACTACCGGACAGGGCGGTAGCCATCCCGGCAACCGCGCTGCCCAGGTCCGTCTCGGTTGCCGCTTCGAGGACTGCCTGCCACAAGCGCTCCTCCGACGCAAGCTCGGGCAGCGCTCCCCTTCTGTCCAGCCACGTTTCCACCTCGGCCCTGTCATAGGCGGGGCTGGCATCCGTCCCGCCGGATGGCGCAGGGAAGTCGGGATGACGACGGCGCCAGTTGCTGACGGTCGCACGGGTGACGCCCGCGAGGCGGGCGATATCCGCGGCGGTCAGGCTGGCAAGTTCAGGCATGACGCTCCTCCGGGCAGGTTGTCGCCATGTGAACGGCGACACCTGTTAACACTACCATCATCACGAAGCCGTTTGACAATGCTTTCAATCGATGGTTCTCTTACCGTGAGCTTCCGCTGACTACGCGTCAGTTGCAGGGCCCCGCAGGCACTAGTGTTTCGTCTGGCACCTAGGCGCGAGAGCCAACAACTGCTCCCGCCCCCCGCTGCCGCGTCCGCATAGGAACCCCAATGAACTCATGGCAGCCCCGGCAGACTGCGCCGGGCCGCAGCAGCGGATCGCCGCTGCTCGCCGTCAACTTCCTCCCGGTCACCTACACGGCCGACAAGTTCCCCGCCGACATAATCCCGTTCGAGTCCCCCGAGCAGTTCAGGGAGCTGAGGGCGAAGCTGGCTGGAACGCACGCGGTGATCCGCGCGGGCGGCCGGATCGTGTGCGTGCCATTGTCGGCGGAAGCCCCTTCCATCGGCACGCGGTCAGAGCTGGATGTCCGGGAAGACCGTAGGATCGCCGCTCATCTCGTTGAGGAAGCCCTAGTCCGCGACGTGCTCGCCCGCTGGTACAAGTTCCGGAGCCTCAACCCCCCGAAATTCGTGCAGCGCTCCCACGACCTCTTTCAGGAGGCCGTGCAGGCTCTAGGAAACGAACTCGACGGGGTCCACGTGTGTCCGCAGTACTCTCTCAGCGCCCGAGCAACGGGCCCGACCGGCGGGCCAGGAATCCTCCTCGGAATCAAGTCCCGCTACGAGATCAGCCTCCCGGTTAGCGAGCTGATCCGCCGCGGCGTTCACGTCACGGGGCGCTACATTCTCGTTGAAGCCGACGAGCTTGACCCGCGCATTGACCCAGTGGCTGCCCGCCGCCTCGCCGGCGTCATCGATGCGATCGCTGAAGGCCTGCTGCTCCTGCAGGACGCTCCCCGCAGCAGGGAAGTACCAGCCGATGCCGCCTGGCTGGAGGGCCGCAGGGATGTCGTGCATGACGTCGTTCACGCCCTCGCCGGGACGGCTGCCGAAGAGATCCTGAACCGCCTGGACAAGGCCGCCTTCGGCGTGACGAGCGCAGAGGGGCGGCTCGCCAAGACCTGCGAGCTCGCTGACTGGTTTGGCCGCCGCCGCCTGAACCTAGCCTTCGGCCTGGCCGCAACTGTAGGCCTGCCCGTGGGGACCGAAGGGCCGAAGCGCACTCCGCTGAAGAGCCGGCGGCTCGCCGAGCCAACGTTCGAGTTCGCCCCTGGCGGTGGGAAGACAGCTAAGAGCGCCACGCGCGGGCTCGACGAATACGGGCCGTACGACTCGGAGAGCTTCACCCCGAAGAACCCGGTGATCGCCGTGGTAGCCCCGGCAGCCTTCAAGGGAACTGCCGAGGTTTTCATCCGCAGCTTCCTCGACGGCGTCCCGCGTTCTTCCTTCGCTAAGGGGTTCACGCGGAGGTACCACCTGGGCTCATGCGAGGTAGCGTTCGAGGCGTTCGGCTCCAGTCCCGACGACGTGGCCGCGTACAGGAACGCCTGCCTTTCGGCGCTGCAGAAGCCGAGGAAGCCGGACCTGGCGTTCGTCATAACCAGCGAGAAGCAGGAAGCACTCCGCGGGAACGACAGCCCGTACCTGGTCTGCAAGTCCGTGTTCATGGGGCAGGGCGTCCCGGTCCAGAACATCCAGATCGAGACGGTCCGGGGGGACGGTCTCGCGTACCCCCTCGACAGCATCGCCCTCGCCTCCTACGCGAAACTCGGCGGCACTCCCTACGTCATAGCCGCAGCGGCAGCGATGACGCAGGAACTGGTCATCGGTATCGGCAGCGCCCACGTTCGGCAGGCCAGGCTCACCGACCCCGAACGGGTCGTGGGGATCACGACCGTGTTCAGCGCCGACGGTAGCTACCTGCTCTCCAACCAGTCCCGGGAATCCGACTACGCCGACTACCCGGCCGAGCTCCTCCGGTCGCTGGAGTCATGCATCGGGCATGTCAGGGAACGCAACGGCTGGCAGCCGGAGGATGCGCTCCGGCTCATTTTCCATGTCTTCAAGTCGCTGAAGGACATCGAGGCCAGGGCCGTGAAAGACCTCGTCCAGAAGCTCGCCGGCCAGTACGCGAAGGTTGAATTCGCCTTCCTCACCGTGAGCGACGACCACGACTGGCTGCTCTTCGACCAGCACAGCAGCGGCTACAACGGCCGCGGCAAGGGCGTCCCCGGCCGGGGCCACGCCATCGGGGTCAGCCGCAGCGAGATGCTGGTCTCGGTGACCGGACCACGGGACATGAAGCTCCGCCTGCAGGGCCTGCCCAAGCCGCTTCTGCTCAAGCTGCACCGCGAGTCGACCTTCACCGATATGGAGTACCTGGCCGGGCAGGCCTTCCGCTTCACCGCCATGTCATGGCGGCGCCCCTACCCCTCGCGGAAACCCGTGACAATCCTGTACTCCGATCTCATCGCCGGACTGCTCGGCCACCTACGGCATGTCAAGAACTGGAACTCCGACATCGTCTCTTCGCCCGCTCTTCGCGACAAGAGATGGTTCCTGTGACCACGCCGCCCGACGGCGCCTCCCCGGCCACGGCCTACGCGAACTCGTGGCTCACGATGGCGGCCCAGCGGATCGCCGCGGACGCCACCTCCGGCAGTATCGACGCGCTGCTCGCCCGCTACTTCCTCGGCAGCACGCCGGTGCCTGGCCTAGGCCAGGACAGCAGCCGACTGTCCGCTGCCTGGGTGGAGGAGATCCACGACCGCCTCTGGCAGACCCCGGTCGTCGCCGCGATCGGCTACGGTCTCGCTGGCGCCCTTCCCGGTGTCCAAGCCAGTGCCCGCAGCATGCTGGTCCCCAGCCTGCGGCGGCTCATGAGCCGCAACCCGTTCGCCGACCGGCTCACCTTCGTCTACGACCTCCCCCAGCTAGTCGGCATCGGCCTCGCCGCTCAGGCGGTGGCCGCCGACCTTCCCGGGTTCAGCGAGTGGCTCTCGGACGTCCTGCAGGATGACCGGCTCCGGCCGTCAGACCGCTTTCAGGCACTTCTCCGCGCGCACGTCCGCGCCCTGCTCAGCGGACAGACGGCAGCCGTGCACGCGCAGCAGGGTGACGACGTATCCGTCTTCGCCCTGCGCTACTGGATGGCGAGCACCGGAACCGCGCAGCCACCCGACCCCGCTGAACACCGGGAACTGCAAAAGCGCATCGCCAGCGAAGCCCTGCGTACCGACCCTGTCCATCTGCCGGTCTCCCGGATCTCGCTCATCTACCGCGCGGTCACCGCGGTCCTCGACGCGAGCATCGAGCAGGCGATCCTCAGCCGGTCTCATCTCGTGACCGTTCTCAGCCGGTTCGAGGCCGCGATGCGCCGCTGGCGCTGCGACGAAAGCAGCATGAAACGGCCGATCCGCTGGCCCGTCACCGCCGAACGCGAAGTTCAGGACATCCTCTGGCTCATGCTCCGGCCGGTATTCGACGACCTAGTGGACGAGGAGACCCTTCCCAAACTCGGGCACAGCACCTACCGCGCAGACTTCGGCATCCCGAGCCTTGGCATACTCATCGAAGTCAAGTACGTACGCAAAAGCAGCGACTTCAAGGAAATCGAGAAGCAGGTACTCGAGGACTCCGTCGCCTACCTCAACGGCATCACTGCCTACAGAGAGATCGTCGTCTTTATCTACGACGAGTCCGCCTCAGTCCAAGAGCACGACACCACAGCCAGTTCGCTGCGTGGTATTGACCGCATCAGCGACGTCATCATCGTGTCCAGGCCCAGCCAGCTCGCAAGGCCCGCTCTTCACCGTCAGCCCGCGGATACAGCCAAACCTGCGCGTCAAGCCGCGCGCAAGTAGCTCCTCTGCGTCGAACTGCGCACTGGCATCGCCGGAACGGCGACGGCGGCTCACAGGGGATTGACGCCAAGCGCCCCACTCCCCAGCCTGTCCCGCGCCGATGCAAGGCTGAGGTGGCACGCTCTGGCGCTGCCGGGTAGTTGCTGGTTCATTGCGTCATTGTCCTGGGAGCCTGCGCACTTCGCAGGTCCACGCGAGGTACATCGCAGGTCTACGAGGGGTCGATCGCTGGGGCGGCAGCGGGCCTCCCGGCCAAGCGCCATCACCGGACGTTTCGAGCACCTGACTCGTGCGATCTGCTATGAGCTTCGCGCCGTCCTGGATGCTGAGAACGGACCAATCCAGCATGCACACCAGCAGCGGCGACTACGGAGCGTATTCCCTGCTTCCGCGTGCTCTAGATCGTCGATCCAGCTCTGAAGACGTCGCTGGGTGCGCCGGTCCCGGAATCGGCCACGGACATGTTTGCTCCATGTTTGCTCGAATGTCCCGGTACGGGCCGGTAGCGGGCGGCACCACGCGGCAGCCGGTCTCCTGGGTTGCCGTACAGACCGGCACGTCATAGCACCCCCCGGCACTATCTGACACGGCTCAACTGGCAGAGCAGCGGACTCTTAATCCGCGGGTTCGGGGTTCAAGTCCCTGGCGGCGCACCCGTCCTGACCTGGGGTTATGCCAGTTCCGGGTTATCTCGTGAAGGCCGTTTCGGGGCCATGTTTGCTCCACGTTTGCTCGTCAGTCCGGACCTAGTCGTGCGGGCTGGCCAGCACGCCTGGTGAGGCCCCCTACCGATGGTTATACACAGCGTGACATCCGAGCGAAAGGCGCAGGTAGAAGGCTCGTTGCGGACGCGACCAGCGGCGGCGGCCAGGTGCCCTGCAGGTGCCATGGTCTTTGCGCGGGTGTAGGGAACAGACGAAGATGAGCAGCGCGACCTGGGACGTTGTGCGTAGTTGAGCAGTGCCTGGAGAAGGTCGGCTGGTGTAGTTGAGCATTCGGGGTCGGCGCCGTTGTCACGGTGCGTTGCCGGGGTCCCTCTCACGGGCCTGCGTGATTGCTTCCAGGGCAGGCCGGACGTCGCGGGCGAGGAGACGGCCGTAGGCGGTCGGCATTAGTCGCTTGTCTGGTCCGGTGCGCAGCAGTGCGGTGCCGGCGGCGTTTTCGAGCTGGCGGACCTGCCTGGCGAGGCGGGCGGTTGTGATGCCGAGCTGGCGGGCTGCGTGCTGGAGGTCGGGTTGCCCGGGGATCGCGAGGAGCCTGCGGATGCGCTGTCCGGCGCTGGCGGCGTCGGGGTCCGGGCCGGGCGGGGGGATGCCGGGGGCCCAGCCGGACGGGGGCTCCCAGGTGACGGGCTCGCTGATGCCGGCCTGCGACAGCAGCGCGCTGGCCTGCCGGCGCAGGCAAAGGTCCAGCCGCCCGGGCATGGTGAACACGAATGCGGCGTAGTCCGGGCCGCGTTGCCAGGGCAGTTGCAGCGGCCCGGGAAGGTAGCGGGGGTGGGTGCCGGTGAGCAGCCCGATCAGGCGGAGCCGGGCGAGCTGCTCCTGCGCAGGGGCGTGCTGGCCGGGGCGGCCGCGCTGTGCCGGCAGGAGGTCGCGCTGGCTGCTCCAGCTTCCGGTATCGAGCGGGGCCTGGCAGAGGCTGCCTTGCCGTCGCCGGCGGGCGTAGTCGATGACCGGGGCGCCGTGCTGGTCGAGGTTGCGGGCGAGCTAGCAGATCGCGGCCGTGACCGGTTCCAGGGCGCCGTGCTGACGCAGCAGGGCGGTGAAGTTGCCCAGCTTCCCGAGGCAGGACGGCTCCAGGCCGAGGAGCTTCCGGGCGGTGCTGTAGTCCGCGCCGGTCACCGCGATGGCGAGCATGACCGCGAGCAGGGCCCGGGAGCGCTGGAAGTCGCGGCCCCAGGGCGGCAGCAGGCGCAGCGCCCAGCCCGGCCACATCAGCGATGGCACGGCTGCGGCGCGTTCCCGGCAGCTGGCGGGGTCGGGGATGCGGGCCGGGCCGGCGACGGCGCGGTAGCGCAGCTGGCGCACGGTGTCCGCCTGGGCCGCCAGCGGCCCGGCCAGGGAGGCCTGAAGGGCGGGGCTGGCCCTGCTCCAGACGATGGGCACCTGCCCCGGGCGGGTCATCCGGCCGCGGCTGGCGGCGTGGCCGGCGAGCCAGCCGGCGATGACGGGGTCGGGGTCGCCGGGCCGGCCGTGCAGCATGATGTCGGCGACGGCGACACCAAACGCGGTGACGGGCGCGAGCTGCCGGGGAGGCGCGGGGCGGGCTGGCGAACGCGCTAACTGGCCCTGTCTGCGCGCCGAGCTCGTCCAGGACCGCGGTGACGGCGGTGGGGAAGCTTGCTGCGTGGCTGGCGGCTGAGATGGCGGCGCGGGCGACCGCGCAGGCGTCGTCCAGGTACTGCCGCAGGGCGGCTGTCTCGGCCGGCCGGCCTTGCGCGGACAGCAGCGCGGCGATGATAGCGTCGATGTGCTGCTGGGCGGTGAGCACGTGCCCGCCTGCGGGCAGCGCGACGGCCGGCGTGGCGGCGGGGTCGCTGCCGCAGGCAGGGGTGCCGGCTGGCGGCAGCGGCAGGCCGGTGAGGTCGCAGCGGCCGGGCCCGCGGGGCCGCCCGGGGCGGGTGCTGCGGTGCCGCCGGCCGCAGTCCGGGCAGGCGTCGGCGAGCAGCGCCTGGCAGCCGGTGCAGGCGAAGGCCCACGGGATCCGCCAGGCGAGCATCCACCGGCCGCCGTTGGCGGCCAGGCAGCGGGGGCAGTAGCGGGACCCGGCCAGGTGCCTCCACCAGCGCGGGACCGACGGCAGGCCGGGCCGGGCGGCCACCTCGGCCAGGCCGGTGCCCTGGTAGCGGGCCAGCGTCATGCTGGCCAGCGCCGGCGCGGGAACCCCGGTGGCGGCGCTCAGCGCGGCCAGGTCCGCCTCGCCGAGCCGGTGCAGCCACGCCTTGCCGCTGAGCTCGCCGCGGCCGGCCCGGCCGCAGTCGATCCCGGCGAAGCGGAAGATGTCGCGGACGGTGACGTGCAGCAGGTCAGCGTAGGCTCCCAGCCAGCTGTCGAGCGCCTCGCCGGGCAGCGGCGCCAGCCGGATCGGGATGCCCGCCATGGCCGGGCCTCAGCCTGCCGCCAGGGCCCGCGCCCCGGCGGCGGGCTGGGGCCGGGCCGACAGCTTCCCCGCGCCGAACGCGGCCAGCAGCTCTTGTCGGGCGGCCTCGGCGGCGGCGTCGTTGCGGACCTGGTCCAGCAGGTCACGGGTGAGTTCCTCGGTGCCGGTGCGGACGGCGCGGCGGCAGCCGCGGGTGATGAGCGTCATCAGCGAGGCGAAGTGGCCGGTGCTGCGGGCGAACAGGTAGTCGGCCAGGTCGTCGGCGACCATGCCGGGATGGTTCCCGGCGAGGATGAGGTCTTTCTCGATGGCCAGCAGCAGCTGCCGCCAGGTCCGCCGTCCTGCCTCGGTGCCGATCTCGAACGGGCTGACGCCGAGGGTGGTCCAGCGGCGGGCGTTCTGCGCGAGCTCTTCCTCCCCGGCGGCCAGGCCCTCCCGGATCAGGCCGCGGCGCTCCAGCCCGACGCCCACGAACAGGAACGTGACCGGGAAGGTGTTGGCCAGGTACTTGAAGTGATTGGCGACCTCGCGGCCGTCGCGGCGCGTGACGTCGAGGAAGTGCACGTCATCGACCACGCAGAGCCGGACATCGCAGGCGAGCACCGCGTCGGCGGCCCGATGGCCGAGTTCCTCGGCGTTGCCCTTGTCGTGGCCGGGCAGGCCGAAGAACCGGCAGAGCATCGCGTTGAACGACCGCTTGCTCGTCGATGAGGTCAGGCACACGTGCGCCACGGGTATCCGGTCGTGCCCGGCGCCGGTGAGCGGCCCGTAGAGGCTGACCTGCCGCTGGTGGAACTCCCGGGCGAAGACCTGGGCGATGGTCGACTTGCCCAGCCCTGGATGGGCGTCGATCACCGCGGCGCCCTTGACCTTGTCCCCGTCTTGCCGGTTGGCTTCCGCGATGTCGTCGAGCTGCTCGTGGACGGCGCGCATCTGCGGGGTGCGCAGCGGCCCGAGGTTGGCGTGCCAGACCGACCGCTGCTCCTCGTACTCGGCCCGCGCCTGCTCGGGGAGCTTGCTGATCTGGGCCAGGGGCAGCAGGTCGGGACGCTGCCGGGGCGGGGCGGTGACGAACTGCTCCCAGCCGGCCCGGGTGGACAGCGAGTAGGCGCGCTCGGCGGGCCGCAGCGGCGTTGTCACACGGTGTCCATGGCGTCGGCGTAGAAGTCTCCTGGGTCCTGATCGGTGTCCTCGCCGGGGAACGGGGCATCAAGCTCGCCGTCGCTGTCATCGTCCCCGCCCTCGCCGCTGGCACCGGCCGGCTCCGCGGCCTGGCCGGCCACCGGGGGCGGAGCTGGCACCAGGCGCAGTCGCTGCTCGGACAGCCGCAGGGCCATCCGCCGCTCGGCGCGGTTGCCGGCCAGCCCGGCGCCCCACTGCTCCAGCAGCTCCGCGAGCGCGCGGCGGGTGTCAGGGAACCGGTGGGTGGCGGCGGCGAGCTGCCGGGCGTAGCCCAGCGCCTCGCTGCTGAACGGGCCGCCGGCCGCGTCACCGTGCTCCCAGCGCAGCATGTGCCAGCCGTTGCCGGCCGGGTCCTGGAACCAGACCCTGCTAACGTCCCCGGGATCGACCCGCAGCGGCCACCGTCCGGCGTGCTTCCCGGAATAGGGACTGGTGCGGTTGCGGTAGGGGTTCAGCGCCGCGCCGTCGTAGCGCAGCCCGCCGATCTCGACCCCGTAGTGCTGGATGGTGCGCCACTCCACCTTCAGGAAGTCGAACGCCAGGTCGGCGCGGGCCGGGACCTCCAAGTACCCGGCCCGCGCGATGCCGTGGGCGAACATCTCCAGCGGGCTGATCTCCAGGCCGGGCACCTCCGGGACGCACAGCCCTGCGTGAGGCTGCCGGTGGTAGTTCGCGGTCCACTGGCGGATGATCGCCTCCAGCTCGCTGAGGAAGTAGAAGGCCTCCTGCTCGGGGTCCTTGCCGCGCCGGTAGACGTCCGGTCCCTTGTAGCCGGGCAGCGCCGCGAGCAGCTGCTCGCCGAGGGTCCGGAACCAGCGTTCCAGCGGCCCCTTGTCGGTGGCCTGGTAGACCCGCGCCGGCTGGACGGAGATGCCCAGCCGGGCGCAGGCGCTCATCAGGTGCTCCGACAGGTAGATCCGGCCGTGGTCGACCATGATGGTCTCCGCCGCCACCGACGGCAGCAGCGGCTCCCCGTCTTCGCCGGCGAGCCTGGCGACGTCGATCACGACGCGACCGGGCAGCCCGTGGTAAGGCAGGCGGGCATCGGGCTGCCCGGCACTGGGCTCGGGCAGCGGCTTTACGGACTCGAACAGCACGGCCGCCGCGTCCACCGCCTTCGTCGACACCGGGGTGAGCCGCAGCCCGGTGATGCACCGGTCGTAAAGATCCATCGCGGCCGTGAGTTCGGCCTGCACCCAGCGCAGTGTCACCGGGTCCATCGCGAACACGTCCAGCCGGGTGGTGTCCAGCAGCAGGTACTCGCCGGGCCGCGCCGCCCGCAGCCGCCCGTAGGGCGCCGCCGGGCGGCCGGCGATCTCCCGCTTGGCCTTCGTGCCGCCGAACGCGGACGTGCCCTTGGTGGTCTCCCGCAGCAGAGCGCGGGCACGGGTCGGCTTCGGGACCGGCACCGCATCGCGGCCGTGCTCGGCGTCCAGCCGGGCGGCGATCTCGGCCAGGATCAGGTCCCGGGTGGGCTTGCTGGCCTCGGTGCGCTCGGCCAGCACCCGCCGGGCCATCTCCAGCCAGCGGGGGTCGGCCCCCGCGAGAGGCTGCTGGCGCCGCCTCCGGTCATCGGCCAGCCCGGCCGGGCCGCGCTCCCCGAAGTCCTTCACCCAGCGGCGTGGCGTGGACACCCCGACGCCGATCTCGGCGGCCTTGGCCGCATACCGGGCCAGCAGCGGGACGCCGGGCGCGTACTCCGGTCGCGGCTCGCCGGCCGCCGCCAGCTCCGCGCACCCGCGCCGGAACCCCGTCCGCACCTCCTGGACGTGGGCGATGCGCTCCCGCAGCCCGGCCAGCTCATCCTCGTCCAGCCTGGCCAGCTCAGGGCCGGCGCCCTCGACGGGGTCGCCGGGCGCTCCGGGCAGCCGGGTGGAGGGATCGGCGAGCAGGTGCCCGGCGCTGACCCGCCGGGCGCCGGCCGGGCCGGCCAGCAGGACGTGCGGGCCGTCCATCTCGGCGACCTGCCACCACTGGCCGTCATAGGCCAGCCGTGTTCCCACCGCGAGCAGCCCGCGCAGGGTCTCGTTCACCTGGTCACCTCCACGATGCTGCCGGCATCCAGCGGCCGGCTCAGGTCCGCGCTCACCCGCCGCTGCCACATCAGCCGCAGCACGGCCGCCTTGGCCACCGGGCGCGGCCAGGACCGCTCCAGCCGGTCAAGCAGCCTGCCCAGGCACTCATCCGGGCCGATCGCGCCCAGGACCGCGCCGGTCACGGCGTCGGGCGGCATCCCCGGCCTGCGGTAGCCGGCCAGGAACCGCACGTTCGCCAGCAGCACCGGGTCCGCCCCGGTCCAGATCTCATGACCCCAGCCGCGGCCCTCGAACAGCTCACCCGGCCAGTCCAGCGCCTCCGCCACCACCGGGTCGGCCAGCCGGGCGGCTGGCTTGACATTCACCACCGTCACCGTCCGGTTCGCGCGCACCAGCAGGAAGTCCGGCACGTGACGCCGGACACGGCCGCCGACCGCCGCGCGCAGCAAGAACGGCTGCGCGGCGATCGCCGCCACATCGGGGTCAAAGTCGGCCAGCAGCAGGCGTGCCAGCTCTAGCCGGCTCTCGTAGATGACATGGCCGCCGGCCGTCGCGGACCAGTAGAAACCCGGGTAGTGGGCCTGCCCCCGGGCGCTGCGTGCCGTCCGCCACGGTGCCGCAGAGACGATCTCGCCGACGGTCACCTGCCGCAGCGGGCGATCCGGCACCGTCTGCCCGCTGTGCAGGCGGACCGACACCGATGGCTCGCGCAGCCGCTCGCCGTCCGCGTCCTGAGTGCCCGGAACATGGTTCGTCGTGCGAAATCGCCTCAGACCTGACGCTATCCCCGCCGGAAACCAGCGGCGGGGAACGACACGCCGGGGACTTGCCGACGGGCACCGCGCCCGGCAGGCAGCCGCATCGGCAGCAACCTGGGTTGACTAATTCATTTTGTCAACTAGAGTTGCTTGCATGGAAGTGATGGAGATCCGGCCGGACGCCGACCCGGCCGACGCGCTGGCCGCGGTGGCGGCGCTGCGGCGGCTGGCGGACCAGCTGGAGGACGCGGCGGTGGAGCGGGCGATGCGGGCCGGCTGGGGCTGGCCGCAGGTCGCCGAGGCGCTCGGCGTCACCCGGCAGGCGGTTCACAAGAAGCACGCCGCGCGGCTGATCGCCGCGGGCGTCACGCTGAGGAGGCGGTAATGGCCATACGTTTCGTCGTGCAGGCCCGCGCGATCGTCCGGCAGGCGGAGAAGGAAGCAGCGGAGGCCGGGGCGCCGCTGATCGGGGCCGAGCACATTCTGCTGGCAATGGCCGGCGAGCACGGGATCGAGGCGCGGGACGTGCTCGCCTCGGCCGGCCTGGACCGGGACGCGATCCGCGCGGCCCTGGACCGCGAGTTCCGGCAGAGCCTGGCCGCCGCCGGGGTCACGCTGCCGCCCGGCGGGCTGCCGGCGGCCAGCCGCGACCCGAACCGCCGGGCGCGCATGGCAGCATCGGGCAAGCTCGTGCTGGAACGGGCGCTGAAGGCCGCCGCCGGGCGGGGCCAGATCCAGCCCGGTCACCTGCTGCTCGGCGTGCTCGCCGCCCAGGCCGGCGCCGTGCCCCGGGCCCTGGCGCTGGCCGGCGTGGACCAGGGCGACCTGGCCGCCCGGACCAGGCAGGCGCTTGACCGGAGCCAGCCATGACCCCCGCCACGGCGACCGCACCCGGCCCCGCGATCCCCCCGGCAGGCCCGGCCGACGTCGCGGTGCTCACCGAGAACCTGGGCAAGACGTATCCCGGCGGGACGGTCGCGGTGGACGGCCTGAGCCTGGCGGTGCGCCGGGGCGAGGTGCTCGCCCTGCTCGGCCCCAACGGCGCCGGCAAGTCGACCACCGCCGGGATGCTGACGACCACCGTCCGGCCGACCGCAGGCCGGGCCTGGGTGGCCGGAATCGACGTCGCCTCGGCCCCGGCCCGGGTGCACCGGCACATCGGCGTGGTCCCGCAGCGCAACACCCTGGACCGCCGCCTGAGAGTCCGCGACAACCTCGTCTTCCACGGCCGGTACTTCGGGATGCGGCCCGCCGCCGCCCGCGCCGCCGCCGGCCGCCTGATCGAGCGGGTGAGCCTGGCAGACGCCGCGAGCAGGCGGGTCGACGAGCTGTCGGGCGGGATGGCGCAGCGGCTGATGATCGCCCGCGCCATCATGCACCAGCCGGAAGTGCTGTTCCTCGACGAGCCCACCACCGGCCTGGACCCCCAGAGCCGCCTGGCCGTCCACGACATCATCGCCGGCCTGCAGGCCGCCGGGCAGACGATCCTGCTCATCACCCACGACATGGCCGAGGCCGACGCCCTCGCCGGCCGCGTCGCGATCATCGACCACGGCCGGCTGCTCGCCCTCGACACCCCCGCCGGGCTCAAGCGGCAGGTCCGCGGCGGCACCGTCGTCACCGTCACCGCCGACGGCACCGGCCCGGCCGAGCTCGCCGCAGCACTCGCCGCCGGCGTGCCCGGCGCCCGCGGCACCCGCCCGCTCGGCGACGCCGTCATGCTCACCGTCGATGACGGCCAGCCGGTCCTTCCAGCCGTCCTCGCCGCCGCCGAGACCTGCCATGCCCGGCTGCGCGAGGTCCGCGTCGACCCCCCGACCCTGGAAACCGTCTTCATCGAGCTGACCGGCAAGGAGCTCCGCGACTCATGACCACCGCGACCATTCCCGCACCCGCCGCCTGGCGGCCGGCGGCCGGCGCGGCCCTGGCCGCGTTCGCCGCACTGCTCGCCCGCGACCTGACCGTGCTGCGCAAGCAGCCCGCCGAGTTCATCACCCGCACCATCATCCAGCCCGTGCTGTTCGTCTTCGTCCTCGGCTACATCAGCCCGCGGATCGGCCAGCCCGCGGCAGGCAGCGCCACCCAGACAGCGACCACCCTGCTGGCCGGCATGATGGCGATCGTGATCCTCTTCCAGGGCCTGTTCGCCGTGGCCCTGCCGCTGGTGCAGGACTTCGGCTACACCCGCGAGATCGACGACCGGCTGCTGGCCCCGCTGCCCGCCTGGGCCGTCGCCGTCGAGAAGATCACCCTCGGCACCGTCCAGGGCCTGCTCGCCGCCCTGGTCATCTTCCCCCTGGCCATCTGGATCCCGGCCGCGCCCCCCGCCCTGCACGTCCACTGGGCCGTACTGCTCACCCTCGCCCCGCTGTCCGCCCTCATGTGCGCCAGCCTCGGGCTCTTCCTCGGCACCGCGATGGACCCCCGGCTGACCCTGGCCCTGTTCGCCGTCCTGATCACCCCGCTGATGTGGCTCGGCTGCACCCTCTTCCCCTGGAGCGCCCTGCACGCCATCCCCTGGGTCCAGGGCCTCGCCCTCGCCGACCCCCTCACCTACGCCAGCGAAGGACTCCGCGCCGCCGTCACCAGCCAGCCCCACCTCAGCCTCCTGGTCGTCTACCCCGTCCTGGCCGCCGCCACCGCCCTCCTGCTCTGGCAGTCCACCCGCCTCTTCACCCGCCGCGTCATCAGCTGACCAACCCGCCGTCACCTGCCAGCAGCACCAACCGCCGGACCGGGCGCTGCCCGGCCCGGCGAGCCATTTCCCGAAGCGAGTAACGGCAGCGGCTTGCTCCGGCACGCGGCTTCCAGCGGACGCCTGAGCCGTCCGCCCAGGCCCCGCGAAGTTACCCACAGTGAAGCCCAACACGCCAATGCTCAGATACCCGGACCGCTGCTCATGCAGTGCTCAAGTACGAAGTCCACTGCTCATCTAAAGCTGATCCCTACAGCGGGGGCCGGCACGCCTGGATCTCCGCCAGGTACACGCGAGGTCCATCGGAGGTATACGCGAGGTGCATCGGGTTGCAGGCGCCCAGGAGCTGTGCAGGCAGGCGTCGCGGCCCTGCAGTTCGCTCGCCAGGCCGTACGGCCGACCCGGGAACGGCTGCGATGTCGTCGGAGGAGCGACCTGACCTGGCACCAGCAGCCACAGGCGGCGGCGCCGGACAGTTGGTCATCCGGTTGCGGGGTAGCGCGAGCTTGGTATTGCCGCAGGCGGGCCACCTGTCCTGATGGCCAACAGGGTCGGGTAAATGGGTGCCGACGGCACCGATGGCGGCGTGCAGGCACTGGGCGACAAGGCCTACTGCAGATGCCTTACCTAATCTCCCCTGCTGCGCCGCGGGAGCCTCGATGCGAGCCGGCGTCCCAGGCGGCGGAACCGCGGACCGCGGCTGGCCGACGTGTCCGGCGGATGGGTGCCCGCGGCACCGACCGCGCGCCGGTCGAAGTAGAGTCCGCGTTCGTGGTCGTCGCGGGCTCTGCCTGCGGTGATCTGCTGGCTGGTCCAGGCGGCGGCCCAGCGGATCCGCCCGGCGTCGATCCAGTAGTGCGACCGGCAGGGGAACCCCCAGTTCCCGATGGACGGCGTGAGGGAGACGGTGTCGCCGTCGTAGAAGAGCTGCCAGTCCGCCGGGGTGATGGGCGTGACGACCTTGTTGCGGCATCCGCACGCGCACCGGTGCACGGCGGTGCGGTAGGTGATCGAGATGTAGAGGATCCCGTCGGCGAGTTCGGCCGGGACGTACTCGACGAACTCGTGGGTGATCGAGGTGTGCCTCACGGCAGCTGGTCGCCGTTCAGCAGCTGGCTGGCCGCGATCGTGTACGCGGTGAACAGCTCGTGCTCGTCGTCGGCGTAGACGCCGTAGAGCTTCTTCCACTTGATCACCGCCAGGGCGGCGTTGAGCATGTTCAGGTCCGCGATCTGGATGTTGTGGTTGTAGTCGTCGCCGCCGTCGGTGAAGGTGATGCGCTTGTTCGCCCGGACGTGCTCGCGGTGGCCGGGGATGCTGGTCGTCGCCGTCACGATCCCGCGCAGGACGTCGCCGGTCCTGAGGACGCCCATCCCGGTGTCGATGAAGGGGAGCGCGTACTCCTCCAGCTTCTCGACGATGAGCCTCTTGCCCGGCCCTGGGTCCAAGGTCAGGAACACGAACGTCATGTCCTGGAGCTCGCCGATGTTCGACTCGTCGATGTCGTAGGGGTGGGCGATGATGCCGCGGCGCATCGCGGCGTACCGGTCCCGGTGGTACTCGGCCTTGTTGGGCATGGCGTCGAGGTCTTCGATCGACGCGACGCCTGGCGCGCGGAAGGCGTTGTGCGCGTAGAGCGTGTCGCCGTCGAACAGGTGGATCTCGCTGACCGGCGTCTTGGCGACCTGATCCAGGACGTAGCCGCCGGTCCCGCCGACCCCGACGATGGCGACCCTGGGCAGTGCGAGCCGACTGGTGATCAGGCTGATCTGGGCGCGGCTGGAGGCTGTGTCCAGGTACCGGAACACCGACTCGTCCTCGGTCATCTTGACCGGCACCAGCGACCGGGCCGTGACGTTCGAGTCGATGGCCTGTGCCCAGCCGGTGACCATGTTCGCGTAGGCGGTCATCTTCGCGTGGTAGTCCGGGTAGCCGTCCGGGGGCTTGCTTGAGAACGTGCAGTCCGCGGTGAGGCCGTCGGCCAGGCGGTTCTCGCCGATGCTGTTGATGATCTTCGAGAGCTGGTTGCCGTGGTTGTCGCAGGGGATGCCGCCGGCGAACGAGACGACGTGGGTGGCCGGCCTGATCGTGGCGGTGCCGCTGGTCGACAGCTCGGAGATGAGCGTGCCGAACGCGACCTCCCCCGCAGAGGTCGCGAACGGCACGCGCTTGACCAGCAGGTAGCCGGAGCGGATCTCGATCTCGTAGCCCTCCCGGAGGAGGCGCTGCAGATCGGGGCTACGACTTACCAGTCGGGACGACATCGAAGCTCGTGCCCTCCTTCTTGACCTCGACGGTCTCGCCCTCGACCAGGATGCCCTCGTGCCGGGGACCCTTCGCGTTGCGGAAGGTCACCGTGTAGGTGGTATCGGGACCCGGCGGCACCGGGTAGGCGATGGCGACAACCTCGGCGTAGGACACGGTCTCGTTGGGCACCACGGCCCGCTCGCCGTTGACCACGATCGCGTACTCGGTTCTCCGGGTCTCGTCCCTGTGCTCGGCCACTGTGGCTTCGCTCATCTTGTGTTCCTGCTTTCTGCTCGGGGCCCAGGTAGGCGAGGTGTACGTCTGACCGCGTGTTCGCGGACATGCGTACAGAGTAGCACAGCCCCGGCCGAGGCCCGCGCTCGCGCTGGCCGCGGGTCAGCAGGCCCTGATCTGGGCTGCTACCGTGCGGATGGTGTACGCTCGTCAGCGGACATGACGGATAGACCTTCCGGAGCGACTCTCGGCCAGCAGATCCGCGATGCCCGGGTGGCCGCGGGCCTGCCGTTGCGTGCGCTGGCCAGGCAACTGGAGGTCGCGCCGTCATATATGAACGACATCGAAAACGACCGGCGCGTGCCGTCCGAAACCGTGCTGCGGCGGATCGCGTCCGAACTCCATCTCGACGCCGACCTGCTGCTCGCCGCGGCCGGCCGCGTCGGCGAGGGCGCCCGGGAGTACATCAAAACCAACCCCACCGCCGGGGTACTGTTCCGCCGGATGTCCGACGCCGGCCTGGACGAACAGGATGTGAAGAAGCTCCTGCAGCAGGCGGAGAAGATGATCAGCAATCGCGACCAAGACACCGACGGATAGCAGCATGCAGTGGTACTACGGCCCTGAAGGCGACCAGCGGATCTGGTACGAGTCGGACGAGATCGAGGCCATCGCCGAGGACGAGCTGCGCCGCGCCGGGCTGATGCCCTCGCCCGACGATCCGGTGACCGACCTCGAGCGGCTGATCGAAGGACACCTCAAAGCCCAGCTCGACCAGTACGCCCAGCTGCCCGAAGGTGTCCTCGGGGTCACGCAGTTCGACGTGCGCCGCTCCCCCCTCGTCTCGATCAGCAGCGCACTGACCGAAGCAGCGGAAGAAGACTCGCCACGCCCAGGGCAGGTCGGCAGGTGGCGCGCGACACTTGCCCATGAAGCCAGCCACATCTTCTTGCACCGCTATCTGTTCGACCCGGACATGGCGCCGCTCACCAGCCGGCGGCCCGACCACACCACGGCCGGCGCCACCGCTGTCATGCGCTGCCTGCACCGCGACGTGAACGACGTGAGCACGCAGGACTGGGGGCGGATCAGCCGGCGGCGAGACTGGCGCGAGGTCCAGGCCAACCGCGGCATGGCAGCGCTGCTGATGCCCGGCAGAACGTTCAAGGATGTCGCCTTCGACCAGATGACGAAGCTCGGCCTGAACAGCCTTTCATCCGGTCTAGCCTCCGCGGACACGCTCGCCGCGGCGATCGCGGACGTGTTCCAGGTCTCGAAGCAGGCCGCGCTGATCCGGCTGGGCACGTTGCAGGTCGCACAAGCCAGCTAGGACGGTCGCAGCCTGCGCGCTGCTCCTGCCCGTCCGCGCGACCCGAACCCGGCAACCGCCGCGAACAGCCGCCCGGTCGGGAAGGCCAGCGGCAGCCTGGGACGCTTTGAGCATTGTGCCGCCGCGCCGGGCAGGCAGGCGGCCGGGCCGGGTGGCCTCCCGCGGCGGGCTGCCTCAGGTGGGGTGCCGGCGGCTGCGGGTCTTGATGCGGAAGATGAGCAGGCCCGCGGCGGTGAAGGCGACGGTCCAGGCCAGGCCGAGGGCGAGGTGGCTCCACAGGGCGGTGCGGCCGAAGGCTCCGCCGGCGAAGTGCCCGACAGCCAGTGGCCGAAGATCACGCCCGACGCCGTGGCCGACGAAGACGCGGCGTCCCCGCGGCGGGCAGACGCCGCGCAACGCCGCGCCGCCGTGCGCGCTGCCGCAGCAGGCAAGGGCCGGTCATGACCGGGACGACGGCCGACGGTGCTGCGCAGGCGGCCGGGTGGCTGCGGGCCGTGCGGGGCGGCATGTTCACGCTGGCGCTGCTGGCCGGCGCCGGGTCGGGGCTGGGCGCGGTGGCGTTCCGGTACCTGATCGGCTTTTTCACCTGGCTGGCCACGGGGCACTCCCAGTTCGGCCAGCAGGGCCGGGTGGGCAGCGCGCACCTGCCGTGACTGGGGCCGACGTTCTTGGTGGTGATCCCCGTGGTCGGCGGGCTCTTGTACGGGCCGCTGATCTACCGGTATGCGCGCGAGGCCCGCGGGCACGGGGTGCCGGAGGTGATGATCGCGGTCTCCGACAACAGCGGCCGGATCCGGCCGCAGGTCAGCGTCGTCAAGGCGGTGGCGTCGGCGCTGTGCATCGGCACCGGCGGGTCGGTGGGCCGGGAGGGCCCGATCGTGCAGATCGGCTCCGCGCTGGCCTCCAGCCTGGGCCAGTGGGTGAAGATGCCGGAGAACCGGCTGCGGATCCTGGTCGCCTGCGGCACCGCGGGCGGCATCTCCGCCACGTTCAACGCCCCGGTCACCGGGGTGTTCTTCGGCGTCGAGATCACCTTGCGCGAGTTCTCAGTCGACGCCCTCTTCACCGTCATGCTGGCCGCGATGATCGCCGACATCACCGCCGAGCCGTTCCTGGGCAGCGGGCCGTCCCTCTCCGGATTCCCGCCGGGGATCGCCCTGCACCACCCGCGGTAACTACCTGCTGGTCGCGGTGCTGGCAGTGCTCGCCGCGCTGATGGGCCTGGCATTCAAGGCGGTCCTGTACAAGACCGAGGACCTGTGCGACCGGGCCTGGACCGGCCGCCCGGAGTGGGCCCGGCCGGCGGGATCGTGCTGGGCCTGCTGCTGCTCGCCATCCCGCAGATGTACGGGGGTCGGCTACCCGGTGATGTACAAGACCACCGCCGGGCAGTACGCGCTGTGGTTCGTGACCGTGCTGGCCTTCGCCAAGATCGCCGCGACCAGCCTGTCGATCGGGATCGGCGGCTCGGGTGGGGTCTTCGCCCCGTCGCTGTTCATCGGCGTGACCTCCGGCATGGCGTTCGGCGACATCGCCCGCCACCTGTTCGGGCCGGCGCCGGCCAGCCCGCCCTCTACGCCGTGGTCGCGATGGGCGCAGTGTTCACCGCAGCCGCCCGCGCGACGCTGACCTCGCTGGCGTCCGTGGTGGAGATGACCGGCGACTTCGCGCTCACACTGCCGGTGATGCTCGCCGTCGCCATCGCCTCCGCCGTCCGTCCTGGTGCGCGCGGCCGTTGGTCGAGGCGTCGGATCGTGGCACCAGAGAACGGCCGCACGGACTGCCTTGGCTAGGTATTTGCGGATGGGCACCATGGCCTGCCGGACCGCCTCCATGGCCTCGCCGAGCAGCCGGTAGACCCGATCCGCGTCGGCTTCGAGATCAAGCACGGGACCAGGTAGATCGATCGCGACAATACCGTCGGCTGCCTGTGAGACGCCGCGTTTCGGGGACGCGTGCGGAACAGACTGCGGTGGTCACCGCTTATCACGCTAGGTCGGTCATCGTCCTGAGCACTCCTGGCGGGCGGCGAGGACGGGGATGGCGGCGATCATGCTGGCTGGCAGCTGGTCCCAGTCCAGGCCGGCAGGCCGACGCGGTGGCCTGCAGCGGATCACGTCGCTGGTGGTGACGATCAGGTCCACGCTGAAGTCGTGACCGGCCTCGGGGAGGGGCTCGTCGAGAACCTGAAGTGGGTGCACCGTGGTCACAATCACTGTCGTCGGGCCGATTAGCCCAGCCTCGGTCAACAGAGCCACCTCAAGATCGGAATAGCCGGCGCCCTTACCCAGCCGGACGCCGTCCCGGTTCACCGCTACGCTGCCGCACACCACCATGTCCACCGGACGCATCTGCCCGGGACCGACCCTGCGTGCGACCTTCTCGGCTCCCTCCCGGGAGGCTGCCTCGGCGGCCGACACGGGCAGGCTGGCTGGGTCGAGTTCGCAGAAGGGCGGGTCCGCGGCGAGCCTCGGCACGGCCATGTACAGCAGCTTGGCGTCACGAAGTGCACGCTCTCGTACGGGCTGCTGGGCGCGGTCCGGTACGGCCTTGATCACCTGGGCGGCGTGCCATTCCGGCGTCCCGGCCAGCAGGTTGGCCGCGATCTCGGACTCGGCGAAGGCAGGGATGTAGCCGTGGACACCGGGCTCGGTTATGCGGGCGCGTTCAAGTAGTTCCCAGACGCGTTCGCGGATTGCCTGCTTGGCGTTGTTGATGGTGGCGTCTGGCACGGCACGTTCCTAGCTCGCGGACATCAGCGCCAAGAGGCGGTCACCGACCTCGTGGACCACGCTGACCTGCTGCCAGCGGCGCAGCTGGCGCGCAACGGTGAACACGACGTTCAGGCCGCCTGCTCCCCATGTCACCTCAATCACGTCAATCGCCTTATTCAATGCCTCGGCGGCTTCATCGATCCGGGACTGGCCGATGTAGGCGAGGGCGAGGTTGCCCAAGACGATGGCCTCGGCCTTGGATCGGTACTGGAGCAGCCGCGTGGTCGCTTCCAGGAGCGAGGCGGCGCGGCGCGGATCACCGAGGAACAGATAACAAGAGCCCGCTAGCCTGCCTGGCTGGGCTGGAGAGAACAAAGCACTAGCCGGATCGTCCTGGCTGATCTGCGCGAACTGCTGGTCGGCAGCGGCCAGGGCCTGTTCGCAGCCATGCCGGTCGCCGAGCATGGCGTGCGCCTCGGCGGCGTGCAGGACGGCCAGCCCGGAGATGACGCCGCTCGCGGCAGCTGCCACGTCAACGGTGTGCTCGCACGCATCGAGCCCAGCCCGGGGGTCCTTGTGTCCGTAGAGCGCGACCATGCTGATCCGTAGCAGTGCTAGCCCTTCCGCTGCCCGGTCGCCGCGGCTGCGGGCAGCCGCGACTGCCTGATCGTAGTAGGCCATGGCGGTGGCCTGGTCGCGGCGCTGAGAGGCATCCCAGACAAGCTGGCCCATCAAGGTGGCTGCTTCAGCCTCCGCGCCGCGCAGCTCGCGTCGTACATCCACGCGGCGCACGTGTGTGCGCAGGAACCCGATCCGGCCCAGGCATTGCCCTGTGTCGGCGATCAGCACGGCAGCCGGCGATCGGTCGTACTGCTCATCAAGGCGCCGGACTTGCTCGCGGAGGTGCGCCACTGTCACCAGATCAGCGCTCGCTGGGTGCGCAAGCGCATAGCCCAGCCGTTCTTTCTCCTCCGGGCCTTCCCGCCCCTCCGCGGATTCGCGATACTCAGCGTTGCTCGCGGCCTTACGGGTGTACTCGTGCGTGCTACGGGCTGCGTGTGCATTGTCAGCCTGCGGGTCGCTGACAACGTCGGCAGCGCGCGGGCGGCGGACGTTTCTCGGCTTGGTGCCGCCTGGCGGCGGGATCAGGGCGTACGCACCGAAGGTGTGCCCAGTGCCGAAAAGCCGGTCCAGGCCCGCTGCGACTCTAGGAGTGAGCGGCTTGCGCCCATTGGCCGCGTTCGACAAGTAGCCCTTACTGCATCCCGCCTGGCGGGCGGCCGCGCTTAGAGAGATGCCGCGTTCGGCTAATAGGCGGTGCAACTCGTCACCGAAGTCCGTCATCGGTCCAATACCTAGCACGGGTGCCGGAGTGTTTCCCTGTATCCCGGGCGGCGGAAGGGATACAGAAAACCCTTTTACGTTACCCCGCCCGTGCGGTTCACTTCCAGCGATCACGACAGCACGCACTGGAAAGGGACGGCCTGGTCCCGGCAGCGAACACGTCCGGCGAGCTACCGGTCTCGGTCGCCTGCAGCGCAGCGGCCAGGAGTCCGGGTCGAGCAGCAGTACCCGCGCATCTCCCGGACAGTAGCCGAGCAGACCTGCGGTGGTGCGGTGGCTGGTTGCGAGCGAATGTCAGGAAGGATGGTCTTGGCGTGGGTCAGGTCGGCGACAGCGCACCGGGCACGGCGGCGGGCGGCGGTGGCCGTCCGCATTGCATGAACGGCCAGCTGGCCCGGATGTTGGCCAGCAGGCTGGAAGGCCGCGGGCTGGATCCGCGGCTGGTGGCCTATCCCGGCAACCCCGGTGATGACGAGCGCGTCGAGGAGATCGTCATCGTCAACCCAGCAGCGCGGGAACGCGGTGAGGTCCGCGTCGGCGACGACGGCAGCGTGGTCTGGGAATACTTCGGCAGCCTGGACGAGGCCGGGGTCAGCAACATCCTGGATGAGGTCACCACCGCGTTGCGGGCAACGGGTATGCCGCTAACCCGGAACCGGCGGTCATGAGCACGGCCGGAGGTAACGGCGTGCCCGGTTCCGGTCGCGAAGCAGGCATGGGCCTGAGCGGAACCCTCCAGCAGCAGCTGGTGTTCTTGAACACCCACTGGGGCACCAAATACTCCTTTACCGCTCCCGCAAAGCTAGGCGGCCAGTGGACGGCTGTGGCGAGATTCGGCCAGCACGACCAACTAGCCGCCGAGTCGGCGGCGGAACTGCTGGAGCTGGTACGGGGCCACTACCAGGCGAACAAGCCAGCCGGGGGCGAGGCGCAGTGACCAGCGGCGAGCCCACCATTGACGAGATCAACCGCGAGTTCCCCGATGCGGAGGCATTCACCCACAACGGCATGTGCTACGCCAAGCTCACCGGCATCATCGTCATCGCTGCGGCTCCCAGCACGGGTGAACTGCGCGAGCAGCTCCACGGCTACTTCAGCCGGGTGCGCGCCCATGACGGCTGATGATGAGCCGAGCGCGCCCCAGACCGGCGGCGGCCAGCCAGCAGCAGCTTGTCGTGCTGTCGGCGGGCGCCTGCGGCCTTGCCCGCACGTACCAGCATGTCCGCCGCCGCAGGCCCGGGATCGGCAGGCTGCCCGGGTCGTCGTCAGCCACCCGGAGCAGGGCTGGGGTCTGCTGTGCAACGGGGTGGTGGTCTTTGACGACACCGGGGCGCTCCTGCCCAGCGGCTCGGCGATCGAGCCTGACCGCAGTACGCGCCAGCCCGCCATGAGCACTATGCAAGCTGGGCACGGCCGGACGGTTGCTCCCGTCGCGCCCGGCCGTGCCCGTGCGGGACGGCTGCGTGGGCCAGGCCCGGTCATGGCCGGTGCAACCCTCAGTCCATCGCCGTCGCCGTACGAGGTATCCGGCCCGCGGCAGGAGGTCGCGCAGCTACAAGGCTGGGGGGTACCACCGGCCAGTCCTGGCCGTCCCGCTGCGCAGAGAAGGACGTTGCCGGGTGCATGGTGATGGTCTGGTGCACAGCTCGGCGTGCCGCAGGCATCGGGTCACGGCCGGGTGCCCGGTGGACTGTCTGGCGAGCTCGCTGTCGTCACGGATCCTCGCGCGGCTGGCCCGTGGCGATGGCCGCATGGGGCAGCCCGTGGCGTCGTGCGGGGTTCCGGCCACGGTCGGCGACGTGGCCCGGCTGTACCGTCAGGGACGGCTTGGTGAGATCGCCGGCTTGGGCCCGGCGAGCATCCGCGACATCGGGGCCGGTCTTGCCGCTCATGGCTTGGCCGACGGCGCGGACGGCGACCCGATCATGCCCGGCTGTCCGGTGGACTGCCTGCGCGCGGTCATCTCAAGCCGCGTGCTGAACCGGCTCGCCCGCGCTGATGGCCGCGGGGTGGCGGTGGCGCCCGGCGGCCCGCCAGCCACGGTCGGCGAGGTGGTCTGCTTGTACCGTGAGGGCCGACTTGGCCAGATCGCCGGGCTTGGCCCGCGCAGCATCAGCGAGATCGAGGCCACCCTGGTCCTGGCCGGGCTCATCATCGGCGACAGCGACCTGGCACTGGAGTCTGGGCTTGCTGGCCGTGCCGGGGCAGCGGCTCTTGTCGCTGCCACCAGCGGCACTGGGCGTTCTGCCCGGCCGGGCGGCCGTGACAGGCGCTCCAGCGCTCGTGGCAGCTGAGCTTGTCTGGCACTCCGGGGGCAGGCATATGAGCGATTCAGGCAACATCGCCGCGATGCAGCGGGATCTGGGCCGCCAGCTAGCGGCCCTACGACGCCGGGCTGGGCTGACCCAGCAGGGCCTGGCGGCCCTGGCCGGTTTTTCGCGCTCGGTGGTCTCGCTGGCCGAAATCGGCCGCCAGTCCCAGGCCCGCGAGTTCTGGCAGGCATGCGACAAGGCGCTAGACACCGGCGGCGTGCTCACCGACGGCGTCGACCAGATTGACGTGGTCCGCCAGGCCGAGCAGCATGCTGCGGCGTGTACGGCCCAGGAGGCGCGTGAGGCACGGGCGCTGGCGGCGCTGGCCGCAGCCCGCGACCACAGCGGTGTGACAGCCGGGGTGACCGCAGTCCAGGCATGCCCGCACTGCGGCGGCCAGATCACGATCCTGACCACTCTCATCCCCCAGACCACGCCGGTGCAGGCGCGGCTGCGGCAGCGCGGCTGAGCCAATCACGGCGGGAAAGCCGATTACCTGCATGCGCGGTTTTCGCCGTTGTCCTGTGGTGGCGGAGGAACTTGGCTGGTTGTGCTTTGGAATTGCTATGAAAGCTACGAGCGATTTGTCTGCATAGATTGCTCAGGCAGAAGATTTTCGTATGCACCGAATATCCGTGAAACGCCTCTTCCCGTAGACGTTCTGCGTGTCGTCGGATCCACTAAGGAATCAGCCGTCTCGCGCAGTTCCCGCGGGTGACGTCAGCTCCGGGCGCATCCGGCCGGTGACCGCAAACAACACCAGGATGCGCCCGTGAGGGCAAGCCGCGCCGGACTGCGGCCCCGTCCAGTTCGGCGCGGCTCCCGCCCAGTCCTGGGCTCGTTCGCTCATCCGGTCCGGAGGAAAGGCTTGTCTGGTGTTGCGAGAGGAGCGGGGTGGAGGAGTTCGGCTACATCGTGGTGGGCGCTGGCAGCGCCGGGTGCGTCATCGCGGCCAGGCTGTCGCAAGATCCCGGCGTCCGGGTGCTGCTGCTGGAGGCCGGAGGGTTGCAGCGAACCCGTGCCATGACCGTCCCGGCCGCCTGGCCGGGCAACCTCGGCTCAGCCGCCGACTGGGCCGACGTCACCACGCCCCAGGCGCAGGCCGGGCCGGTGGCCTACCCGCGGGGCAAGGCGCTGGGCGGGTCGGGCGCGATCAACGCCCTGGCTCACGTGCGCGGGCACCGGGCGGTCTATGACGGGTGGGCCGCAAGCGGGGCAGCCGGATGGGCTTTCACCGACCTGCTGCCCTATTTCCGCCGCAGTGAGCAGGCAGCCGGGCGCGACGAGGAGCTGCGCGGGACTGCTGGACCGATCCGGGTGGCTCCGGTGCCAGCCGCCCGCCGGCATCCGGTCGCCCGCGCGTTCGCCGATGCCCTGGCCCAGGCAGGCTGCCCGGTCACCAGCGACCTCAGCGGCGCCCGGCAGGAGGGCGTGGCCTGGGCCGACCTGGCCATCGCCGACGGGCAGCGGGCCTGCTCAGCCGATGCCTACCTGCGGCCGGTCCTGGGCCGCCCGAACCTGGCCGTCCAGACCGGGTGCCTGGTGACCCGCCTGAACAGCGGGAACGGCCGCTGCACCGGTGTCACCTACCTCCGCGACGGCGCGACAACTCGGGCACACGCCAGCGGCGAGGTGATCGTCTGCGCGGGCGCGGTCGGCTCGCCCCAGCTGCTGATGCTGTCGGGCATCGGCCCCGTCGGCCAGCTGCGCGCCCTGGGCATTGACCCGGTCGCCGACCTGCCCGCGGTCGGGCAGAACCTGCAGGACCACCCTGTCGCGATGGCCTGCTACGCCTGCCCGGCGCCGCTGCCGGAAAGCGGCTACAACCACGGCGAGGTTTATGCCGCTCTGCGCAGCGAACGGGCTGGTGCCTGCCCCGACCTGCACCTGTTCCCCATCCTGCTGCCCGTGGCCCCGGCCGGCCACCAGGCCCCGGCCGCGGGCTACGCCCTGGTAGCCGCAGTGGTCACCCCCGACAGCCGCGGCTCAGTGCGGCTGGCCTGCGCTGATCCCAGGCAGGCCCCGCTGATCGATCCCGGGTTCCTGCGCGAGCCGCGCGATCTGGACCGGCTTGCCGAAGGGCTGGCCCTGGCCCGCCAGGCCGCCGCCAGCGCCGTGTTCACCAGCTTCGGGGCATCGGAGGTGTGGCCCGCCGCCGATCAGCGCACCCCAGCCGGGCTGCGCTGCTGGATCCGCCGCACGGTCGCCAGCTACTACCACCCAGCCAGCACCTGCCGCATGGGCACCGGGTCCGGCGCCGTGGTCGACACCCAGCTGAGGGTCCGCGGGCTGGCGGGGCTGCGGGTGGCCGATGCGTCGGTGATGCCCGCGATCCCCAGCGCCCACCCCAACGCGACCGTGCTGGCCATCGCCGAACGAGCGGCCGAACTGATCGCTGGCTCGCACGGCCCGCCCGCATGAACGCCCTGCGCCATACGCCAGCAGGTTTCTCCCCCGGAAAGGTGACGTCAGTGTCTGAGACCGCAGCAGCCAGCCAGCAGCTCCGCCGCTACGTGGAGACCCACCACATCGACCGGATTCCCGACGCAGCCCGCCACGGCAAACCCTGGCACCAGCTCGCGTTCTGGTGGGGCGGCAACGTCAACGTCTTCAACGTCGTCCTCGGCGCCGTCGTGGTGTCGATCGGGCTGGCGTTCTGGTGGGCGCTGATCGCGATCGCCGCCGGCACCTTGATCGGTGCTCTGCTGATCGCGCTGCACGCCACCCAGGGACCCAAACTGGGCGTGCCGCAGACCATCCAGTCCCGGGCCCAGTTCGGGTTCTACGGCTCAGCGTTCCTGTTCCCGGCCGTGCTGCTGATCAACATCGGGTTCATCGCCGCCCAGTTCGTCATCCAGGCCCAGGCCATGCAAGGCGTCGCGCCCTCCGTCACCGTCCCGCAATGGATCGGCATCCTGGCGGTGCCAGCCGTGGTGATCGGGATCTTCGGGTACCGGTGGATCCACCGCGTCATGCAGGCCACCGCCATCGTCGTCGGCATCTCCCTGGTCATCATGCTCATCCAGGGCCTGCGCTACGGGGCGCTGCCCGCTGGTGAGATGAGCCTGGCCCACCCGGCCGCGGGGCTGTTTTTGGCCGGGGTGGCGCTGCTGGTGATCGACATGCTGTCGTTCGGGCCGTTCGTGTCGGACTACACCCGCTACCTGCCCGCTCAGACGAACCCGCGGCGGCTGTTCTGGGCGATCTACACCGGCAACGTGGCCGCGACGTTCTTCTCCTGCGCGGTCGGCGCCTACCTGGCCGCGCTGTTGCCCAAGCTGGGACCGGTCGCGGCGGTCGGCGCGGTGTCGGGGCGGTGGGCGCTGGTGGTGATGGCGCTGAGCCTGGTCAACGCGGGCACGTTCAACGCCTACACCGGAGCGTTCCAGGTGCTGGCATTCGGCAACATGTGGCACCGGTTCAAGTCGGTGTCGGTGACGGTCCGGCTGATCCCGTTCTGCTGCGTCATGGCCGCTGGCGTGGTCGTCGCGCTGCTGGGCTACCGGTCGTTCGTCACCAACTTGTCAAACTTCCTGGACGTGCTGCTGGTGCTGTTCATCCCCTGGTCGGCGGTCAACCTGGCGGACTACTTCGTGGTCCGCCGGGCCCGCTACGACGTCGGCGCGTTCTTCTTGCCCGGCGCCATCTACGGCAACCTCGCCTGGCGCGGCCTGCTGGCCTACGCGATCGGCCTGGCTGCCGAGTGGCCGTTTGTGTCCCAGCCCGACTACACCGGCCCGCTGGTCCGCGCCCTCGGCGGTGCCGACATCTCCTGGCTGGTCGGATGGTTCGTCTCCGCCGCGGTGTACCTGGTCGTCATGCGCAGCGCCACCGCGGATCACGTCAGCGGCCAGGTCGCGGCGTCAGCGTCGGCTGAGACCGCGTAACGGCGGCCGTCCAGGGGATGGCGGCAGGTCGGCACCTATGGATAGCCCGCCAGTCAGCACAGACCCAGCGCAGCCACGGATGCGGCCGGTCCGGACGGGGACGGTTCCGCCCCTGGCCGATGGGTTCATCACCCGGCCAGAGACCGCACCGGACCTGGCTGCGGCGCTGACCCCCGGGGCTGTGGTGGTGCTGGCCGACGGCCCGGCAGGGCCGTCGCAGGCCGAACCGTGCGGCAAGACCCAGATCGCTGCCTGCCTGGCCGGGCATCTGTGGCGCGGCGGCCAGGTGGACCTGCTGGCCTGGATCGACGCCAGCAGCCGCGCCTCAGTGCTGTCCGGATATGCGGAGGCAGCGGCAGCGGCAGGTATCAGGTCAGCGGGCCCGGCCGAACAGGTGGCGGCCCGGCTGACCCGCTGGCTGGCCCAAACCACCCACTGGTGGCTGATAGTGCTCGACGACCTGCGGGAGACCGCGGCCCTGGACGGGCTGTGGCCAGCCGGCCCGGCGGGCCGGGTCCTGGTGACCGCCGCCGAGGAACAAGCTGTCACCGGGCAACCCGGGGCACAGATAGTCCGGGTAGGTGCTTTCAGCACCCGCGAAGCCACCAACTACCTGATGAGCCGCCTCCACGATGACCCAGACCAGCGCCACGGGGCCCTGGATCTGGCTCTCACCCTGGGCGGCGACCCGTGCGCCCTGGCCCACGCCAGCGCCGTGCTGGCCACCACCACCCAGACCTGCCGCGACTACCAGCACGACTACACCGCCCGGCAGGCCCGCCTGACAGCCGGCCAGCCCGCCAGCCCACCGCCGCCCACAGCAATCACCTGGGCGCTGTCAGCCGAGCGGGCCAGTCAGCTGTGCCCCGGCGGCGTCACCTGGCTCCTGCTCGCCCTCGCCGCGCACTTCGGCGGCCCGGCGGTCCCCGGCCCGCTATTCACCGCGCCTGCCGTCTGCGCCTATCTCGCACAGCACGGCCCGGCCGGCATAGCCCCCGACCGGGCCTGGGACGCAGTACGCGCCCTGGAACGCACCGGCCTGCTGGCCATCGACCAGAGTGCAACACCACCCACGGTGCGCATCAGCCGGGCGGTCGCCGCCCGCGCACGCGCGGCCTTGCCCGGCCCGATCCTGGACCAGGCAGCACACGCTGCTGCCAGCGCACTGCTGGAAATATGGCCCCAGCACCAGCCGCAGCCATGGCTGGCTGCGGGCCTGCGCTCGTGCGCGGCCTCGCTGCAGCACACCGCTGCAGACCGGCTGTGGACCGCCGATGCCTGCCACCCGCTGCTACTGCACGCCGGCCACGACCTGGACACCGCCCAGATGACCGGGCCGGCCGCGGCCTACTGGAACCAGCTCGCGGCCACCAGCGGCCGCATCCTCGGCACCAGCAACCCCCTCACCGTGACCGTCGGCGGTCACCTCGCCCAAGCGCTGGCGGCCCACGGGCAAAGCAGCCAGGCCGCCGCCTGCTGGCGGTGGGTGGCCGCCAGCCGATCCCGCCTGGCCGGACCAGACCATCCCGACACCACAGCGGCACGGCTCAGCCTTGGCCGTGCCCTGGTAGCTTCCGGCCAGCACACCAACGCGATCACCGTCCTCCAGCAGGCCGTCGAAGACGGCGAGCACGCTCACGGCCCCCACGACCCCGCAACCCTTGCCGCCCGCGCCGAACTAGCCAACGCCTGCCAGGCAGCCGGCCAGCACACCGGCGCCATCAGCCACTATCAGCGTGCCCTCACCGACTCCGAACGCGCCCACGGGCCCCGCCACCCCGCCACCATCACCGCTCGCATGAACCTGGCCGGCGCCCGCCTGACAGCCGGCCAGCTGAAGCAGGCCATCGCCGGCTACCGCAAAGCTCTGGCCGACCGGCAGCGTGAACTCGGCACCGAACACCTGGAGACCATCCAAGCCCAAAGCGACCTCGCCGCCGCATACCAGGCCGCCGGCAAGATCGCCGCCGCGCTGCAACTACGCGAGCAGGCCTGCGCCAGCTACGAGCGCCTGCTCGGCGCCGCCCAGCCACAAACCCTCGCCGCCCGCGCCGATCTGGCCAGCGCATACACCACAGCGGGACGCCTTGCCGACGCGGCGACGCTGCTGCGTGACACCCTCACCCTTTGCGAGCACACCCTGCCACCAGGCGAACCACTCACCGACGCCGTCCGGCAATCCCTCACCCGCCTGGCAAGAACCTGAGCAAATCTCACCACTCCGGCGCGCGCCCGCGGTCGGACCGCCCACGAGGCTCGACCCGGCGACGGAGGCGCCGTCCAGGTCCAGCGCGGTGTCCACCAGCCGCTTGACGTGCCCGGGGGTTGACCCGAAGCTCGGTGATCGTTTCGTCCAAGTCCCGGCGCAGCCGCCGGACCTGCTCCGACACGTCCGCATCCGCAGCGACCCGGCCACCGCCCCGCCGCCCCGGCCGTTTCGCCGGGGCCGCGTGCTCGATGTCGTAGTCGGCGAGCTCGCCGAGCATCCGCCGCTGCACCACGTCGGCCAGGACCGCGTTCACGCTGCCCAGGTCCTCTTCCATCCGCGCGACCTTGGCGGCGATCCGGGCCAGGAAGTCCAGGTCATCCTCGAACGAGGTGGCGTGCTCCCAGCCGGCGCCGACGAAGTGCCGCACCTCGGGGACATCCGGCTGGCCGTACCGGTCGATGCGGCCGATCCGCTGCTCCAGCTTGTTCGGGTTGAACGGGATGTCGTAGTTCACTAGCCGGTGGCAGTGCTCGTGCAGGTCGATGCCCTCGCTGGCGGCGTCGGTGGCCAGCAAGATCCGCACCGGGTTGTCCTCGGGCGGCTCCTGGAACGCCAGCCGCAGCTGCTCGCGGTGCCGGGCGTCCATCCCCCCGTACAGCAACTGCACTCGTTCCCCACCCAGGCCCTCCTGAGCGAGTAGCTCTTTCAGCCAGATCTGGGTGTCGCGGTACTCGGTGAACACCACCACTCGCTCGTTCGTCCAGTGCACGCCGTCGGGCAGGCAGACGGCCTTCAGGTAGGTGATCAGCTCGGCGGCCTTGGCGTCCGGCATGGCCTCGTACCCGGCCGCCCACTCCTCCAGCTGGCGCAGTATCGCGATCTCCTGTTCGGTGGTGTCGGCCAGCTCGGTCTGGATCCGGCCCGACCAGGCAGCTGCGTCGTCCTCGGCCGCGGCGAGTTCGTCGTCGTCGAACGTGGCCACATCGTCGAAGAACCCCTCCATCCACTCGGGCACCTCGTCACCGGACGCCGGGGCCCGGGCCGCCTGGCCGGTCCGGGATGTGATCGTCTCCAGGTACTTGGCGACCGTGCCGGCGAACGCCCGCGGGGAGGAGAACAGCCGTTTCTTCAGCAGCAGCGTCACCAGGTCCACCGACGCCCGGCCCCGGCGGGACGTCAGCCGCCGCCGGCGCAGCGCGGCGAACTCGCTCAGCAGCGCGTGCGCCTGCCGCTCGGCGTCGGGATAGGCGACGGGTATCGCCTGGGCGTCCCGTTTGGCGAACTTCGGGGTGACCCCGTCGTCCAGGGTGATCTGGCTCTTCATCCGACGAATTACGGTCTCGCGCTGCGCCACCGGGTCCGGGTCGACGCCGCGGGCGAACTTCTGGTCGTCGATGATCTCCAGCAGCGCGGTGAACGACTCCGGGTAGCCGTTGTGCGGGGTCGCCGACAGGAACAGCCGGTGCTCGAAATGCGGCGCCAGCCAGCGGATCAGCTTGGTCTGCTGGGAGTCCACCGCGTACCGCTGCCTGGGAGCGGCCGGCGCGACATGGTGGGCCTCATCGAGGATCAGCAGGTCGAACGCCCGCCTGTCAGCGTCCGGGTCGAGGACCTCGTGCAGCAGCCGCTCCGCCTTCGCCCCGCGCAGCCAGCTCAGGCTGACGATCGTCAGCGGGTACACCCGGAACGGGTTCGCGGCGCTGCCGTGGCTGCGCCGCAGCGCGTTCAGCCGCGCCGAATCGACGATCACGAAGTCCAGGCCGAACTTCTCGGCCATCTCGTCCTGCCACTTGGTCATCAACCCAGGCGGGCACACGATCATCACCCGCTTGGCCCGGTGCCGCAGCAGCAGCTCCAGCGCCACCAGCCCGGCCTCGATCGTCTTACCCAGGCCCACGTCATCGGCCAGCAGCAGGTTCACCCGCGGCGCCTCGATCGCGCGCGCCACCGGCTCCAGCTGGTACTCCTCCGTCACCACCCCGGACCGCAACGGCGCCTGCAACGTCCGCACGTCGGCCGAGGTCACCGCCGACCAGCGGACCGCGTCCAGGAACGCCGCCAGCCGCTCCGGCGGGTCGAAACCGCCGGGTGTCACTTCGGGCAGTGACCCGGCCGGCAGGGCGCGCCGGCCCGGCTCGACTTCCCAGATCACCGGCAGGCTCTCCCCGTACCGGCCGTCCTCCACGGACTGCAGCACCAGCAGGGTGCTGCCGTCCCCGCCCGGCGAGGAATCGCTCACCACCCACCGCTGGCCGCGGACCTCGACCAGGCTCCCCTGCCCAGGCACGGCACCCTGCGCGGTTACCGGCACACCCTGTGCGGTGCCGCCGCAGCCACGGCACGCGCGGCGGTCCGCGCGGTGGAGGAGGCGCAGTGGTGCAGCGCGGGCGCACTGGCCCGGCGCCTTGGCTTGGACATAGCTGTGTGCCGGTCTCTGCTGGAGGCGCTAGAGGCCGGTGACTACCTGAACAAGCCGTACCGCGGACGGTTGCCAGAGGGGCATCGCGGCGAGTGGCTGCCAGATGAGGAGTTCGATGACAAGCCGCTGCTGCTGTGGCATCTGTCCTATCCGAAGGGCAAGAGCCTGGCCAAGGCCCGCATCGGCGCACCAGTCCCCCGGGCCGTGGCCGAAGGTCTAGTCCGCGACATGCTAGCCCGGGTCATCGAGGTGAACCGCGACCTGGCCTCGACCCATGTGATCACGCGCGTGGCAATGTTCGGCAGCATGACCGACCCAAGCCGGGAGTTGGTAAGTGACGTGGATTTGGCGGTGTGGGCTGACCGGCGCTCGGACGCGCCCCTCGGCGCCGGGCCGGAACGGCTGCCGGAGGCGGAAGCTCACCGCGTCGCGGAGGATCTAGCCGCACGCGACCGTTCCGGGCTGGAGGCGCTGCTCGCGGCCGATGACGAAAGGATCGATGTCAGCGTGGTTGACCGCTGGTCCCAGACGGCCACCGCTGTCCCGTCCGGCGCGACCGTGATCGAGCTGTTCCCGAACCTCGCACCAGCGGCGGCTGGGCTGACGCAGCACCGAGTGAGTGACCCCGGCTGACGCGTCATGGCCACGCTGTAGGCCTGGCAATACACCGCCACCGGAATGGTGCTCACGCCCACCCAGCTCGCCACCGCGACAATCGGCCTGCACCTCACCAGCGGGCTGCACTGACCAGCTTCAGGTCCACGCGAGGTACATCGCAGGTCTACCGGAGGTCAATCACTCCATGTCACCGCCAGCCTCTGGCAACGCCTCCTCACCAGGCGTCCGGGCATCAGGCTCGTGCAATCCGTCACGATCTTCAGCACAGTCTCAGACGCCGGGAACGCGCCCGGCTTGGAGCCACGCTAGCAGGGGGTATTACGGTCTGTGTCTGCCGCCTGAGCGAACGACCGTCGCCCATGTTTGCTCCATGTTTGCTCGGATGTCGCGGTACGGCCCGGTAGCGGCCGGCATCACACGGCACCCGCTCTCGTGGCCTGCCGTACAGTCCGGCAGGTCGCGGCACGCCTCGGCACAGAATGATGCGAGCTAGAGGAGCAAAATCAAACAGAGCAGCGGCTCTTAATCCGCGGGTTCGGGGTTCAAGTCCCTGGCGGCGCACCCACCCCGCTCCGTACGCCCTGAACTGGCGTTTTTACCATCCCTTTACCCTGGTCTATGGCCGTTTCCGGTCCATGGTTGCTCCACGTTTGCTCGTCAGTCCGGAAAAAGTTGATCATGGTAGCCGGACGCCCGGCGAGGCCCCTACCGATGGCCATACACAGCGTGACACCTCGCGCAAAGGCGCAGGTAGAGGACCGGGCTGCGCGCGATGTGCTGCTCTTTCTCGGCCCACTCGTAGACCAGCCGCAGGGCCGCCAGCTCGCGCTGCCACTTGCTGCCGCTGATCCCTCGGCCCCGCTGGCCGCGCCGCCGCCGGGCTTCCCAGTCCAGCAGGTCGTCGGGGCTGGCCTCGTGCCAGTACCTGCCGCGCTGCCACAAGAAGGAGAGAACACCCGGTAGTCCTTGGCGTACGCCTGCCTCGTTCCCTCCGCCAGCCACGCGAACCGCGACCCGCCCAGGAACCGGGCCAGCAGTCGGTCGAGCCGGAACTCCGGGTCGATCAGAATCGGCTGGCCCGGCCCGACATCTGCAGCGTCCTCCCGCTGGTCCAGGTCGTCCCAGCCGGACAGCACCGGCACGAGTTGGCAGGGCACCGGCCGATCGCGGGCCGTCCAGTACAGCTGCCGCTCGCCGGCCGCCTCAGCTATCACACTGGGAACCCACCGGCATGAGACGGGGACTCTCCGTGAAGACATGCCGTCTAGCTTTGCGTACGTGCTCGGTCAGTACCCGAAATGGCGCTTGCGTGCGGCGTAGCTGCGTAGTGCGCGGAGGAAGTCGATCTCGCGGAATGCGGGCCAGTAGGCCTCGCAGAAGTAGAGCTCCGAGTAGGCGCTCTGCCAGAGCAGGAAGTTGGACATGCGCTGCTCGCCGCTGGTGCGGATCACCAGGTCAGGTTCGGGGCGGCCGACGGTGTACAGGTGAGCGGTGATGTCTTCGGCGGTCAGACCCGCCGCCAGGCCGGCCATTGACGTCCCGGCCGCGTCGGCCTCGGCGAGCAGGTCGCGGACGGCGTCAACGATCTCCTGCCGCCCGCCGTAGCCGATCGCCAGCGTGAGGTGCGCGCCGGTCGCGCAGTCGCGCGTTTGCTCCACCGCGTCCTTGAGCGCCCTCGCGGTTGAGTCGGGAAGCATATCGAGCAGGCCGGCGACGTGCACCTGCCAGCCGGAGCCGGGCCGGGCGAGCCGGGCGGCGATGACCTCCTCGATCACCCACATCAGGTAAGCGACCTCGGCGTCGGCGCGGCGGCTGAGGTTCTCGATGGAGCAGATGAACACCGTGACCTCCTTGATGCCGACGGCCTCGCACCAGGACAGCACCTGCTCCGCGTGCTCGGCGCCGGCCCGGTGCCCCCGACTGGGGCTGGCCAGTCCCGCCTGGCGGGCCCAGCGGCGGTTGCCGTCCATGATCAGTCCGACGTGCTCCGGGAGTGGCCCGGTGAGCACCTGCTGCCGCAGCCGGCGGGTGTAGAGCGCGTAGAGCCCGGTCCTCCAGAAGCGGCGGAACATGAGAGGCGTCCCTTTCTGCTTGACCGTCCATCGCGCCGTGCTCATCATGGCACCGGATGGTAGAGCCCGGCTGGGCGCCGGGATCCGGTCGCAGTCTGGCGGGTGGTCACGCGGCGGGGTCCCGTCGCGCGAGGAGCAGGTAGCCGGCCGCGAGGGCAATCGCGATGCCAGCCGCCTGGGCGACGAGGCCGGGGATGAGCTGGCTGGCGTCGCCGCCGAATAGCTGGGTCCAGCGCAGCCAGTAGTGCACCGGGAGGATCACGATGATGTCGTGCACCGCCGATACGTTGTCGAGCGCCGCCGAGCCGATAAGGAAGGCCACCGTGATCCCGAGCGCTTCCACGGACCGGGGCAGCAGCAGTCCCAGGGCCAGTGCGATCGACCCCATGCTCAGCAGACAAACAGTCACGTAGCCAGCGGCGCCGAGGATCGCCCAGGTGGCCGCGGCCGCCGACAGGTCGCTGGAGCCGGTGACGTGGTAAGGGTGCCAGCCGAAGAACATGATCCCGGTTAGCAAGGCGACCGCGACGAAGGTGGCCACGGCCAGGGCGCTGCAGGTGACCAGGGCCCACCACTTGCCCGTCATCAGCCTGCCGCGGCTCACCGGTTGCACGTATCGGTAGCGCAGCGTCCCCCATTCACGGTCCGCGCCGCCGAGGATGGCCCCGAATACTGAGACGACCAGGCCGAACAGCAAGGGAACCATAACGTCCAGGCCGCCTTCGGCGAAGTTGAGCGCCGAGTATGTCGCGGGGCCTCCCCGGCCTCCGGCCTTGGACGCCTCGGTGGCGCCGGCAAGGACGGGAATCACAGCGAGGGCGGCGAGCAGGATCAGGCTGCGTAGGCGGCGCAGCTGGGTCGTGAGCTCAACGTACAGCATCGTCTTGTCCCACCAATCCGAGAAAGGCCTCTTCGAGGCTCCGCGTGGCCCGCACCGCCCCGACTCCCACTCCCGCGCTGACCAGCACGTGATTGAGTTCCTTGACCGAGCACCCGGGCGCGGTGACGGACAGCCGCTGGCCGTGCGCGGTGACCGAGCGCACTCCCGCTACCGCCCGCAGTGCCTTGCCGGCCTGGGCGACGTCGTCGACCTCGAACTCGTATGTCCCGGTGCCGAGGAGGTCCTCCAGCCGTCCCGCCGTGACTACAGCTCCCGCGTTCATGACGACGACATGCGTGGCGAGCAGTTCGATCTCTGCGAGGACATGGCTGGAGATGAGTATCGCGGCACCGCGCTCCGCGAGCCGCCTCAGGTGCTCGCGGAGCGTGCGGACCTCGCCGGGGTCGAGTCCGTTGGCGGGCTCGTCCAGGATGAGCACTTCGGGGCCGCTCATGAGAGCCTGGGCGAGCATGAGCCGCTGGCGCATGCCCATCGAGTAGCTCTTGACCTTCTTCGCGCCAAGTGCCTCGCCCAGCCCTGCGAGTTGCAGGCTCTCCTCCAGCGCGGGGGGCGGCCACGTGTGCCCGGCGGCCCGCCAGGCCAGCTCCAGGTTGCGCCGACCGCTCAGGTGCGGCACGAAGGCGGGACCGTCGATGGCCACGCCGACCCGCGTGAGGATTCCCGCAGCGAGCCGGCTCGGCTCACCGAGCAGCTGCGCAGTGCCGTCGTCCGGCCGCGACAGGCCGACCAGCACCCGCATCGTGGTGGTCTTTCCCGCGCCGTTAGGGCCGAGCAGTCCGCAGATCTGGCCGCGCTCAACTTCGAACGTGACCCGTTCAATAGCGCGGCGATGGCCGTAACTCTTGGTCAGCCCGTGGGCGGTCACGGCGACCGTACCGGTCATGGTTGTGCTCCTGTTCCAAGGCATGGCTGGCTGAGGGGCCCGCCCTTGTGACGGCCCCCTGCGGTTGCCGGTGTTCAGATGATGGCGGCGGTAACCGCTCGGTCGCGGTCGCGCATGGCGCGCGGGCGGCTGTCACGCAGGCCGAGCAGGCCGCCGAAGGCCGCAAAGCACGCGTAGACCGTGACCGCCTCGACCGCCGCGGCGAGGAAGTCGGGATCACCGATGAGCAGGTCCGGGGCCTTCAGCGCGAGGCCCGCGGTCACGGAGGTCGTCGCGGCGGCTCGCCACGGGTGGTGGCGCAGGTCAAGCCAGCTCGTCGCCCACGGGGCCCGCGCGCGGGCCGCCCGCCAGGCGTCCCCGGCGATTCGGTACGCCCGGCCCGCGAGGGCCCACCGTCCGGCCAGCGCTTCGCCAGCGGCGGCGATGACGTCAAGGACGTCTCCCTCATCTCCTTGGTGCCCGAGCCATGAGGCCCGCGCGGCGGCGCGCAGCCCCCTGATCGCCGCTACCGGCCCGGTGACCGCGACAACCGCCAGCGGCAGCAGTTCGGGCAGCGGCATGCCGGTGCCCAGGTTTCCCACGGCCACCACGGCGACCGGCAGGAGCAGCAGACTCGCCAGGGTCAGGCTCCGCCCAGCGAGAACCGCCGGGCGTCCGCCCACCGGCGTCCCGCGCAGCCAAGGCGCGACCACGGCGAGGAGCAGGGCGATGGCCGCGCAGGTAAGCGGGACCTGCACCCACAGCTGGGTCACGAGGGTGAAGACCCAAGCGCTGGGCCAGGGCCGGGCGGTCTCGCTCGCGTGCGGCGAGAAGCCGACCGCGACGAACGCCGCCGTGCCGCAGCCCGCCAGCGCCCAGGACGCCCGGTTCATCCCGTGCCGCGCGATATCGGCGTTGAACTCCTCAGCCAACTCGGCCGGGGCGCCGAACCGCTCTACGGCCCGTTGCCCGGCCAGCGCGGGATCGGCCCCCCGCTCCCGCTCGTCCGCGATCAGCTCCGCGAGGTGGCCGGATACCTCGGCGCGGATCCGCCGCCGACTCCGCGCGCCCAGCCGGAGCGCCGCGTCAAGCTCGCTCAGATAGCCCGTAACCGAGTCACGCATCGCTCAGGCCCCCTTGCCATATCGCCTCCATGGCCGCCGCGAACGACCGCCACTCCCGGCGCCGCTCCGTCACCGCCCGGCGGCCCTTGGTGGTCAGTTCATAGACGCGCCGCCGGCGCCCCCCGGCCTCGGACCAGCCGCTGTCCACCAGACCCGCCTGTTCCAGGCGGTGCAGCGCCGGGTACACCGACCCCTCCGGCAGCTCGAAGAACCCGCCGCTGCGCTCGCGCAGCAGCTCGATCAGGCCATACCCGTGGGCGGGGCCGTCGGCGAGCACCGCCAGCACCAGCCCGTCGAGATGGCCTCGTACCGCATCCTGATTCATACCTCGACAGTCTATGCCTAGGCCGTCGATGCATCAAGCGGCGCGCGGGCATTCGTCGCCAACACGGCGATCCTGGGAACCTGCCACCGCACCTGCCGCCCCGGCGGCAGCGACCGCCCGGTTCGGCGCCAGTCCCTAATGCCGGACTCAGCTGTCGAGGAACGCGACGACTTCGGATAGCGGCACCCGCGGCATGGGCGCCTGGGGCTCGTCCAGGTCGGCATAGCCGATCGACATGCCGCAGGCAAGGACGTGACCGCATGGCGGCCTGATGACCTCTGCGACTGTGCGGCAGTACTCCGCCCAGGCGATCTGCGGGCAGCTGTCGAGCCCCTCGGCCCGCAGGAGCAGCATCACGGACTGCAGGAGGATCCCGGCATCCATCCACTGCGGTGCGAGCATCCGCTCGTCGAGGTAGCAGAACAGGGCGGCAGGGGCGCCGAAGCACTCCCAGTTGCCGGCGCGGACCCGCGCCCGGCCCTCCGCATCTCCCCGGGCGATGCCGACTGCGCCGTAGCGCCGCTCTCCCGCGTCCGCGAGCCGCTGGGCATAGACGGGGGGAAGATCGGCCGGATAGGGCCGGACCGGGAGAGGGTCACCGGAGTCGCCTGCCGCGATGCGGCGCCGGACACGGGACTTGAGGTCCTCCAGCCTGGAGCCGGACAGCAGGTAGAGCCGCCACGGCTGCAGGTTCCCGCCTGACGGCGCCCGCAGGGCCGCGCTAAGAACCCGGCTCAGCACGGCGGCCGGCACCGGATGGCCGAGGAAGCGACGGACAGACCGTCGCGAGCGCACCGCTTCATACGCGTCCACGATTCGCGGGCTCTCCGAGTACAAGTTGTGAATGACAGGTGATCGGTAACATACTACTGTCATGCCGATTCTCACCAGTGCACCGCTGCTGCGCACCAGCTTGCGGGAGCAGGCTCTCGCCCTGCTCCGCGAGGCGCTGATCACCGGGAGGATCGCCGACGGCGTGGTCTACTCCTCCAAGGCGCTAGCTGCCGAACTGGGCGTGTCCAACGGCCCGATCCGCGAGGCCATGCTCGCCCTCGTCGATGACGGGCTGATGGAAGCGGTACCGAACAAGGGCTTCCGGACCGTGCCGCTCACCCCGGACGACCTAACCGAGATCTACGAGATGCGGCTGCTGCTCGAAGTCCCCGCCGTCGCCCGGCTAGCCCGGGGCGACCTGCCCGGCGACAGCGCAACCCGGCTCACCGACCTCGTGAACACAATCGAGCGGACCGCCAGTAGCCGTGACCTGACCGGCAACCTGGCCGCCGACCGCGACTTCCACCTGTCCCTGCTGGCAGCCGGGGGCAACGGCAGGCTCGTCAGTGCCGTCGCCCGGCTGCGCGACCAGACCCGCCTGCATAACCTGCGCACGATTAATGCCGACGGCAGCCTCATCGCGTCAGCCGAGGAGCACCGCCCCCTGCTCGCCGCGATTATGCGCCATGACGAGGACACGACCGAACGCCTTATGCGCCAGCACCTTGAGCACGTCCGCAAGGACTGGTCCCGCCCAGCCGGGTAGCGCATGAGCCCAAATCCGCCGGCCACCTCGATCGCAATCCGGACCACACACGCCGAACACGCGCTCAGGTCACACCACCTGCAGCAACACGACGGGTTTCCGGGGAATGACAGCGAACGCAGCCTGCGCGCCGGCCCAGGTCGTCCTGCCTGGCTCGCAGGGCAGCGACGCTGTCTGCTGCGCCCCGCTGTCGCAGGGCCCACTGTCGCCCGAGCAGGCGAGCAGGTCGCGCCGCTGCTCAAGGCCCTGGGCGACCCAGTGCGACTGCGGCTCATGTCGCTGGTGGCCTCCCGGCCCGGCGGCGAGGCGTGCGTGTGTGACCTGACCGGAGAATTCGACCTGTCCCAGCCGACGATCAGCCACCACCTCAAGGTCCTCTACGAGGAGGGCCTGCTGGACCGCGACAAGCACGGTGTCTGGGTCTACTACAAAGCCCGCTCGCAGGCCATGACCAGCCTCGGCGACCTGATCGGCTACCCCGGCCCGGCCTGAGCAGCCGCCGAGACGGGGCTTCCTTCCGCAGCATTTATCGTCTATCGTCGATTAACGATGAACCTTGATGCAGCACCGCTGGACCGGCCCACCGCCGCCGAGTACGCGAGCTGGTTCAAGGCACTGGCCGACCCGACCCGGATCCAGATCGTCTCGCTGCTCGCCCGCCGCGGCGTGCCGATGAACGTCGGCCAGATCGTCGCCGCCGTGGACGTCGGCCAGTCCACCGTCTCCGCCCACCTCAAGGTGCTGGCAGAGGTGCGGTTCGTGCTCGCCGAGCACCGAGGCACCGCGACCTACTACCGGGTCAACGACGCCTGCGTCGAATGCTTCCCGACCGCCGCCGACATCGTCATGGGCAAGCCCGTGCCGGCGCCGCCCGTCCCCGCCTGCCAGCCATAAGCAAGGACCCGCGATGATGAACGACCATTACGCTGACGCCGCAGACCCGGCCGAGACTGTCATCAGCCGCTACTCCGGACTGGCCCAGGCCGCGCGAGCCGGCCAGCTGATCATCGACTGTGACCCCGGCGCGTCCGGGGAAGGGTGCTTCGGCGCCGCCGCCGGGTACGACGACACCAGCGAACTGCCCGACGGCGCCGTGCGGGCCAGCCTGGGCTGCGGCAACCCCGTCGCCGTCGCCGCGCTGCACCCCGGCGAGACCGTGCTGGACCTGGGCTCGGGCGGCGGCATCGATGTGCTGCTGTCCGCCCGGCGCGTCTCCCCCGGCGGGACGGCCTACGGCCTGGACGGCTCGCCCGACATGATCGCCCTGGCCCGCGACAACGCCGCCACCGCCGGGGTCACTAACGCCGAGTTCCTGCACGGCCGCATCGAGAACATCCCGCTGCCTGGGGCCAGCGTGGACGTCGTCATCTCCAACTGCGTCATCAACCTGTCCGCCGACAAGCCCCGCGTGCTCGCCGAGATCTTCCGCGTACTGCGCCCCGGCGGCCGCATCGGCATCAGTGACATCATCCGCGACCCGGACCTCGACGCGGCCCAGCAGGCGAAAGCCGAACGGCTGACCGGCTGCGCCTCCGGCACCCTCACTGCCGCGGACTACCGCCACCACCTGCTCGCCGCCGGATTCACCACCATCACCATCACCACCGCCAGCGACCCCGCGCCCGGCCTGCACTCAGCCATCATCCAGGCCACCCGGCCCGCCGCCCCCGCGGGCGTGCTCATCCGGCCCATGACCCCCGCCGACGCGGCGGCAGTGCTGGCCATCTACCAGGCTGGCCTGGACACCGGCAACGCCAGCTTCGAGACCGCCGCCCCCGGCTGGGACACCTTCGACCGCGCACGACTGCCCGACCACCGGCACGTCGCCACCACTGTCGCCGGGGAGGTGCTCGGCTGGGCCGCGGCCAGCGCGGTTTCCGACCGGTGCGTCTACGCCGGAGTCATCGAGAACTCCGTCTACATCCACCCCGCCGCACGCGGCCGCGGCGTCGGCACCGCGCTGCTCGATGCGCTCATCGGCTCCGCCGAGGCCGCCGGGATCTGGACCATCCAGACCAGCATCTTCCCCGAGAACACCACCAGCATCCGCCTCCACCACAACGCCGGATTCCGCACCGTCGGCACCCGCGAGGCCATCGCCTGCCACCACGGCCGCTGGCGCGACAGCACCCTGCTCGAACGCCGCAGCGCCACCGCCGGCACCTGAACGCCTGGGCCGGGCGGTGGCAAGCCGACCCCGTCGCGGGGGCGTTTCATGACCGCTGCCCCGGGGGCCGAGTCCCGGCCCAGTAGCGTTGGCGGGTGCTTGGGGCTGGGTGGACTGAGGCGGTCGCGCTGGCCGCGGCGTTCGCGATCGCGGTCGTGACCACGCCTGCGGGGGTGTCGGGCGGTCTTGCTTTTGCCGTTCCAGGTGTCCGTGCTGGGCACGCCCAGCCCGTCCGTGACGCCGACGAACCTGCTCTATAACGTGATCGCCACGCCCGGCGCGCTGTTCCGGTACTGGCGGCAGGGACAGTCCGGGGGCCGGCTCGCCGTGCTGCTGATCGCGGGCACGCTACCCGGTGTGGTGGCTGGGTCGGTGATCCGGGTGGAACTGCTGCCTGGCTCCGGCGTCTTGACTATGTAGTCGCGGGGGTACTGCTGCCGCTCGGGGCATGGCTGGCGCTCGGCCGCCCGCCCCGGCCAGAAGCCCGCGCGCCCCGGCTTGCCGGTCCCGTACTGGCGGCCCTCGCGGCAGCGGTCGGCTGCGCGGGCGGCATCTACGGCATCGGCGGCGGATCGATCCTCGCCCCGATCGTGATCGCCGATGGCCGCCCCGCCCAAGCCGTCGCCCCGGCCGCGCTGGCCTCCACATTCGTGACCTCAGCGGCAGGGGTAGTGACGTTCACGCTGCTGGCCCTGCACCACCACGGCAGCATCGCCCCAGACTGGCCCACCGGAATCGCGCTGGGCGCAGGTGGGCTGGCGGGCGGATACGCGGGGGCGCGGGTCCAGGGCAGGCCGCCCGAGACGCTGATCCGGCGCGCGCTGGGCGTCATCGTCGCGGCCATCGGCGTCCGCTATCTGCTGACAGCGTCCTGACCCTGCCCGGCTCACATGACGTCCTTGATGCCACGCCCGGTTCAGCCACCAGCACACCGGAAGGCAGTGATGAGCCGATCAGCATGCCGCCCTGCATCAAGAACCAGAACGCGGCGCCGTCAGCAGGCAGGCGGGGTGAGGGTGGACAACACCCGCCGCATGATCGCCACCCGCCATGCCGCGCGCCGGGTCCCTCCGAGGTACATCGCAGGTCTACCGCAGGTCAATCACAACCTGGGCAGCAGACCCCTCCGGCCAGGCCAGACCCCTTGAGAGTTCAGTCCACCAGCGGTGATTACGCACCGCACTCACCGTTCCGCCGGGTCCCCGCGCTCATGTTTGCTCCATGTTTGCTCGGCTGTCGCGTTCCAACCCGGCAGCGGGCGGTACAACGCGGCACCAAGACGAGGCCGATTGCCACGTATCTCCGCAGGCATTACCACGAAGTCGCAGCTAGTAGCGACGAGGAATCGAACAGAGCAGCGGACTCTTAATCCGCGGGCGCGCCGCCGCAGGTCAACGTGGTGCCGTCACAATAGCCTGTGGGGTGCCAGAAGTCTGCCCGGCCTGTGAGCTGCAGCGATGCGCCAGGGGTCAGCGTTAGGACCGTCGCGGCCGGGGAAGCAAGCGGTTCGGTGAACCGCTTGCTCGGGCCCGGTTCCGTCCGCCATATGTCCGTAACCACTGCCGCACAGCGGACGTCTGCTGACCGGTGATGACACAAGATGACACAACGCACAGCGGCCCGTGAAGCGGGAGAATCCCCCGGTCACGGGCCGTTTCCGCTGGTGGTGGCAGGTGTTGGTGGCAGGTGTTGGGTTCGAACCAACGTAGGCTGAGCCGACGGTTTTACAGACCGCTCCCTGCCACAACCACGGATATCCGGGCCGATGAAATCGGCCCGGTCACGGACGGTGTCCGGGCGAGCCTGCTACCAGCGCGTTTTGCCTGGCACGGCTGATTTTCTCGGTCCGTGTCATACGGAGGAGCTGTCAGGGAGTCCAGACAGCCCCAGTCGATGTCTGACTAGGGCGTCGTCTGCGCGGGCGTCTGTGGTGCTTACGGTGGTGCGGCTGCTCGTTCCCGTGCCGGCTTTGAGGTTTGATACTTGGCCACGCGAAAGCCAGCAGGCGCGGGCAAGCGATCTCGCTCGGCTTCCTCCTGCATTGCCATGCGCACCCGTCGACGGGCCGTCGCCTCGTCTGTGCCGATGCAATGCACCAACTGGCCGTGCTTTTCGCGGGCAAGCTGATCAGCGGCCTCTTTGCTTTCGCAAGGCAGCCGCATCCCCCCGGGTGGCTTGCCGTGGTGCCTGATTTCAACCGCCCACCGGTCAGGCGTCATTTCGGCGCGCACGCGTTCACCCTCGGAGGCGCCGACAAGACACGCTGCCATGATCTCGCTCGCCCGCTCGGGGCTTAGCGGCTCATGCCAATAATCCAGGTGCCAAGCCGGATCGCCTTCTGTATGTGACGCCGATCCCTGCACGCCTTGCATAGCGTTGAGGTAAATCCCGGGGCTGCGCAGCCTTACCCCGAGGCTCACGGCGTCGTTATCAGCGCCGTCCTCGGGTATCTCCATGATCTCAGCGTAGGGATTTTCATAATCTACGCCGTCTATTGCCAGGTGGCAGGAGTTCCAGAAGAAGCGCTGGGTGCCGACAGTCCGGTAATTCCTGCTAGATATGGCGTGATCACCGTCCTTGGTTAGGTTCTGCCAGGTCGAGACTATGCAGTTTCCGCTTTCATGGAGTCGGCTTGTGGCCGGCGACTCAGCCGAGGTTAGGCACGGTATGAATGCAAACGGTCGTTGGGTCCCTGGCTCGGGTTGCGCCTTCCATGAACGCCCCAGCGATTGGTCATAACGGCCATCACTGTCGCGAGAGGCCGCGCGGCAGCCCTTTACAAGTCCGCTGACGTGGAACCATGCGCCTTCGTTGCCGTCGTCATCGACCTTGACCCTGATGCCGGTGTGGCAGAACCCACACGTCGCCTCACGTAGCTCGCCCATGCTAACCTCCGCGCTCGGTGCCTGTTGCCGAGCTTCAATATTAGCTGGTCACAAGCTATCTTCGGTTATGTGTTTGGTTGACGTGTAATGCGATCGTAAGTATCGGCCTTGCGTGCGGTGACGAGGACCTGGCGGCGGGACTCGAACGCACCACGGACACGGCGGCTGGGTCTCGCGCCATCAGCGCTAGGAGCTACGCGGAAGTGCGAGCAACCCATCCCACTGCATATGGCGGCCTGGCAAGCGGAGCGTAAGCGCTTCGCCGACCATGTGGCGACCCCTTCACCGCGGGTCTCTGCCGCATTTCCAGGCGCAGGGGCGAGCAGGCTGCCTGCCTCCCTGCCGCGAAGGCTGGCCCAAGCAGCGCGGGAGGTCACGACACCAAGCGCGGTGCGCAGCGACGGGCCGCCCCGAGCCATAAGCTGACTCGCGTTCGGGTCGATCAACCCGCGCAGTCCCCGGTTTCCCACCGATTTGTGAAGAGAGCAACCCATGCACAGCCCATTGGCGTGCCCCAAGTGCGGCAGGATAGGACAGCAATCCGGCGAATGGGTGCTGCCCAGCGTCGCCGCTGGCGAACTGGTGGCCGGACTCGACCCCCGGAGCTGTCCAGGCTGTTGGGACACGATGACGCAGAACGGTATCGCGCCCGGGACCTTCACCACAGATGCCAGTAGCAGCCAGAAGTTCGAGGCGTTCCCTCGCCCGACGTAGGCGGGGCGTCGCGACCTGCCGCATGGCCGCGAGAACGGCCGGGGTCACACACGTTCGCCGGTGGCCACATCTCCCCGGCCGTCACACGGCTCCCCGCATCACCGATGGCACCTGAGTAGCCTGGGGCGGGGCTGTGCCCTCGGAATCCCAAAGGCTCGGATAGGGGCACATCAACGCTCCCGGCTGCATACAAATGCGTGGCGTGCGAACGCCCCTGATGGACGTACATGCTGGTCAGGGGCCCGTTTCTGTAGTGGTGGCAGGTGTTGTGTGGCAGGTGTTGGGTTCGAACCAACATAGGCTGAGCCGACAGTTTTAAGACCGCTCGCTCCGCGCGAGTCGCCCCCGCTGGCCAGCACGGACGCGCTTGGAGGCACGACTGCGGGGCAGCCGCCGTCCGCTATACGTCCTGGACCCAGGGTTCCTGTGCCCTTGACAATCCATGGACGGGGCACGGACGGCGAGGGCCTCTGCGTCGCCCTTGAGGTTACTGTTCGACAAACGGCCAGGAACGCCTAGGTGACCATCAGGCTTCACACCTCGCACTCTGATTGCAGATCTGTCAGATATACTGACGGCCATGAGCACAGCGACGATCTACGCCCGGGTACCGGTCACCCTCAAGGAGGCCGCCGACGACTACGCCGGGCAGCACGGGATGTCACTCGCGTCCGCTGTCGCCGACCTGCTTGGCCGCGGCCTGGAGGCAGCACAGAACGAGCCGTCCATCCGCGCCCTCGAAGCCCGCGCCCAGGAGGCCGAGGAGGCCCGCAGCGCCGCCCGCGCCATGACCGAGCGCCTTCAGCAAGTACTCGGCAAGTGCGGCTGCGGGCACGAGCTGACAGGAAACGACCTGCTCGTCACCGGCCACTGCCCGAACTGCAAGCGCGGCGTGTCCGGACTCCTCGCCGGGGACACCCCGACCGACGCGGCCACGGCCGCCGCCACCGTCAACCGCAGCGAACTGGCACCGTTCATGGCCGGGGTCGGCGTCGCGCTCGCGGTGATCCTCATCGCCTACTCGGCAGGGAAGTAGGCCAGGCACCAGGAGGGAGGGAAGACCGACATGCAGAAACTCATCATCGGCGCCATCATTGGCGCCGTGGTCGGCGAGATCGCGAAGGACGCACTCAAGGCCATCGGCCTGTCGAAGCACGCCGCTACCGTCGCCGGCGGCATTATCGGCGCCTTGGCTTAGGGCCGTCGTGACAGGGCAGAGCCGCGCCCGCTGAGACCGGGTGCGGCTCTTTATCCATATTGTCACCCTTAAACTAAGCGCCCGTTACAGCGGAAGAGGGTCTGCAAGCATCAGCGCTCTCGTATCGCGGAGAAGCGCACGCGGCGGGCGGGCGTACCACTCGGGGATGCGGACCCGACTCGGCGGCACCAGGACGCCATCAGCGTCGCGCAGGCCGGCCGAGCACGATGCTCGCGCTGCTGGTCCCGGAGAACCGCTGGGAAGCGCCTGCCCCCGCCCAGATCAGTAAAGTCAGTCCAGGATGTTCCAGCAGTTGACCTCGCTTCCGGTCGCCCTTCTCGCCGGAGACCCGGACTGGGGGATCGGTATGCAGAACCGTGGCTTGGAGGTCGCTGGGCTGTGAATGGCGATCCCTTCCCGGTACTAGAGACAGGAGGAGGCGTCGATGACCCTGACAGCCGAGGTGCCGCACTGGGTGCCCGGGTCAGAGGACGACCTAGCGGAGGCGATACGCCTAGGCCTGCTGGAAGAGGGGCACCACCTCGACCTCAAGCGCGAGATCTCCGCCAGCAGGGCCGCGAACAAGGAGCTTGCCCGTGACCTCGCGTCCTTCGCCGTCGACGGGGGAATCCTGCTCGTCGGAATCAGCGAGGACAACGAGACGGGTGTGCTCTCCCTGGCGCCCCAGCCGCTTGCCGGGCTCGCCGAGAGAATCGAGATGGTGGCGCGCACGATCGCTGACCCGCCGCTCTCGGTGCTCTGCAGCCCGATCCGCTCAGCGCAAGACCCATCCCTTGGCTACCTGGTCGTCCGCGTCCCGCCCAGTTCGGCGGCACCGCACATGGTCGAGCACAGATACCTGGGCCGGGGCGACAAGACCAAGCTCTACCTTTCCGACGCTGATGTCCGGCGACTTCACGAGCGACGGCAGGCAACCGAGCAGGACGCGCTGGCACTGCTCCAAGAGCAGTTCGACCGCGATCCGATACCTCCCGAAGATCGGAGGCAGGCACACCTGTTCCTCCTTGCACAGCCGTCCGCTCCGATGCCGCAGATGCTCTTGAGCCTCGTACACGGCCAGGATGCTCCGGCCAGGCTTGTGAAATTCGCCCGCTCTGTAGATACGCCAGAGCTTCGGGAGCTTCTGGGCTCGGCGGGGGGCTTCAGCCCGCCTCTCAGCTACGCCAGCGATTTCGCGCTTCGATCGGCCGGCGCCGCCCTCACCTACGGACTCGCCAACGACCGGTCGTGGGCACCCGCCAGCAGGGTGTCCCCCGAGGATGTCGTGGAGATTGAAGTCGATGAAGACGGCGGGCTGCGCGTCTTCATGAGTCGGCTCAGCGACAGCTTGGAATCTGCAGATGCCACGGCCCGTGGGCAGCGCCTCCTGACGTCCAGCGCAGTAACCTACGCTCGTCAATTCATCGCGCTGACCGCCGCCGCTGCCGATCACGCCAACTACCTGGGAAACTGGATTCTCGCCGCCGGGGCCACCGGGATAAAGGGCATTCCGGTCCACGACTACCTGCTGCGTGGACGTTCCGGCCCCCGTCAGGACGCCCCTGTATATCAGCGAGCCACGAGCGCTTCCTACGCGGAACTGCTCAAGCAGCCCGGAACCGTGACCGACAGGCTGATAGGCCGTCTGCTGCGGGCAACCGGCACCTACGACCTGTACGCGAGCGCGGTCGCAAACCCACCAGATCCCCGCTGAATCCGGCGGACGCGCCGCTACTGGACAACCACCGCCAGCCGCGTCCACCGGTGCCTCATCTTGATCAGTCAGGCCGGGTGAACGAGGCGAATTCCGAGATGGTGCTATCGCGCATCCACCTGACGAGGATCTCCAGCGACTCTGGCATCGAGAAGTACCCGTCGGTGCACGCGACCTTGATCGCGATGGCGGCGGTGCCGCTCACCTCCACCGTCACCACACCTTCGTCCGGGGTCCAGTCGCGGAATCCGAACTTGGCGATCTCAGCCCGTTCTCGCGGAAGCCGACAGTCTCCTGCTTGATGGCTTCCCCGCCTACCGTGACCACGCTGCGGGCGTTCATGACGCCATGGCCGATCGCTATGAGCGTCCGGTGCTTGTCCGCGTTCTCCAGGCGACTGATCAGGCTGAGGGTCTCCAACTCGGAACCCTCGCGCTGGTAAGGCTGAGCCTTCATGATCATCTCGACAGGCTCAGCACGCATGTCCTTGACCTTGGAGGCGAAGCTCTTCCGACGCTCATCGGGGTAGACGAACTTCCCGGCTGCGTCCTTCTTCCACGGATCAGTAGACTCCACCGGAAAGGCGGCGTTCGCCTTCCGCTTCCGCGGGGCCATCGCGACCGCAAGGTGGTCAAGAGCTGACCGCAGGTCATACAAGCACTCCCCGATGATCACCGAGATCATCGGGTCAGGCTCCTCGGTCATCTCCAGCCGGTAGAGCCAGACGTGACGCTGGCCCTTCGGCTGACGGACCCGCACGGCGCGGCAGGGGTTCATGCCCGCATACTCGGCCATCGCCGCCTTGACCTCATCGAGGTGCCGCTCAGCCCGCTGGACCTTCAGATCCCAAGACCGCTGGCCCTCACGCACCAGCCCCCTCCAATCGCAACCTGCCCGGATCTGATCCGGGCTTTGCCAGAAGCGATAATCTCAGCAAGGCAGCCCTTCTGGCCCCTTGATTTTCCCGCGGCACGGCGGAGTCGGGATCCAGAGGAAGGCGGACGCATCTGCCCCCTGCGCTAGCGACAGCCACAGTCCAGCTCGAACCAAGCGCTGAGCTATATTGCTGACAGATGACCTCACTCAACAGGCATGCGTCATTGAGCCATGCCGGTGCTTGGCATGGGCGAAGGCCGAAAACGTGGTGCGCGCATAAGAGCTCAGTGTCGATTTCTCGTACCCCGCGCAACCCAGGATTTGGCGAGCGGGTGTCGCGGTCTTGCCGTGGAGTGTTTTTGCGGCGACCAGACTGCCACAACTGTCTGAGCAATTCCCGGCTACGGCAAATGCGCGCCATTTTTCGCCGGTAATGTCCGCCTGATCGCAGGTTAAATTGAGTTCGTCAAGCCCATTACAAGACGGCTGCTCTGCCAACTGAGCTACACCGGCGGGAGGCTCGCTGCATCGTAGCCCACGTCGGCACTGGCGTGCGGTGCCGCCTGGCGCGCCGACGGCAGGCTTCCTCAGCAGTCCCACAAGTCCTCGATGTCCCCGCCAGCCCCGGAAGCTGCGGCCCAGCCTCGCGGAACGCGGCGGTGCCGCGCTCCGGTCAGGGTTCGGGGACGTAGTGACGGGCGCCGGCGTCATCCACCCAGACCCGCATGGTCCGGTTGGTGCTCGGGTCCTTGAACACTTCGTTCGTCTGCCGCCAGCCGGGCCGCGGCCGATTCGACTCCCCGCGACGGCGGACGAAGAAGCTGGCCACGCCGAGGGCGATAAGCACCACGACGATGAGTATGTCGATGTCAGCATGCATGTTTCTGCCCCCCGGGCTCATGAGTCCTGCGGCTTGGCCGCGAGTCGCACGGCCGTCCCGTAGGCCACGATCTCGGTCAGGCCCTGGCCCATCTCCGAAGAGTCAAAGCGCATCGAGACGATCCCGTCGGCCCCGAGTATCCGGGCGTTCTCGATCATCCGGTCTAGGGCGTGACGGCGGCTGTCCTCGACCAGGCGGGTGTACTGCCCGACCTCGCCGCCAGCCAGGGCCTTGAAGAAAGCCATGATGCCCCTGCCGAGCCCGACGGACCGCACTATCAGCCCGTACACCATGCCCAGGTTCTGCTGGACGCGGAATTCGCTGAACTCGAGGGCGGTCGTGATCGGGAATTCTGTTACGACACCGGAAGGCTGCGTGCTGAGCCGTTCGTCTGTCACTCCCATGTCCGATCCTCCTAAATTTGATATCACAATGATAGAACCGCGGTATCAGAAGAGTCAAGCTGGCCATCACCACCGGCTGCGGTCCGGCCGCGACGCTTAAAGCCTGACCGCGCCCAGCCGCCGGTCAGGCAACGGGGCGGCGGGCTGGGCATGATTGGGGAGGTTTCTGGTATGCGTCTCCGTATGGGGCGGGCGAGCGTTGAGCTAACCGCACGCCAGACTGGACGCACCGTAGATCTGACCCACCCCGGCCTTGGTCACAACCCTCGCAAACCGGGCGTCTCACACCGCAGGGATGGCTGCCGCGGCCGACATATCATGCGACTTAGTCATGATCATGGTTATTATATCCCGTTTTGTCCATACGATTTCCATGATAAGTGGAAATGATCAAGGACGCGGAAGCGCGGATGCTCGTGCGGCGTTGAGCGGGATACCCCTGCGCGGTCCGGCTTGGAGAGTCCGCAGCACTCCGCCAGCGATCCGATCGGAGTAGGCATCACTCACGTCTCAGCGTCTTCCTCCCGCTGTCGCCGCTCAAGGGTGGTCCGCCGTTCGTCCAGCGTGATTGTCGCCCGCGGCGATTTCCCGGTCAGCGGCCAGGATGTCCTGCACGGCACCTGGCCTCGGCGAGCAGTTCGCCCGTCGTCTGCAAGGACTCGAAATCATCGATGGAGATGACCATGACATGTGGCTACGTCGCTGGCAAGCCGCTCCGGCTGGGCTGGCATGATCGGAAATATGACAGTCGTAAAGATCAACGCGATCACCGTGCCGGCCGACAGCGGGGACGAGCTGGCCAAGCGGTTCGCCGCAAGGGCGGGCGCGGTGGATAACCAGGACGGCTTCGAGGGCTTCGAGTTGTTCAAGCCGACCGACGAGCGCACCACCTGGCTGGTGGTGACCCGGTGGCGGGACGAGGACTCGTTCCAGGCCTGGCTGCAGTCCCCCGCGTTCGGGCATGGGCACCGCTCGGCTGCGGAGCGCAGCGGGGGCGAGGCACCACCGCCGGTCGGCATCAGCAGCGAGCTGTGGTCGTACGAGATCGCCGGGGGCTCGGCCGGCTAACGGCCCGGTTAAGGCTGAAGCATTCCGCCACGGCCGAGATCAGCCCGTCAGGCGTCCCTTCCAGCGCGCGCCCCTTCCAGCGCGCGCCCTTCCAGCCAGCGTCCCTTGCCAGGGAGCGTCCTGGGATTGCATCTGCTTTCCTTAGACAGAACCATTTTCTTTCTAAGGCGAGGAAGATCCATGCTGTCGAGTTCGCCCCTTCGAACCCGGGTCGTCTACGACATCGCCGTCAGATATGTGACACCGCTGTGGCGAATAGGAGCGGTGTTCCGGGGGGCCTGCGTCGCCGGCCTCTGGGTGCTGCTGGCCTGGTTCCCCGCCACCACGCTGCCGCGGGCCGCGGCGCAGTTGCTGATGGCGTCGGCCGGCGTGAGCATGGCCTGGGTCCAGACCATGCCCGCGATCCTGGACCGGCTGGCCTCCGGCCCGATCCCCGCGCTCAGGAAGACGGCCGGGCACCTGCGCGGCGCGCGCGGGAAGGCCACCGCCGACCTGGCCGGCCTCCTGGAAGGCTTCGGGATGATTGTGGCCCTGCTGCTGTACGGCGGCCCGGTACCGGTACGGCCGCTGCCGCTGCCGGTCTACGTCACCGGCCTGGTCCTGATCACCGCGTCCGTGTGGAACGCCCAGGCCCAGGTGATGACCGACGCGAGCTGGTACAACCCCGATCAGCCCCCGGCCCGCGGGCTGGTCGCTTTCCGCCCGTGGATCCCGGTCAGCGTGGCTGCCATTGAGATTAGCCTGATCCTCTGGCCAGTTCTTTCTGGCACCGGGCGGCTCCCGGCCGGCCTGATCCTCCCAATACTGCTGGCCGGATCGATCGTTTTGCTGCTGCCGTTCACGATGGTTTTCGAGGTAATGCTCCGAGCCGGGCTGCAGGCCTCCGAGATATCGATGAGCGAGGTCCGCCGGAATGATTCCATCACCGTGCACAGCCTGGTCAAGAACGGAGCGCACGCGCTGATCCGGCAGATTCAGGCCGATAAAGGCGCGGGCCAGGAGACCAGGTCGCTTGCGGACAGCATGCTGGTCCTGGCCGAGGAGGCGCGCCAGACCATGCTGGGCGGCGGGCCTCCGGCGGATACTGTCGCGCTGCTGTGGGACTGCGTTCTGCAGACCGTCCCGGGTGACCGGCGGGCGGGCATGGTTCTCGACTCCGGCTGCCGCCACCTGCAGATGCGGAAGACCGACTACGGGCTGGCCCGCCGGGTCCTGCCCGACCTGGTCACCAACGCCTGGAAGGCGGGCGCGCGCCGGGTGGAGGTCGCCGTGCGCCACGAGGAGCCGCAGCAGAACGGGACCGGCGCCGACGGCTGGGCGGCTCGCCCCTGGGTGACCGTGTCGGTCGATGACGACGGTCCCGGGTGGCCAGCGCAGACGCAGCCCGCCGGGCCCCGGACCAGCCTGCGGATCCTCGATGAGCACCTGCACCGGTTCGACGGCGCGGTGGTGGCGCAGGAGCGGGCGGGCGGCGGAACCCGGGTCCAGGCCCGATGGAAATCGGCGCCCTGGTGACCGAGAGAACGGAGAACTCCCAGGAGAGCCCGTGCACATAATCGTGGTCGACGACTTTGTCCTCGTCGAGCTGGCCCTTGCCCAGGTGATCCAGGGCACGCCGCACACCCTCGTCGGGGTGCGCGATCCGCGGAGCCTGCCGGAGGCTCTCGCCCAGGGATACCGGGGGGAGCGGTTCGACCTGGCTCTCATCGACATCAACTTCGGGCCGGGCGTCCCGACCGGCCTCACCGCGATGCGCACCCTGCAGGATCTGTCGCCGGAAACCAAGATCATAATCGAGAGCACCGACGAGGAGCGCAACCGGCTGCTGTTCCTGCTGGCGTCGTTCGCCTTCTTCGAGCCGTTGGCGATGATGTCGAAGGCCTCTAGTTCCGAGGAGATGCGCGCGCTGATCGATGCGGTAGACCGGGGCGATCTAGCCGGCCCGGGATTCGCAAGATCAGCCAGAACGGTGAGCCACGACCTGTCGCCGGTGCAGCGGCTGATCGCGAACGGAGGCCTGCTCGACGAGCTGATCCGCAACGCCACCGAGCTCACGCTGTGGCGTGCGCTCGTCCGGTTCGACAAGCGTGGCGAGGTCGCGCGGGCGTCGCACGTGGACGAGCGGACAGTCGACCGCTTCATCGCGGCCAAGTCACAGGTGGTCGACAAGATCCAGGCCGAGTTCCCCGAGGACGCGTCGCTGGCCGAGTCGGCGCTGGCCTGGGATGACAAGCCCGGGGACCAGCGGCGCCACCCCAACCTGGTGCGGCTGGCCAGATTCGCCCAGACGCACGGCCACTTCTTCGGCGACCGGGCCATCGACGAGCTGTTTGCCGCGCGGTGGCAGTCGGCCCGCCCGCGTCAGCGCAGGTCCGGGCGCTGAACAGCGGGCGTTAACGCACACGCCCGCCGAGCGGCTCGCGGCCCGGCTGGCGCCTGGACCGCAACTACCCGGTACCGGATGCTAGCCGCCGATAACGGGCTGTGATGCTAAGCGGCGCCACCGGAATGCGTCAAAAGTGTCGAAGTTTTCTCTGTCCAACCCGGCCGCTGGGATACATCGTGAAAAACGCCAACAAGCCTGGAGCAGGTGACGCCGACCATGCCGGTCAGCGACAGAGCCGCCGGTGGCGAAGGTGGGGACGCCGCCGGCGATCCGATCGGGGAGGCCGCCGGCGGCGCGGGCGGGGGCGCCGCCGGCGGCCTGGATCATCAACGCCCACGCCGACCGTCTGCTTCGCTGATGGCGGGGCTACCGGGAGTCGGCGGCTGACTGCCGCGCCTGATCCGGGGCGGCGAGCCGCATCGCCTCGGCGAGCGCCTCGAGCGCCGGGAGCGAGTCGGTCAGCGCTGACACCTGATCCGGCGTGAGCA
>Ga0335075_10000328_pt1 | contig 85342 bp, 70 predicted proteins | sample Lox_Sample_24_FD_206723 | JGI IMG/M metagenome (GOLD analysis project Ga0335075, IMG submission 206723) | Soil microbial communities from Loxahatchee National Wildlife Refuge, Florida, United States - Lox_Sample_2.4 | ecosystem: Environmental > Terrestrial > Soil > Wetlands | place: USA... | reverse complement strand
GTAGCTCGACCAGGTGTTGAGATTGCGCGTGATGGCCGCATGGCGCCCACGCGCGCGCTGCATGCGGTCCACCCAGTCCGGGTACGGCTCCGTCGCGTCGGCCGGCGCGGTGGAGGACAGCTCCTTCTGCTTTGTGGGGACGTTGCCTCGACCCCGGTCGGGTGCGCTCATGGAATCACCTTAAGCTTTTCCGCAGGGTACGGCTTTGCCCTGGGCAACGCAGGGAACTGGTTCACAAGCATGTCGCCCGTTGCCTACAGTTTTCGCATCGCGCACGCGTTATGTATTGCGCGCGCGTTATGTCATTAGGCGACCAGGCGATAAACGGGGCGATAGGCGCTGCCGGGCAGCTTCATGCGCTGCTGCGCGACGAAACCGGCGAGCAGCTCATCGAGCAGCTGCATGACGCCGCGATCGCCCGCGAGCTCGTACGGGCCGCGGCGCTCGATCGCCTGGATACCGTGCTCTTTGACGTTGCCGGTGACGATGCCGGAAAAGGCGCGCCGCAGATTGGCGGCGAGTTGGTGCACGGGCTGGCCGCGATGCAGCTCGAGCGCGCGCATCGACTCGTGCGTGACCTCGAACGGCCGTTGGAATTCCGGCTGGATCGACAGCAGCCAGTTGAAGTTGTAGGAATCGCTGCGCCGCTTGCGAAACTCGCGCACCGCTTCGATGCCATGCACCATGCGCCGCCCCACCTCCGCGGGATCGTCGGTGACGATCGTGAGGCGCTGCGCCGCCGCTTCGCCGAGGGTGCCGGCGATGAAGCGGCTGATGTTCTCGAAATACGCGGCGCTCTCGCGCGGACCGGTCAGGACCACCGGCAGCGGCTGCTCCTCGTTCGCCGGATCGAGGAGAATGCCGAGCAGATACAGGATCTCCTCGGCGGTGCCGGCGCCTCCCGGGAACACCACGATGCCGTGCGCGACACGCACGAACGCCTCGAGACGCTTCTCGATGTCCGGCATGATGACCAGCTGATTGACGATCGGATTCGGCGGCTCCGCGGCGATGATGCCCGGCTCCGTGATGCCGATGTAGCGGCCGCGATCGATGCGCTGCTTGGCGTGTCCCACGGCCGCGCCCTTCATGGGGCCTTTCATCGCGCCCGGCCCGCAGCCGGTGCAGACGTCGAGGCCGCGCAGTCCCATCTCATAGCCGACGCGCTTGCTGTACTTGTACTCCTCGCTGCCGATCGAATGGCCGCCCCAGCACACCACCAGGTTCGGACGTGCCTTGTGGTCCAGCATGCGCGAGTTGCGCAGCACGTGGAACACGGCGTTCGTGATCGCGGCGGAGTTGCTGAGATCGAATCGCCCGCCCGAAACGATCTCGTTGGCGATGAAGACCACGTCGCGCAGCACGGCAAAGAGGTGCTCCTTGATGCCGCGGATCATCTGACCGTCGACGAAGGCGCTGCCCGGAGCGTTATGGACCTCGAGCTTGATGCCCCAGGGATGGCGCACGATGCGGATGTCGAAATCGCGGTAGCGGTCGAAGATCTCCTTGGCGTCATCGGTGGGAGCGCCGCTGTTGAGCACCGCGAGCGCGCACTTGCGGAAGAGCGCGTACAGGCCGCCCTGCCCGGAGTCCAGCAGCTTCTCGATCTCCGCCTGCGAGAGATTCTCCAGGCTGCCGCGCGGACCGACGCGTGCGTCAATGAATTCCGAATCGACGGTGCCGTTATCCATGGCTAGGGAAGGATGTCGATGGGGGTGCCGTCCCGCGTGAGGAGCCAGATCTCCACCATGTCGGCGTCGGAGACCGCGATGCAGCCGTCGGTCCAGTCGTTGTGCTGGTAGTACCAGGGCGAGTTCTTCAGGCGGTTCGGCAGGCCGTGGATCATGATCGAGCCGCCGGTCTGCCAGTGATGCACGCGGGCGCGCGCGAGATCCTCGGCATTGGGATACGAGATCTGGATGGACAGGAAGTAATTGCTGCGCGGATTGCGGCGCGCCAGCCGGTACCAGCCCTCGGGCGTGCGGAAATCGCCGTCGCGCTCCTTCGGGCCCACCGGCTCGAGGCCGAGCGCAATCTTATACGAGCGCACGATCCTGCCGCCGTCCATGAGATACAGGCGCCGCGCGGCCTTGTGCACCACTATGTGGTCGATGTAGGGCAGCCCGGGTGAAGGCAGCAGCGCGACGCGTGGCGCCTGCGCGCCTGGCTCCGCGACGGCTGCGCCGGCCGCATCCGGCGCCCCCGGAATGCTCGAAACGGCCGGCACGGTCGGGCTGTTGGCATGAGCCGCCGTCAGCCCGCAGGCGAGCACGAAGGCGGCGAGAATTGCTCGCGTCGATGACATCGGCGAATTATAGGGGTTTCTGCGCGGTTTCAAGCGTGGCAGTCTCAGTCGTTGCCCGCCGACACGTCCTCGATGCGCGGCACGACCAGCTGCGTGCCCGGCCGCAGATCCGTGAAATCGGTATCCGGGTTGTACTGGCGCAGCAGCCAGATCGGCAATTGCGAGAAGCGCTGCGTCACAGTCCACAACGAATCACCACGTTGCGCGACGTACTGTTCCGTGCCGGCGATGCGATGCGATGCGAAGTAGCTCGCCTCCAGCCCCTGGTGGTACTGGCGGCGACGCGCCTCGAACTCCTCCTGGGGCACGCGGCGGAAATCGAGCCGGATGCGGTGGCCGACGATCACCGGCTGGCGGAACCTCATGTGATTGATCCGCCGCAGATCGGCTGCTCTGACTCCCAGCCAGTCCGCGTAATGTCCCAGCGTCTCCGCGGCCGCGACCTGGATGGTGTTATTGGGCGCAACCGAGTAGTCGGTGGGGTCCGCGTTCTGAGCAGAGCCGTCCGCGGGTCCGAGCGACGGGCTGTCCGCGTCCGCCTGCGCGGCGGACACCGGCTGCTCGCCCTGGTCATCGCCGGCGGCGTCCTCGTCGGTCGCAGCCTGCGAGCTCATCAGGGTGGAGTCCGGCGCACTGCCCGCCTTCGCCGCGGCGCCCGCCAGATTGTTGAAATCGAGCAGCCGCTGACTGGCCAGCCCGAAATTGGTCGCACTCTCCGGCAGTGAGTCACCCTCCGGAGCGCTGGGCATCGAGGCCGACGTGGCGTCCGTGATCATCGACACCGCCGGCGCGTTCGCGCGCGTAGCGCTCGATGAAGCCGCTGCGGTGGCAAAGGCAACCCGCGAGTAATAGGCGGGACCCGCCGCGGCAACTACCGCGGCCGCGACCGGCGCGCGCACCGGCTTCATGACAGCCGCCACCAGCTGTGGGCGCCCCGCCGACAGCAGCGCACGGCTCGCGGCTCGGCGCGACGAGGCGGCGCTGGCCAGCAGGATCTGCGGGCCCAATCGCCTGGCGAGCATCGCCGTGGTCAACGTCGGGCTGTCGGCCGGCAGGCGCAGCTCATAGCCGCGCGGCACCGCGAGCCTGCCGCGCCACACGGCCCGCCGCAGGGCGGGATTCAAGTCGTGCAGCGTCTCGGGATCGATGGCGAGCGCGCGCTCGAGCGGCCCGATGGCGACGTAGGCCGGCACCTTCACTTCGCGGAAGCGCGCCTCGCGCAGCGGCACGATCGAGCCGAAGTACTTCTGCGGGTCGCGATCGATCTTCAGCGCCGCGAGAAACGAGACGTAGAAGTTGCGCGAGGCGAAGCCGAACGTGCGGCTCTGATAATTGCGCACGATCGTCACGATGTTCGTCGTGCCCAGGGTGTCCACGGCGCGGCGCATGCCCGCCACCCCGTGGTTGTAGGCGGTGAGCGCGAGCGGCCAGGTGCCCAGAATCCGATGGTTGTACGCGAGAAGCTGCGCCGCCGCTTCGGTGGCGCGGAATGGATCCATCCGATCGTCGACCGCGCGATCGATGCGCATGAAGCGCCGTCCGGTCGATGGCATGAATTGCCAGAGGCCCGCGGCGCCGACCTTCGAGTAGGCGCGCGGATTGTATGAGGACTCCACCAGCGGCAGCGCGGCAAGCTCGGGCGGCAGCCCTTCCTGGCGCAGCGCCTGCGCGATGTCCTGCTGCCAGGCGCCGGAGCGGATCAGGCCGGCTTTGAAGCGATTGGCCTGACCGAGCTGAAAGCGGATGTCGTCGGTCGCCTCGAGCAGCCGCTCGGGGGTGGCCTCGGCGCCCCACAGCGCCTTGATGTGCTCATCCTCGAGCGACAGCGGTCCCTTGCCCTCGGCGATGCGGCGCAGCTCCGCGGCGTAGTGGTCGCGAGCGTTGTTCACGATGCGCTGGCGAGCACGCGGCGAGCTGTCCGGCGCGAAATGCAGCGTATCGTAGATGACGGCGAGATTGTATTGGTCGTGCAGATAGCCGGAGTTGGTATCGATCTGCGAGTACACGCGCACCCAGAAATCCACATCCCGCTGCAGCTGCGGGGGATAGGGCATGGCCTGATCCGCCGCCGGCGCCCGCGTGAAGGCGAGTGGCATCAACAGGACCGCCCATAGCCAGCCCCGGCGTCCGCGCGCGGCGGCCGCCCCCCGTGTCGAGTTCATTTACACACCGTCCTGTCGAACAATCGTCTGGATATTCAGTGACTTGCGAGCAGACCCAGCCCAAGAGACCGCCGCTTCCGCCGCCAGAGTGTCGATGAACTTGACACTTGACCCCCTGGCCCGCCTCGGGGGGCGGTGATCGGGGTGCGGTGAGCGCCTCTCCGGATGCCCGATAACTTCTCACAACGCGCACTACGTCACAATTGAACCGCGTCGCAGATACAACATGTCACATCCAAGCAGGTGCGGGGCGCGCTGGCACGCGCGTTGCACCTGTCACACCATCGAGGGCCGACAGGCGGTCCGGAAGGAAGAGCAGCTAGCGGAATACGAAGAAAGCACGGGTCGGCCAGGCGCGGGATTGCGCACTCCAGCACCGTGTCCCCTTGAAGAAAAAGAACGACACTCCTCCACACAAGCAAGCGACCAATAGACCAACCCCGCCTCCCGGCGGGGTTCTTTTTTATGGGCGCAAAGAGCGGCATCCTGCCGCTTTGCGCGAGCGCGGGCCGATGACTGGGATAGGGGCTCGCGGGCCAGGGACGGCCCTGGCCCGCTTTCTGGCTTGCTTCCGCACGACGCACGAATGGACGTCGTACCCCTCCGGATTTAGTCAAATATACTTCTTGACGGGCGGGGGCCGGCGGGAGCGAAGATGGGGCTCCGGCGGCGCGCAAGTCCGGTTTTTGGGGGACCGGAGATCCCGTTCGACGCACGCAAAGGGGGTGTCTGCGCGACCAAAGGCCCTCGGATCGGCTGGCGCCGCTTCACCGAGGTAACAAGAAAATGAATATCAATTCGATCAATCGCTCGCTGGGCCGGCTTGCCGGTCTGGCTCTGGTGCTGGCCGGCGCAATGGGGCTTGCGCCGGCGGCGCGGGCTGAGCCCGTCACCCGGGTCTTTGTCGTTCAGGTGCCGCCACCGCAGGACCATGCCTTCAATGTCGGAGTGAAGGCCTGGGAGAAGTGCCTGCGCGATCATGGAGCCAAGCAGGCGACCTACGCTTACGACTCGGAGACCGGGGACGCGACCCGTTATCTTTTCCTGAACGAGTACGGCTCCTGGGGCGGCATGGACGCTCACGATGCGGCCGGCAAGGCCTGCATGGGCTTGTTCCGCAGTGGGGTGTCGCCGCATTTCAGCGGCGTGGTCAGCGAGATCGCGGTGCCCAATGCCAAGGAAAGCTACATGCCGGGAGGCGATCCGGACCCCGCACCCATGATCTGGGTCGATGCCTTCCGGATCAAAGTCGGACAGGCAGCGGCTTTCAATGACGCGCTGTCGAAGTTCGCGGCGGCGGCGGCGAAGACCCACTGGCAGGGACACTTCGCAGGCTACGACATCCAGGGCGGCGGCCAGGGAGCGGAGGATTTCGTCCTCGTGTGGCCCAACAAGTCATGGGCTGATGTCGGCACGGACCCCAACCCATCGGCCAAAGCCATGATGAAAAGCGTATATGGCGCGGCGGAGGAGAGCATGCACCAGGCATTCGTCCAGACCGTTGCGGACGAATGGTCGGACGTGTGGAGCTACGACAAGGATCTGTCCGTCATCCCGGGCAAGTGAGATCGGCCCGGCGGCCCGACCTGACACCGGGCCGCCGGGGCTGCACCCGCCGCGTTCATCCGTCCCGCCGCGGACCGTTGCACGATGGGCCGCAAATGGAACAGGGGCGGGCCCGCCGCAAGATATCCACGGCGGCCGGCGCTGTGCCCGCGGCGCGATGGTAGCATCCGGTGGCGAGCGCCACGCCGCGGATCGCCAGTCGGAGAGCGCGATGATCAAAGTCAGCGTGATGTACCCGAACAAGCCCGGTGCCCGGTTCGACCACGACTACTATCGCGATCGGCACATGCCGCTGGTGAAGAGGCTGATGGGCGACAAATGCAGGTACTACACCGTCGATAAAGGGCTCGCCGGCGGCGAGCCGGGCGCGCCCGCCACCTACACCGCGATGTGCCACATCTTCTGTGATTCGGTCGAGGCGTTTCAGGCCGGATTTGGGCCGCACGCCAGCGAGATCCTGGGCGACATTCCGAAGTACACGGATCTCGCGCCGATCCTGCAGATCAGCGAGGTCGTCGTAGAGCGAAGCTGAGCGGGGCTCATCGCCCGCCAAGGGCGGCGTCGGAGATCAGGGCGCGTCTTCGTCCAGCGCGTGGCTGTGCGTCGCTCCAGGCGCAACGGTGCCCTGCGACCAAAGCCATTCCACGACGGTGTCGTAGAGACGACGACCGTAGCCGCGTCCCCGATGTTGGGGATCGACGAACAGTGCCCAGATGCTGCCGGTGAGCGCGTTCCCGATCGCGAATGCCACGGTCACGCCGTCGACCTCGATCAGCCAGCCACGACCGGTGGTCTCGAGAGCTTCGATGACCTGATCTTCGGGAAGGGTCAGCGAAGGTTGCCGGTTCTCGGAGACAGCCGAGCGGACCCGAAACAGCTCGGGTAGATCACTGCGTACCGCTTGCCGCAGAACCGCCGGCATGTGCCTGCTCGCCCGCCCCGTCGCGTCAGCCTAGCCGCACTTCGAATCGCCGCAGTTGAGGCACGTCATGCAGCCGTCCATCATGACGACGGCGGCGGTGCTGCATTTGCCGCAGAGCTGTGCGCCCTCGGGAAAATGCGACTTCGCGAAAGCATCCGCCTGCTTGGCGCGCGCCTCGAACTCGGCCCGCTTCTCGTCCACCAGCTTCTGCTGGTGCTCATCGAGCTGCGGCCGGCGCATCAGGCCGATGGTCTGCAGGTGCTTTTCGATGACGTAGCCCAGCTCCGCGATGATGGAGGGCATGAACTTGCCCCCCGGCTGCCAGTAGCCGCCGCGCGGATCGAATACCGCCTTCAGCTCATCGACCAGGAAGGTGACGTCGCCGCCTTTCCGGAACACCGCGGAGATGATGCGCGTCAGCGCCACGATCCACTGGAAGTGATCGAGATTCTTCGAGTTGATGAAGATCTCGAACGGACGGCGCTGCTCGTAGACCGTGCTCTCGTTGAGCACGATGTCGTTGATGGTCACGTACATCGCGTGATCGGAGATCGGCGTCTTGATCTTGTACGTGGAGCCGATCAGAACCTCCGGACGCTCGAGCTTCTCGTGCATCCGGATGACTTTCGCCATGTGGCCGTTCTTGTCGCGAACGACTTCCTCGGCCGGCGCCGCCGCCGATTTCAAAGCCTCCGGCGCCGCAGCCGGCTTGTCCTCCGGCTTCTGCACCTGATACTTGACGATTTTGCGGTCGATCTTGATGGTCATGATCCGAGTTCCGGTATATGAAGCCGCTGACGCTGTAATTCAACGTCCTCAGTAGCGCCCGTAATACCCATCCTTCATGGCGTCAAAGAGGTTCGCCGCGGTGTGCAGTTCGCCATCGTACTCGATTTCCTCGTCGCCGCGCGCTTCCACGACCGATCCGTCTTCGAGCGTGAACTTGTAGATCGTGTTCTTCAGATCCTGCTCTTTCACCAGCACGCCCTGGAAAGCCTCGGGATTGAAGCGAAAGGTCGTGCAGCCCTTCAGTCCCTTCTCGTGCGCGTAAAGATAGATGTCCTTGAACTTCTCGAAGGCGAAGTCCGTCGGCACGTTCGCGGTCTTGGAGATGGAAGAGTCCACCCACCGCTGCGCCGCGGCCTGCACGTCCACGTGCTCCTTCGGCGTGATGTCCTCGGAAGCGATGAAATAGTCCGGCAGCTTCTCGCCCTCGGCGGTCGAGCCGGGCTTCGCCTTGGCGTTGACGAGCTCGCGGTAGGCCAGCAGCTCGAACGAGTAGACGTCCACCTTCTCCTTCGTCTTCTTGCCGCCGCGGATCACATTGCGGAAATAGAAGTGCGCAAACGAGGGCTCGATGCCGTTCGAGGCATTGTTGGCGAGGGACAGCGAGATCGTTCCCGTGGGCGCGATCGAGGTGTGATGGGTGAACCGGCAGCCGGTCTCCGCCAGCTCCTCCACCAGCTTGGGCGCCACTTCCGCCACCCGTTGCATGTAGCGGCTGTACTTCGCGTGCAGGATGCGGCCGGGGATCTTGTCGCCGGCCTTCCAGCCGTCGCGCGCCATCTCGGGACGCTTGCGCAGCATCTCCCGAGTCACGGTGAATCCCTCGTTCATGATCGGGGCCGGCCCCTTTTCGCGCGCCAGCTCCAGTCCCGCTTCCCAGCCCGCGAGCGCCATCTCGCGCGAGACGTCTTCGGTGAAGCGAATGGACTCCGGCGAGCCGTACTTCATGCGCAGCAGCGTCATCGTGCTGCCGAGCCCGAGATAGCCCATGCCGTGGCGGCGCTTGCGCATGATCTCGTCGCGCTGCTTCTCGAGCGGCAGCCCGTTGACCTCCACGACGTTGTCCAGCATGCGCGTGAAAACCTTCACCACCTCGCGATATTCCTTCCAGTCGAACGTCGCGTGGTCGGTGAACGGCTCCCGCACGAAATGCGTCAGATTGACGGACCCCAACAAACACGAGCCATACGGCGGGAGTGGCTGCTCGCCGCATGGGTTGGTGGCGCGAATGTTCTCGCACCACCAGTTGTTGTTCATCTCGTTGACCCGGTCGATCAGGATGAAGCCCGGCTCCGCGAAGTCGTAGGTGGACGTCATGATGACGTCCCACATGCGCCGCGCGGGCAGGGTCTTGTAGATCCTGCAGGCGACCAGGCCTTCCTGGTTCACGACGTAGCCGTCGTGAACCGGCCACTCGCGCCAGACGAACTTGCTGCTGTCGCGCAGATCGGGGCTGTCGTCCTCGATTTCCGCGCGGGTGATGGGGAACGCGAGCTTCCACTCCCGGTTCTCACGGACTGCGGACATGAACTCGTCGGTGATGAGCAACGACAGGTTGAACTGCCGCAGCCTGCCGTTCTCGCGCTTGGCGCGGATGAACTCCATGACGTCGGGATGGCCGACGTCGAACGTCCCCATCTGCGCTCCGCGGCGGCCACCGGCGGACGAAACGGTGAAGCACATCTTGTCGTAGATATCCATGAACGACAGCGGACCCGACGTGTACGCGCCGGCCCCGGACACATATGCGCCGCGCGGCCGCAGGGTCGAGTGCTCGTAGCCGATGCCGCAGCCCGCCTTGAGCGTCAGACCGGCCTCGTGCACCTTCCGCAGGATGTCGTCCATGGAATCGCGGATCGTTCCCGATACCGTGCAGTTGATCGTGGAGGTCGCCGGCTTGTGCTCCAACGCGCCGGCGTTGGAAGTCACGCGCCCGGCGGGGATGGCGCCGCGGCGCAGGGCCCAGAGGAACCGCTCGTACCACTGGTCGCGCGCCTCTTCACGCTCCACGTCCGCGAGCGCACGCGCAACACGCTTGTAGGTATCGTCCATCGTCTTGTCGATGGGCGTGCCGTCTTTGGCTGTGAGGCGGTATTTCTTGTCCCAGATGTCCAGCGATGCTTCCTGGAACGGAATCGCATCGATGTCCTTCGGCTCGATCTTCACGACGGTATTCATGTGTCCGCGGCGCTCCGATTGTCTTTAGCACGCCTGCTCTACGGATCACAGGGGATACGTCTGCGCGAAAATCGCGGAGTGCCCCCTGAACCTCCCCGAACGCGTGATCTCGTGGAGCCGCCGGGCGGGGCACAAGATCTTGTGTCGGGGTAAAGAGCCTAATGACCACTCCGGTACGCGTCAAGATTCTCGGACATATTTCACCTCGCGCAAAACAGCCTTAAAAAACAAAGAGTTACAGCGTACTCGGCCGTGACACACCCCTCACAGAATTTTTTTTCGAGGCTTTTGCCGCACAGCTGCAGCCCCAATATCTTGTGCCCAGGCGACACACAAGTTCTGCACAGCATGCTCACATGCCATGACCGAGTCTCCGCTCGCCGGCGTTCTGCCGCGGCCACCCTCGCCACCGTCGCGGCCATGCTTCCTGCAGTTTCCCGGGCGGCGCGCAGAACCGGCGCCTGCGAACGCAAACCAACTCGCACTTGAAACTTCACCGGCCGCCCGCAAATCGCCTGCAACGACATCGTGAGGCCCTGCAGCCTGACATCCATTCACCCTTGGAGGTTTGCAACATGACTATTCTCCGCTACGAGCCCTGGTCGCTCGTCAACCGCCTGCACAGGCATTTCGACGAGGCTTTCACCGCCGACGGCGGCGATTCCGAGTCGGCCTGGTGGATTCCCCAGGTCGATGTGTACGAGGAGCCGGAGCGCTTTGCGGTGTTGGTCGACGTTCCCGGCGTCGAGCCGAAGGACATCGAGATCACCGCCGAGAAAGGCGTTCTGACGATTCGCGGTGAGCGCAATTCGCGCACCCCGGGGGGCACGGACGGCTACCGGCGGCTGGAGCGCCGCAGTGGCAAGTTCCTGCGCCGCTTCACCCTTCCGGACAGCGCCAACCTCGATTCCATCAGCGCCAGGCACACCCAGGGCGTGCTCGAGGTGACAATTCCGAAGCAGGCCAAGCTGCAGCCGCGGCGCATCGAGGTCGCGGCGGCCTGAGCCGGCATCCCCGTCCCGCATGAGCTGACAATCCGGCCGGTCTGCTGCGCTCGCGGCGCAATGGACCGGCCGGATCGGTCTCAGATCTACGCCGCGCTTCGTCCCGGGCGCGCGGACTTGTAGAATCGCAGCTCCGTAGCAGGAAAGTCTCATGCATCCCCGGGATCTCGCCTGTACCGCGCTCCTCGCCGCGGTCATAGGACTGCCACTCGCGACCGCGTCCGCCGCGATACCCGCAGCGGTGAGCGGCATGCGCGTTCCCTCGCTGGCGCCGATGATCCGCAAGGTGTCACCGGCGGTCGTCACGATCTCCACGCGGGGTGTCATGCCGGAGAGTGGCAGTGACGACTCGTCGGGCGACGATCCTTTCGCCGACCGATTCTTTCACGGCCTTCCCGGCGAGGGCTCCGGCGAGGAGCCGTTTACCGCGGCCGGCTCCGGCGTGATCGTCGATGCGCGCCGCGGTTACATTCTGACCAACGCGCATGTCGTGGATCACGCCACGACCATCACCGTCACACTGCAGGACGGACGCGATCTCAAAGCCAGGGTGATCGGCACCGATGCGCCTTCCGACATCGCGGTGGTGAAGATCGACGCGCGCGGCCTGACGCAGATTCGCCTCGGCGATTCCGCCGCCTTGTCGGTGGGCGATTTCGTGGTGGCCATCGGCAATCCGTTCGGGCTGCCGCATTCCGTGACCTCGGGAATCGTCAGCGGACTGAAGCGCTCCGGGTTCAGCCCGGATGACTTCGAGGACTACATCCAGACGGACGCTTCCATCAACCCCGGCAACTCGGGGGGTGCGCTCGTCGATCTCCGGGGCGACCTGGTCGGCATCAACACCGCCATTCTCTCCGCGAGCGGCGATAACATCGGTATCGGCTTCGCCATTCCCGTGAACACCGCCGCGCGCGTGATGCGCCAGCTGATCGAGTATGGTGCGGTGAAGCGCGGGCAGCTCGGCCTCAGCATCTATGCGGTGACGCCGGAGGTGGCGCGCTCGCTCGGGTTGGCCAAGACCTCGGGCGGCCTGGTGGCGCAGGTGATCCCCGGGTCACCGGCGGAGAAAGCCGGCATCCGGGCGGGCGATGTGATCACCACCATAGCCGGGCATGGCGTCGAATCCAACACCGACCTGCGCGATGCGATCGGGCTGCTGCGCGTCGGCGATGAGGTCACCATCGATCTGCTGCGCGACGGCCGGCGCGAGCACCGCCGCGCAGTCCTCACCGACAGCCTGCCGGCCGCTTCGCGGCCCAAGGCCGCGGGCGCCTCCCGGGGCGGCACCTCCAAAGCCGGCTCCCCGCAGCCCGACCTGCAACACTGATATGGCATCGCCACTGAACATCTGTGTGCTCGGCGGCACGGGCTTCGTCGGCACGGAGCTCGTCACCCGCCTGGTGCGCCAGGGACATTGGGTGCGTGTACCGACCCGCGCTGCCGGGCATGGCCAGCACCTGCGCGTCCTTTCGACCGTCGAGCTCATCACCGCGAACGTGCACGAGTCGCGCACGCTCGGCCAGCTCCTCGCCGGCATGGATGTGGTGATCAATCTCATCGGCGTCCTCAATCAGAGTGGCCGCGCGACGTTCCAGTCGGCTCATGCGGATCTTGCGGCGAAGCTGACCGCGGCCGCGCGCGGCGCCCGGATACGGCGGCTGCTGCAGATGAGCGCACTGGGAGCGGACCGGGAGAACGGCCCGAGCCGCTATCTCAGATCCAAGGGCGAGGCGGAGACGCTGATTCGCGCGGCCGGTGCGAATCTCGACTTCACGATCTTCCGCCCCTCGGTGATCTTCGGTCCGCGGGATTCGCTGACCAACCGCTTCGCGGCCCTCCTGCGCCTGCCGGGCGCGCTGCTGCCGCTGGCGCGCTCACAGGCCCGGTTTGCGCCGGTCTACGTCGGGGACGTCGCGGACGCTTTCGTGCGCGCACTGAATGACCGCGCCACCTTCGGCGGGACGTACGAGCTCTGCGGGCCGGAGATCCTGACACTGGAGCAGATCGTGCGGATGAGCGCAGCCGTGGCGCAACTTCCCTGCCGTATCCTCAGGCTGCCGGATGTGCTCGGCGCTCTGCAGGCCGCGGTCCTCGGGCTGCTGCCCGGCAAGCCGTTCTCGGTCGACAACTTCCGCTCGCTCGGCGTGGACGGCATCTGCAAGCAGGATGGCCTGGCGCGGCTCGGCATCACCCCGCGGCACATGATGGCGGTGCTGCCCTTCTATCTGGGTCCTTTCGTCGGCCCGATCGAGCTCGAAGCGGCCCGCAGGACCAACGACTACTAGGCCACCCCTGCCCCGTCCTACGCGAGCGCTTTGATCGCCTCCAGCCTCTTCTCCCGGATCCGCTCCCCGATCTGCGCGCCCGCCAGCCCCTGCCGCTCGCTCTCATCGAGAGTCATCGCCGCCGCTGCGGCACGGGCGCGCCGCAGGTACTCGCGCTGAGGATAAGCCTGGGCTTCGAGCCCGGTGCGTCCGCGCGCGTCGGCTTCGCACGCCGCCAGCATTTCCTCGAATCGCTCCGGCCGGCGAAAGGCGTCCGTCGCCTCGAAAAGTTTCAACACGGTGGCCGGCCGCAGCTCCGCCGCGCGATGCACGACGGCGTGATGTCGCGCGGTGAGCACTGCGAGGTCCCTGAAGTTGTTCGGCACCTTCAGGCGCGTGCACAGCGACTCGATCACCGGCACGCCCGCTTCCTCATGCCCCCGGTGGCTCGGCCAGCGCTCCGGAGCGGTCAGCGCTTTGCCGAGATCGTGCATGAGAACCGCAAATCGGACCGATGTCGGAGTATCCGTGGAGGCCGAGTAGCGCAACGCCAGCATGACGTGCACGCCGGTGTCGACCTCCGGATGCCAGCGCGGCGGCTGCGGCACGCCATAGAGCGCCGCCAGCTCGGGGAAGATGACCTTCAGAGCGCCGCACTCGCGCAGCGTCTCGAAGAAGACATCGGGCCGCGACTCCCCGAGCGCCCGCTCGGTCTCCTGCCAGACACGCTCCGGCACGAGGGCAGTCAGCTCGCCGGAGTCGGTCATCCCGCGCATCAGCTCGACGGTTTCCGCCGCCACGCGAAACCCGAGCTCGGCGTAACGTGCAGCGAAACGCGCAACCCGCAGAACCCGCACCGGGTCCTCGATGAAACTATCGGACACATGCCGCAACAGGCGTGCATCGAGATCGCGACGACCGCCGTAGGGATCCACGATCTCGCCAGACGCCGTCTCCGCCATAGCGTTGATGGTCAGATCGCGGCGTCGAAGATCCTCCTCCAGCGTCACGTCCGCAGAGAACTGGGTAGTGAATCCGCGATAGCCAGGAGCCACTTTGCGCTCCAGACGCGCGAGCGCGTACTCCTCATGAGTCTGCGGGTGCAGGAAAACGGGGAACTCACGTCCGACGGGCACGAAACCCTGCCGCTCGAGCTCCTCCGGCGAAGCGCCGACCACGACCCAGTCGCGCTCCTTCACGGGACGCCCGAGAAGCCGGTCCCGCACGGCACCGCCGACCAAATACACCTGCATAATGGGCCATGTTAACCGAGAAGGCCCTCAGGCTCGCACTCGCCGCGGCGCTCTCCGGCCTGCTATGCGGCTGCACCAGCACGATGTATCTGCTGCAGGCGGCGAACGGCGAGTGGCACGTGATCCACGGACGGCAGCCGATCGTGCAGGTGATCGACGATCCGAGCACGCCCGAGCCCGTGATCCGCGAGCTGGCCGAGGTGCGAGAAGCCCGGGACTTCGCTTCGCGAGTCCTGAAACTGCCTGACAACGACAGCTATCGCACATACGTCAAGATCAACCGTCCGTACGTCGTGTGGAACGTCGTTGCGGCGCCAGCGCTCTCGGTAACGCCCAAGCAGTGGTGCTTTCCCATCGCCGGCTGTGTGGCCTACCGCGGGTACTTCAATGAGAAGCGCGCTCGAGCCTTCGCGGCGGGACTGAAAGCGCGCGGTTACGACGTCGTCGTGGAAGGCGTGCCGGCCTACTCCACCCTGGGCAAGCTCCCCGACCCGGTGATGAGCACCATGATGCGCTACGGCAGCGATGAGCTTGCATCCATGATCTTTCATGAGCTCGCCCACCAGCTGCTCTATGTACCGAGCGATTCGCGGTTCGACGAGGCCTTCGCGGTCACGGTGCAGAACGAGGGACTGAAGCGCTGGCTGGAATACAAAGGCCGGCCCGCGCGCATTGCGTACTTGAAAAAAGAGCACGCCGATGATCGGCAGGTCATGGCGCTGCTGCAGCACACCCGCGAGCGCCTGGTCGGGCTCTACGCCTCGCAGGCATCGCGCCCGGCGAAGCTGCGCGGCAAGCGGCGGATCTTCGCCGACCTCGCAGGCGATATCCGCGCGCTCGAGCACCGCCTCGGGGTCCACTGGCCGGTCTACGACGAATGGATGGCCGCAGGCCTCAACAACGCGGAGCTGGCCTCCGTGAGCACTTACTCCGACTGCGTACCCGGATTCGAGCGTCTGTTGCGGCAAGAAAACGGCGACCTGCCGAGATTTTACGAGGCGGCCCGCGAGCTCGCGCGGCAGCCGCAGTCGACACGCGACGCGCGGCTCTGCTCCTCGCGGCTCACAGCGACGGCCGCAGATCCTGCAGCGCGAAGCCCTGCAGCGCGAGATCGCACCCCCGCGTCAGCGCCATCACCTTGAATGCCTCGCCCATCTCCCCGGGCAACAACAACCGGCGCGCCTCTCCCGCGAGGCGCGCATGCTCCACGACGTCGGTCGACTCTCCGAGGAACTGCTCCAGGCCGGATCCCAGGAGAAACGCGGTCTGCGTGCAGAAGCCCGCGACATCCAGTCCGCATGCGACGCCTGCTTCCGCGACCCGCGTGAAATCGACCCAGGCGGTGATGTCCTGCACGCCGATGTTGATGTAGGGATCGTCGTGCACGCGCTGCTTGAAGTGGCACCGCAACGTGCCCGCGGTCCGCTGCGGATGGTAGTAGTGCGCGCGCGGCAGTCCGTAGTCGAACATCAGCATCAGCCCGCGACCGAGGCATGCCGCAACGCCCGCGATCCAGGGGGCGACGCGCAGACAGATCTCCGAGGTATATCCCTCCGGTAACGGAGACGGCAATTCCTCGAGCAGCGCCGCACAGGCGCTCGCGAGCTCGTCATCGGGCGCGGCGTCGCTCTCGGAAAAGCCATGGGGCCGCTCGGGGTCCGGCTCGCTTCCCGCCACCACGCCCAGCTCCCTCACGACTGCGTCCCGCAGCGTGAATCGCCGGCAGGGCAGCGCGTCCAGCACCTCATTCGCCAGGATCACCCCGTCCATGGGCTGTTGCGGCAGCCGCTCCAGCCATACCACGCGCTCCCGGATCTCGCGCGGCAGCAGTCCCAACCGTTCCCGCTGCCGCTCGGCGAGATCGGCGCTGACTTCGAGAATGGCGTACCGGGCGGGCAGTCTGTCACAGGCCGCGAGGCTCTGAAGAATGACGGCGGCCATGCGTCCAGTGCCGGCGCCCAGCTCGAGAATCTCCCCACCCCCCTCCAGGAGCTGCGCGCATTGCCGCGCCACGCAGCGGCTGAAGAGGTCCGAGACCTCCGGCGCCGTCACGAAGTCGCCGGCGGCACCGATCTTCGTGCTGCCGGCGCTGTAATACCCGAGACCGGGCGCATAGAGCGCGAGCTCCATGAACTCCACGAACCGGATCCAGCCCCCGGCCGCCCGGATGCGGTCGCGGATCAACGCCGCGACAGCGCCGGAGTGCGCTTCTTCTTCCGCTGACAGCGCAGGCATCATAATGTAGGGACCTCATGGCACAGACCGCTGACACCGACCGCACCGCGCCTCTTGCAGGCAAAGCCGCGCTCGTCACCGGCGCGGCTCGCCGCGTCGGCGCCGCCATCACCCGCGCACTGCACCTGGCCGGGGCCAACGTGGTGCTGCACTACCGCAGCTCCGCCGAGGAGGCGGCCGCCCTGGCGCAGGATCTCAACAGCGTGCGGCCCGGTTCCGCCACCCTGGCCCAATGCGACCTGCTCGACAGCGCCGCACTCAAGGAGCTGGCCGCAGCCGCGGCGCATGCCTTCGGCGGCCTCGACATCCTGGTCAACAACGCCTCTTCGTTCTATCCGACTCCGCTCGGCAACATCGACGAGGACGACTGGAACGACCTGATCGGCACCAATCTCAAGGCGCCCCTCTTCCTGGCACAGGCGGCGGCCGCGGCGCTGCGCGAGCGCGGCGGACTCATCATCAATCTGGCGGACGTTCATGGCATGCGCCCGATGCGCCGCCATCCGGTGTACTGCGTCGCGAAAGCCGGCCTCATCATGCTGACGAAGTCGCTGGCGCGCGAGCTCGGGCCACAGGTGCGGGTCAACGCGATCGCGCCCGGGCCCGTCATGCTTCCCGAGGGAGGCGTCGATGATGCGCTGCGGGACGAGATCATCCACCGCACCGCCCTGAAGCGTATCGGAACGCCCGAGGATGTCGCCCGTGCCGCGCTCTTCTTCGCGACGGCGGCGCCCTTCGTCACCGGTCAGATCCTGGCCGTCGATGGCGGCAGGAGCATCGGCTGGTAGCCTCGTCCAGGGCACATCCCGTGCCGGGTCCGGAAAGCCCTGTCGTCATCGTACCTTCACCAGCGGGTGGGCGGCGCGATCGAATCGCCGCCACAGCTCACCGATGGTGCGCCCCTCGGTAGGGTGCACGAGGTCGGGCGCGATCTCCGCGAGTGGCCCCAGCATGTAGGCGCGTTTCACCAGGTCGGGACGCGGCAGCTTCAGGTGCGCCTCCTGGCAGACCAGATCCCCATAGAGGAGCACATCCAGGTCCATGGATCGCGGCGCCCATCGCAGCGCTTCCCGCGGCCGACCGCACAGCGCCTCGATGGCGTGCAGCCGCGCCAGCAGCTCGGCGACCGGGAGCTCCGTCGGGAAACCCGCGACGAAGTTGATGAAGTCCTCTCCTTCGAATCCCACCGCGCGGTTGCGATACCAGGACGAGAAGCGCACGCCGGGAAATTGCCGCTCGAGCTCGCGCACTGCCATCTCGAGATGCCGCTCGGGCTCGACGTTGCTGCCGGCGGCGACATAGACCTGCGGCATTGCGTGGGCGATCAGACGCGCGCCGCCGCTGCCGCGGTCAGGTCGGCGCGGGTACGCTCGATCATGACACCGACGTCGCGGGAGTGGCGGATGGCGCCCGGCTTGTTGAGCGAGATGCGCACCCACTCGAGCCCGAACTCCTCGAGCAGCAGCAGCGCGAGACGATGCGCCAGGGTCTCGACCAGCTTGAACTCCGAGGCCTCGATGTAGGCCAGCGCGCGCTTGGACACCTTCTTGTAGTCCACCGTGTCGGCAACATCGTCGCTGCTCGCGGCGCGGCGGCAGTCCACGGGCAGCTCCAGGTCGACCACCACGGTCTGCCTGACGCGCCGCTCCCACTCGATGAAGCCGATGATGCACTCGGCCGTCAGGCCGCGCAGGAAGATGCGATCACCGGGCTGAGCGGAGTGGGTCATGTGTGCGGGATCCCGGCCTCGTTGGCTCTCTCGTGCTGATGCGGTACGGCCGCGAGTGTCTCGAGCGGCCATTGCGCACGCGGCTGGATCGCGAGCCCATCGCTCTCCCCTGCCCGCAGGCGGGCGAGCCCCGCGACCGCGATCATTGCCGCATTGTCCGTGCAGAATTCGACGCGCGGATAGTACACGCGGCCACCCCGCCGTCCGACGGCTTCGGTGAGCGCGGCACGCAGCCGCTGATTGGCGCTGACGCCGCCGGAAACCACCAGCACCTGCAGATCCGTGGCCTCGAGTGCCCGCACCGCCTTGGCGACCAACGTCTCGACTATCGCCTCCTCGACGCCGCGGGCGACATCGGCGCACAGCTTCGGGGTCAGCTCCCGGCCGCGCAGCGAATGCAGCACCGCGGTTTTCAGTCCCGAAAAGCTGAGCTCGAGGCCGGGGCGGTCGAGCATCGGCCGCGGAAACTCGAAGACGCCGGGGGTGCCGCTCTGCGCCAGGCGGGCGAGCTCCGGGCCGCCCGGGTAAGGGAGCCCCAGCAGCTTCGCCGTCTTGTCGAAAGCTTCGCCGGCGGCATCGTCCCGCGTATCGCCCAGAGTGCGGTAGCGCCCGATACCGGCAACCTCGATCAGCTGGGTGTGTCCGCCGGAAACGAGCAGCGCCACGTGCGGGAAGGGGGGCGGGTCCGGCTCGAGGAGGGGCGCGAGGAGGTGGCCTTCCAGGTGATGCACCGCCACCGCCGGTACCTGCCAGGCATAGGCCAGGCTGCGCGCCAGCGCCGCGCCGGTGAGCAACGCCCCGATCAGCCCCGGGCCGGCCGTGAAGGCGACCCCGTCCAGGCCGTCCGGGGTCGTCCCGGCTCGCTCCAGGGCCCGGGCGACCAGGGGCAGGAGCCTGCGGACGTGGTCCCGGGACGCGAGCTCCGGGACGACGCCGCCGTAGACCCGGTGCAGCTCCACCTGGCTGTAGAGCTCATGGGACAGCAGCCCCTCGGACTCGTCCAGGACCGCGGCCGCGCTCTCGTCACACGAAGACTCGACCGCCAGGACGCGAAATGCTTCTTTTGCCTTTAGCATGAGCCTCAACTAGAATTGCGCGCCCGTTTTTCCGGCCATTCCTTCATCTGCCAGGGGTTTCGATGCCGAGCGTCCGTATCCGTGAGAATGAGTACTTCGATGCCGCCTTGCGGCGTTTCAAACGCGCTTGCGAGAAGGCCGGCATTCTCACCGAGCTGCGCCGGCGCGAATTCTACGAGAAGCCGACCCAGGAGCGGAAACGGAAGAAGGCCGCCGCGATCAAGCGCCACATGAAGCGCATCTCGCGCGAGGGCATGCGCCCCTCCCGCTGATCGCCGACCCGCGGCATGACCCTCAAGGAACGCATCACTGAGGACATGAAGAGCGCCTTGCGCGCGGGCGAGAAGGAGCGTCTCGGCACCATCCGCCTGGCGCTCGCCGCCATCAAGCAACGCGAGGTCGACGAGCGCATCACGCTCGATGACGGCCAGGTGCTCGCGGTGCTGGAGAAGATGATCAAGCAGCGCAAGGAAGCGATCACCCAATTCCAGGCCGGCGGTCGCGCCGACCTCGTCGCCCGGGAAAGCGCCGAAGTCTCCATTCTCGAAGGCTATCTGCCCGCACGCATGAGCGACGCGGAGCTCGATGCGCTGATCGCCGGCGCCATCGCCTCGAGCGGCGCAACATCTGCCAAGGACATGGGCAAAGTCATGGCTCTGGTGAAGTCCCAGGCACAGGGCCGCGCCGACATGGGCGCGGTCAGTGCCCGAGTGAAGGAAAAGCTGGCCCAGAGCCGCTGACCGCCCATCATCCCGCAAAGCTTCATCGACGAGTTGATCGCCCGCGCGGACATCGTGGAGGTGATCGGCTCGCGCGTGCAGCTGAAGAAGGCCGGCCGCGAGTACAAGGCCTGCTGCCCGTTCCACAACGAGAAGACCGCCTCCTTCTGGGTCAGCCCGGAGAAGCAGTTCTATCATTGCTTCGGCTGCGGCGCGCACGGCACCGTGCTGCGCTTCCTGATGGAGCACGACCGCATGGCCTTCCCCGAGGCCGTGGAGGAGCTGGCCACGCGGCTGGGTCTGGACGTACCTCACGAAGCGGGCACGCAGGCTCCGCAGGCGCGCCGCAACGCGGATCACCTGTACGAACTCATGGCGCGCGTCGCGAAGTTCTATTCTGAGGCACTCACCCGTGACGTTCGCGCGCAGCAATACCTCATGGGCCGGGGACTCGACAACGAAATCGTCCAGCGCTTCGGAATCGGCTATGCGCCGAATGCTTGGAATGAAGTGCTGCGGCGGTTCGGCCAAGACGAGTCAAGCCGCGGCGTGCTCGCCGAGCTCGGATTGATCGTCGAGCGCGAAGGCGCCCGAACTCAGGATCGGGAGCGATACTATGATCGATTTCGCGACCGCGTCATGTTCCCGATACGCGATTCCCGCGGGCGCACAATCGGGTTCGGCGGCCGCGTGCTCGATAAGGGAGAGCCGAAATATCTGAACTCCCCGGAGTCCGCACTCTTTCACAAGGGCCGCGAGCTCTACGGACTCCATGAGACCAGACGCACACGCTCAAACCTGAAGCGACTGTTGGTCGTCGAAGGTTATATGGACGTCGTGCGGCTCCATCAGTCCGGCGTCGATTATGCGGTAGCCACGCTCGGTACGGCGACCACCCCAGAGCACTTGAAACAGATTTTCAGACTCGTGAGCGATGTCATATTCGCGTTCGACGGCGACAAGGCGGGCCGCGCCGCGGCATGGCGCGCGCTGCAGAACGCGTTACCGCAGGCCGACGAAGGACGCGAGATCCGTTTTCTGTTCCTGCCGGAGGGGCACGATCCCGACACGCTCGTCGGCGAAGAAGGACGGGATGCGTTCGAGAAGCGGCTTGAGACCACAACGCTGTCGCTGACCGACTACCTGGTGCGCGAGCTGTCAGAACACGCGGATCTCGCGGGCACCGGGGGTCGCGCGCGATTCGGCGAGTTGGCGCATCCGCTGCTCGAAAAGGTTCCTGAAGGCGTATTCCGGCGTCTGCTGTTGCAGAAGGTCGCCAAGATCGTCCTCCTATCGCCGGAGGATCTGCAGCGGGAGTGGGATGCCGCCGATGCGCGCGCCCCATCCGGACAGTCCGTTCCGCTGGGAACCCGCTCTTCGGAGCCGCTGCAGCGAGCGTCGGCGCAAACATCTCCGGCCCACGTTCAAACCAGCGCGGGCCGCGGCAGCCTGGTCCGGCAGGCGATCGCACGGTTGCTCGCTTTTCCTCCAATCGCCCAGGAAGTCGCGCAGGAGGAAAGGGACGGACTGAACTCGTCGGAAGAACCTGGCATCGGGCTGTTGTGCGAGCTCCTCGACAACCTGCGCGCGCAGCCCGCGCGCGTCCCCGGTCAGGTCATCGAGCGATGGCGCAATCGGCCGGGGGGCGAGGCACTGGAGAAACTGCTACAGAGTGAACAGATCCTCGGAGATGCCGTCGCCGCATCGAGCGAACTCAAGGCCGCGCTGCGCCGGCTGGCGGTGCGGAGTCTGGAGAGGCGCCTGGAGGCACTCGAGCTCAAAAGTGTGAGTGGTCGCCTCGAACCGGAAGAACTCAAGGAATTTCAGTCTCTTATGTCGAAATTGGCCAGCCGCGACGTACGCCGTTAGCGCGCTGCCTGGGCGCTACCCGACCTGCATCCGAAGAGGCTGGCATCGAGCTGCTGCGCGAGCTGTTGGATGATCTGCGTGTGCGCCCGCTCTCACTTCCCGCTCAAGTCCTGGAGCGCTGGGCCGACAGGAGCGGGGGAGAGCATCTGGGACGGCTGCTCGAGCGCGAGGAGGTGCTGGGGGATGCCCAGGCCGCGGCTCTCGAGCTCAAGGCCGCCCTGGCGAAGCTCGCCGATCAGGCCATGGATCGGCGCCTGGAAGCCCTGGAGGCCAGGATCAGCGTCAGTGGACTGGCCGGACTCAGTGCTGAAGAACGTGAGGAATTTCAGTTGCTTATATCTAAACGCGCCGGCCGCAGGCTCGGCCCCGAGAGGCCGGCGCGCGGATGAAATTTGGTATTTCCGCAACGGTCCAATAGAATTGCACGCTTTATTTGGCGCCCCTTGAGTTGGCCCGCCGCCGCCAGCAGATAGGGGATCGACAGTCTACCGCCAAGCCCCCCCGGTACTCATGAAAGCCAAGCAGAAGTCCTCCTCCGCCAGTAGGAAACGTCCGGCCGCGCACGCGGCGAAGCCCGCCAGGTCGACGACCGCCGAGAAAGCGGCGCCGGTAGCCGCCGCACGCGACAAGAACCATGCGAAGCCCGCCGCGGCACATAAGAAAGCTGCGGCGAGCGCTGCCGCGCCGGCGCCCGCCGCGGAAGCGACGCGCCAGGCCACGCACAAGGATGGTCCGACTAATGCTGCTCATGCTGCGGACAAGCGTCCCCTGGGTCTGGAGCGCCGCACCCCCGTCATGCCCGAAGATCGTCAGTCGCAGTTGAAGCTGCTCATCGCCCGCGGCAAAGAGCAGGGCTATCTCACCTACGCGCAGGTCAATGACCACCTGCCGTCGGAGATCGTCGATCCCGAGCAGATCGAAGACATCGTCAACACCATCAATGACATGGGAATTCCGGTGTACGAGAAGGCACCGGATACCGAGTCGTTGCTCGCCAGCGAGCCTTCCGCTCCCGCCGACGAGGAGGCGATCGAGGAAGCGGCCGCGGCGCTCGCCGCGCTCGATGCGGAGCTCGGCCGCACCACCGACCCGGTGCGCATGTACATGCGTGAGATGGGTACGGTGGAACTGCTCACCCGCGAGGGCGAGATCCGCATCGCGCGGCGCATAGAGGAAGGCCTGGAGGCCGTACGCCGGGCGCTGTCGCTCTACCCGCCGACCCACGATTTCCTGCTGAAGGCCTATGAGCCGGTGAAGGCCGGCCAGGCGCGCCTGGTCGATGTGATCGTCGGCTTCGTCGATCCCAACGCGCCGGATGTCATCGCGCAGCCGCAGAACCCGACCAAGATGGAGCTGGCCGCGGAAGAAGAGAAGTCGGACGACGACGATGAGAGCGAGGAAGGCGGCGAAGGCAGCGAGGAGGAAGAGGCCATCGATACGGGCCCGGACCCGCAGGAAGCCGCCGCTCGCTTCGCGAGCGTCGCCAAGTCTTACGCGCACGTGCTCGCCGGCATCGAGAAGCACGGCGCAAAAGACCCGAAGACGCTGAAGACGCGCAAGAAGCTCGCCGACGAGTTCATGGAGCTCAAGCTGTCGCCGCGGATGTTCGATGCGCTGATCCTGAATCTGCGCACCCACGTCGCCGAGGTCCGTCAGCTCGAGAAGGAGATCATGATCATCGCCGTGCGCGATGCCGGCATGCCGCGCAAGGACTTCATCGCCACGTTCCCCAAGAACGAGACCAGCCCGCGCTGGCTCGCCAAGCACGTCAAGGGCGGCAAGAAGTACTCCGCGCCGCTCGCGAAGTTCAAGGACGAGATCGAGCGCCGGCAGAAGAAGCTGGAGCAGCTCGAGAGTGACTTCCACCTGTCGATCAACGACATCAAGGAAATCAACCGCGAGGTGTCGATCGGCGAGGCGAAGGCGCGCCGCGCCAAGAAGGAAATGGTCGAGGCCAACCTGCGCCTGGTCATTTCGATCGCCAAGAAGTACACCAACCGCGGACTGCAGTTCCTCGACCTCATCCAGGAAGGCAACATCGGCCTGATGAAGGCGGTGGACAAGTTCGAATACCGCCGCGGCTACAAGTTCAGCACCTACGCGACGTGGTGGATCCGCCAGGCGATCACGCGCTCGATCGCCGACCAGGCGCGCACCATCCGTATCCCGGTGCACATGATCGAGACGATCAACAAGCTGAACCGCATCTCGCGGCAGATGCTGCAGGAGATGGGCCGGGAGCCGACGCCGGAAGAGCTGGCCGTGCGCATGGAAATGCCCGAGGACAAGGTGCGCAAGGTGCTGAAGATCGCCAAGGAGCCGATCTCCATGGAGACCCCGATCGGCGACGACGAGGACTCGCATCTCGGCGACTTCATCGAGGACACCTCGGTAGCCTCGCCGATCGATCAGGCGACGATGGAGTCGCTGCGGGAGACCACGCACGCGGTGCTCGCGCAGCTCACCCCGCGTGAAGCGAAAGTGCTGCGCATGCGCTTCGGCATCGACATGAACACCGACCACACTCTCGAGGAGGTCGGCAAGCAGTTCGATGTCACCCGCGAGCGGATCCGTCAGATCGAGGCCAAGGCACTGCGCAAGCTGCGCCATCCCAGCCGCAGCGAGCAACTCCGCAGCTTCCTGATGGAAGATTGATCTCGCCTACGGCGTCCGTGCGAAAGCAAATGAGTAAGCGGCCCAGGGCCGTCCCTGGGCCGCGAGGCCGAATCCTGTAATTGGGCTGGCCGCGCAAAGCGCCGCAGGCGACTTTGCGCCAATATTCATATACCGCCCCGCACCAGCGCATCGATGACTTCGCGGATCACCTCGGCAAGCCCGGGGTGATCCGCCTCGAAACGCACCGCCAGCGATTCGAGCCTGGGCGCATGGGTCTTTCCCGCCGCGCCGGCGCCCGCCGCCGCGCCCTCTTTCCCCAGGGTGCTGTCGATGTCGTGCGCCACGCTGGTCAGGACGTTGCGCGTTTCGGGGTCCAGCGATTTCGCGCCGCTCAGCCGCTCACGCAGCCGCCCAAGCAGCTCGCGCAGCTTCTCGTCAGTGACGTGCCCTTTGGTCATCGCAGGCTGTTCGGTTTCATGATGAAGGGATTGTAGTCGCCGCCGCTGCGCCATCCTAGTGGACTATAGAGGCCGCCCAGGGTAGAACGCTGGCCTGGCGAGGGGCCTGGCGACAGAACGGGGACATGAATGAGCCCGCCACTGGACAAAATCGATCGGGACATCGTCCGTCTGCTCGAGGAGGACGCGCGCATGTCCTACGCAGAGCTCGGACAGCAGGTGGGGCTCTCGAAGACTCCCTGCTGGCAACGCGTGCGGGAGCTCGAGAAGCGGGGCTTGATCCGCGGCTATCGTACGGAGCTCGACGCCGAGAGCCTCGGCCTGCGCGTTCACGCATTCGTGCATGTGACCATCAACGCGGCCCGACACGCGGAGTTCGAAGCGGCCGCGGCGAGCCACCCTGCCGTGCTGCAATGTTTCACCACCGCGGGTCAGGCGGATTACCTGATGCACGTGCTGGTGGCGGGGATCGAGCAACTCGATCACTTGCTGCGGATGGAGATCCGCCGCATGCCCGGAGTGCAGAAGCTCGAGACGACAGTCTGCATGAAGACCATCAAGCCTCGCGCTCCGCTCTCCGGCTGTATTCGCTGAGGCGGCCTGCGCGGGCGGCACTTCCTCGTGCCTGGAAACGCATGGCCGACCTGCTGGCTACTCTTCGGCGGCCGCTTCCGTCTCCATGCCGCCGCCGGCCGCCGACGGCGCCGCGGACTGGCCGTTCAGCAGGCCTTTCCAGCTGAGCTCCTGGCCCTTGCGCCTGCCCTTCTCGGTGACCTTCAGGCCTTCGGGAGAGATGGCCAGCATATAGGCCTTGCCGTCCACGTCGATCTCGCGCTTCAGGGTCTTGTCGAGCTTGGTAGCCATATCATTCCTCAGTGGTTTTTCGTTTGCGACGGCGCGGCCGGCTGACGCGGATTTTGCGCCATTGGCCGGACGAATGGCCAGTGGTTCCGGCGTTGGTGCAGCTCTAGCTGCAGCCGGGGTGTCTTGCCGCTGCTCGCTGCAGCAGGGCTTCCAGGGCGTTGGGGTCGATGGGTTTGGTCAGATGCTGGTCGAACCCGGCCGCCAGCGCACGCCGCTTGTCCTGCTCCTGACCCCAGCCGCTGATGGCGATCAGCATGGCGCGGCGGCCCCAGTCCGTGCCGCGAATGCGCTGCGCGAGCTGATAACCGTTGAGCTCCGGCATGCCGATGTCGAGCAGCAGCGCATCGGGCTGCAGCCGGCGAGCGAGGTCGAAAGCCTGGCGTCCGCTGTGCGCGACCGCGACCTGGTGGCCGCAAGCCTCGAGCAGAGCGGCGCATGTGGCCGCGCTGTCGCGATTGTCATCAGCCACCAGCAGGCGCAGCGATTGTGCAGCCGTGCAGCCGGGCACGTGCGACTCACCGGCAATCTCGTCCTCCGTCGGCTCGCCGAGGGGCAGGCGCACGATGAACTCGCTCCCCTGACCGACGCCCGGACTGCGCGCGGTCGCGGTGCCGCCGTGCAGCTCCACCAGCCCGCGTACCAGGGCGAGGCCGATCCCGAGGCCTCCCTCGGAACGCTCCAGGGCCGGCGAGGCCTGAGCGAAAAGAGTGAACACTCTCGGCATCATCTCCGCGGAGATCCCGATGCCGTTGTCGCGGACCGCCACGACCAGCTCATCGTCTGCTCGCGTCGCTTCGAGCTCGATGCGACCGCCCGCGTCCGTGTACTTGGCGGCGTTGATGAGGATGTTGGCGAGCACCTGCGCGAGCCGCACCGGGTCGGCCACCAGGCGCAGAGGCTTCTCCGGCAGTCTCACCGAGAGCGTGTGGTTTCGGGCCTCGATGAGCGGCCGCGCGGACTCCTGCGCCGCGGCGACCACCGAGGCCAGATCGACGGTCGACCGCCTGAGGCTGAGCGTGCCGCGTGTGATCCGCGAGACGTCCAGCAGATCGTCGAGCAGCCGGCCCATGTGCGCGGCCTGACGCTCGATGATGGCCTCGGCCTGCAGCCGCTCGGCTTCGGTCCGGGCTTCCTTCTTGCCCATCGCGACCGCGTACCGGATGGGTGCCAGCGGGTTGCGCAGCTCGTGTGCCAGCACGGCGAGGAACTCGTCCTTGCGGCGGTCCGCCTCGCGCAGCGCCTCCTCGGCCCGCTTGAGCTCCGCAATGGTGCGCTGTTGAGCCTGCTCCGACGCCTTTCTCTCGCTGATGTCATGCACGATCTTCGACGCGCCCACGATCGTGCCTTTGGCGTTGCGGATGGGAGAGATGGTCAGGGCCACGTCGATGCGCCGACCGTTCTTCGCGACGCGCACCGTCTCGAAGTGCTCGATACGCTCTCCGCGTCGCAGCTTCTCCAGGATCAGCTGTTCCTCCGGCACGCGCTCCGGCGGAATGATCAGGGTGATGGGCTGCCCCACCGCCTCTTCCGCGCCGTAGCCGAACAGCCGCTCGGCGGCCCGATTCCAGGAGCGGATGATGCCCTCCAGGGTCTTGCTCACGATCGCATCGTCGGAGGATTCGACGATGGCGGCGAGATGGCCGCGGGCACTCTCCGCCAGCCGCTCATGCGTCACATCACGGATGAACCAGCGGCTGTAGATCAGCTTGCCCGCATCCCACTGAGCATTTGCGGTGATGCGTACGTGGCGGATCGTTCCATCCAAGCGACAGAGTGTAGTCGCATGATCTTTCAGTGTCTCACCTGCGAGCAGCCTGCGCAGCGAGTCCGCCGCGTCGGCCGGCTCGAGATGAAAATCCTCGATCGAGCGGCCGATGCACTGCGCGTCGTCGCAGCCCAGGAGCTCGCGGCCGGCGTTGTTGACCCAGAACACCGTGCCGTCGGCGCCGACCTTCAGCAGGCCCTCGATTGCGTTCTCGAGAAAATCCCGCAGCTCACGATCCCGCTCTGCCAGCGCGCGCTCCACCACGATGCGGCGCTGCACCTCGCACTCGAGCGCCCGCGCCTTCTGCTGCAACTGCGCGATGAGCCTGAGCCGTGCCTCCGGGCTCGATCTGTCGTAGCTCTCTGCTTCGACGGCGCTCATCACGGACGCCTTTCGGTTTGCATCTGCGGCCCAGACGCCGGCGGGCGGGTGCCGCCGGACGATGCACGCCGCGCATTCCGCGCCAGCTTCTCGATCGCAGGCAACAGTGGCCGTGCCGATTTGTCGTAGCCTTCCCAGGCGTCGCTGCGCTCCAACAGGGCGGGCGCGGTGCGGAGCGTGAACTTCCTGGGATCGAGCCCGGTCCGCGCCTGCGCCCAGGTGAGCGGCATCGACACTGGCGCTCCCTCGCGAGCACGCGGGGAGAGCGGCGCGACTGCCGTCGCGGTCCGGTCATTGCGCAGGTAATCGAGGAATATGTGCCCGGTGCGCACGCGTTTCGCCATGTTGATGACGTACCGCCGCGGACTGTCAGCCGCCATCCGGGCGCAGAACTCCCGCGCGAATGTCTTCACCAGCGGCCAATCGAGCTCACGGTTGCGCGGCTGAGTGAAGGGCGTCACGACGTGCAGCCCCTTGCCGCCCGTCGTCTTCAGGAAACTCTCGAGGCCCAGATCTTCGAGCCGCTCGCGCAGCTCGCGGGCCGTCTCGATCACCGTTTCGAAATCGACGTCCGGCGCCGGATCGAGATCGAATACCAGACGCCCTGGCAGCTCCGGCGCATGCGGAACGCAGTTCCACGGGTGCAGCTCGAGAGCGGCGATCTGCGCCACCGCCGCGAGCCCTTCGATACGGTCGATCTCGACGTAAGGCTCACGGTCTCCGGAAACACGGGCCAGGCTGATGAGATTCGAGAGTCCCGGCATCGCATGCCGCTGGAAGAATCGCTGGCCGCCGATCCCGTCCGGGCAACGGACCAGGGAGCAGGGTCTGCCCTCGATGTGCGGCAGCAGCCACTCGCCAACGGTGGCCAGGTATTCGGCGAGCTCGCGCTTGGTCACCGGGCGGCCGTCGCCGGCATCCGGCCACAGCACCTTGTCGGGGTTGGAAATGTTGACGCCCAGTACCGGCCCGCCAGCGAGCGTCGGTCCGGATGAGCGGCGTGGTTCGCGGCCGCGACCGCGAGCGCGCGGTTTTCCGGCAGGCTCCGCCTTCTGCGCCTTCTCCGCGGGAACCGCCGTTTCCGCGCGCACTTCGCGCGCCGGCTTGTCCTCACGCAGTCCCTTGAAAGCCGCCTGTCTGATGTTGCCGCCCTCGGTCCAGCCGGCGAATTCGATTTCCGCCACCAGCTGCGGCTCGAGCCAATGGACCTGACGTCCCGATCGCACCGGCACGCGCTCGCGGAACGGACTCTCCTTGCTCGCCAGGCGCTTCAGCCGGGGCATGAGCTGCCGCACCTTCGCGGCGCTGAAGCCCGTGCCGATCCTGCCGACGGGCACCAATCGTCCGTCGCGAAACACGCCGGCGATGAGCGCGCTGAAATTCCCGCCCTCCGATGTCCAGCCGCCGAGCACCACTTCCTGGCCGCCACGGCATTTCGATTTCACCCAGCTTCCGGCCCGTCCGGACTCATATGGCGCATCGAGTCGTTTCGAGACCACTCCCTCGAGCGACAGCCGGCACGCGGACTCGAGGACCGCGGCTCCGGGAGTGACGAAGTGCTCGAGATAACGCAGCCGCGCACGGTTCGATGCGGGCAGCGATTCCAACACCTGGCGCAGCTCCTGCTTGCGCTCCTCGAGCGGCAGCGGCCGCAGATCGCGGCCGTCCAGGAACATCAGGTCGAACGCAAAAAGAATGAGAGCGGACCCGCGGCCTTCGGAGAGTGCCGCCTGCAGCGCGGAGAAATCCGACACACCGTGGGAATTGAGCGCCACCGCCTCGCCATCGATCAGGCAATCCGGCAGTGCCGCGGCCGCCTCGGCTATCGCGGCAAACCGCTCCGTCCAATCGAGTCCCTTGCGCGTCAGCAATACCGCGTGTCCACCTTCCACGCGCAGCTGCAGGCGGTAGCCATCGAGCTTGATCTCATGCGCCCAGCCGGAGTCCTCGGGAGGACGCGGCAACAACTTACAGAGCGCAGGCTCGAGGAATTTCGGCATGGGAGAGCGCGAGCCGCGGGCCTGGGCGCCGCGCCGCGCAGGCGGCGGCCCGGCGCTGCGGGTCGCGGACCGGGAGCTTGCCGGGCGGCGGCGCTTCGCAGCCACGCTCGCATTCACGCGCGATGCAATGCCGCCCTGCGCATCTTCGGGCGCGGCGTTGGATTGCCAGACTGCGTTGGCGCGGCCGGTCTTGCGGCTCGCCGCCATGAAGGCCTTCGGGCCGCGGCCACGTCCGGCCGCGATCTCTTCCATCGTGCGACCGGACGCCACCGAGCGGTCATCATCCGACAGGCCGTCATCGGCGCGAGCGAATTCGTCGCGGTGCTTGATGAGCAGCCAGCTCGGCCGCTTGCCCGAGCGCGAGTCGCGCAACCGGACCAGGACCCAGGCGCCGCGCAGCCGCTCGCCTGCCAGAATCAGCTTCAGCTCGCCGCGCGCGAGGGCCCGCTCGGGGCTGCCTTTCCCCAGTGGCTCCCAGAAGCCCCGGTCCCAGAGCTGGACGGTCCCGCCGCCGTACTGGCCCTGCGGAATCGTCCCCTCGAAATCGCCGTACTCGAGGGGATGATCCTCCACCTCCACGGCCAGACGCTTGTCCGCCGGATTGAGCGACGGACCGCGGGTCACCGCCCACGATTTGAAGACTCCATCGAGCTCGAGGCGCAGGTCATAGTGGAGTCGCCGCGCCGCATGCTTCTGGATCACGAAGCGCAGGTGCTTGGCGCGGCCCACGGTACCGTTGCCCGCGGGCTCCGTGGTCTGGTTGAAGTCGCGCTTGGCGCGGTATGTCGTGAGTTTCCGGGTCGCCATGGGTGCCTGGGTCGTAAGCGCCACCGGATGGAGTTGCCCCCGGGGCCGGATCACGCGTCCTGCAAGCCTAGCGCCCGGCGCCGACCTGCTTCGTGTCGATTCAGCGATAAACGTGCCTGAGGCGGCGAAAGGGAGAGCTTCTTGCAACGTCCTGAGGGCTGCGGCCCCTTGCGCTGCAGGTCCCGTCGCCTGGAGGAGTCTGGGTTTGGGCCCGGTAGGATTCGAACCTACGACCAAGGGATTCACTCAACCCCGACGTTTCCGCCGGGAGTGGACTATCTCTTCACCCGTGAACGAAGCGTGCCGCCGGATTTCAGCGGCCCACTCGGTCCGTGTGGGTGCGGGATGCTCCTGCCTGTCATTAAGGGCACTCGAGCCCTCAGGTAGTCTCTGCACCTTCCGGCGGTGTACCGCCGGCTCGGCTCAGGATTGCCATGAGCCGGCTGATGATCAGCCGCTCGAAGGTTCCCCTGAATTCATCCCGTCCACTGCGCGCGTTTCCGCGCGCAGGCACCTTTTCCCGATGAGTCCCCTGCACTAACCGCTGTGCTACAGGCCCAATACGCACTATTGTACCAATTCCCCCCCGGCTGTTTGCGGCCGCTCGGGCTGCTTGACACGCAAGTATTTACTTGCATATTATCTCGCCTCGTCGGATCCGTGAATGAATGACCCCGACCTTCTGTTCAAGGCCCTGGCGGATCCCAGCCGCCGCAAGCTGCTCGACCTCCTCTGCGCCAACGACGGACAGACGCTCGGCGATTTATGCAAGCACCTGGACATGACGCGTCAGGCGGTCACCCAGCATCTGGGCCTGCTCGAGGCTGCGAACCTGGTCGCGACCGTCCGGCGCGGACGCGAGAAGCTTCATTTCCTCAATCCCGTGCCATTGCACGAAATCTACGAGCGCTGGATCCGCAAGTTCGAGAAGCCGCGCCTGAAGGCGCTGCACGACCTCAAGCGAATTCTGGAAGGCGACCGCGATGAATAGATCGACCTTCATGTACGTTACCTACATCCGTACCACGCCGGAGAAGCTCTGGTCCGCACTGACCGACCCGGCGACCATGAGGCAGTACTGGTTCGGAATGCATCAGGAGAGCGACTGGCTGGCGGGCTCGGCGTGGAAGCTGGTCTTCGCGGACGGGCGCGTCGCCGACACCGGCGAGATCGTCGAGGCCGAGCGCCCCAGGCGCCTGGTCATCAAGTGGCGCAACGAGTTCAAGCCCGAACTGAAGACCGAGGGGTATTCGCGCTGCACGATGGAGCTCGAGCCCGAGAAGGAGACCGTCAAGCTCACCATCATCCATGAGATGGAGCACGACGGATCCAGGTTCATCGAGGCCGTCTCCGGCGGCTGGCCGAAGATCGTGTCGAACCTCAAATCACTGCTGGAAACCGGACGCACCGCGCTCGCCTGACCGGGTCCTCGGCTGGTTGAGAGTCTGGCAGACCGCTCCGCTGAGCGGGCGCGCGGCCTCAGCCGAATCGAGGCGGGGTTCGAAAGCCGCCGAACTCGCGCTCGGCGAGCTGCGCAAAACCCAGCGTCGTCCGATCCTCGAGATAGGGTCCGATGAGCTGTACCCCCACGGGCAGCCCGCTCCTGCCGAGGCCGATCGGCATCGTGGTCGCCGGCAGCCCGGACAGCGAGGCGGGACCGGACCAGATCGCCTGCCATCCATAGGGAATCCGTTGGCCGTCGATGTCGATGGTCCGTTGCTCCATGTCCGCATCGTCATGTTGGAAAGCGGTGATGGGCAGCACCGGACAGAGCACGATGTCCCACTCTCGAAACAGCTGTCGCCATTGGTGCGAGATGCCCATGCGGGCCCGGTGCGCGTGCACCCAATCGCGGTGACTCGAGACGAGCGCCCGTTCGCGTGCCGCCTCGCGGCTGTGATCCTCTGCCGGCAGCCGCGCCGCCTCGTGCCAGCGGTTGCAATAGGCCGCGTCCGGGAAGTTGGAGCCCAGGAGCGCCATCAGCAGCCAGTCGAAGGTCTCCGCGACGTGTTTGAGGTCCGGCAGCAGCGCACTCGAATCGGCGACGGTCGCCCCGGCCCGGCGCAGATGGCCGGCGAAATGCCGCAGCGCGTCGCCGACCTCGCTGGAGGTCGGTATGAGAGGATGCTTTTCGAGGACCAGCACCCTGAAATCCGCGAGCCGCTGGTGGCGGCAGGGTGGCAGCGCGAGCCGATACCCCGTGGCCTGCGCCTCATCGGGACCGGCGAGGACGTCGAGAGCCAACATCAGATCGCCTGCGGAGCGCGCAAGGGGCCCGACCACAGCGAGATCGGCGTCCGCGCCGACCGACAGCTCCGGCGTCCCCGGTGGCGCGTGCCCACGCGGCGGAATCAAACCGTATGTTGGTTTGTGCGAGAACACCCCGCAGCAGTGCGCGGGGACTCGCAGCGAGCCGAACAAGTCCGAGCCCAGCTCGAGGGAGACGAACCCCGCCGCAAGCGCCGCGGCGGCACCGCCCGAGGACCCGCCCGGCGTACGCGTCAGGTCCCAGGGATTGCTCGTTCGCCCATAGATGGCGTTCGTGGTCTGCCAATCGGCCAGATGACCGGGAAGATTGGACTTGCCGAGGATGACCGCTCCGCTCGCCCGCAGTCGCGCCACGGCGACCGCATCGTTACGCGGTCGAGTGGCTGCAACTCCGGCAATGCCCCACGTGGTCGGCAGGCCCACCACATTGAAAGATTCCTTGACGGTCATGGGCACGCCGAGCAGCGGCCGCCGATCTCCCCGCGCCAAGGCCGCGTCGGCTTCGGCTGCGGCCGCACGCGCTCGGTCGAAGTCCCGCACGACGACCGCATTGATCTCGCCGTCGCCGGCCTCGATCCTGCCGATCGCCTGCTCCACCGCCTCGCGCGCCGAAATGCGGCCCGAGCGCAGATCCTCCACCAGAGCCGTCGTCGATGAGAAGCTCACGGATTTCCTCCCGCTCTGCCCGTGCTCTCGCGGCCCGCATTATAGGGCGATCAGAACACCATGTTGAGGGCCACCACGGGAGTGGCCGTGGCCGTGACGCCGTGGCCCGCGACGGCAACTCGCGCTCCCGTGATCACGCCCATGCGCGCGCTCCAGTTGTATTCAACCGCGGGGGCGATATAGAGCACGTCGTCGGCCCCGGAGTCCTGCACCAGGTAGGAGGGCGAGAGGGGGGTGACGGTCTGCGCGTAGCCGCCCTCGACCCGCGTATTGCCATCGTGTTCCCACCATGCGTCGGTGGCAAGAACCCAGCGCTGCGTCAGACTGTACTCGAACGCCAGGTCACCGGAGAAGCTCGAGCCAGGATGCGCCCGTCCGTTGAATCCAACTTCCGTCCCGTAAACGCTGGCGTCGTGGACGGAAGCCCACTGCGATACCTGATAGGACAAGTCCAGGCGCACCCGCAGAATGCGCCCGCTGGGCATCCAGAAATAATCCTGTGAGTAGAGCGACAGCGTGGTCGAATAAGCACCGCTGCCGAGGGCCCCGTCAGTATGCTCTCCATTCAGGCGCTCGTACTTGCCTGTCGGGAGCGTCTCGCCGACCACGAACGCTGTCGCCGGAACGAGACTTCCCGGATGGAATTGCGTCAGGCCATACGCTCCCTGCAGCGTAATGTCACCCACCGTGAAGCCGGACGAGTCCTGCCCCGCGCTCGACTGATATAGCCCAAGCCGCGGAATGAGACCCAGCGTGAACCTGTCGACCAGACCGTATTCGATGTATGTCTGGGAGCCGATGTCGTGCGCGGCGCCCGTGCTGGTCAGCTTGCCGTCGCGATCGAACCGGCCGTAGGACATCAGGTCGTAGAGGTAAGGTTCCAGCAGCCAGTGCCCATGCGGCAGGGTCGCCGCGTTGGGACCCAGCAAGGGACCCGTCCACCACGCCTCATCCAGATTTTCCTGGGGCGACACGCCACTTTCGGACGTCGCGCCGGCCACCGCGCTCGCGCCGAGGCCGATCGCGCACAGCGCCGCCCCTGACAGCAGAACGCGCAGCGGTCTGGCCGCTGTCTGTACGATTTTCCGTCGCATGGTGCAGCCTACGTTAGCATCCACGGCACGAGGACGATTCGCGGCGGACCGAACCGTTCGCCTCATATGGCGTGTCACTCGCCGCAATCGGCGCGCAGAAGCGCGGCGCACGGCCGATTCAGCCCGCGCATCATGGGCCAAGGCCGCGCATCCGGCAAATGCGCGCCGGGGTGGCGCTACAATCCGGCGGTCAAGAGATCCTGAGCAGGGTGAGCGCATGGATACAGTGTTGATTACCGGCGCATCGCGCGGCATCGGGCGCGCCACCGCGGTTCTGGCGGCAGCGCGCGGTTGGGCCGTCGCGGTGAATTACCGGGAAGACTCCGAGTCCGCCGCCGAAACGGCAGCCGAGGTGCGGCGGCGGGGGACACGCGCGACGACGCTTCGTGGCGATGTCTCATCGGAGGCTGACGTCACGGCCATGTTCGCCAGGACGCGGGCCGAGATCGGGCCGCTGCGGGCCGTCGTAATCAATGCCGGAATCGTCGCGCCCGCCATGCCGCTCGTGGACATGAGCGCGGAGCGCCTGCAGAAAATGTTTCAGGTGAACGTCCTCGGCGCATACCTTTGCGCGCGCGAGGCGGCACGTGCTCTGTCGCGCAGTCGCGGCGGCATCGGCGGCTCCGTGGTGCTGGTTTCGTCGGCGGCCTCGCGGCTCGGCTCCCCGTGCGAGTACGTCGATTACGCGGGATCGAAGGCCGCGCTGGACACACTGACGGTGGGGCTCGCCAAGGAGCTCGGCCCCGAGGGCGTGCGGGTCAACGCCGTGCGGCCCGGCCTCATCGAGACCGAGATCCACGCCACCTCCGGCGATCCGGATCGGGCGCGCAGGCTGGGCGCGGCCACGCCTCTCGGGCGGCCCGGCAAGCCCGAGGAGGTCGCCGAGGCCATCGTGTGGCTGCTGAGCGATGCTGCCTCATACGTCACCGGCTCGGTGATGGACGTCGCCGGCGGCAGATAGCGCCGCTTGGCGATGGAGCCGCCCCACCCCCGCCCGGCGACCGTCCGGCGCGCGGCTCATTGCGACCCGTAAGTGCTTACGGATATAGTACCGGTACTCGAGCGATAGCGGGAAGACGCATGACATCGCTGCACGACTACGGCTCGCTGCTTCTCGGCTCGCGGCTGCGCAAGGTGAGCGAGGCACTGTACGGCGGCGTCGATGAGGTCTATCGCGGCGCCGGCGTCGACCTGCCGTCGCGCTGCTTCCCGATCCTTTTTCTGCTGCGCGATCACGGCCGCCTCGGGATATCGGAGCTGGCGGAAAAGCTGGGGCAGACCCATCCGGCGGTGAGTCAGATGAGCCGCAAGCTCCTGCGCCACCGGGTCGTCACGGAATCACCCGATCCCCAGGACGACCGCCGGCGGCTCCTCTCATTGTCCGCTCGCGGCCGCAGCGTCATGCGGCGCCTGGAGCCGGTGTGGAAGGCCATCGTCGCGGCGGTGGCCGAGCTCGAGACCGGGCATCCGCTGTCCCAACACCTGACCGCCATCGACGACGCGCTCGCGGCGCGCGGCTTCGCGGCCCGGATCCGCTCCCGGCTCGAGGACGCGAGCGCGGTCGAGGTCATCCCGTTCGAGCGTCGTTACGCCGCCGATTTCAAGCGGCTCAATATCGAATGGCTGCAGAGGTACTTCCGCGTAGAGCCCATCGACGAGGAAGTGCTGTCACGGCCGCTGCGCATCCTGCGCAATGGCGGCGCCATCTTCCTCGCCCGCCACCGCGGCGCCATCGTCGGCACCTGCGCGCTCCTCAACGCCGGGCAGGAGCGGTTCGAGCTCTCCAAGATGGCGGTCACCGCCGGCCACCAGGGCCTCGGCATCGGGCGCAAGCTCCTCGAGGCCACCATCGCCGAGTACGTTTCCCGCGGCGCGCGTGAGCTCTTTCTCGAGAGCAACAGCAAACTCACCCCGGCGATCGCTCTTTACGAGTCCGCGGGCTTCAGGCACGCGCCCCGCCCGGCTCCCTCCCATTACGAGCGCAGCGACGTCTACATGGTGTATGTTGGCGGGAAGCGCTGAGCATCCTTGCGCCGCATACACCGCTGTGTTAGCGTGATCCCGATGGCACCCGCTGCCCGCAACGCAACCCGTCTTCCGACCCGCGCCCCCGTGCGGCTGTCGCTGCTTGCGCTGCTGCTGCGCCGCCCGGCGCAATAACCCCACGCGCCACCAGTCGGCGCCAACAAGACTGGACCCTCGCCGCCCCGCCAACCCGGGGAGGTACCGCTTTCCTTGCATCGCGCCGCGCATGTCGGCGACGCGGCAGAGGCTCGCATGCTCATCGACCCGTCCGCCAAATATCGTCCGTTTCCGCCCATTGACCTGCCGGATCGCGGCTGGCCGTCGCGCCGCATCACCGCGGCCCCCATCTGGTGCAGCACCGATCTGCGCGACGGCAATCAGGCCCTGTTCGAGCCGATGGGCAAGGCGCGCAAGCTGCGCCTGTTCGAGGTGCTGCTGACCATCGGCTTCAAGCACATCGAAGTCGGCTTTCCCTCCGCCTCGCAGCTGGACTTCGACGTGGCGCGCGCGCTCATCGAGGAAGATCGAATTCCCGAGGATGTCGTGCCAATGGTGTTGACGCAGGCCAGGGAGGATCTGATCGAGCGGACGGTCGCGAGCCTGCGCGGCGCGCGGCGCGCCATCGTCCACGTCTACAACGCCACGGCCCCGGCGTGGCGTCGCATCGTCTTCGGCTCGGGCGTACCCGAGATCATGCAGCTGATCGAGCGGCAGATCCGCTTCCTGCGCGAGCTGACCGAGCGCGAGCCGCGGACGGAGTGGCTGCTGGAGTACTCGCCGGAGACCTTCTCGGCCACGGAGCTGGAGGTGTCGCTGGAGGCATGCCACACGGCGCTGCGCGCCTGGGGCGCCGGCCCCGGCCGGCCGGTGATCCTCAACCTGCCCCACACGGTGGAGTGCGCGACACCCAACGTGTTTGCCGACCAGATCGAGTGGATGCACCGCAGCCTCGAGGGCCGCGAGCACGTGACGCTGTCGGTGCATCCGCACAACGACCGCGGGACAGGGGTGGCGGCGGCGGAGCTCGCGCTGATGGCGGGCGCGCAAAGGGTCGAAGGCTGCCTCTTCGGCAACGGCGAGCGCTGCGGCAACGTCGACCTCGTCACTCTGGCGCTGAATCTCTATTCCCAGGGAATCGATCCGGGGCTCGACTTCTCCGACATCAACTCCATCGCCCGCGTGGCGGAGGAATGCACGGGCCTGCCCATCCATCCGCGGCACCCCTATGCCGGCGACCTGGTGTTCACGGCGTTCTCGGGCTCGCACCAGGACGCCATCAGGAAAGGTTTCGCCGCCCAGGACCCGTCCGGCCCCTGGGAGGTCCCGTACCTGCCCATCGATCCCGCGGATCTGGGGCGAACCTACGACACCGTGATTCGCGTCAACAGTCAGTCGGGCAAGGGGGGCATCGCGTACCTCCTCGAGCGCGACCGCGGCATCGTCATGCCGAGGCGCATGCAGGTGGAGTTCAGCGCCGTGGTACAGGCGCACGCCGACGCCGCGGAGACCGAGATTGCCTCGCCAGAGATCTGGTCACTGTTCGAGTCGACCTACCTGCGCGCGGGCGCCGCCATCGGATACGTGACTCACCACCTCTTCGAGGTCGCCGGCGCCGTACAGGGCATCGAGCTCGAGCTGCAGGCGGGCGGTCAGCGGCTGCGCCTGCGCGGCAAGGGCAATGGGCCCATCGCCGCGACAGTCGACGCCCTCGGCCTGCCGCTGCGGGTCGATGCCTACGAGGAGCGCTCGCTCGGCAGAGGCGCCGACGCCGCGGCCCTGGCCATCATCGAGGCCGCGCGGGTCGGGACGACCGGCACCCGGTTCGGCGTCGGCATCCATTCGAACATAATCACGGCCTCGATCCTGGCGGTACTGAGTGCCGCCGCTCGGCTGGGTGTGACGGCCGTCGATCTTTCGGGTGCGACCTCGGGCCGGATCCGGACCGCCTGACCCGTCCCTGACCCGCCCCTGATCTGTCCCTGATCTGTCCCTGACCCGTCCCCGCCCCGGGGACGGGCCGGAACGCCTGCCCGCCGGCCCGCTCCTTGAGGTACCCTGGCGCGCTCGCGGCTCGGTCTGCGGCGGCGCCACAGGGCTGTAACTTTCCGGCCGCCGCCGTGTTCTTGCCCCAAACGATGACACACCCGTGCACCAGGCAAGCTCCCGGCCCATCGACCCGAATGAGTTCGCAGCGTTCATGCGCTCCTATCAGGATATGGTCTTCTCGACCGCCGTCCGCCTGACGGCCAATCCGGCCCAGGCCGAGGACATCAGCCAGGAGGTGTTCCTGCGCGCCTATGAGGGGTTCGAGAACCTGCGCACCAGCCCCAAGGTCGGCGGTTGGCTGAAGACGGTCGCCACCAACCTGACGCTCAATCACCTCACCCGGCACCGCAAGCGGTGGCGCCTCTTCTCCGAGGTCTTCTCCGATGACAGCCGGGAAGAAGAGCTGGAAAGTGCGGCCGCCGTCTTCGACACCGTGCTCACGGAGTTGGAGACTGACGAGCGCCGCGCACGGGTGGAGCGGGCGTTGGAGCGCCTCCCCGACCATCAGCGCATTCCATTGGTGCTGTATCATTACGAGGAGATGCCCTACCAGGACATCGCGGACCGGCTTGGCATCTCGCTCGCCAAGGTCAAGACCGACATTCTCCGCGGAAGAGTCGCCATGGCGGGCCTCCTGACCCAAAGCGGGGTCGGCGCGCCCGATGAGCAGCGGCAGCGGCATCCCTCTCCCACGCGCGGTACACGATCATGAGCTCACGCGACCAGACTGACGAGAAGCTCGAGCGCCTGGTGAGCAACCTGTTGCGCGACCAGCCGCTGCGGCAGGCGCCGGCTTCACTGGAGACTCGCGTCCTCGGCGTGCTCGCGGCGCGGGCGCGGTTGCCGTGGTGGCGCCGGGGGATCGCTTCCTGGCCTGCCTCGGTGCGTGTTCCCGTCATCGCGGGCTGCGCCGTCTCCGTGCCTCTGGTGTGGGTTCTGTCGGTGTGGCTCGTGACGCAGCTCATTGCCGTCGTCCGCTCGAGCATGGCAGCGCCGCTCACGACGCTCCGGCAGACCGGACACGCTCTCGGATCTCTCGGCACCGCCGCCACCGACGTCGTTCAAAGCATTCCGCACGAGTGGCTGGTCGGAGGCGTCATCGCCACGGCCCTCCTCTATGTTGTCCTGTTCGCGCTGGTCGCGCTCGGCTACTCGCTGCTCTATCCCAGACATCAAATTTCCAAGGTCCAGCTGACATGAAGAACACCCTTCGCAGGTTGCTGACCGGCGCCCTGCTCGCAGGCCTCTGCGGCTGCGTGCTTGCGGCGCAGGCGCAGGACAGCGAGGTTTCCAGCGCGCAGAACGATCGCCAGATCGTCTCGATCACGCACGACTCCTATGTCCCCGCCGGCGAGACCGCCCAGGATGCGGTCTCGATCATGGGCTCCACCAAGGTCGATGGCGAGGTAACCGACTCCGCCGTCGCGATCCTGGGCGATGTCACTGTGAACGGAACCTCCGACGACGGCGCAGTGGCAGTGCTGGGGGATGCCTACATCAACGGCAAGGTGAACGGCGACGTGGTCGCTGTCCTGGGTGACATAAAGCTCGGGCCCCAGGCGGTCGTCGGCGGTCAGGTCACAGCGGTATTGGGCGACGTCGACCGCAGCTCCACTGCGGTCGTGCAGGGCGGCACCGTCAACGTGCTCTCGGGCTTGTTTGGCAACATCGAGGGCCTGCATTCCTGGTTCCGACATTGCCTGATCTTCGGCCGGCCGCTCGCTCCCGATCTCGATGTGGCCTGGGCGTGGTGGCTGGCGCTTGCGGCTCTCGCCTTCTACATCCTCATCGCTGCCGTGTTCCACGACGGTCTGCGGCGCTGCGTGCAGACGCTCGAAACGCATCCCGGTCCCTCCATTCTCGCCACCGTCCTCTCGGTGTTGCTGGTGCCGGTGGCGATGCTGGCGCTCGTCATCACGGTAGTGGGCATCGCGGTCATCCCCCTCCTGTGGATCGCGCTGATCTGCGTGGGCATCTTCGGCCGCGTGGTCGCCATCGCCTGGATTGGCGCCCGCGTGCTGCGGCTCACCCAGCAGCCGAGCACCGCACGAGCGGTCCTGGAGGTGCTCGTCGGCGGACTGATCGTGCTGGCCTTCTACATGGTGCCGATCTTCGGCTTCTTCCTCTATCTGGTGCTCGGGGCATTCGGCTTCGGCGCGGTGGTCTACACCATCCTGCGCGCCGCCCGGCCGCCGGTCCCCGTGCGACCCGCCTCGAGCGGACCCTCCGCGGGCAGCGGCGGAGCCGCAACCGCCGCCGGCTGGGGCGCCGCCGCGACGAGCCATGAGCCCTCGGTCACCGCGGCCGCTGGCACTTCGCCGTCATGGACCGCGAGCGCCACTCCCGGCAGCAGTGCCGGCGGCTTCGCCGACAGCGCCGCCGGTGACTTCGCCAACAATCCCACCGGGGGCCCCGCCGACAGCGCCACGAGCGCCGGTCCGCCGCCACCACCGCCACCGCCACCCTTCGGCGCATCGGGCCATTCGGCCGCCGCCGTGCTCGACATTGCGACCCTGCCGCGCGCCGGATTCTGGATCCGCATGCTCGCCCTGCTGATCGACCTGATCCTGGTCGGCGTCGCCCTGGGCTGGCTGCATCATGGCGACAGCGGCATGTTGCTGCTGCTCGCCACCTATGGCGCCATCATGTGGAAGCTGAAAGGCACCACGGTCGGCGGCATCGTCTGTGATCTGAAAGTAGTGCGCATCGGCGGTGGCCCGCTCGATTGGGGAACCGCGGTCGTCCGCGCCCTGGGCTGCTTTCTCTCGCTGGTGGTTGTCGGTCTGGGCTTCATCTGGATCGCCGTCGATCATGATCATCAGGCGTGGCACGACAAGATCGCCGGTACGGTGGTCGTGCGGGTTCCGAAGGGTGTTGGACTGGTCTAGGAGCTGTCATGAGCGCTCAGCCGCAAGAAAATAGCGAAGCCCGGGTGTTGGAGTTCGATCCGGTCCGCAGCCGGTCGCGGCGGAAATGGCTGTTCGGCGCTGCAGGAATTGCCGTCGCGGTCGCGATCGCCGCCGCCGCCTGGATGAGCCGCGCTTCGGCGCCCAAGGCTGCCACGACGCTCGCATCCAGCACCTCCATTCCGCTGGTGAGTGTCGTCACGCCCGGCGTCCAGCCCGTCGCGACCCAGGTGACCTTCACCGGGACCATCGAAGCGCGCCATGAGCTGCCGATCGGCAACTCCGGTGACACCGGCCGCATCGTCGCGGTATACGTGCAGGTCGGCGACCAGGTCAGGCGCGGCCAGGTGCTCGCGCAGCTCGATGACTCGGTGCTCGCCCCGCAAGTGGCACAGTTGAGCGCCGCACTCGATCAGGCTCATGCCCAGGCCGCCTTGTCCGCCGCCGAGTACCGGCGCGGCGTCGCGGTCGGACCGGCCGGTGGCCTCTCCGCCCAGGACATCGAGAAACTGCAGGCCGCTTCCATCATGGACGCGGCCAACATCAAAGTGGTGGCCGCGGAGCTCGCCGTCATGCGCGCGAAGCTCGCACTGACGCGGATCGTCGCCCCCGTGGACGGCATCGTCCTCACCCGCAACGCCGAGGTAGGTCAGATCGCGGGCTCGGGCGGTCCGGCGCTCTTCGACCTCGAGGATTCCGGCCAGGTCGAGATGATCGGCCAGGTCGCGGAACAGGACATGGAGGGCCTCAAGGTCGGCCAGACCGCCTCCGTCTACCTGATCGGCAACCCGCAGCCGTTCATCGGCAGGATCTGGCTCCTCGGCGCGGTGATCGATCCGCAGAGCCGCCTCGGCGAGGTTCGCATCGCGCTCACGCCCAATCCAGCGCTGCGGCCGGGCGCATTCGCCCGCAGCCAGGTGACTCTCGCCCGGGCTCAGCGGCCGGTGCTGCCCCAGACTGCCGTCATGGCCGACAACGATGGGTCATACGTCTATGTAGTGGGCAGCGATGGTCGGGTTGAGCGCCGCAAGGTCAGCGTCGGTAACGTGATCCCCGCCGGCGTCGTCATCACGGAAGGTCTGTCGGGACGTGAGCGTGTGGTCTCGATGGACGGCGGATTCCTGCACAGTGGCGAGAAGGTGACCGTCACGTCGGCGGGAGCGTCGCAGTCATGAAGAACATCTCCGCATGGGCGATCAAGCACCCGGTGTTGCCCATGGTGCTGTTCGCGGTGCTGCTCTTCGCCGGCACGGTGGCCTTCATCAGGCTGCCGGTCACGTTGAACCCGCCCATTCAGTATCCGATGGTGTCGGTGAACATCAGCCAGCCCGGCGCGGCCCCGGAAGAGGTCGAGACGCAGATCGTGCGCCGGGTAGAGGCCGCCGTGGCGAGCGTCAGCGACATCAATCACATCACCTCGGTCGCCCGGCAGGGCGGCTCGGAAACCGACATCGAGTTCCGCATCGGCACGCCGATCGATCGCGCGGTGGCCGACGTGCGCAACGCGGTGGACCAGGTGCAGGTCGACCTGCCGCAGGACATCCAGCCGCCGATCGTGCAGCAGATCAAGGTCGGCGGCGGGCCGGTCGTCTACTACGACGTCAGCTCCGTCGGCATGACGCCGCAGGCGATCTCCTGGTTCATCGACAATACCATCACCAAGGGTCTGCTGACGGTGCCGGGCGTGGCTCAGGTCTCGCGTGAGGGCGGCGTCGATCGCCAGATCAACGTGGAGCTCGACCCGGCCCGCATGCAGGCACTGGGCATCACCGCCTCGCAGGTCAACGACCAACTGCGCGATCTCAACATCGACATGCCCGGCGGCCAGGCGGACCTGGGTGACGGTGAGCAGCTGATTCGCGTGCTCGGGGGCGCCGATACCGTGCGCCAGCTCGCCAACACGCAGATCGTGCTGCCGGGCGGCCGATTCGCCAGGCTCGGCGACATCGCCGACGTGCGCGACGGCGCGGCCGAGATCCGCAGCTATGACTTCAACGACGGCCGCTCGGCCATCGGCTTCTCCGTGTCCCAGGCACCTAACGTCTCCGACGTTTCGGTACTGCAGGGGGTCGAGAAGTCGCTCGACAAGATCCGCAAGCAGTATCCCGACGTCAAGATCAAGCAGACATTCACGACGGTGATCTTCACGGAGAGGAACTACCACTCCGCCATGAGCGCCCTCATCGAGGGCTCGATCCTCGCGGTGCTGATGGTGTGGCTGTTCCTGCGCGACGTGCGGGCGACGCTCATTTCGGCGCTCGCCATCCCGCTCGCGGCCATCCCGACGTTCCTCTTCATGCAGTGGATCGGCTTCTCGCTCAACCAGGTGAGCCTGCTGGCCCTGTCGCTCGTATCCGGCGTGCTGGTGGACGATGCCATCGTCGAGATCGAGAACATCGTGCGCCACAAGCGCATGGGCAAGAGCGCCTTCCAGGCGGCGCTCGATGCAGCCGATCAGATCGGTCTCGCGGTCATCGCCACCTCGGCGACCATCATCGCGGTCTTCATGCCGGTGAGCTTCATGGGAGGCATCATCGGGCAGTATTTCCGCCAGTTCGGGCTCACGGTTGCCGCCGCCGTCTTCTTCTCACTGCTGGTGGCGCGACTGCTGACCCCCGTGATCGCCGCCTATGCGCTCAAATCCGACGGCGGCCACGTGGAGGGAAGCGACGGACCGATCATGGCGGGCTATCTGAGGGTGCTGCGCTGGTGCATCCGGCACCGCTGGAAGACGATCGTCTGCGGCACGCTCTTCTTCGCCGTATCGATCGTCGGCCTGATGCTCATGCCGAAATCATTCATTCCCGACTCGGATTCGAGCAACACGGCGCTGCACGTCGAGCTGCCGCCCGGCGTATCGCTCGATGACACCAGGAAGGTCGCCGACGAGGTCTACCACATCATCGCGCGCCAGCCCGAGGTGGCCAGCGTGGACGAGTCGGTCGGCGACGACGGCTCGCTGAATATCGCGGATCTCTACATCACGCTGGTGCCGCGCAACAAGCGCAGCGTGAGCCAGCAGGACTGGCAGAACCGGGTCGTCGGGCTGTTGAAAGCGGTTCCCGATGCGCGGATGAACTTCGAGACGCAGAACGGCGATTCCGACGGTCATGCCATCACGATCGACCTGACGGGCGATGACCTGACACTGCTTTCGAGCACGGCGCGCGGGATCATGGAGCAGATGCGCTCGCTTCCCGGAATCATCGACGTCGGCTCCGACGATGACCTGCCCCAACCGGAGATCCTGATCCATCCGAGATTCGACCTCGCGGCGCGCCTGGGCGTCACCGTGGCCAACATCAGCGATACGATCCGCATCGCCACGCTCGGTGATCTCGTGCAGAACGACGCCAAGTTCACCTTGCCCGATCGCCAGGTGCCCATCCTGGTCAGCCTGCAGCGCTCGGCGCGGCAGGACCTCAATGCCCTGGAGAACCTGCCGGTGCCGACCACGGCCGGCGGAACCGTGCCGCTGAAGGCCGTCGCCAACTTCAGCTTCGGCGAGGGCCCGACGACGATCCACAGCTATGATCAGAGTCTTCGCGTTGCCATCGACGCCGACCTGAACGGCATCCAGCTCGGCACGGCGCTGAAGGAGATCTACGCGTTGCCGTTGCTCAAGCACCTGCCGCCGGGCGTGCGGCTGGTCGAGACCGGCAACGCGCAGCTGATGAGCGAGCTCTTCACCGACTTCGGCATCGCCATGATGACGGGCCTGCTGATGGTGTTCGCGGTGCTGGTGCTGCTCTTCGTCCGCGTGCTGCAGCCGCTCACCATCCTTTCCTCGCTGCCGCTGTCCCTCGGCGGCGCGGTGCTCGCGCTGTGGCTCAGCCACAATCCGCTGTCGCTCGGCGTGATGATCGGCTTTCTCATGTTGATGGGTATCGTCGCCAAGAACGCCATCCTGCTCGTCGACTTCGCGATCGAGGAGATGCGCGCCGGCAAGGACCGGATGACGGCGCTCCTGGAATCCGGTCACAAGCGCGCACGCCCCATCGTCATGACCACGGTGGCGATGGTTGCGGGCATGCTGCCGGTGGCGGCCGCGATCGGCGACTCGTTCCGCGCGCCGATGGCCATCGCAGTGATCGGCGGCCTCATCACCTCCACTGCGCTGACGCTGATCGTGGTACCGGCGGGCTTCACGGTGATCGACGATGTCGAGCGCTGGGTAGGACCCAAGGTCAGCCGCGTGTTGATCGCCGAGCCGACCCTGCGCCAGCCGGAGCCGCCGCCGCACGCGGCCGGTTGACTGCGGCCGGCGGCGAACCGGAGGCCGCCTCGGGGGGCGGCCGCGCCGCCGCGCCTTGAGGCGGGCGTTTGTGAACCCGGGCCGGCTCCTGCCACAATGAGGGGATGAGCAAGCTTACGGCCGGCGATTCCGTCGAAACTCCCCTGCTGCCTCGCATCAACGAGCTGGCCGCGGAAATGACCGCGGTGCGCCGCGATCTGCACCGGCATCCCGAGCTCGCGTACGGCGAGAAGCGCACGGCATCGGTGGTCGCGAAGCTGCTGCGGGACTGGGGCATCGAGGTGCACGAGGGCATCGGCAAGACCGGCGTGGTGGGCGTGATCGCCGCCGGCAGCTCGGGCAAGGCGATCGGTCTGCGTGCGGACATGGATGCGTTGCCGATCCAGGAGACTTCCGGCGCACCGCACGCCAGTGTCAACGCCGGTGTTGCCCACAGCTGCGGGCATGACGGACATACGGCGATGTTGCTTTGTGCCGCGCGCTATCTCGCCGAGACGCGCCGCTTCAACGGCCGGGTGCACCTGCTGTTTCAGCCGGCGGAGGAGGGGCTCGCCGGTGCCAGGGCGATGATCGAGGATGGACTCTTCAGGAGATTCCCCTGCGCGGAGGTCTACGCGCTGCACAACTGGCCGACGCTCCCGGCCGGCACGATTGCCACGCGGGCCGGCCCGATCATGGGCGCATCAGACCGTTTCACGATAACTGTGCGGGGCACGGGCGGCCACGCCGCGCTGCCCCACCTGACTACGGATACCGTGCTCTGCGCCGCGCAGATCGTGACGGGTGCTCATACACTGATCGCTCGGCGCATCGATCCGACGGCGACTGCCGTGCTGTCGGTCACCCGCATCCAGGGAGGCACCTCATACAACGCGCTCCCCGCCGAGGTGCAGCTCTTCGGCACGGTGCGCACATTCGATCCGGCCGTACAGGACAAGCTCGAAGAGACGCTGCGCGAGTGGGTGGAGCTCACGGCGAAGGCCGCGGGCTGCAGCGCCTCGGTGGAATACAACCGGATCTATCCGGCAACGATCAACGATCCTGCCTGCGCGCAGCATGCGCTCGATGCGGCCACTGCGCTCTTCGGGCACGCCTCGCGGGCCGAAACGCCGGCGGCGACGGCGGAGGACTTCGCCTTCATGCTGCAGCAGGTGCCGGGCGCGTACATCTGGGTCGGCAGCCGCAAGGGCCAGAGCAGCCCGGCCCTCCATCATCCCGCGTTCGACTTCAACGACGAGGCGTTGCCGGCAGGCGCCGCGCTCCTGGCCAGCCTGGCCGAGCGCCGCCTGGCCGCCTGAGCGCCCGCCCACAGCGGATCAATGACTGTCGTGGGCGCTTGCGGGAAACAGCCGGCAGTACACGCAGTGCGGCGCGTCCGGTCCCGAGCCGACCCATAGGGTGCGCACCCAGGGGAGGCTGCGCGGCGCGGCCGCGAACTCCCACGATGGATCCCGCAGACCTCGCTCCAGCATTTCGTCCGGACCGACGTGTCCGAGCAGCTCCGCCGCACGTTTCACTTCGATGTCCCCGCGCGGCAGCACCGTGATCGCGGCGGCGCCATGCTCGATTCTGTCGGCAAGACGATGGGCATGCTGAGCGCCTTCGGCGTGCGCGAACAGCGTACGGAAGTACCATGCGAGGCGGTCGTGAAGCGGAAGCGTCGGGTCGCTAATGGGCCGACTTGGCGCGTCGCACGCAGTGAGCTCGACGCGATCGGTGGGAAAACCGTCCCGGAACAGCGCCAGGCGGGCGGGCTCCGCGGCTTCGAAGTCGTTGAACACGGCCAGCAGGACAGCGCTCATCTCTCCCTCCTAGCGGTGAAAACCGGTCTCGGCGCAGGGAGTGCTGCGTTTCAGGCGGCATTTTACGCCCGCTGTCCCACGCCGGCGCAATTGAGTACGCCGCAGGCGGGTAATATGTTCACGGAACCTGGGCCGCCGGCCGATGGTCAACCCCGCTGCGGGTGAGGCGGGTCGCGGCCGCGGTCCAGCCGCATGCCTCGCAACCGCCGACACGTTCGGACGGCCTCCCGCATGCTACCGCTCGACAGGGCAAACCGAGGAAACCGACGATGAACGCTGGCTTGAGTCCTCTCGCCACGAAGACGCCGCGCACCGGCAGCGCCGCCCACACCGCGTTCCTGCGGTTGCGGGACTATCTGGCCAGCCAGATCATCGGGCAGGGGACGTTGGTCGAGCGGCTGCTCATCGGGCTCCTCGCCGACGGCCATCTGCTGGTGGAAGGTCCCCCGGGACTGGCCAAGACGCGCGCCGTGAAGGCGCTCGCGCACGCTCTCGATGCGGACTTCCAGCGCCTGCAGTTCACGCCCGACCTGCTGCCCGCCGACCTGACGGGTTCCGACATCTACCGGCCGGAGGAAGGCGTCTTTCGCTTCCAGCGCGGCCCGCTCTTCCACAACCTGATTCTGGCCGATGAGGTCAACCGCGCGCCGGCCAAGGTGCAATCCGCCCTGCTCGAGGCCATGGCGGAGCGGCAGATCAGCGTCGGTGCCGCCACTTATCCGCTGCCGCAACTCTTCCTCGTGATGGCGACACAGAACCCGATCGAACAGGAAGGCACGTATCCGCTGCCGGAGGCACAGCTCGACCGCTTCATGCTGCACACGCGGGTCGACTATCCCGATCGCGCCACGACGCTGGAGATCATGGCGCTGGCGCGGCGCGAGGCGATCACCCAGCGCGAGCTGCCCCCGCCCGAGCATCGCATCGCGCAGGACACCGTATTCGCGGCCCGCCGCGAGGTATTCGCGCTCACCCTGTCGGAGCCCGTGGCCGACTACATCGCGGCGCTCGTAGATGCCACGCGGCGGCCGGAGCCCTACAGCGCGAAGCTGCGGGAATGGCTGCGCTGGGGCGCGAGCCCGCGCGCGGCGATCGCGATGGAGCGCGGCGCCCGGGCACTCGCGTGGCTCGATGCGCGCGAGTTCGTCACGCCGGAGGACGTGCAGGCGATCGCGCCGGACGCGTTGCGGCATCGTCTGTTGCTCGACTACACGGCGCAGGCGCGCGGCGTGTCGCCGCAGGCCTGCATCGAGGAGCTGTTGAGCCGAGTCCCGGCGCCATGATCGTTCCCGATCTGGCGGAGCTGCTGGCGCTGCGCGGCGCCGCTCACGGCCTGTCGCTGCATGGCCGCAAGGGCACGCGCGCGATGCTGCTCGGCGCGCACACGAGCGGGCAGCGGGGCCGGGGCTTGGAGTTTCAGGAAGTGCGCCCTTACGTCGCGGGCGATGATCCCCGCAACATCGACTGGCGAGTCACGGCACGGCGCGGACGGCCGCACACGAAGCTCTTCCGCGAGGAGCGCGAGCGGCCCGTCTGGTTGCTCGTGGACCTGCAGCCGGGACTCTTTTTCGGCTCGCGCCGGCAATTGAAATCGGCCGTGGTGGCGCGCGCCGCGGCGCTGCTCGCCTGGGTGGCGGTCCTCGGCGGCGATCGGATCGGCGCGGTGATCGCTCATGGCTCCGCGCAGACCCGTATCCTGCCGTCCCGCGGCCGCCAGGCCGGGGTGTTGCCGCTGCTCGATGCGCTGCTGCAATCGCAACCGCGGGCGCCGGGACAGCCCGCGCCGCTGGCGCTGGAGGAAGCGCTGCGCGCTCTGCTGCCGCTGGTGCGCCCGGGCAGCCAGATCCTCGCCATCAGCGACTTCGCCGGCTTGCGCGACGAAACCGACAGCCTGTGGAGCGCCCTCGCCGCGCACACCGACCTGCGGCTCTTCTGGGTCACCGACCCGCTGGAGGAGGAAGGCCTGCCGAACGGCCGGTTTCGCGCCGGACTGCCCGGGCGCCTGCGCATCCTGGAGGGCGCGCGGGTGCGCGATCGCTGGCGGCAAGCCTGGCGCGCGCGTGAGGCGCGGATCGCCGCGCTATCGCAAGGCAACGCCGCTCCGGTCGTCAGACTCGACACGCGCGAGCCGGTCGAAGACGTCCTGCGGCCGCTGCTGCTGCCTCGACAATCGGCCGCATGACACCCGACTGGCTGTCACAACTCGCGCCCGCTCACGCGCCGCCGCCGCCCGGCTGGTGGCCGCCCGCGCCCGGCTGGTGGGTATTGGCCGTGCTGCTGCTCGCGGCGGCTGCCGCAGCCATAGTCTGGTGGCGCGATCCCTACCGGCGCAGCCGCCGCGCGGCATTGCGCGAGCTGCGCGTCATCCGCGCCGAAGAGCCCGATCTCGTCGCGAGCGCTCGTGCCATCGAAAGCCTGTTGCGTCGTTTCGCCATCGCGGTCTTCGGCACGGCGCGCGTCGCCAGGCTGACCGGCGATGCGTGGCTGGCATTCGTCGCCGCCCAGGGCGGCAGCCTGCTGTCGGGCGAGGCCGGACGATCACTGCTCGCGACCGCCTTCGGCGGCGGCAGCAGCGGCGATCGCGAGTGTTGGATTGCCGGCGCCGATGAATTCGTGCGCCGCGCGCGCCGTGAGTCGCGGGCCGCGCGCGCGGAGAAGCGCTGATGTTCCATTTCGCGTGGCCGTGGATGGCGCTGTTGCTGCCGCTGCCCTGGATCATGCTGCGGGCGCGCCGCGCGGCCGAGCCGGGCGGCGCGGCGTTATATATGCCGTTCGCCGCATCAATTGCCGCTCCCCCCGCTGGCGCGACGCTGTCGCGCGGGGCCTTGGCATTGCTGGCGGCGACCTGGGTCCTGCTCGTGCTGGCCGCCACGCGCCCGCAATGGCTGGGGCAGCCGTTGCCGGCGCCGACCAGCGGCCGCCAGATCATGTTGGCGATCGACTGCTCCGGATCCATGGCCTCGCAGGACATGGGCGGCGCGAGCCGCCTGGAGATCGTGCAGATCGTCGCCGGGCGCTTCATCGAGCAGCGGCAGGGGGATCAGATCGGCCTCATCCTCTTCGGCACGCGCCCTTATCTGCAGGCGCCGCTGACGACGGACATCGCGACCGTGCACCAGTTCCTCGATCAGGCCATGGTCGGCATCGCCGGTCCGCAGACCGCGATCGGCGATGCCATCGGGCTGGCGATCAAGGAGCTGCGCCAGCGCGAGCGTACGACCGGCGCCCCCATGCACCAGTCGGTGCTCATTCTGCTGACGGACGGCGGCAATGACGCCGGCGTCATACCGCCGCTCGAGGCGGCGCGTCTGGCCGCCCAGACGGGTCTGCGGATTTTCACCATCGGTGTCGGAGCGGAGGAGGAGCCGTCGCTGTTCGGGATGACCACGGGCAACACCGACCTCGACGTCGGCCTGTTGAAGCAGATCGCGAGCATCACCGGCGGCGAATTCTTCCGCGCCAGCAATCCGCAGGCGCTGCAGGCGGTCTACCGCCGGATCGACCAGCTCGAGCCGACCGCGGGGCGCAAGCAGTGGCTGCGGCCGGCGGCCGAATGGTTCACCTGGCCGCTGGCGCTCGCGCTGCTGCTCAGCGTGCCCGCCGTCTGGCTGCTGGCCGAGCGGTTGTGACGCCATGGGCGGCTTTCACTTTCTTCATCCCTACTGGCTGCTGGCGCTGCCGCCGCTCCTCGCGCTCGCCGTCTGGCTGGCGCGCCGCCATGGCCGCGACGGCGCGTGGACGCGCCTCCTCGATGGCGAGCTGCTGTCGCTGTTGCGGCTGAGTGACGGCAGCGCGGGGCGCTCGCCCTGGCTCCTCATCGGCGCCATCTGGACGCTGGCCGTGCTGGCGCTCGCCGGGCCCACGTGGCAGCGCCAGGTGACGCCCGCTTATCGGGCGCCGGCCGCATGGATCGTGGCGCTGCAGCTGTCGCCCTCCATGGATGCCGCGGACGTGCCGCCCAGCCGGATCGCACGGGCGCGTCTGGCGGTAGACGATCTGCTGTCGGCGGCCCACGATGCCCGCGTAGGCTTGGTTGCATTCGCCGGCGACGCCTACACGGTCACGCCGCTCACCGCCGATGTCGCGACGGTCCGCAATCTCGCGCTGCCGCTGGCTCCGGATCTGATGCCGGAAGCCGGTGACCGCCTGGCACCGGCGTTGGAGGAAGCGGCGCGGCTGCTGCACGCCTCACCGGGAAAGGATCGGCAGATCATAGTGTTGACCGACGGATTCAGCGACCCGGCTCGCGCCCTCCTCGCGGCTCAGCAATTGCACCGTCAGGGAATCGCCGTGAACCTGATAGGTGTGGGTACGGCCGGCGGCGCGCCTCAGCCGGACGGCAACGGCGGATTCGTACGCAATGCGCAGGGTCAGGTGGTCCTGACACGCCTCGACGCCGGCCTGCTGCAGCGGGTGGCGACAGCCGGCGGCGGCCGGTTCGTGCCGCTCAACGCGGTGCCGACACTGATCGCCGACCTGCAGTCCGCCGGATCGCGCGGGATGAGCTCCGGCGTCGCCGCGCCGAAAGTGACGCTGGCGAGCTGGCTGAACGACGGTGTATGGCTGCTGCCGCCGCTCCTGCTGCTCGCGGCACTCATGGCGCGCCGGGGTTGGGTATGAGGATGCCGGCGGTGGCATTGCTCGCGGCAGCCCAGCTTGGCTGTGCGCTTCTCGTGACTGGAACGGCACGCGCGACCGATGCGCGGGCCGCGTGGTCCGATCTCTGGCGTACGCCGGACCAGCAGGGGCAGGCTCTGCTGGACCAGGGCCAACCGGCACGGGCCGCGGAGCGCTTCCAGGATCCGCATCGCCGCGCCTACGCCGACCTGCAGGCCGGCCGCTACAAGGAGGCGGCGAGCCTGCTGTCGCCGTACACCGATGCACGCTCCGAATACAACCGCGGCAACGCGCTCGCCGAGGCGGGGCAGCTCCAGGCCGCGCTGGCGGCATACGATGCCGCGCTGAAACAGGTTCCCGGCGACAAGGACACCCTCCACAATCGCGACCTGGTTGCGCAGGCCTTGCGGCAACAGCAACAGTCCGCCCAGTCGTCCCGCAATGGCCGTCAGGGCAACAAAGGCGCGGGATCATCCGGGCAACAGGGGCAGCCAGGGCAGGAGGGCGCGGGACAGCGCGGCGGCTCGGGATCACAACAACCAGGCGCCGCCGGGGCACCGTCCACCGCCGACACTCAGGCCGGATCCAACGGCTCTCGGTCCGGCGCCGGACACAAAGGGAATTCCGGGCAACAGCAGCCTGGCGGCGGCGGCATCACGCCGGGCGCCGGCGGAGCACAAGCCGCGGGCACCTCCGGCTCCGGCACTTCCAGGGACGCGCCCGGCCAGGCGCAACGCGATGCCGCACTGGCCGCCGACTTCGCCCGTCAGCGGCAACAGCGCGGCGCAGCCGGTATGGCGCAAGGGTCGCAGCGCGACGGTGCGGGCGTGCGAGGCGTGAGCGGCGCCCCGAACGGACCCGACTCGGCACTCGTGCAGGGAGGAACACAGACTCCCAGGCAGAAGGCCGAGAGCGAGCGTCAGCTCGCGCTCGACCAGTGGCTGCGGCAGATCCCGGACAACCCGGCCGGCTTGCTGCAGCGCAAATTCCTCATCGAGCACATGATGAAGCAACAGGACAGCGAGGAGCCGCAGGGAGGCGATCCATGAGAGCGCGCAGCGCCGCACTCCTGCTGCTGATCTTCGGCTGCGCCGGAGGCACGCACGCCTTCGCGGACGTCAGGGCATCACTTGATGCTTCCCAGGTCGCCGCCGGCGACACAGTGCAACTGACGCTGGAGTACGACGGCCGGACCAGCGGTCAACCTGACATCACGCCCCTCGAGAAGGACTTCGACATTCTCGGCACCAGCAGCAGCACGAGCATCCAGCTGATCAATGGCAATGTCTCCGAGAAGACGGAAGTCGCCCTGACACTGGCGCCCAAGGGCACCGGGCAGTTGACCATTCCGGCGCTCTCCTGGGGCGGCGAGCGGACCCAGCCACTGTCCCTCACTGTCACGGGTCCGGGAAGTTCTGGACCGCCCGACGGCTCCGGCGCATCCGTCGCGCAGATCTTCATCAAGAGCAGTTCGTCGCCGGCACGGCCCTACGTCGAAGCCGCCGTCCATCTCACCGTGCAGCTCTACACTTCCGAGACGCTTTATCACCCCGACCTCGAGCTCCCGGAAAACAGCGATTTCGTGGTGAAGCAGATCGGCCCGGACGAAAGCACCGCTGTCGTGCGCGGCGGCCGCACGTATCAGGTCTTCACCCGGCACTATCTGCTCTTCCCGTTGCACAGCGGCAAGCTCACGCTCCAGGGTCCGGTGCTCGATGCGGAGGTTGCGGTCGGTCAACAGCCGGCCTACGGCAACAGCAATGGGTTCGGCCTGTTCGGCGGCCCCGCATTCGGAATGCTGCGCACGGTGCGGCCCGTGCGGCTGCACGGCGACTCCATTACCCTCGACGTGCAGCCGCGGCCGGCTGGTGCAATCGGCAGCTACTGGTTGCCCGCGCAGGATGTCCAGCTCACGGCCAGCTGGAATCCGGCCCAACTGTCGGCGCCGGCCGGCGATCCGGTGACCCTGGATCTGGATCTGCAGGCGACCGGGCTCACCGCGGCGCAGCTTCCCGACCTGTCGTCGCTGTTGAGCGTGCCCGCCGGGCTGAAAGCCTATCCGGACCAGGCGAAGCTGAACGACGCGGCACAGAACGGCAAGCTGATCGCCAGCCGTGACCAGACCATCGCCCTGATGGCCGACTCGCCGGGGCATTACACGATTCCGGCGCTGACTGTCACCTGGTGGGACACGCAGGCGAACCAACCTCGGCGGGTGACGGTGCCGGCGCGTACTCTGAACATCCTGCCCGCGCCCGGCGTTGCAAGCGGCACCGCGACCACGACTGCGGCCGCGCCGGCTCCTGTCGCGCGGCCGCCGGCGGCGATATCCCGACAAGCGCCTGCGGCGGTCACGGCACCAAGGGCCGCGCAACCGCGTGCTCCGTCGGAGTGGGAATGGATCAGCATCGGTCTCGGCGCCGTATGGCTCGCGACCGTGGGTACATGGTTGTGGTTCCGCCGCTCTAGCGCTGCGCCAGGGACCAACGGCAGTCACGCCCCTGGCGCCAACACCCCACGCGCCCTGCCGCATGCCGCCAAGGAGCGTGCGGCATTTCGCGCCGCGTGCGAGGCGAACGACGCACCTGCGGCCAGAGCGCACCTGCTCGCGTGGGCAACCGCTGTCTGGGGCGCGGCTCCAGCCGGCGTCAATGCCATCGCCGCGAGAATCGGCGACGCCGGTATTGGCGACCTGCTCCGCGACCTGGACCGGGCGTGTTATGCGGGCGGTGAATGGCAAGGCCGACGGCTCGCCGCTGCATTGACCGACCTGCCTGGATCGGCCACCAAGACGGGGCGGCGCGACGGCCTCGCCCCGCTCTACCCCTGAGGCGGACCGAAGCCGCCGCCTCCCGGCGTCTCGATGACGAACACATCGCCCGCGTCCATGTCCACCGCCTGAGTCGCGGCAAGCACTTCAACGGCTCCTGATGCCCGCCGCACCTCGTTTCTGCCCGGCTGCGCCGGCTGCCCTCCCTGCACGCCGAAGGGCGGTATGCGGCGGCGGTTCGAGAGGATCGCCGCGGTCATCCGCGTTCTGAACCGGATATGGCGTACGACCCCATTGCCCCCATGGTGGCGGCCCTGGCCTCCCGAGCCGGCGCGGATCCCGAAGCGGTCCAGCAGCACTGGGAAGCGCCACTCGAGCACCTCCGGATCCGTCATCAGACTGTTGGTTGCGTGAGTGTGGACCGCGTCGGTGCCGTCGAAGTCGGGTCCCGCGCCCGAGCCGCCGCAGATGGTCTCGTAATACTGGTGCTCGCGATCGCCGAAGGTGAAATTGTTCATCGTGCCCTGCGCCGCGGCAAGCACTCCCAGCGCACCGTAGAGCGTGTCGATGATCGTCTGGCTGGTCTCCACGTTGCCGGCGACCACGGCCGCCGGGTACCGGGGGCGGAGCATCGAGCCGTCCGGAATGACGATTTCCAGCGGCAGCAGACAGCCGTCGTTCATCGGGATGTCGTCGTCGACCAGAGTGCGGAACACGTAAAGGACGGCGGCGCGGGAAATCGCCGGCGGCGCGTTGAAGTTGTTGGGCCGCTGCGCGCTCGTGCCGCTGAAATCGATCCTGCCGCGGCGGGCGGCGCGATCGATGGTGATGCGCGCCCTGATCACCGAACCGTCGTCCATCTCGTACGCGAATTCTCCGTCGCGCAGAACCTCGAGCACACGGCGAACGGCCTCGGCCGCGTGGTCCTGCACGTGCCCCATGTAGGCATTCACCACCGGCAGCCCGAACTGACGGACCATCCGCCGCAGCTCCTCGGCTCCCTTGGCGCACGCCGCCACCTGGGCTTTCAGATCCGCCACGTTCTGATCGGGGTTGCGCGAAGGATAGGGCCCCCCGCGAAGCAGGACGAGCGTTTCCTCCTCGCAAAAGCGGCCGGCGTCGACCAGCAGGAAGTTGTCGATCAGCACGCCCTCTTCGGTGATGGTGCGGCTGTCGGGCGGCATGGAGCCCGGCGTAATGCCGCCGATGTCGGCGTGGTGTCCGCGCGAGGCGACGTAGAATAGCGGCTCGGCCGCGGTCGCGGACGGTCCATCGCCGTCGAAGACAGGCATGATGACAGTGATGTCCGGGAGGTGCGTGCCGCCGTTGTAAGGGGCATTGAGCGCATAAACATCGCCCGGACGCATTCCGCGGCCGTCCAGACCCCGTTGCCGCGCCGCGATGACCACCTTGACGCTCTCGCCCATGGAGCCCAAGTGGATGGGCATGTGCGGCGCGTTGGCGATCAGCGCACCGCCGCGATCGAACACGGCACAGGAGTAATCCAGCCGCTCCTTGATGTTGACGGAGCGGGAGGTGCTCTGCAGCGCAACGCCCATCTGCTCCGCGATGGACATGTACAGATTGCCGAACACTTCCAGCATGACCGGATCGGCATCGGTGCCGATGGCGGCGCGCCGCGGCACGGCCGCGACACGCTCGAGCACCAGGTTGCGTAAATTGTCGACCGTCGCGCGCCAGCCGTGCTCCACGACGGTGGTGGCTGACGCTTCGATGATGATCGCCGGTCCGTCGATCTGGTGTCCGGATCGCAGCTCATCGCGGGAGTAAATCGGCGTCTCGACGGCATGGGTGCCGAAGCTGACGGCGCGCGTCGCGTGCACGGGCGGCGGCGACACGGCCGCCGCGGAGGAGCTGACAGGGCTGCCGGGCGCATCGCCGGCACCGACGACCTCGACCGAAGCGGCTTCGACGATCAGCTCTCCCTCGGGCACATCGAACCCGAATCGCGCGCGATGGGCGGCGGCGAATGCTTCCGCTGTCGCACGCGTCTCCCCGAAGGGGATCACCAGTGCCAGGTCCGTTCCCTTGTACTTGAGGTGCACGGCGCGCAGGACTTTGATTTGACTCGCCGCGACGCCCTGCGCCGTCATTTCCGCCACGCCTTCGTGCTCCAGCTGCTCCAGGATGCGCTGCAGCTGCGGCCGCAGTCCATCCTCGAGCGGCGCTTCCACGGCCTTCTGCTTGAGCAGCCGCAGGTCCGCGAGTCCCATGCCGTAGGCCGACAGGAGGCCCGCCAGCGGATGGATCAGGATCCGCCGCATGCCGAGCGCGTCCGCCACGAGGCAGGCGTGTTGCCCGCCGGCGCCGCCAAAGCAAGCCAGCGTGTAGGCCGTGACGTCGTGACCCCGCTGGATGGAAATCTGCTTGATGGCGTTCGCCATGTTCTCCACCGCGATGCGCAGGAAGCCCTCCGCCAGCTCCTGCGGCGATCGGCGCGCGCCCGTGGCGCGCTCGACCTCCTGCGCCATCTCGCCGAACTGCGTCGCCACCGCGGCGAGGTCGATCGGCGCATCCCCGGCCGGACCGAAGACGCGCGGAAAGAAATCGGCTTGCAGTCGTCCCAACATGACGTTGCAATCCGTGACGGTCAACGGTCCACCGCGGCGATAGCATGCCGGACCGGGAACCGCGCCCGCGGACTCGGGCCCGACACGCAGCCGGATGCCATCGAAGCGGCAGATGGACCCGCCGCCGGCGGCCACCGTGTGGATGTGCATCATCGGCGCGCGGATCCGCACCCCCGCGACCACAGTCTCGAAAGTGCGCTCCAATTCGCCGTCGTAGTGTGAAACATCGGTCGAGGTCCCGCCCATGTCGAATCCAATGATGCGCTGCGAGCCGGCTTCGGTCGCCGTGCGCACCATGCCGACGATGCCGCCCGCCGGTCCGGACAGAATCGCGTCCTTGCCGTGAAACCGGCGCGCCTCCACGAGTCCGCCGTTGGACTGCATGAAAAGCAGCCGTACGCTCTCGCCCAGCTCGCCGGCCACCTGGTCGACATACTTGCGCAGCACCGGCGAGAGATACGCGTCGACGACGGTGGTGTCGCCCCGCCCCACGAGCTTGACCAGCGGGCTGACCTCGTGACTCACCGACACCTGCGTGAAGCCGATCTCGCGGGCGAGCTGTGCGAGCGCGCGCTCATGCCGCGGGAAGCGATAACCGTGCATGAACACGATCGCGATCGCGCGGATGCCGTCGGCGAAGGCGCGAAGCAGCTCACCGCGTGCCTTATCGAGATCGATGGGCGTCAGGGTCTCGCCCTGCGCGCTCAGGCGCTCTTCGATCTCGACCACGCGCTCATACAACAGCTCCGGCAATACGATATGCCGATCGAAGAGCCGCGGCCGGTTCTGATAGCCGATTCGCAACGCGTCGCCAAACCCGGCGGTGATGGCAAGGAGGGTGCGCACGCCGCGGCGCTCCAGCAGCGCATTCGTGGCGACCGTGGTCCCCATCTTCACCGCGGCAATGACTGCGGACGGTATCGGCGCGCCCCGCTCCAGTCCGAGGATGCGGCGGATGCCTTCGACGGCGGCATCGGAATACTGGCCCGGATTCTCCGACAGCAGCTTCTGCATGCGCAGGTCGCCGTCGGGCGTGCGCGCAACGATATCCGTGAAGGTCCCGCCCCGGTCGATCCAGAACTGCCAGCCCGCGCCGCTCATGGTCACATCGCGGTGCCGCCGAACGATTCGGCCTGCAGGGCATCGAGGAACGACTCGAGCTCCGCCGCGCGCTGCGCACCCATTCGCCGCGCCGTGCGGGTGATCAGCCGCGGTGGAATGTCCTTCACGAAGCCGCGCAGCGTCTTCACCGCAGGCGCGAAGCTCGGCGCGCTCGCGCCCGTGAGGGCGATGAGCCGTGCCGCGCCGATGTCACCCAGGAAATCGAGCGAATCGGCATCGTGCAGTACGATGGCATTCGGATCGCTGCCGGGATTGCTGTAGAACATGTGACCCCGCTCGGCGGCTTGCACGGCCGCGAGCTTCCGCATCGGAAAGCCGGTACCGCTCAGCATCGCGCGCGCCTGAAGCGCGGCACAGTCGCCGTGCTCCATCTTGGGTCCTTTGCAGGGCATGAAGGCCGCCATGTCGTGCAGGTAGGCCGCTGCAAACAACACGTCCGTATCGACGTGCAGCCCGTCGCCGCGCGCAAGCCGCACCGCCACGAGGTAGTCGCGCTCGGAATGCTGCCAGCCCCACCCCGGATGCAGGAATTTGGAGTGGGCGAGCTGATAGATCCTTGTCTTCCAGGGCGCATCCAGCGCAATCCCTGATGCAGTGACCGCTGGCGCCGCGGCAGCCGTGGCGGCCGCATACACCGGTCCACCGAGGGCCGGCATCAGCAGCGCAAGCGCTGTGATCGATGCTTTTATGCTCATGGAGGGTTCCCTTCGCGATGGGGTGCAGGCGGTGGCGCCGCCTCGGGCAGGATCGAATTCAGCCAGTCGATCACGGCAGCCTCCAGTGCGATCCGGTGATCGGAATACACGTGGTCGGTGTCCAGGTGCACGCTGGTGATGAAATCGTTCCGATGGGCGCGCAATGCGTTCGCGAGCGCATCGTCCGCGGGTCTGTATCTGTCGTTGGCGGTGATGACCAGAACCGGCACGCGGTCGATCGCGTGATAGGCGCGAGCAAATCGCCATTCCCTGGCGTGAGCCTCCAGCTCATGGGCCATCTGCTCCGGTGTAACGTTCGCGAGGGACTCCATGAGGCCCGACAGGAATTTCACCAGCTGCGGGTGCGGCATGGCGCCGGGGAAGTCGCTGCTCATGTCGGCGGCGGAAATGAGCGCCACCCCGGCCAGCCGATGATCGTGTACCGCGGTTTCGACGGCAACCCAGCCGCCCATGCTGTGCCCCACGATCGCGATCTCTCGGGTGTTGATGCCGAGGGCCTGCGCGACGGTTCGAGTGCGCAGGTACGTCAACACGGCTTGCGCATCCTGCAGACAATGCGCGAAACGGAACGCACCCGGGCTGCCCCATGAGCCGCGGTAGTAGAACGTGATGGCGTTCCATCCGTCCCGCCGCACCGCCTGCACGAGGTCGAGGTTCTTCTCGTTACCCGGCAGACCGATGAAGAACACGGCGGTGGGATGGATACCGGCACCGGCGGCGAGATAAGCGATGCCGTTGATCTGTACGCCGCCGCTCGGAATGTGCAGTACCTCCGAGCGCGCCGGGTACCGCGGGTCCTGCGGCGGGTCGGTATAGACGGCCGGCGGGACCCCTGCAGCCGCGCGGCCGGAACCGGCCACGGCCGACAGTCCGATCAACATCAGCTCGCAATACAGCTTGGATCGGCCATTCACCGCATACCTCCCCGGATTCTGCCGCTCGCCGCGGAGCCATCGTATTTCTCCACGAACGCGCAGGCAAATCGACTGTCGCGGGTGCCGCCGGGCGCGCAACATGCCGGCGTGCCCGCGCTCTCTCCGAGCTGCCGATCGACCCGCTTAGTTGGCGGCAGTCGCTCCCGATGCGGTCTTCGCCGCGTCTCCCTGCTGGTCCTGTATCCAACGGTCGATGACCTTGTCGAGAACCGTCAGCGGCAGGGCGCCGTGCTCCAGCACCGCGGCGTGGAACTCCTTGATGTCGAACTTCGATCCCAGCGCATCCCGCGCCTTGTTGCGCAGCCGTTGGATGTCCATCTCCCCGATCATGTAGGAGAGCGCCTGACCCGGCCAGGCGATGTAGCGGTCGACCTCGGTGTCGATGTTCTGCTCCGCCAGCGCGCTGTTGTCCTCGAAGTAACGGATGGCCCGTGCGCGCGTCCAGCCCTCGGAGTGCATGCCGGTGTCGACCACCAGCCTCACGGCCCGCCACATCTGGAAGTCGAGGTAGCCGAACCTGGAATACGGATCGCCGTAAAGACCCATGTCATCGCACAGAGTCTCGGTGTAGAGCGCCCAGCCCTCGCCGTAGGAGCTGTAATAGTCGAAGCGGCGGAAGTCCGGCAGACCCGCGAGCTCCATCGCGATCGGGATCTGCAGCTGATGGCCGGGACGGCCCTCGTGACAGGTCAGCACCTGGATCTCGTATTTCGGCCGGCTCTCCGGCTTGTAGAGGTTGACGGACATGTAGCCGGCGACGCTGCCATCGCCGGCCGGCGGATCGGAATAAGCCGGATACGTGTCGGGAGCGAGCGATGCGGGAATGGGGCGGACGCCGTAAGGGACCCGGGGCAGGATGCGGATCGGGAACTCGGTCACCAGCAGGGGATCCACGCGCTTGGCGGCGGCGCGGTAGGCTTCCAGAAGATCCTTCGGATCCTTGTAGTAGAAGCGCGGGTCGGTGCGCAGGTAGTGCACGAAGTCCTTGTAGCTGCCCTTGAAGCCGATCTGCCCGAAGACCTTCTCCATCTGCGCATGGATCTCGGCGACCTTGCGCAATCCCATGGCGTGAATCTGCGCAGGCGTCAGGTCGGTAGTGGTGTACTCGCGGACCTGTAATGCGTAATAGGCTTTGCCGTTGGGCAGCGCCTGGGCCGCGATGCTGGTGCGGCAGTGCGGCAGGTACTCGTGATCGAAGTACTGCTCGAACTCGCGGTACGCCGGCGTGACCTGGCTGGCGATGGCGGCTTTGGCGGCGGCCCGCAGCTGCGCCTGCTCGCCCGTGGGAATGATGTCGGGCATCTTCTTGAACGGGTCGTAGAACGGGCTCGCCGCGGCATCGGCCACCACGTACGCGGCGATCTGGTGCGGAACGCGGCTCATCACCACCCGCGGCTCCGTCATGCCTTGCGCAACACCCTGCTTCAGCACCGCGATCGTCTCGTCCATGTAGGGCTTGAAGGTCTGCAGCCGGTGCAGGAAGTTGCGGTAGTCGGTCTCGTTCTCGAAGCGCAGCGATTGCGTCAGCGTCCTCAGGGTCTGGATGCCGTCCAGCTCGTTGATCGGCATCAGATAACCTTTGAGGTCATAGTCCTGGACCCGCATTTGATAGCGGTACTTGAAGAGATCGTAGCTGATCCCGTCCTCGCCGGTGAGGGCGCCGCGGGGGATGGCGGCGAGGTCTTTCAGCGTCTGAATGTCCTCCTGATGCTCACGCGCCAGTGTCGCGAGACTGACGTCGGGCCAGAAAGGGTCGTACTGATGAAAGCCGTCGGCGGAAGCCTGCAGCGGATCCTCGCGCATCTCCCGCTGCCATGCGGAGTCGATCAGCTGATGGAGAGCGGCGGCGGCGGGACTCGCCGCAGGCGCCGCATTTGCCGGCGCGGCGCTCGCCGCCAGACCGGCAGCGCCCGCGCAGAGGAGGACTGCAGAGGAGAGGACGCCTCGCGGGATTCGGATCATGGCCCTGGACTCCATCGATCTGCCGCCACGCGCGGCACGCTCGTTGAAGCTACCACGAAGCGGCCCGAGGTCAGGCTGCCTCCGTCGCCCCGCTGTCTCGGCTGGCCGCGCGAGCGCTCAGGCCCGGCCCTTCTCCGGCAGCGCCACGCTGAGCTCGAGCACCTCGTGACCCTCCTCCTGGCCGAGATTGATCTGCACCGCTTCCGGGTCGACGTTCACGTACTTGTGGATCACCTGCAGGATTTCCCGCCGCAGCAGCGGCAGATAATCCGGGCTGCCGCGCGCGCTGCGCTCCTGCGCGACGATGATGCGCAGCCGCTCCTTGGCGACGCTGGCCGAGGAGGGCGTGCGGCGAAAGAGAGCAAGCAGCCCCACGTCAGCCTCCGAACACGCGCGCGAAGAAGCCCCTCTTCGGCTCCTCCAGGAAGCGCAGCGGCAGATTCTCGCCGAGCAGGCGCGCCACCGCATCGTCGTAGGCCAGCGAGGCGTCGCTCTCGTCGTTGAGTATCACCGGGACGCCGGCATTGGACGCCGCCAGAACGTCCGGGGACTCCGGAACAACACCTATGACATCGAGCCCCAGGATCTCCTTCACGTCATCCACGCTCATCATCTCTCCGCTCGCGACTCGTCTCGGGTTGTATCGCGTCAGCAGAAGATGTTCCTTCACGCCGCCGTTACCCTGCTCCGCGCGCTGCGTCTTGCTCGCGAGCAATCCCAGGATGCGGTCGGAATCGCGCACCGAGGAGACTTCCGGATTGACGACCACCACGGCGCGATCGGCGTAATACATCGCGAGGTGCGCGCCCTTTTCGATTCCGGCCGGGGAGTCGCATACGATGTAGTCGAATCCTTCGGCGATCAGCTCATCGAGCACCCGCCTCACACCCTCCGCGGTGAGCGCGTCCTTGTCACGCGTCTGCGAGGCGGCGAGTACGTGTAGGGTCTCGAGACGTTTGTCCTTGATGAGTGCCTGCTTCAGCGTGCAGTCGCCCTGAATGACGTTCACGAAGTCGTACACGACCCGGCGCTCGCAACCCATGATGAGGTCGAGATTGCGCAGCCCGATATCGAAGTCGATGACCGCCACGCGCTTGCCGCGGCGAGCGAGGCCGCACGCCACACTGGCCGAGGTCGTCGTCTTGCCGACGCCGCCCTTTCCCGAAGTCACCACGATGATCTCAGTCACGCTCTCTCCTGTGTCAACAGCAAGTCATTGAGACCGAATCCTGTAACACGGCTGGCCGCGCGAAGCGGCAGGATGCCGACTTTGCGCCAAATCAATAACATGCGAAACGCAAATCGTCGCCATCCAGCCACGCCTGCACCGGCTTGCCGGCCAGCTCCGGCGGCAGGGTCTCGAACACCCGGAATACGCCCGCGACCGATACCAGCTCGGCATGAAATTCCTGACAGAAGACCCGTGCGCTCGCATCGCCGCGTGCTCCGGCCACGGCGCGCCCCCGCAGCGAGCCGTAGACGTGCACGCATCCATCCGAGATCGCTTCCGCGCCCGCGCCGACCGTTGCCATGACCACCAGATCGCGATTGCGCGCGTACAGGCGCTGGCCCGAGCGCACCGGCTGAAATTGCATCAGCGACGGCAGGCCGGTCTCGGCGCGCTCCGCCGCCTGCACGACCGGCGCCGCCTGCGCCTGCGGCCGAAATGGCGCCAGCACGGGCAGCTCGAGCGCCGCTGACAGCGACTCCATCGCGGCGGATTCGCCGACGAGACCCACGGGCAGCATGCCCGCGCGGCGCACGGCGTCCATGACTGAACGCATCTCCTCGACCTGCGGCTCTCTGCCGAGCACGGTCAGGTCCAGACATATCCCGGTGCGCTGGAAAAAGAGCGGCGCGCTGGCGACGCGGCCGGTCAGCTCGTCGAGAATGGCGCCCGGATCCGTCGAGCGGATGCGTACTTGGATCAGGCCCACCTGTCCAAACCGGATATCGATGGCCGGCGCGGGTGCGGGGGCGGTGGATTCCACAGGCTTCGTCATCATGGGTATTGACGATCCGTCCGACTTGCTGGCTGCACGGTTCCCGGGGCAGCGCGTGCAGCGCGCCCGAATGCCGTGCGGGATGGACGCGCAGTGTACCGGCTTAATTTCGCCGCCGCACGCCTCTGACGGCCTGCGCCTCGAGGGGATTCTCCGGCCAGTAATGCTTCGGATAGCGGCCGCGCAAATCCTTGCGGATTTCCGCGTAGGCGCCGCGCCAGAAGCTCGCCAGATCGCGCGTCACCTGCACCGGACGCTGCGCGGGCGACAGGAGCTTGAACGTAATGGGGACGCGACCGGCGCCGATCCGCGGCGTTTCCGTCAGGCCGAAGACCTCCTGCAGGCGCACGGCGACTTCGGGCGCGCTGTCCCCGGTGTAATCGATTCGTACCCGCGAGCCGCTGGGCACCAGGAGGTGCTCCGGCGCCAGCGCATCGAGCTCACGCCGCTGCTCCCAACTCAGCCGCGCCAGCAACGCATCGAGCAGCGCAACGCGCGCCAGATGCTCGCGGCGCGTGATGCCGTCGAGCCACGGCGGCAGCCAGTCGCCGAGCGTCGCGGCCAGCGCCGCGGCGGAGAGATCCGGCCAGCGCGCGAAATCATCCCCCAGCCGGCGCACGAAGCCGACGCGGGCCTGCAGATCGCGCGCCTCGCGACTCCAGGGCAGCGATTCGATGCCGAGCTGGCGGATACCCTCGAGCATGGCGGCGCGCGCTGCCTCACGCGGCACCTGGGGTAGCGGCTTTTCCTCCAACACGAGGCCATCCAGCCGCAGCACCCGGCGCGCGAGCACGGCCTCTTCGCGCGCGCTCCATTCGACCGAGTCGGCACGTTCGAGCCGCGCAGCCAGCAGCTCTTCGACTTCGTCGCGCGTGAGCGGCGCGGCCAGCCTGATGCGGGCGTCGCGCTCGCGATCGTCCAGGTCCACCGCGACGATGAGCTCCTGGCGGGAGAGGCTCTGCGGCTCGGAAAAATGCGCGCCGCGCCCGTTGGTCAGGGTGAAGCGTCCCTCGCCGCCGGCCCGCTGTCGCCCGATGCGATCCGGAAACGCCAGCGCGAGCAGCCCTCCCACGGAGCCGCCGAGCACCCGGTCATCCGCGGCGGAGTCCGCGGCCGTCCCAAGCTGCCGCAGCAGCTCCCGTGCGCCACGCCGAGCTTTCTGCAGGGCCGCGCGGTCGATGCCCGCGGGCTCGCCCTCACCCCGCAGGGCCTCGACACGCGCGCGAATGTCGGCATCGCGCGCTCCCGCGGCCCCCCGCAGCAGATCCCGCTCCGACAGCAGGGCGGCCAGATCCGCGGCGAGCGGCAGCGACCGCATCTCCCGCGCCCGCAAGAGCATGTGAGCCAACCGCGGATGCACTCCGAGGCGCGCCATCTCACGGCCTCGAGGCGTGACGCGCCCGGCCGCGTCCAGGGCGTCGAGACGCGCCAGCAGGTCGCGCGCGCTCGCCAGCATCGCGGCCGGCGGCGGATCGAGCCATCTGAGCGTCGCCGCATCGCGCACGCCCCAGCCCGCAAGCTCGAGGGCGAGCGGCGTCAGGTCCGCCTCGATGATCTCCGCGGGGCTGAACGGCGCCAGGCTCCGTTGCGCACCCTCGCTCCAGGCGCGATAGCACACGCCCGGCTCCACCCGTCCCGCCCTGCCCTGCCTCTGCTCCGCCGAAGCCCGCGAAATGCGCTCCGTCTCCAGGCGGCTCATGCCGGTCGCCGGATCGAAGCGCAGGCGGCGCACGAGCCCCGAGTCGACGACCACGCGCACTCCTGGAATGGTCAGACTCGTCTCCGCGATGTTGGTCGCGAGCACGACCCGGCGGGATCCCGGACTGGGCGGCAACAGAGCCGCCTCCTGCTCCTCGCTCGACAGCTCGCCGTAAAGCGCCAGAACGCGCACCCGACCCGCGCCGGTGGCGGCCATCGCCGGCGATCCCTCGAGCAGAGCACGCACGCGATGAATTTCCCGCGCGCCTGGCAGGAAGACGAGAACGTCCCCGGTCTCTTCTGCCAACGCGCGCCTGACGATTTTCGCCGTCAGCGTTTCGGGGCTTTCCTGCGCGCGGCCTCCGGTCATCGCCTCCGGCAGCGGTGGAGCTCCCTGACCGGCATAGCGAGTCTCCACCGGAAACGTCCTGCCGTGCGCGGTGACGACGGGGGCATCGCCCAGTAGCCGCGACACGGCTGCACCTTCCAGCGTTGCGGACATCACGAGGATCTTGAGGTCCGGCGTCACGCTCTCACGCGCGTCCAGGGCAAGCGCGAGTCCGAGGTCCGCGTTCAGGCTCCTCTCGTGATACTCATCGAACAGAACCGCCGCAAATCCTTCGAGCGCCGGATCGGTCTGCAGCATCCGTGTCAGCACTCCTTCCGTCACTACTTCGATGCGTGTGTCCCGCGACACCTTCGTGTCGAGGCGCATGCGGTAGCCGACGGTTCGCCCGATTGACTCCCTCAACGTCTGCGCCATCCGCAACGCCACCGCGCGTGCGGCCAGACGTCGCGGCTCCAACATCAGGATGCGCTTGCCCGCGGCCCAGGGCTCCCCCAGCAGCACCAGCGGCACGACGGTACTCTTGCCGGCACCGGGAGGCGCGGTCAGGACGGCGGAGGAATGCTCCGCAAGTGCCCGTCGCAGCGGCGGCAACGCCTCATCTATCGGCAGCCCGGAGTCGTCAGGAATGCGCATCTCTTCCGCGGCGCGCGCTCACACGCGCCAGATGCAACAGGCGAACACCAGCCAGCCGACGATGAGGAGTGCTCCGCCGAACGGCGTCAGGATCCCGACCCACGGCGGCGAGCCCAGGCTGAGCGCGTAGAGGCTGCCGCAGAAAGCGATGATGCCGGCGAAGAGCGCGCCCGGCGCGCTCACGAGCCCCTGCACGGCGATGCGCCCGGCCGATGTCAGGTTGTCCGGAGGCAGTCCCCTGAACAGCACGCCCATGACCAGCAACCCGAGGGACTGGTAGAACTGGTACCGCACGGCGGTGTCGTAGATGTTCAGCCTGCTCGCGCTCCAGTGCCCCGCGAACGCGTGCGCGCCCAATGCGCCAGCGACGGTCGCCAGCGCCAGCAGGACCGCCGCGGCCGGCAACACCCAGCGCCCATGGAAGCTACTCATCGCCGGCGCTCCCCCCAGATGGCTGTTGGCCTCTCTGATCGACCTGTCGACCAGGCGCACACCGCTCAGGCGCAAGCGGCCCCTTTTGTCGAGGGCGCGGTGGTAATGCAATACCACGGGTTGCGCGTAAGTTCCCGGCGGAATTCGCCGTGCCAGATTCGTCGGGAAGTTGTATTCCACCGGCAGCTCCTCGAAGGGCAGCTGCAGTTGCAGCATCGCGAACGCCCAGCTCACCTGGTCGATATGGTTGACCCACTTCTGCAGGAGCTGTCGATGCTCGGCCAGCCTGGTCGCGTACCCGAGCCACGCTTCGCCCAGAGGCCGCATGAACTGCCGCGGGATCAGCAACACTCCGCCATTGCAGTTCAGCGCGTAGGTCACGGCCTGCGGCGAGCACCCGGGGGCGGCCAGCGCCGGCTGTCGCGCAAACCCGAGGAACTCCCGGATCTGCTCGAGCACCGCGAGCGGCGGGTTCTCCTGGTCCACCCGCTTCGCGCGCACGCGATCCACGGTCGCCACCGGATCGACTGGCCTGATGATCGCCAGATCCGTATCGCAGGCCATGAGCACATCGAAATCGGCGTCGCCCAGCGTGAAGAGCTGATTGATCTTGTTGCAGTAGGCACCGTCGGGACCGAGAGGCAGCTCGAGCGCGCGCACGCCAAAGCGGGTCGCCAGGCTTTTGCCGACGTCGCCGCTTCGTGCAGTCACCTGCGCCACGATATCGCGCGGCGGTACGCCGGCCGCCAGTATCGTGCGCAGGAAAATCTGGCTCTCGAGAACGAAGCGCGGCTGCGCGTCGACGACGAAGCTGTATAGGACGCGCATGCGCCAAAGACGCGTCCTATGAGCGCGGCGGCCCGCCCGGGTCCTTGCCCAGCGCACCCATCAGCGGCCGGAAGAGATCGAGCGGCAGCGGGAACACGATCAGCGACGACTTGTCGTGCGAGATGTCCGCCAGCGTCTGCAGATACCGCAGCTGCAGCGAGCTCGGCTGTTGCGCCAGCGACTGGGCCGCCTCCACCAGCGTCTGCGCCGCCTGCTTCTCGCCCTCCGCGTTGATGACCTTGGCGCGCCGCGCGCGCTCGGCTTCCGCCTGCCGCGCCATCGCGCGAACCATGCTCTCGTCGAGGTCGACGTCCTTCAGCTCCACGTTCGCGACCTTGATGCCCCAGGCCTCGGTGTTCTGATCGAGAATGCGCTGGATGTCGGCATTCAGCTTGTCGCGCTGCGCCAGCAGGTCGTCGAGCTCGTGCTGCCCCAGCACCGAGCGCAGCGTCGTCTGCGCCACCTGACTTGTGGCTTCCCAGGCATTGGCCACCTGGATGATCGCCTTTCCGGGGTCGACGACGCGGAAGTAGACCACCGCATTCACTTTGACGGAGACGTTGTCGCGGGTGATCACGTCCTGCTTCGGCACGTTGAGCACGATGACCCGCAGGTCCACTTTCTTCATTCTCTGGATGATGGGCCAGATCAGGATGATTCCCGGCCCCTTGATGCCCGTGAAACGCCCGAGCGTGAACATCACGGCCCGCTCGTACTCGTTGAGCACGTTGATGGCGCTGAACCACAGCAGCGCGATGATGACGATGATGACGACGACACCGTAGGACATGGGCATGAACGTCTCCGGGCGAAGCGAGCCGCCTATCGCAGCGGCTCAACCCACAATGTTAGACCTTCCACCTTCACGACGCGCGCCGTCTGTCCGGCCTTCAGCGGCAGCGGGCTAGCGGCGTTCCACAGCTCGCCGCCATAGCGGACACGCCCGCGCGCAACGAAATCTTCCGCCGCCTCGACGACGGCGCCGAGCATCGACTGCGTGCCGGTGACGACGGGGGTGCGCCTGGCACGGCTGGCAAGATACACGATTCCCAGAATGACCAGTCCACCCGCAGTCGCCAGGCCGCCGATGAGCGGCAACGCCACCTGGATGCCCGTCGCCCCGGAGAAGAGAATGAGCGAGCCCACGACGAAGGCAATCAGGCCGCCGACGCCGAGCGAGCCATAAGCCGGAAAGAAGAACTCCGCGGCAATCATGCCGGCGCCGACGATGAGCAGGGCCAGGCCCGCGAAATTGGTCGGCAGCAGCTGAAAGGCGAAGAGCGCGACGAGGAGCGCGATCACGCCGACCACGCCGGGCAGCACGCCGCCGGGATGATAGCCCTCGAAGATCAGGCCCCAGATGCCGATCAGCAGCAACCCGTAGGCGATCTCCGGATTGGTAATGATGGCGAGCAGCCGCGTGCGCCAGTCGGGCTTCATCCAGACGACCTGCACGCCGCGGGTCTCGAGGCGCACGGTGCGGTCCCCGATATGCGTCTCGCGGCCATTCAGCTGCGACAGCAAGCTGGTCAGGTTGGGCGCGATCAGGTCGATGACATGCTGTTGCAGCGCCTCATTGGCCGGCAGGCTGGCCGCACCGCGCACCGCCTCCTCCGCCCAGTCGGCGTTGCGCCCGCGCAGCTGGGCGAGACCGCGGATATAGGCGATCGAGTCATTGAGGACCTTGCGCTCTTCCGCGCTCATCGGCGGTGTCGGCGAGGTCGCCGCTGCCGGCGCCGAGGCGGGCGCCGCCTTGCCTGGCTTCTCGGGCGCCGGCGTGGGCTGCTCGGGCGGTGCCGGCTCGGAGCCGCCGATAGAGACCGGAGTGGCGGCGCCGAGATTGGTGGCGGGCGCCATGGCCGCGAAGTGGCAGGCGTAGAGAATATAGGTGCCCGCACTCGCGGCCCGCGCGCCCGGCGGGGCGACATAGGCGACGACGGGCACGGGCGAAGCCAGGATGGCGCTGATGATCTCGCGCATGGAGCTCGCCAGGCCGCCCGGCGTATCGATCTCGAGAATGACGAAGGGACTGCCGCGCTGCTGGGCGACCTCGAGGCCGTGCTCCACGTACATGGCCGTCGCAGGCCCGATGGCGTCGCGAATCTCGAGCCCAAGCGCCGGAGCCGGGGCGGTTGCCGGGGTCAAGGCCGCCGCGCGCGCCAGGTGCAGCGACATCAGGCCCAACGTCAGCAACGCCGCCAGTGCGGCTGCGATCGGGGCACGAATCGATGTCGGCCTCGTCATTGACGACCCCGGCTACTTCCTCCGCGCGCTCCGCGGATTATGCGGCAAACCGGTGTGCTGTGTCCGGAAGGTCTGCTGCCGCCCACCGCGGGTGCGCTGGCCCTCGCCCGAATCACCCGTGCCCGCCGGCTGGTAGGCGGGAACCAGCTGGTGCTTGCCGTTGCCGATCAGATCGGCGCGGCCCATGCGCCGCAGCGCCTCGCGCAGCATCGGCCAGTTGTTGGCATCGTGATAGCGCAGGAAAGCCTTGTGGAGCCGGCGCACCTTGAGCCCTTTCGGCACCCGCACCTCGCCGCCCGTGCGGCTGAGGCGCTTCAGCGGATTCTTGCCGGAATGATACATCGCGGTCGCGGTCGCCATGGGCGAGGGCAGGAACGCCTGCACCTGATCGGCGCGGAAACCGTTCTTCTTCAGCCACAGGGCGAGCTCGAGCATGTCCTCGTCACGCGTGCCCGGGTGAGCCGCGATGAAGTAGGGGATGAGGTACTGCTCCTTGCCGGCCTCGCGCGAATAGCGGTCGAACAGCTCCTTGAAGCGGTCGTAGGCGCCGATCCCGGGCTTCATCATCATCGACAGCGGTCCCTCGGCGAGCGCCTCCGGGGCGATCTTCAGGTAGCCGCCGGTGTGATGTTGGGCGAGCTCCTTGACGTACTGCGGCGACTCCACGGCCAGGTCGTAGCGCACGCCGGAGGCGATGAGCACCTTGCGTATGCCGGGCAGCTCGCGCACCTTGCGGTAGACATCGATCAGCGGCGCGTGATTGGTGTCGAGGTTGGGACAGATGCCGGGATACACGCACGATGGCCGGCGGCAGGCACTCTCGATCTCGCGGCTGCGGCAGGCGAGCCGGTACATGTTGGCGGTGGGTCCGCCGAGGTCGGAGATGACGCCGGTGAAGCCCGGCACTTCGTCGCGGATCGTCTCCACCTCGCGGATGATGGAGCTCTCGGAGCGGCTCTGGATGATGCGGCCCTCGTGCTCGGTGATGGAGCAGAAGGTGCAGCCGCCGAAGCAGCCGCGCTGGATGGCGACCGAGAAGCGGATCATCTTGTAGGCCGGAATGTTGGCCTTGCCGTAGCTCGGATGCGGCTGGCGGCGGTAGGGACGCTCGTAGACCCAATCCATCTCCGCAGTGGTGAGCGGAATGGGCGGCGGATTCAGCCAGACCTCGGTATCGCCGTGGCGCTGCACCAGCGCGCGGGCGTTGCCGGGATTCGCCTCCAGATGCAGGATGCGGTTGGCATGTGCGTACAGCACCGGGTCCGCCGCCACCTGCTCGTAGGCGGGCATGCGGATGACGCTGCGCCCACGATCCGCGTTCTTCACCCGCCGCACGAAACGCACGACCTTCTCCGCGCCGTGCGCGCCGTGTTGCGCATCACCCTGTTGCGACCCGCCGTGTTGCGGCTCCGTGCCGGCGCCTGCCTGCGGACCGGGCGCTCCCGATAGGGCACGCTCGGGCTCCATGGCGTAAGGATCGGGATGCGCTGTGATCGGTCCTGGCGCATCGAGATGCGTCGAGTCGATCTCGATCCATCCTTCCGGGACCGATTTGCGCGCAAAAGCGGTGCCACGCACATCCGTGATGTCGCGGATCGATTCCCCGGCCGCGAGCCGATGGGCGATCTCGCAGATCTGCCGCTCGCCGTTGCCGTAAATGAGGAGATCCGCCTTGGCATCGAGCAGTACCGAGCGGCGCACCTTTTCCGACCAGTAATCGAAATGCGCGATACGGCGCAGCGACGCCTCGATCCCGCCGATGACGATGGGCACGTCCTTGAACGCTTCGCGCGCACGTTGCGCGTAGACGATCACCGAGCGGTCGGGCCGTTTGCCGCCGACTCCTCCGGGAGTGTAGGCATCATCGCTGCGCAGCCGGCGATCGGCCGTGTAGCGATTGACCATCGAGTCCATGTTGCCGGCGGTGATGCCGAAGAAGAGGTTCGGACGGCCCAGCGCGGCGAATGCCTCGGCGCTGTGCCAGTCGGGCTGCGCGATCATGCCGACGCGGAAGCCCTGCGCCTCCAGCACCCGCCCGACGATGGCCATGCCGAAGCTCGGATGATCGACATAGGCATCGCCGGTGACGATGATGATGTCGCAGCTGTCCCAGCCGAGCTCGTCCATCTCCGCACGCGACATGGGCAGGAACGGCGCCGTGCCGAAGCGCTCGGCCCAGTGCTTGCGATAGCCCGTGATGTCGCGTGCCGATTGCATGGAGTCTCAGTACAGCAGGTAGGGCTGCCGCTCGGCGCTCCAGGCCGCCTCGTCCTGGGTCGCGAGTGCGTCGAGGTCCGCGGGGGTGGCCGCCGGGTCGTCGACCCAGCGTCGCAGCAGATCGCTGCCGTTGATCACATCGATCGCGAGGCGCTCGTGCTCGTACTCATAGGCAAAATCGCGCCACAGCGGATAGTCGGGCGCCAGGCGCTTGAGCGCCTTGAAGGCGAGCGCCATCAGCCGCCACGGCCGGAAAGCCTCGTGGTCGTAATAGATCGCGTCCTCGACGTGGATCTGGACGCCGGCGCAGAGCTTGCCCACATGTTTGTAGAAAGTCGGCTCGAACCAACAGGGTCGCAGCCGGCAGCCGCGCATCCAGGCGGGCGCCAGCTCGCGCATGGTCGCAAGCAGCGCCGGGATGTCGAGATCGGGCGCGCCGAAGAGCTCGAGCGGCCGGGTGGTGCCGCGGCCTTCCGACAGCTCCGTTCCCTCGACCATGACCGTGCCGGCGTAGCAGCGCGTCATCCACAGGGTCGGCGCATTGGGGCTGGGGTTCACCCAGGTGCGCCGCCCGAGCGGCCAGCCGTAGCCCGGCGCCGCATGCGGCTCCCAGCCCTCGAGCGCAATGACCTGACAGTCGACATCGAGCTTCAGCGTCGAGACGAACCAGCGCGCCAGCTCTCCGAGAGTCAGTCCGTGGCGCATCGGCATCGGCCCCGGGCCGACGAAGCTCTCACACCCCGGGCGCAATGAAAGTCCCTCGATGGGCCGGCCGACGGGGTTGGGCCGGTCGAGGACCCACACCGTCTTGCGATGCTTCGCGGCGGCTTCCAACACGTATCGCAGCGTCGCCACGAACGTGTAGATGCGGCAACCGACGTCCTGCAGGTCGACCAGCAGGATGTCGAAGCTGTCCATCATGCGATCCGTCGGGCGCCTCACCTCGCCGTAAAGGCTGAAGACCGGTATCCCGTGGGCCGGATCGATGAAGTCGTCCGACTCCCGCATGTTGTATTGCTTGTCGCCGCGCATCCCGTGCTGCGGCCCGAACGCCGCCGCCAGCTGCACGTCGCCCAGCGCCGCAATGGCATCCATGGAATGCACCAGGTTGCGGGTGACCGACGCGGGGTGGCCGAGGAGGGCCACGCGCCGTCCGGCCAGCGGCTTGCGCAGCTGCGGTTCCTCGAGCAGGCGATCGATGCCGAACTTCATGGGGATTCAGGGGCTGGGTGAGGGCTCGAGCGCGAGCGAAAAGCTGTCCGGGTGGTGAAAATCGGGCCGCCCAGGCGGGTGGCGAAGTGCCCAGTATGACAGGCCGCCCTCATCGTCCTCCACCACGGCACTCAAGCCGAGCCGTATGCGCTCCCTTGACGCCACCCGCACCGTTGCCTGCAGCTCCAGCTCCCGTGCGCTCTGGCGCACCTGCAGGTGGGGATCCGCCGCCAGCTCGGCCGCCGCCATTCCCTGCCGATAGGACTCGAAGCGGTACGCCGCCCACTGCCCCGAGGGCGAAAAGTTCAGCTCGAGGTAGCCGGGTGAATCATCGCCGGCGACGAAGGCCTCGAAGCAGGTATGCATCCACAACCGTTCTGCCCGCCCGCCGCCACGCACCGCAGGGGGAATACGCACGTGCTGCAAATCGGTTTCGAGCACATAGTCGAGCCGGAGAGTCCGGTCGGCGGCCATCTCGATGCGGACGTCGAGCCGGCGGACGGCCCCCCTCGAAGCACCAGGGTACGGCAGCAAGGGATAAATGGGTGCCGGCGAATCGGTCATCGTTTCATCCTAGCGTACGCCACCCGCGAGGTGGCCGCCGATGGCCCAGTCTGTGGACAATGCCCGATTGGAGTGTCATCGGAGAGGGCATGCGATAACACGGCTCCCGGGAACTAGCACACTCCCCTCAGAGCGCTTTCAGAACTCCCCACCCCACATCGAGCACGCCTCGCACTACTCCGACGACGATCCTTACGCCGGTAGTCGTAATGTCGACGACGCCGCGTATGGCGACATGTCCTGCCTCTGCCATGATCCCGTGCGGATGGCGGCGCGCGTAGACGACCGCGGTCCGTTCATCGGCCCGAGCCGCTTCCCGCTGCGCGGCGGTGAGCTGCGCAACCGGCACCTCCGCCACCTGGACGGGCGCGGTGCCGTTGCCGTAGAAATCCAGCCGCCGCGCGACAGCCGGGGTGGCGTCGATGACACGACCGCCGTAGAAGGGCCCCCGGTCATTGACCATGGCAACGGCCTCGCGACCATTGCGCAGGTTGCGGATCCGGAGCCAAGTGCCGAACGGCAAGGTCTTGTGCGCGATCCGCATGGCGCCGGGATCGAAGGGCGCACCGCTCGCGGTCGGCCTGCCCGCATCCCCGCTGCCGTACCAGGAAGCGGTGCCACTCGCCCGGTAGCCCGCCGCCGAGGTGAGCACGCGGTAGCAACCATGGCCGGCCACGCAGTATCCGCGGCTGGGTCCCCGCGTGCGCGACGGGCTGGACGCACAGCCGGCGACGCCCAGCGCGGCCACGGCGAGCGCCAGGACCATCGCGGGGGCTGGAACCGCCATCCCCGCTAGCGCCGGACGAATTCTCCGGCGGCTCATCCGTCGTGACCTCTTTCCATTGCTCCTCCTGCGCCAACGGCTGCGCGGACAATATATCTTTGCGGATCGCGATTGCGGAGCATCGAGCATGGCAGAACCTTCGGCACCCCCTGTGGCGGCGGCCGGCCCGGCCGGCAGCAGCGCGCAGGTGCGGCTTTTCTCGCAGCTGGACATGATGATCCGCGCGCTGTGGGCGTCTCCGGCGCGCCGCGCCATCGTCCGGCTGATGGGAGCGGCGGTCTTGGTCATCGCGGCAACCACCTACGGACAGGTGCGCCTCAACCGCTGGAACCAACCGTTCTACGACGCCCTGTCGCGGCGCAACATGCGCGGCTTCGCATTCCAGCTCGTGGTGTTCGCGGTCATCGCCGGCGTGCTGCTGCTGCTCAACGTCAGCCAGCGCTGGCTCGGCGAGACGTTGAAAGTGAAGCTGCGCGAAGGGCTGGTGCACGACCTGATCGAGGGCTGGATGCAGCCGCGGCGTGCGTTTCAACTGGAGAGCGCCGGCCCGATCGGCGTGCACCCCGACCAGCGGCTGCACGAGGACACCCGCCACCTGACGGAGCTCTCGAGCGACCTGGCGCTCGGTCTGGTGCAGTCATCCGCCCTGCTCGTCAGCTTCGTCGGTGTCCTATGGTCGATCTCCCGCGGCTTCGCGCTGCGGATCGGCGGCGTCATTCTGGCCGTCCCAGGCTATATGGTGTGGGCGGCGGTGATCTACGCGCTGACGGCATCCCTGCTGACGTACTGGGCCGGTCGCAGGCTGATTCCTGACAACGCTTCCCGTTATGCGCGCGAGGCTGACCTTCGCTACACGCTGGTTCGCGTCAACGAGCACATCGATGCCATCACGTTGGCCGGTGGCGAGGCCGACGAGGCGCGGCGCATGGAGCGCGACCTGCAAGCGGTGCTCACCGCCATGCGGCGCCTGGTCACCGGACTGACGCGGGTGACCTGGGTGACGGCCGGATACGGTTGGGTCACGCTGGTCGCGCCGATCCTGGTCGCCGCGCCGCTCTATTTCGCCGGCGACCTCTCCTTCGGCGGCCTGATGATGGCCGCGCAGGCCTTCACGCAGCTGCAATCGTCGTTGCGTTGGTTCGTCGACAACTTCAGTACGATCGCCGACTGGCGGGCAACGCTGCTGCGCGTTGCGATGTTCCGCCGCGCAGTGGTCACGACTGACGTCCGGCACCAGGGAGAAAGCCGCATCGAGTTTGGCGACAGCGGGCCGGCGAGCGACCGCAGGAGCGAGACGCTGGTGATCGATCATCTCGAGATCGCCTCGCCTTCGGGCTGCACCCGCCTCGAGGCCGGCCGTCTGGAGATCAAGCCCGGGGAGCGCGTGCTGGTGATCGGCGATCCCGGCGCCGGCAAGACCGTGCTCTTCCGCGCCCTCGCCGGATTGTGGCCCTGGGGCGGCGGACGCATCGTGCATCCCCGGGGAGAAGATCTCTACTGCATTCCACGCACTCCCTATCTGCCGGCGGGCACGCTGAAGGAGGTGCTGGCCTACCCCTCGTCCGTGGATCACTTCGAGGGCCAGGACTATGCCCGGGCACTGCAGCGGTTGGGATTGCAGCGCCTGCTGTCCAAGGTGGACGAGGTGCGCCCGTGGGACCATGAGCTCAACGAGGACGAGCAGCAGGCGATCGCGTTTGCCCGCCTCATGTTGCATGCGCCGCGCTGGGTGCTGATCGACGAGGCGCTGGATTCCATCGACGTCGCGACGCGGGACCGGATCATCGATATGTTCACCCACGAGCTCGCCGATTCCGGCCTCATCTACATCGGCCGCGCCGATCCGAAGGGCGGCTTCTTCTCGCGTGTCGTAAACCTCGTCAACGATCCTGAGGCCCGCCGGCTCGAGCGGCATCCGCATCCGCAGCTGTCGTCGCCGCAGCCAGTTCCGGCCGCGGCAACGTGACGGCGTCGCCACCTACAGATAGGGCGACAGAAGCCAGAAGAGGCTGTCGCGAAGCTGGCCGATGAAGGACTGCCGCGCGGGCGGCGTCTCCGCCGGAACGCGCATGGCGTGATCGCGCGCCGACAGGACGTAGCTCGCGAGTTGCGCGCATACTGCCTCGTCATACACCTCCACCGCGATCTCGAAGTTGAGCCGCAGACTGCGCGGATCGATGTTGGCGGAGCCGATCTGCGCATAGGAGCCGTCGATGACGAGCAGCTTCGTATGCGAGAAGGGCGGCGGCTGCAGATAGACCTGGATGCCGCGCTTGAGCAGCGGCGGCAGCCAGCGCCGCGTGGCCCAGTCGACATAGCGCAGATTGCTGCGCGCCGGCAGCACGAGACAAACCTCCACGCCGCGCAGCGCGGCCGTCTGCAGCGCGGCCGTGAGCTCCGGAGGCGGAATGAAGTAAGGTGTCATGATCAACACCTGGCGGTGCGCGACCGCGACGGCGCCCAGGATCACGAACAGCAGCTTGTCGCTGTCCTCGTCAGGCCCTTCGGTGATCACGCGGCAGATGCAATCGCCGGCACCCGGCTGCGGCACCGGTGGCGGCGCCAGGGTCTCGCGGGCCGCGAACTGCCAGTCGGCCGCGAAGCATTCCGCCAGCTGCGATACCGCCGGGCCCCGCACCTGGAAGTGAAGGTCGGCCATGCGCCGCCGGTTCGCCTTGCCGACCTCGCGGCCGCCGATGTTCATGCCGCCCGCGAAGCCGGTCTCGCCATCGACGATGAGGAGCTTGCGGTGGTTGCGCAGGTTGAGCGACAGCATCGGCATCGCGAAGCGCGGCGGCAGGAAGCGCGCGGCGCGCACGCCGGCCCGGCGCAGCAGCCGGACCGCATGCGGCCAGCTGTACCACTCCCCGATCCCGTCCACCAACACGTGCACCTGCACCCCGCGGGCGGCGGCGGCGGCGAGCGCTCCGATGAATTCCCGTCCGACCGGATCGGTCTCGAAGATGTACGTCGAGAGCCATACCGAGTGCCGCGCCGCACGGATCGCGGCCAGCATCGGCGGAAATGCGTTCTCGCCGTTCTCGAGCGCCACCACCTGATTGCCGGAGAGCCGCGGCCGCTGAGTCACGGCATCGCCGATGCGGGTCAGTTGAGTGGCGAAGTCGTCCTTCAGGCGGCCATCCACTGCACTGCCGATGGGAGTCAGTCCGGCGCGCAGCTGCCGGGCGCGCGTCCGGACGCGATTCACCCCGAAGAGGAGGTAGAGGATCGTGCCGGCGAACGGCAGCAGCCAGCAGGTGGCGATCCAACCCATGGCGCTGCGCGGATCGGGCTTGGTCAGCAGGGCATGCACGGCCGCGAAAACCGCGCAAATCACGTACAGCGCAACGACCAGCTGCTGGAGCAAGGTCTCGGCGTGCACAGGCATGAGATCCACCGTTCGCGTGCTCTACCCCGGATGCGCACATTATGCGGCCAGTGCCCGACGCGCATCTTGGTAAGATCGCCGTTGCGATGCATACGAGGCCACGGGTCATTGTCATCGGGGGCGGGTTTGGCGGACTCTCCGCCGTGCGCGCCCTGCGCTCCGCGGCCGTGGACGTCCTGCTGATCGATCGCGGCAACCACCACACGTTTCAGCCGCTGCTCTACCAGGTGGCGACCGCGGGTCTCGCCGCACCTTCCATCGCCGCTCCGCTGCGGCACATCCTGCGTAAGCAGCGCAATGCCACCGTGCTGCTCGGGGAGGCGCGCGCGGTCGACACCGAGCGCAGATCGGTCGACGTCGACGGCATTTCGTATCCCTACGATTTCCTGATCGTCGCGACCGGCAGCACGCACGCGTATTTCGGTCACGACGAGTGGGCGCAGTACGCGCCCGGGCTCAAGACCCTGGAAGATGCCTTGCGCATCCGGGCACGGATTCTTACCGCGTTCGAGCGCGCGGAGGCGACGGGCGACCCGGCCGAGCAGCTGCAATGGCTGACCTTCCCGATCGTCGGCGGGGGCGCCACCGGCGTGGAGCTGGCCGGTACACTCGCCGAGATCGCCCGCCACACGCTCAAACGCGAGTTCCGCCACATCGATCCCGCGGCCGCCAGGGTTCTGCTCATCGAGGCGGGCCCGCGGGTGCTGCCGAGTTTCCCGCCGTCGCTGTCCGCGAAGGCGCAACGGCAACTGGAGCGGCTCGGGGTCGTAGTGCGCACGGGTCGCGCCGTGACGGGTGTCGACGATCGGGGTGTCTGGATCGGGGAGGAGCGGATCGGGGCGCGCACGGTGTTGTGGGCCGCCGGTGTTGCCGCGTCGCCCGTCGGCGCGACGTTGGGTGTTGCCGTCGACCGCGCTGGACGTGTGCAGGTCACTGCAGAGCTGAGCGTACCCGGGCATCCGGAGGTCTGTGTCGTCGGCGATTTGACGGCCGCGCCGGAGGGAAGCGGGCCCATCCCCGCTATCGCGCCCGCCGCGAAGCAGATGGGGGAGTATGCCGCGGCATCCATCATCGCCCGCCTCGCCCGCCGGCGGATCGCGCCGTTCCGCTACCGACACTCCGGCTCGCTCGCCACCATCGGGCGCATGGCAGCGGTCGCCGACTTCGGCCGCGTTCGCCTCTCGGGCGTCCTGGCGTGGTGGATCTGGCTCACCGCGCACGTCTATTTTCTGATCGGATTTCGCAATCGCCTGGTCGTGCTCATCGACTGGGCCGAGGCCTACTGGAGCTACCGGCGCAGCGCACGCATCATCATTCCCATGGACGAGCCGAAGCGTTGATCGGGGCGGCACCACTGGCGCTCACGCGCGTTACTATCGACAGACAACCTTGACGTGTCGACCGTGGATCAGGACATCATCGTGATCGGCGCCGGCGCCGCGGGGCTCGCGGCAGCCGGTGCCCTTGGCAGGTCCGGCCGTTCCGTGCTGGTGCTTGAAGCTCGTGATCGTATCGGCGGTCGCATCTGGACGCGCCTGGAGCCGGAGCTCGCCGCTCCGGTGGAGCTCGGCGCGGAATTCGTGCACGGCGAATCGCCGGAGACCTCGGAGCTGCTGCGCCAGGCAGGCTCGGCCGCGGTCGACACCTCGGGAGAGCACTGGTCACTGCTCCAGGGCCGGCTGCAGCAGCGCACCGAGAGTCTGCTCGGCAAGGTCCGCGCCGCGTTCGAGGCGGCCGACGTGCTCGCGAAACCGGACACCTCGCTCGAAAGTTTCCTCGCGGGCGACGGCGGCCGCTCACTGCCCGAGGAAGCCCGGGCGATGGCCCGCGCTTTCGTCTCCGGCTTCGATGCCGCCGACCCGCGGCGGGTCAGTCTGCATTCGATCGCGGAGGAGTGGCGCTCCGGCGGCATGTTGGATTCCTCGCAGTCGCGACCGCTCGGGGGTTACCGCACCGCCCTGCTCGCGCTCTGCGCGGCGCTCGACAGCAGCCGCGTGCGCCTGCAGCTGCAAACGGTCGTGACCGACGTCCGCTGGAGCAATCGCTCCGTGGAGGTCGAGGGCCTCTGGCTGGGCCGGCCCTTCCGCGCGAAGGCGCGCAAGGCCATCGTCACCGTGCCCATCGGCGTGCTCAAGAGCGCCGACACTCCCGGCGGAATCACCTTCGTTCCGCCGCTCGGCGCCAAGCATGCCGCCCTGGAGTACCTCGTCTCGGGTCCGGTGCTCAAAGTCATCCTCCATTTCGCCCGTCCCTTCTGGGAGGAGCGCGAGGGCGGCCGCTACGCGAATGCCTCGTTCTTCCATTCACCGGGCAAGGTATTCCCGACGCTCTGGACGACTCTGCCGGCGCGCGCGCCGATCCTCAACGCCTGGGTCGGCGGCCCGTCGGCCGCGCGACTCTGCCCGCTGGCCGACGAGGAGATCATCCAACAGGCGCTGGACTGCGTGAGCGCGGTGTTCTCCGGCGACCCGCGGGTGCACGAGGTCCGGGCGGCCTACGTTCACAACTGGGCCGCGGACCCTTTCGCGCGCGGTGCGTACAGTTACGAGGCCGCGGGCGGCGGCGGTGCCCGCCAGGCGTTGGCGACACCATTGAGCGGCACGCTCTTCTTTGCCGGCGAGGCCACTGACACGACCGGTGAGGCCACTACGGTCACCGGGGCGCTGCGCAGCGGCGCCCGTGCCGCCGTCGAGGTCGGCAGGCATCTCGGCGAGCACCACTGACCTGACGATCGGGGCCGGCCGCTCACGTCCTGTCGTGAGGCTCTTCCGGTCCCAGTTGGCCGAGCAGGGATTTCAGCAACGGGGCGACGCGTCGCAACTCCCGCCGATGGGCGGCGGCGAGTCCCGCGAGCGCCTGCTCGCCGGCGGCGGTGAGGGAAAGGAAGGTCCGGCGCCGGTCGCGAGGATCCGCGCGGCGAACCAGATACCCCCTGCTCACCAGCCGGTCGACCAATCCTACGGTGCTGTGGTGGCGGATGCCGAGCCGCATCGCCAGATCCTTGATCGTCACCTCGCCACCGCCGGGGTAGCCCTTGATGGCGAGCAGCGCCTGATGCTGTCGCGGTGCGAGGCCGGCCGTGTGCGCCGCCTGCTCGCTGAACGCCGCGAAGCGCCTCAATAAATAGCGAAATTCGGCCAGGATCTCGTAATCGTGGGCCGCCAGCTCATGCGGTGACGGGGCCTGCGGGGTCTGTTTTTTGGGGCTGGCGGACATCGGATTTCTCGTGGAGAATAATATCGCATTACGATATAAAATGCGCGCGTGGCCGGGCGCCGCCCATTCCATCGGAGAGCCATGAAGAACTCTCTTTCCACCCTCAGGGTGCACGACACGCTGCGCGACTTCACCGCCGACAGACGCCTGTTGGTCCTGTCGGCCATGGCGATCGCCACGGGCAGCTTCGGCGCCGGCGCGGCCTGGGTGCTCCTGAAGCTGATCGCGATCGTCACCAACCTCGCCTACTTCCATGTCTATTCCACGGCGACCTCGTACCTGAGTCACGCCAGGCTCGGGCCTGCCTCCATTGCCATCCCGGTCATCGGCGGCATCATCGTCGGGCTGATGGCGCGCTTCGGTTCGCCGAAGATCCGCGGACACGGCATTCCGGAGGCGCTCGAGGCCATCCTCATCGGTCAGAGCCGCATCGAGCCGAAAGTCGCGGTGTTGAAACCGCTCTCGTCGGCGATCGCGATCGGTACCGGCGGCCCGTTCGGCGCCGAAGGTCCCATCATCATGACGGGCGGCGCGTTGGGATCGCTGTTCGCGCAGTTCTTCGATCTGAGCTCCGCGGAGCGCAAGACACTCCTGGTGGCCGGCGCCGCCGCCGGCATGACGGCGATCTTCGGTACGCCCGTGGCCGCCGTGATGCTCGCCATCGAGGTGATGCTTTTCGAGTGGAAGCCGCGCAGCTTCGTGCCGGTGGTGGTCTCCGCCATGGTCGCGATCGCCTGGCGGCCCTGGCTGGTGGGCGCGTGGCCGCTTTTTCCGCACAGCGGTATTCCGCCGCTGCCGTGGTGGGGCCTCGCGGCCTGCGCGGGCGTTGGCGTCGCAGCGGGCCTGCAGTCCGCCATCACGACGAGCGCCCTCTATGGCATCGAGGAGTTGTTCGAGAAGCTGCCGGTCCACTGGATGTGGTGGCCGGCGCTAGCCGGCGTCGTCGTCGGCGTCGGTGGCCTGTTCGATCCGGCCGCGCTCGGTGTCGGCTATGACAACATCCAGGCGCTGATCAACGGCAACGTGCTGCTGCACGCGGCCATGGTGCTGCTCCTCGTCAAGGCCGTCATCTGGGTCATCGCGCTTGCATCCGGCACCTCGGGCGGCACGCTGGCGCCGCTCCTCATGATGGGCGGCGCCGTGGGCGTGCTGGAGGCTCACGTCCTGCCGTTCGGCAACGCCGGTTTCTGGGCGCTGCTGGCGATGGCCGCGGTGCTGGGCGGCACGCTGCGCTGCCCGCTGACCGCGACCATCTTCGCCATCGAGCTCACGGGCGATCTTGACGTCATGCCGGCAGTGTTCGTCGCATGCGTCGCGTCCTTCGCCGTGACCGTGCTGATCATGCGGCGCTCCATCCTCACGGAGCGGCTCGCCCGCCGCGGCCGGCATCTGAGCTACGAATATACCGTGGATCCGTTCGAGGTGATGCGCGTGAGCGAGATCATGACTCAGCCAGTGCATACGCTTCCCGCGCGCATGCCGACGGAGGAGGCCCTCGCCTTTTTCGACATCGAGAACGGCACCAAGCGCCACAAGAGCTATCCCGTCGTGGACGACGCCGGGCGCGTTGTCAGGGTTGTCTCGCGTGCCGACGTATTGCGCTGGTCACGGGAGGGCTGGCCCAAGGGCCAGACCTTGGAGCAGAGCCCGGAGGTCGGCGAAGTGTTCGTCGGCTACACCGACGAGCTCGTGGGTCATCTCGCCGATCGCATGGCTGCGGCCGACATAGGCCGCGTGCCGATCATCGATCGCACCACCGGCAAGCTCGCCGGCCTGCTCGCAAGACGCGACCTGCTGCGGGTGCGTGCCCACGCCGCGAGGCTGGAGCGCGAGCGGGCGCGGGCGATTCCGAGGTAGGACCGAGGCTTTTTGCCGACGATTCCGGGTCGGAACCGGGAGGCTTGCCGCGACGAGTCCGGGCGGGGCCGCAATCCGTGGTGGCAGGGCCCCCGGCCCGCGCGTCCGTGCGGGGGCGCTCGCCGGAGCGACGACACGTTAAGTGTCGTCGCTGCAAGGCATCGGCTCCCCCTTCGTGAGCCATTGCTCAGTTCGGCCGACGTTTCCGGAGCAACCTGCTGATTCTGTTAAGTCTCGCACGCCTGCGCCCCCGCTCGTGGTGAGACAAACAGACTGAACGAGCCCGCGGGCTCGGTTCGGTAACCACGCGGCCGCACGTAAATCGCCGCAGGCGCATCTCGGGGGTATTTCTTGTCGCTGTTGAACAGAGCGCAGGCCAACGGTTGGCGTGTCGGCGTCATGCCCGCCGACCGCGAGACTGCGCTTGCGATCGTGCGCAGCGCGAGAGCCTCGCGGCCGCTGCTGCGGCATTGCGCCATCCACCCGTCCCTCGAGATCCGGGCCGAGCACGTTCTCGCGCCCCTCGCTCACAGTCGCGAGCTCTCGCGCGCGCCGGTGAGCGCGGTATTGAGCACGGAAGAGTACCAGCTCGTGCAGATCGAAGCGCCTGACGTCGCACCGGAAGAGATGCGGGGCGCAGTCCGCTGGAAGCTGAAGGACATCATCAGCTTCCCGCCGAGCGAAGCGGTGGTGGACGTGTTCGAGATTCCCGAGCAGGCCCGCTACGTCGAATCCCGGATGGTCTACGCCGTTGCGGCACGGGCCGATGCCGTGCAGCGCGTGGTGAGCCTGGTGAAACCGCGCGTTCGCGGCTTCGACTGTGTGGACATCCCCGAGATGTGCCTGCGCAACATCGCGGCCCTGCTGCCCCAGGATGAGCATGGCGTCGCGCTGATCGCGCTGGGCGATCATTTCGCACAACTCACGCTGACCTGCGGGGGTGTGCTCTATCTCGCACGCCGTATCGAGCTCGGCCGCATCGATGGCGAGGACGGCACAGCCTCCGGAGGTCTCGACGTGTCGTCGCTGGCGCTCGAGCTGCAGCGCTCCCTAGACTATTACGAGAGTCACTTCGACCGTCCCGCGATCGCGGATGTCGTGGTGACCTCGGGGGACGATCGCGCCGAGCGCATCCTCGGCGGCCTCATCGCGGCGAGTGGACACTCCGTGTCGGTGCTCG
>Ga0335075_10000326_pt1 | contig 85493 bp, 72 predicted proteins | sample Lox_Sample_24_FD_206723 | JGI IMG/M metagenome (GOLD analysis project Ga0335075, IMG submission 206723) | Soil microbial communities from Loxahatchee National Wildlife Refuge, Florida, United States - Lox_Sample_2.4 | ecosystem: Environmental > Terrestrial > Soil > Wetlands | place: USA... | reverse complement strand
CAAGACCGGAACCCTCTACGACGAGGCCACAGCGTGGGGACACCGGGAAAACCTCCCCCAATCTTCCGTAGCGGCTTGACACTTAAGCTCCTGGGATGTCTTTCAGCGTTGGCCTTCAGGGTCGGGCGTCGGAGAGGATCACGTCGCTCGCCTTTTCTGCCAGCATGTAGACCGAGGTGACGATGAAGAAGCCGGGGATGCGCGGGAACACGGAGGCGTCCACGATGCGCAGCCGTCGCGCCCCGTGCACGCGGAAGCGGCTGTCGACCACGGCGGCCGGATCGCTGGCCGGCCCGATGGGGCACGTGCACGAGGCGTGGTGACCCCAGGCCTGATCGCGCACCCAGTCGCGTACCTGCTCGCGGGTCTGCACGGCCGGGCCAGGCCAGACCTCTTCTGCGACGAGGTCGCCGGCCCGCCGCATGAGGTCCCGCGCGATCCGCACGCCGTCGACGACGGCCTCCAGGTCGGCGCCCTCGGTGTCGGTGCCCTCGTCGAAGTAGTGGAAGTCGACGTTCGGCGGGTCGCGCGGGTCATCCGAGCGCAGCAGCACCTGGCCCGCGCGGTTGATGGTGTGCGCCTTGAGCACGGCCCAGGTGAAGTAGTCGTGGTGCCACTCCAGCTCGGCCGAGTAACCCGGGTAGTAGCCCTCGAACCTGGCGGGCAGGCCGAAGATGAACAAGTCGGGCGCCGGAAGCTCGCGGCGCGAGCGCCTGATGAGCCCGACGAGGGCACCGTTGGTGGCGTAGATGCCCTGGCCTCGCGACTGCCACTGGGTGAAGCCTGGGTCGGGCTCCTCCCCCGGGGCGGGCGGGCGGAACCGGTCGCCGCGCAGCAGCGAGAAGTCCTGCTTCATCTTGCTGACCACGCCCACCTCGTAGCGGTCCTGGAGGTTGAGCCCGACGCCGGGGAGCTCGAGCCGGACGGGGATGGCGAGCCGCTCCAGTTCCTCCCGGGGCCCGATGCCGGACAGCTTGAGCAGCTGGGGGGTGTTGAACGCCCCTCCCGCCAGCACCACCTCCCGCGCGGCGTAGGCCCGCTGCCTGGGCGGCATGGGGCCGGCTGCCGGGTGCGGGTCGCAGCGGTAGGCGTGCGCGGCCTCGATGTACTCCACCCCGGTCGCGCCGCGGTCGTCGTCAAGCAGCACCCGGGTGGCCAGGCATCCGGTGCGGACGTGGAGCCGCCCGGGGAAGCGCAGGGCCACGTCGCGTATCCGCTCGCGGCTGCCGTTGCGGTGGCCCCCGCGCACCGCAAGGGGAACCTGCCACAGCCCCTCGGGAAGGTCGCGCACCCGCCAGTCGTTGGGGTCGACCCAGCCGCCCAGGCCCTCCAGTGGCTCAAGCGGCCGCCCGAGGAACTCCTCGAGGTTGCCGGTCGCCGCCTCGAGGAGGATCTTCCTTATCTGGCCATCGGCGACCGCTAGCGCCGGGTCGGCGAGCGACGTGCCGAGCCAGCCGCCGAAGCCGTGCCTGGCCCGGTTGCTGAACCGCTCGGAAAGCAGCGGCAGGTGCGTGACCAGGGCGGCAAGCAGCGGGTTGGCGGGCCGCTTCCACGGCCGCGGCCAGTAGCCGCAGTCTTCTAGCCGCTCGAAGTAGGCCCGCATGCGGTCGGCGGCCCAGGACTGGTCGCCGGTCAGCGCGGCGATCGCGTCCCAGTCCTCGGCGTGCGGGTAGACGGTGATCATGGCGTTGTGGGCGGTGCAGCCGCCAAGCGCCGCGGCCCGCGGGTAGAAGATCCCGTCCCGGGCGGGCACGTATTTCCTGTCCCGCTCCGCCTGCTTGCGGCTGGCGTAGTGGCGGACGAAGAACTCCCAGCTCATCGCGGGGTCCTCGGTCGCCAGGCCATGAAACACGGGAACCGCGTAGTCGTCGCTGTCGGGGGCGCTCGCACCCTGCTCGCCGGCCTCGAGCAGCAGGACGCGCATGCCGCGCTCCGCCAGCCTGGCGGCGAGCGGGCCGCCGCCCGCGCCCGATCCGACCACGACGTAGTCGTAGGCGGCGGGCCCGGGATCCGGCCCCGTGGTCACGGCTTGGCCTCGCGCCGGCTGGCGAGCCACGCGGCGATGGCGAGCACGGTGTTGAGGGCCGAGATGAGGGTGATGGGGATGGCCATCTGGGGCCGCAGCCGCCCGGACGTGCCCAGGGTCGCGGCCGTCACCGTGTCGCTGGCGTGGATGATGACGGCCTGGCTGACGGTGTGCTCTAGGGGCTGGCCCTGCTGCCTTATCAGGTCCGTCCCGATCAGCACGGTGCGCACGCCGAATAGCCGCAGGCCGTAAATGGCCGCCGCGTCCTTTTCCGGGTCTTCCCCGAATCGCCTGATGATCAGGGACGGGGCCACCAGCCCGACCAGCCCGGTGGTGATGCGAATCGCCGCCAGCGCATACCTGGCCTTGGACAGTACTGTCACCGGGACCTCCCGACCAGCGTCTTGATCATGACGTGAGCCAGCCGCGCGACGGTTCTTGAAACCCCCGCAATGGCCTACTGGGAAGGAGTAGCCGGACACCCCGCAGATACAGGCAAAAGCTCATGTCGCGTGCTACCCGGTGAAATGAGGCTTTCCACGGCGGTCGCCTGGGCGCGGACGGCGCGGGCCCATGAGGATGAGCCCGCGCCGGGCGCGTGCGTTACGGGCCAGCCGCTAGCGGCTGACCGTCACGGTCACCGAGGCGGTGATCCCGCCGCTGGTCACCGAGATCGTGGCCGTTCCCGGCCGGTGGGCCGTCACGACGCCGCTGTCGGTGTCGACCGAGGCCACCTTGGCGTCGCTGGAGCTCCAGGCGTGCGAGGCGGGATCGGCGATCGGCAGCGTGATCGCGGGGTTGTTGTCGCCGCCCACGGTCGTCCCCGTCGCGGTCAGCGTCTGCTCGCCGCCGGCCGTGAGCGGGGTGGGCGCGGCGATGCTGATCGAGGCGAGCACCGGCTCCACCGTGAACTGCAGGTCGCCGCGCGCGGTGGCGTGCAGCAGCGCGAAGTGGTAGAAGCCGCCCTGGTCAGCAGGCGCGTAGGCCGGCATGCCCAGGTCGGCCACCGTGAGCTGCGGTATGCCCTGGCCCGGGCCGACGACCTGCCCCTCGGGGTTGAGGATCTGCTCGGCGAACCCGCGCGCGTGGCCGTAGAGCATCACCACGTGCGCCGTGGGGTGGGTCTGCTGGTAGCGCCAGATGAGCTGCATGTACATCTGCGCTTCCCAGCGGTCGGAGAACTGGCTGTTCGCCGCGGCATGCGGGTCGTAGGCGGGCTCGTGCGTCGCCACGACGACGACGGGCGAGGTGTTGTCGGACAGTTCCTGGACGAGCCAGGGGTACTGGGAGGCCACGGCCGGCACCTGGTAGGCGTCGGACGCGAGCAGCCCGCCGTGCGCGCTGTCGGTGACGATGACGTTCGCCGCCCCGTCGGTGTAGGCGTAGTGGGTGTCGCCGAACACCTGGGTGAAGTTGGCGTTCTCGGCGTTCCCGCCCTGAGTGATCTCGTGGTTGCCTACCGCGTCGTGGTAGGTCACGCCCAGGCTCGCGATCTCGGACTTCGCGTACTGCAGGTCCGGTAGCAGCCCGTCATCGGACATGTCGCCCATCGCCTGCACCACGTCCGGCTGGGCCTGGGGGGCGAGTGTCGGCAGCCGCTTGGCGATGGCCGCGATCACGTTAGCGCTGGCTGAGCCGGGGTCGTCGGCGAGCAGGTGCGCGTCGTCTCCGGTCAGGATCGTGTTACCGCCGGCGGAGAAGTCCGAGGAGCTCTCCTCGTACTGCAGCCACGACGGGTTCTTCGGGATGGCCACGTACGACGTCGTGGCCGGCGGCCGCGGCGAGTAGAGCGCCTCCAGGTCGGCGATGTTGACCGTGGCCTTGTAGGCGGTGGTGTTGGAGATCGTCAGCAGGTCGAGGAAGTCGATCGACAGCGGGAAGTTCATCCCGGCCGGCAGCTGGCAGATCACGAACTGCCAGCCCTGCCAGGTGATCGTGGTCGGGTAGAGCGTGGTGTCGGTCCCGTTGACGTCGAGGTAGGACTCGGCGAGCTCGGGGCCAGTTCCTGCGCCCTTGATCCACATCCCGATCCCCGTCGGGTCCTGCCCGGCGGAGTTGGCGGTGATCTCATCGCCGCTGTTCGGCCAGAACACCACCTGCTTGACCCCAGCGCCCGCGGGGAAGTTGTAGCTGAACTGCATTGACCCGCTGGCGGTGTCGCCGGGCGGCACCACGCCAGGGGCCTCGGTCATGGTGGCGGTGGCGCCATTGTGCACGCTCATCGACCAGTTGCTGACATCGCTCATGTCGTCGACGACGGTGCTGGCACTGCCGACCGCCACGCTGGCGGACGCGCTCTTGCCGCCCACCGTCGCCGTGACGCTGGTCAGGCCGTCACCACTGGCGGCGGCGGTGAACAGCCCGCTGGCCGAGACCGTGCCGAGCGAGGAGTCGGCGACCGTCCAGGTCGCCGCCTGCGCCGGGATCTGGACCGGTGACCCGTCGGTCGCGGTCCCGCTGAGCGACAGCTGCTGGTCCTGCCCGTTGTTGAGGTCGGGCTCGGCGGGCGACACGGCCAGCGAGTCCAGCTTGCTCACCACGTCGATTCGCTGCACCGACCACGCCGTGCCGTCACGGGCGATCAGCTCGCCTGTCCCGGACCGGCTGGCGGTGAACTGCCCGCCCGACCAGGAGCCGAGCGAGCTGGGGATCACGGTGCCGGTGACCGTGCCCGTGGCCGGGTTTCCGTTGGCGTCCGTCGCGTAGCCCGGGACCGGGATGGTCGCGCCGGGCACGGTCTCGACGGTCTTGGCGCCGTTGACGACGACCTTGGTCGCCGGCCCGGCCGAGGCGGCCGTGGTGTAGACGAACAGGCCGTTGGCGACGGGGCGCTCGGATCCGTCGGACGGCGTGTTGAGGACGCTCAGCCCGGTGTCGCCCGGGACCCTGGCGTCCATCTCGGTCGAGCCGCCACCGTCGAGCAGCACCGCGTTGTATGCCCCGTGGGCGAGGAGGTAGCCGGTGACCTCAGCCGGGGTCACGCCCTCGGCGACCGACTCTCCGAGCCGGCCGTCGAGCGTCACGAAGACCGCGTGCTTGCCGTCCTGGCTGATGCCGACGGCCGTCTCCGGGTTGGTGCCTGACGGCGGCTGGCCGGTCGGGTCGGTGTAGGCCTGGCCGTCCTTGACCAGCTGGGTCGCCGCCGTGATGAGCTGGCTGACATCGTCGCTGCCGAAGCCCTCGCTGACCGCGACCGTGTCGCCGACGTGGACGTTGTCCGCCAGCCAGGTGCCTCCGGCGCCAGAGCCGAGCAGCCCGGCGGTCCCGGTGGCGGGCACGGGCAGGGACTTGACGCCCGTCTGCACGCCGGTGACGGTCAGCTCCTGGCTCCCGCCCGTTCCTGACAGCGTGCCGCTGACCAGCGTGGCCGCCGCGGTCAGCGACTGCGCGCTGCCGGCAAGCACCGGGGTGATCTCGGTGATCTTGCCGGCCGCCGCATCAGCCGGGATGTTGACCGACGTGAGCGGCTCGGTGGCCGAGCCGTCGGTGATCGTCCCCGAGAAGTTCTCCTGGCCGATCTTCATGGTCCCGTCGGAGAGCACTGAGAGCTCGGCGTTGAAGCCGGCGGGCGGGGACTTGTAGATCTGGCCGTCCACGACGGAGCCACCGGTCGGCTGGCCCGTGGCGTTGATGTCGAAGTAGCCGCCGTTGATGCCGGCGACCGCGCCGGTCCTCGTGCCCATCGACATGACCGTCTCGTCGGCGGGGTCGACGACCTCGTTGCCCGCCTCGACGGCGCGGACCCGCACGTTCTTGCTGGCCAGGTCGACGTTGAGTACCTGGGTGTGCTGGCGGCCCGCCACCGTGTCCAGGGTCTGCGAGTACTGGGTGACGCCGGACGTGATCGTCTGGGCCGGCGTGCGCGAGGAGTCCACCACCAGCGGCCAGTTCGCCGGCGTGGCCGGCAGCCAGCTGCTGCTGCCCGCCTTGACGCCATGGGCAGTGCCCTGTGCCGCGAGGGCCGGCCCGGCCTGCAGGCCAGCCAGCCCGAGCGCGGCTAGTCCCGCGGCCGCGGCCGCACGGGTCCGCCAGGCATGCGCTGACGCTTTTCGTCGCATGCGAGATTCCTCCAAGTCGTTCTGTCCCGCTGATTGCCCAAGGATGATCGGCAATGTTGATGTCAGTGCCGTGATGCCAAGATCAACGGAATCCCAACGCGAAACGAAGAGCAGTCCGTGTGATCGCGTTTGACGGTACGCCGCCACGGAGCGCCATCACGGGCCAACTGTCCGCGCCGCGCTCGCGGCAGCGCGAGGTGCTCGCGCTGCCGGCCTCAGCCGGCCAGGAACCGGGTGATCTCGGCCGCCAGCTGCTCCCCGGCGTCCTCCTGCAGGAAGTGGCCGGCCCCGGCGATGACGGGGTGGTCGCGGCCGGCCGCACCGGGCACGGTCGCCCGCAGCACCGGGGCCATCGCCGCGGTGATGGGGTCACCGTCGGAGAACGCGCAAAGGAACGGCTTGTCCCAGCGGGCCAGGGCCTGCCAGGCCGCCCGGTTGGCCTCGCTGGCCGGGTCGTCGGGGCGGGTCGGCACCAGCAGCGGCATCGCGCGCGGGCCGGACTTGTAGGCCTCGCCGGGAAACGGGGCGTCGTAGGCGGCCCGCTCGGCCGCCGACAGCGAGCGCCGGCAGCCGCTCTGGACGAACCGGGCGATATCGAGGGCCGGCGCCCCTTCCACCGCCCGGCGAAAGGCCCACCACACCGCGGGCATGTCCACGTCGCCGGTGGGCAGGCCGGTGTTGGCCGCCACGACCGCGGCGAACCGGTCCGGGTGCTCGGCGACCAGCCGCAGCCCGATCAGCCCGCCCCAGTCCTGCCCGACCAGGGTGACGTCGCGCAGGCCAAGCGCGTCGAACGCGAACGCGCGCATCCATTCCACGTGCCGGGCGTAGCTGTGGTCGGTCACCTCGGCGGGCTTGTCCGAGCGGCCGAACCCTGGCAGGTCGGGCGCGATGGCCCGCAGGCCAGCCCGGGCCAGCACCGGCAGCATGCTCCGGTACAGGAACGACCAGCTCGGCTCGCCGTGCAGCAGCAGGACGACCGGGCCGTCGGCCGGGCCGTCGGCCACGTACGCGACCCGCAGCGCGGGGCCGCCGTCGGCCCCGGGCACCTCGGCGTACCGCGGCGGATAGGGGAAGCCGGGCACGTCACTGAAGCGTTCTTCCTGGGTTCGCAGCAGGCGCATGAGTTCACCGTACGGGAACCCCGCGGGCACCACCAGGCACGCTGCCCCGGTGCCTGCCGCGCATCGCGCGGGTCCCCCCACCGCGGGCTTGCGTCCGCGGCGTCAGCCGCGAGGCGTCACCGGCAGGCCAGGTCCTCAAGGACGGCGCCGAGCGCGTGGATGCCGGCCACGCAGTCGGCGCTCTCGGCGGCCTCCGCCGGGCTATGGCTGACTCCGGTCGGGTTGCGGACGAAGAGCATCGCGGTCGGCACCCGGCCCGAGAGGATGCCCGCGTCGTGGCCGGCTCCCGTCGGCAGGGCGGGCAGGTCGCCGCCCGCCGCGGCCACCCGGTCGCTCAGGGCGCCGTCGAACGACACCCCGGGCGTGCGTGACTCGACGCTGACCTCGACACCCACGCCGTGGGCGGCCGCCGACGAGCGGGCCGCGGCGGTGATCTCCGCGACCACCGCCTCCAGCGTGGCCTCGTCGGGCGCCCGGGCGTCGAGCCATCCGTCGACGGCCGAGGCGATGGCGTTGGTGCCGTTGGGGACCACGGCGACCCGGCCGAAGGTGGTCAGCGCGCCGGCCCGCTGCGCAGCCTCCCTGGCGGCGAGCACCGTCGTCGCGAAGGGCAGCATCGGGTCCCGCCGGTCCGCCAGCCGGGTGGTGCCTGCGTGGTTGGCCTCGCCGCGCAGCCGTAGCCGCCAGCGTCCGTGCGGCCAGATGCCGGTCGCGACGCCGACCGGCGCCCCGAGGGCACGACCCTGCTCGATGTGCAGCTCGACGAACGCGCCGATCCGGTCCAGGGCCTGCTCGTCGGGGCCGATCGCGGCCGGGTCCGCCCCGGCCTGGCGCATGGCGTCGGCCAGCGTCACGCCGTCGCGGTCGCGCAGGCCGCGGGCCGCGTCCGGGTCGAGCGCTCCGGTCAGCAGGCGGCTGCCCGCGCAGGCCACACCGAAGCGGGCGCCCTCCTCGTCGGCGAAGCAGGCGACCGCGACTGGCCGGGCGGGCCTGGCCCCTCGCTCGCGCAGCTCATCGATGGCCAGGAAGCCGGACAGGACGCCGAGCGGCCCGTCGTAGGCCCCTCCGTCGGGGACGCTGTCCAGGTGGCTTCCCGTGACCACCGCACCGGGGCCGCGATCGCCCCACCAGGCCCACAGGTTGCCGTTGCGATCCTGCTCGCAGGCCATTGACCGCAGCCGGGCCTGGCCGGCGAACCAGGTCCGCAGCTGAAGGTCGGCCGCGGTCCAGGCGTACCGGCGGTAGCCGCCAGTGCCGGCGTGGCGGCCGATCGCCGCCAGCGTCGCCCAGTCGCGCTCGAACCGCTCCCCGGTCGCTTTCATGCCTGCCCGGCCATCGGCACCCGGACGCCGCGATCCCTGGCTACCTCGGCCGCCCGGTCGTAGCCCGCGTCGACATGCCTGATGACGCCCATGCCCGGGTCGTTGGTCAGCACGCGCTCGAGCTTGCGGGCGGCCAGCTCGGTGCCGTCGGCCACGCAGACCTGGCCCGCGTGGATGGACCGGCCGATGCCGACGCCGCCGCCGTGGTGGATCGAGACCCACGAGGCGCCGGAGGCCACGTTCACCATGGCATTGAGCAGCGGCCAGTCCGCGATCGCGTCCGACCCGTCGGCCATCCCCTCGGTCTCCCGGTACGGCGAGGCGACCGACCCGCTGTCCAGGTGGTCACGTCCGATGACGATGGGCGCGGCCACCTGCCCGGACGCCACCAGCTCGTTGAACCGGACCCCGGCCCGGTTCCGCTCGCCGTAGCCGAGCCAGCAGATGCGCGCGGGAAGCCCCTGGAAGTGCACCTTCTCCCCGGCCATCCGCATCCACCTGGCCAGCGACTCGTTCTCGGGGAACAGGTCGAGCACGGCACGGTCGGTCGCCGCGATGTCGGCCGGATCACCGGAAAGCGCCGCCCACCGGAACGGCCCCTTGCCCTCGCAGAACAGCGGCCGAATGTAGGCGGGCACGAAGCCGGGGAAGTCGAACGCCCGCTGGTAGCCACCGAGCCTGGCCTCGGCCCTGATCGAGTTGCCGTAGTCGAAGACCTCCGCGCCTGCGTCGGCGAAGCCGACCATCGCCTCGACGTGCCGGGCCATCGACTCCCTGGCGCGAGCGGTGAACTCCTCCGGCTTGGACCTGGCGTACTCGCGCCAGTCCTCGAACGCGACCCCGGCGGGCAGGTACGACAGCGGGTCGTGCGCCGAGGTCTGGTCGGTGACGATGTCGATCGGCGCGCCGGCCGCCAGCAACTGCGGCACGACCTCGGCCGCGTTGCCGAGCAGGCCGATGGACAGCGGTTGCCTGAGGTCCCGGGCCGCCACCGCCTGGCGCAGCGCGTCATCGATGTCGGCCGCCCGCACGTCGAGGTAGCCGTGCTCGATCCGCCGGGTGATCCGCGCCGGGTCGCACTCCACGCAGATCGCGACGCCGCCGGCCATCGTCACCGCCAGCGGCTGGGCACCGCCCATGCCGCCCAGGCCGCTGGTGAGCGTGATGGTGCCGCCCAGGTCGCCGCCGAACCGCTTCGCCGCGACCGCGGCGAACGTCTCGTACGTGCCCTGCAGGATCCCCTGGCTGCCGATGTAGATCCAGGACCCGGCGGTCATCTGCCCGTACATGGTCAGCCCGAGCGCCTCAAGCCGCCGGAACTCATCCCAGGTGGCCCAGTCGCCGACCAGGTTGGAGTTGGCCAGCAGCACGCGCGGCGCCCACTCATGGGTGGTGAGCACCCCGACGGGCTTGCCCGACTGCACCAGCAGCGTCTCATCGCCCCGCAGCGTCTGCAGCGTCCTGGTGATCGCGTCGAAGGAGGCCCAGTTGCGCGCGGCCTTCCCGGTGCCGCCGTAGACGACGAGGTCGTCGGGGCGCTCGGCGTTCTCTGGATCGAGGTTGTTGTGCAGCATCCGCAGCGCCGCCTCCTGCTGCCAGCCCAGGCAGGACAGCTCGGTGCCCCGGGCCGCCCGCACCGGGCGGGGGCCAGATGTCGTCGTCATGATGCGACTCCTTGCTCAGTAGCGACTGCCGCGACGGGTCGCGGCGGCTCGGGCCGGGTCCTGCCCAGGGCGAAGTAGAGCACCGAGCTGACGACCAGCCCGATGATCCAGGAGATGTCGGCCCCGCCCAGGTGCGAGACCAGCGGGCCGGTGTAGAAGGTGGTGCTCATGAACGGGACCTCGACCGCGACCCCGAGCAGGTAGGCGGTCAGCGCCCGCCAGCTCACGCGGCCGTAGCGGCCCTTGGGGTCGAAGATGGCGTCGATGTCGAACTGCTGGTGCCGGACGAAGTAGAAGTCAACGAGGTTGACCGCCGTCCAGGGGACGAGGAAGTAGGCGAGGAAGAGGATGAAGTTGGTGTAGTTGGGGACGAAGTTCGTCCGCCCGGCCACGGCGATCACCGTCCCCGCGACCGCGGCCGCGGCCACGAACCCCAGCCGGGCGCCGCGACTGACACGGAAGCGCCCCAGGGCGGTCACTGTGGTGGTCGTGGACATGAAGGTGCCGTAGAGGTTCAGCACGTTGATCGCGATCACGCCGAGCAGGATCACCAGGTAGAACAGCCCGGAGGTGCCCGACGGCGCGAGGCCGACGATGAAGGAGGCAGAACCGCCGTCGAACGTCTTGGCCGCCAGGGCCGCGGCGGCCGAGCCGAACCACATCATCCAGACCGACCCGATCACCGAGCCGCTGTAGGTCCACCAGAAGCAGGAGCGAATGGACGTGGTCCGCGGTAGGTACCGTGAGTAGTCAGCGACATACGGCGCGTAGGTGATCTGCCAGGTCGCGGCGATGGCGATCGTCAGGATGAAGGTGCCGGCGCTGAACCCGCTGGTGACCCAGACCGAGCCGATGCTGTGCTGGGTGAGCAGCCGGATGGTGAGCACCAGGAAGCCCACGCCGCTGATCACGCTCGCGACTCGCTCGAACTGGTGGATGAGCTGGTAGCCGTACACGGCCAGCGCCATGCAGGCCACGGATACCACGATGATCGCCAGGTTCACGTTCATGCCGGTCCAGGAGGCCAGGGCAGCCCCGCCGAGCACCCCGCTGCTGGCGAAGAAGCCCAGGTACATCAGCAGGACGAGCACCAGCGGCAAGATCGCACCGTAGAAGCCGAACTGCGCCCGGCTCTGGATCATCTGCGGGATGCCCAGCTTCGGCCCCTGCGCCGAGTGCCCGGCCATGAACACCGCGCCGATCACGTTGCCGATCAGCAGCGCCAGCAGCGCCCAGGGCAGCGACAGGCCCAGGATGACGCCCAGCGCCCCGGTGACCACTGTGGTGATCTGCATGTTGGAGGCGAACCAGATGAAGAACAGGGAGCGCGGGCGGCCATGTCGCTCGCTGTCCGGTATGAACTCGATCGTGCGGCGCTCGACCTTGAATGCCTGCCCGCCGGGCGGGCCGCTGGTGTTGGTCATTGCATTGCCCTTCCAGAAAGAGCGTTGGCGGGTAGGGCGGTTGATCAGGTGAGGAACATGCGGCGGTCCGCCGCGTGCTGGTCGAATTCGTCCAGCCGGCGCTGGGCGTCGGCTGGCTGCGCGTCCACGAGGACTTGCAGCAGCCCCATCGTCAGGGCGAGCGGCCCGACGAGGGAATCGAAGGTCAGCTCGGTGTGGACCGGCGCGGCGAGCAGGTCGTCTGCCTCGTCGGCCAGCGGGCCCACCGGGCTGTCGGTGAGCAGCGCGACCCGCAGCCCGAGCGAGCGGGCCCAGTGCATGGCGGAAGCCAGCTGGCTGGGATACCGGGGCAGGCCGAAGGCCAGCAGCCAGGTAGCCCCGGCCTCGCGCGCGCGGGCCAGCACGTCGTCGCCCTCGGATCCCGGCGGGACCAGCCGGACATCGGGGTGGACCTTGCGGGCGAAGTACGTGAACAGCTCGGCCAGCGGCCGGGAGACCCGCAGGCCGAGCACCGGCAGCGGCCGGGAGGCGGCGAGGTTAAGCCCGATCCGCTCAAGCCGGTCGGCCGCCCACGGGCTTGAGGCCAGCTGCCTGAGGTTCAGCACGTCCGCCGCGATCGCGCTTTGCCAGGCCCCGGCCGCGTCCCTGGCGGCGGGAGCCGCCTGGCTGAGGGCTCGCGACCTGACCTCGGCCCGCAGTTCCGGGTAGCCGCTGAAGCCGAGCGCGACGGCGAAGCGGGTCACCGATGGCTGGCTCACCTGCGCGCGCTTGGCGAGCTCGCTGCTCGTCAGGTAGCCCGCCTCGTCGGGATGCTCGACCAGGAAGCGGGCTATCTGCCGGTGCGCTGGCGACAGCCGGTGCTCGGCGAACAGCAGGCCCAGCCAGCGCCGGACGTCCGTGGTGACGTCCAGGTCGTCTGTTGGCTGCATGGTCCGGGGTCCCTGCCTCAATGACTAACTAGTTTCATGCACAACTCTGTTGTATGTATATATGCATGTCAAGAGTGTTGCGGACGGTGGCGAGACGAGCACTGCCCACCAAGCCCGGAGGACTGGCGTGGCCGTAGTGAGGTACTTCACCGATTACGCCTGGCTGGGCGGCGACCTGGTGGCCGGCCGGGTGCTGCTTGAGGTGGACGGAGAGCGGATCAGCGCGGTGCGGGCGGGCGCGGACCGCCCGGCGGACGCGGTCTACCTGCCCGGGGTGACCGTGCCGGCAATGGCCAACGCCCACTGCCATGCCTTCCACCGGGCACTGCGGGGGCGGACCCACCGCGGCGGCGGCACGTTCTGGACGTGGCGCCAGGACATGTACCGCGTCGCCGAGCGGCTGACCCCGGACTCTTACTACGCGCTGGCGCGGGCGCTTTACGCCGAGATGGCGCTGGCGGGCATCTCCTGCGTCGGCGAGTTCCACTACCTTCATCACGGCCCGGGCGGGGTCCCCTACCGCGACCGCAACGCCATGGGAGAGGCGCTCATCGCCGCGGCGCAGGCGGCCGGGATCCGCATCACCCTGCTCGACACCTGCTACCTGGCCGGCGGGGTCGCGGCACCCCTGGAGGGGCCGCAGCTGCGCTTCGGTGACGGTGACGCGGACGGCTGGGCGAGCCGGGCCGACGGGCTGCGGTCAGCCCGGCACGCGAGGATCGGCGCCGCCATTCACTCCGTGCGGGCCGTGCCGCCGGCCGCGATCGGGCTGGTCGCCGACTGGTCGCGCCGGCGCGAGGCGCCGCTGCACTTCCACCTGTCCGAGCAGCGGGCCGAGAACGAGGCCTGCCTGGCCGCCTACGGGCACACCCCCGCCTGGCTGCTCGGGGAGCACCAGGCACTGGGCCCGCGCTCATCGGCGGTCCACGCGACCCACCTCACGACCGAGGACATCGCCGCGCTGGCCCGCTCCGCCACCACTGTCTGCATGACTCCGACTACGGAGCGGGATCTTGCCGACGGCATCGGCCCGGCGCGAGAGCTCGCCGACGCCGGATCGGCGCTGGCGCTTGGCAGTGACAGCAACGCGGTCGTCGACATCATCGAGGAGGCCAGGGCGGTGGAGCTGGATGAGCGGCTGCGGACCGAGCGGCGCGGGCACTGGGGCGCGGCCGAGCTGATGCAGGCGGCGACCGCGGCCGGTCACGCCTGCCTGGGCTGGGCCGACGCCGGGCGCCTCGCCCCGGGGGCGCTGGCCGATTTCGTCACCGTGGGACTGGACGGCGTGCGGCTCGCCGGCGCCGAGCCCGCGACCATGCTCGAGCATCTTGTCTTCGCCGCGCAGGCGGCCGATGTCAGGGACCTGGTGGTGGGCGGCCGGCGGGTCGTGGCCGAGCGCCGCCACGCACTGGTCGAGGACGTCCCCGCCGCCCTCGACGCCGCGGTCAAGGCGGTTACGATGGAGTAGTGATGGCTTGCGCTTGCGTGGTGCTGGCCGGCGGGCGCTCCTCGCGGATGGGCACCTCCAAGGCGGCCCTCGAGTGGCACGGGTCGACCCTGCTCTATCGGACGGCCGGGATCGTGGCCCGTGCCACCAGCGGCCCGGTCGTCGTCGTCCGCGCGGCGGGCCAGGATCTTCCCGCGCTGCCCCGCGGGGCGGTCGTGGTCGAGGATCCGCGCCAGGGCAAGGGGCCGGTCCAGGGGATCGCCGCCGGGCTGGCGGCATTGCGCGGGCAGGCCGAGGCCGCGTTCATCTGCTCGACGGACCTGCCGTTCCTGCACCCGGCGTTCGTCCGGCGAGTTCTGCGCCCGCTGGCAGAACGGGACGGGCCCGATGTCGCCCTGCCGGTGGCTCGCGGGCACCAGCAGCCGCTGGCCGCCGCGTACCGGGTATCGCTGGCCGGCGCGGCCGAGGGCCTGGTCTCGGCCGGCCGGCTGCGGCCCGCCTTCCTGTTCGAGGAATGCCGGCTCGAACGGCTGGAGGAGGCCACGCTGCGGCAGGACCCGGTGCTCGCCGCGCTCGATCCTTACCTCGACTCCGTGCTCAACGTGAACGAGCCCGCCGACTACGCGGCCGCCCGCGCCCGGCCCGCACCCGAGGTGACCGTCCAGCTCTTCGGCGAGTTCGCCAGGGAAGGCGGCGGCCGTGGCCCGCGCGCGGTCCGGGCGGCCACCGTGGGCCAAGCCGCCACCGCGGTCGGCCTCGAGGTCGGCAGGCACGTCACGGCGGCGCTGAACGGCGACCAGATCACCCGCGATCCGCAGGCACCGCTGGCCGCGGGCGACACCGTGTTCTTCATGTCCGCCGACGCCGGTGGCTGAGGCGCCGGCGCAAGCACGGCCCCCCGGCGGATCGCCTGGGGGGACGGGAGGCCGCCCGCCGGGAGGATACTTCGGCCGGGCGCTCGTCGTGGACGTGACCACCGGCGACGCGCGCGCCCTTCCGCTTCCCGAGCACGTCCTTCGGGCCTACCTCGGCGGCGCGGGCCTGGGCGCCTGGCTGCTGCACCGGCTCGGGCCGGCTGGCGCTGACCCGCTGGCACCGCAGGCCCCGCTGGCCTTCGTGTTCTCCCCGCTGGTCGGCACGCCGCTGACGACGAGCGCGAAGTTCGCCGTGGTGGCGAAGTCGCCGCTGACCGGGCTGCTCACCGACGCCCTGGCCTCGAGCCAGTTCGCGATCGCGGGCAAGCTCACCGGCCATGACGCGATCGTGGTCACCGGCCGCGCGCAGGCGGCGTCGGTGCTGCTGGTAGACGGCGAAGGCGCGCGCCTTATCGACGCGGCGGACCTGGCCGGGATGAGCGCGACGGACACCGGCCACCGGCTGGCCGGCCGGCTCGGCCGCGGCTGGCGGGTCGCCGCCATCGGCCCGGCCGGAGAGCGGGGGGTCCGCTACGCCACGATCTCGCACGACGGCAGGCACGCCGGGCGCGGCGGCCTGGGCGCGGTCATGGGAGCGAAGAACCTCAAGGCGATCGCCGTCCGCGCGGCGGCGAAGGTCGCGGTGGCCGACCAGGCGGCGGTCCTGGCAGCGGCGCGCGGCCTGCGGGAGCGGTCGTTCGGGCCCGCGACCGCCAAGTACCGTGAGCTGGGGACGCTGGCCAACCTGCTCGCCTTCAACGCGATCGCCGCGCTGCCGACGCGCAACTTCCAGGCGGCGACGTTCGAGGGCGCCGGCCGCCTCGGCCCGCAGGCCGGGCCGGAGCCTGCCGCCGGCGAGCGGGCCGTGCCGCCCGCCGACCTGGCGGGCATGCGCAGGGTCGCCCGCAGCAGCTGCGCGTCCTGCACGATCGGCTGCGAGCACATCTACCGGGCCGGCGGCGGCAAGAGCGGGGCCCGGCAGGCCCGCGTGGAGTACGAGAACGTGTTCGCGCTCGGCCCCCTGTGCGGGATCAGCGACCCAGCCGCGGTGCTGGCCGCGAGCGCCAAGTGCGACGACCTTGGCATCGACACCATCTCCGCCGGCGGCACGATCGCGTGGGCGATGGAGTGCGCCGAGCGCGGCCTGCTCGACGCCGGCTGGCTCAGGTTCGGCGACGCGGGCGCGCTGCTTCGCGCCCTGGACGAGATCGGCACGCGCGGCACGCCGCTCGGCGACCTGCTCGCGCGGGGGTCACGATCCGCGTCGGCCGCGGTGGGCGGGGGCTCTGACGCGTTCGCCCCGCACGTCAAGGGCCTTGAGATGCCCGGCTACGAGCCGCGCACCCTGCACGCCATGGCCCTGGGCCTGGCGGTGAACGCCCGCGGGGCGGACCACAACCGGTCCGGCGCCTACGAGGCCGACCTGTCGGGCGACCTTGACCGGCTCGACGGCGGCGACGCGCACGTGGCGGCCGCGATCGAGACCGAGGACCGGGCCGCCGTGATGGACTCGATGATCTTGTGCAAGTTCCTTCGCGGTGTCTTCACTGACCCGTTCGCCGAGTGGGCCGCGCTGCTCGCGGCCGTGACCGGCTGGGCCGTGACCGGCGCCGAGCTGCGTGCCACCGCCCGCCGGATCGTGCTGGCCAAGCGGGTCTACAACATCCGCGAGGGCTGGCGGCCTGAACAGGACTGGCTTCCTGACCGGCTGCTGAGCGAGCCGCTTGGCCTTCCCTCCGGGCGGGTGGCCGCGCTCACTCCCGCGCGCTTGCGGGCGATGATCGACGCCTACTACAAATCCCGTGGCCTCGATCATGAGGGACGCCCAGGCCCGGAGGCGACCGCCGGACTGCGCTTGGCCTAGCGGCAGGGCGGGCGGATACTGCTGATATGGCTATCACTGCCCCGGAAAGCACGGGGACGGTAACGCTCACGATTGACGGCCACGAGGTCACGGCATCGCGAGGCGCGACGATCTGGGAGGCCGCCAGGTCGGCCGGCATCGACATTCCGGTGCTGTGCCATGACGAGCGCTTCGACCCGGTGGGCGTGTGCCGGATGTGCGTGGTTGACGTGGGCGCCCCCGCCTTCGCCGCATCGTGCGTGCGCGCCTGCGAGGACGGCATGCAGGTCAAGACCGCCACCCCCGAGGTCGAGCGCAGCCGGGCCATGCTGGCGAGCCTGCTGGTCGCGGACCAGCCGCCGCGCGAGCGCGACCCCAAGCAGACCACCACCGCGGACAACGAGCTGCTCAAGCTGGCCGACCGGTACGGCGTCAGCGCGCCCGGCGGCCTGCCGTGCGGCGCTGGCCGCGGCGCGGACCTGTCAAGCCCGGTCATCGCGGTGGACCACGACGCCTGCATCCTGTGCGACCGCTGTGTCCGGGCGTGTGACGACATCCAGGGCAACGACGTGATCGGGCGCAGCGGCAAGGGCTACGACACCCGCATCGCGTTCGACCTCAGCGACCCGATGGGGGCCTCGTCCTGCGTCTCCTGCGGGGAGTGCGTGGCGGCCTGCCCGACCGGCGCGCTGACCAACAAGCCGATCCGCGGCATCCCGATCAGGCCGCGCTCGGAGCTGGACGCGGTGGACACCGTGTGCCCCTACTGCGGCGTCGGCTGCGCGCTGACGTATCACGTGGACCGCGAGCGCGGCGCGATCGCCTTCGCCGACGGGCGCGAGCAGCCGGGCAGTCACGGGCGGCTGTGCGTGAAGGGCCGCTACGGCTGGGACTACGCCGCCTCCCCCCAGCGGCTGACCGTGCCGCTGATCCGCCGCGAGGGGTCCTACCCCAAGGGCGCCCTGTCGGCCGACGTGCGCGGCGACATGGCGGCCGCCGCCGAAGGGGAGGCCAGCGACCACGGCCTGGCCAGCAGCGAGGGCGGGCCGGGCCGCAAGCGCAAGGGCGGCAAGCGCGGCCGCAAGCCCGGCGGCCTGGTCGACTACGCCGAGGTGCTGCCGCACTTCAGGGAGGCGACCTGGGAGGAGGCCCTGAGCCTGGTCGCGGGCCGGCTGACCGAGATCTACCAGGCGGGCGGCCCGGCGGCGATCGCCGGCTTTGGCAGCGCGAAGTGCTCCAACGAGGAGGCCTACCTCTTCCAGAAGCTGATCCGCACCGGCTTCCACACCAACAACGTGGACCACTGCACCCGGCTTTGCCATGCCTCCAGCGTCTCGGCCCTGTTCGAGGGGATCGGCTCGGGCGCGGTCTCCACCACCTACGGTGACGTGATCAACGCCGAGGTCGTGATCGTCACCGGGTCCAACTCGACCGCCAACCACCCGGTGGCCTCCAGCTTCTTCAAGCAGGCCAGGCGGGCCGGCACGACCGTCATCTACGTCGACCCGCGCGCCGACAAGATGGCCGACCACGCCGACATCTACTGCCAGCTCAAGCCGGGCACCGACGTCGCCTTCTACAACGGCGTGATGCACGAGGTGATCAGGCTCGGGCTGACCGACGAGGAGTTCATCGCCAGCCGGACCTCCAACTACCCCGCGCTGCGGGACGTCGTGGCCGACTACCCGCCGGAGCGGGCCGAGCAGATCACCGGCGTGCCCGCCGACGTGATCCGCCGTGTCGCCCGCGCCTGGGGCGGCGCGAGGTCCGGCATCATCTTCTGGGGCATGGGCATCTCCCAGCACACCACCGGGACCGACAACGCCCGCTGCCTGATCGCGCTGTGCGCGATCACCGGCAACATCGGCAAGCCGGGAGCGGGACTGCACCCGCTGCGCGGCCAGAACAACGTGCAGGGCGCCTCGGACATGGGCCTGATACCGATGTTCTACCCGGACTACCAGAAGGCCGACGACCCGGCGGTCAAGGCAAGGTTCGAGCAGGCCTGGGGAGCCGCTGACCTGGACCCGGCCAAGGGCCTGACGGTGACAGAGATCATCGGCTCGGCGCTCAGGGGCGGGGTCCGCGGCATGTACATGCTGGGCGAGAACCCGTTCCTTTCCGACCCGAACATCAACAAGGTCCGCAAGGCCCTGTCCCGGCTGGACTTCCTGGTGGTGCAGGACATCTTCCTCACCGAGACGGCCGAGTTCGCCGACGTGATCCTGCCCGCCTCGTCCTACCTGGAGAAGGACGGCACGTACACCAACACCGACCGCCGCGTCCAGCTCGGCCGCAAGGTCCTGGACACCCCGGGCCAGGCCCGGGTCGACTGGGAGGTCGTGCAGGACATCGCCAACAGGATCGGGCTCGGCTGGCACTACCACGCGCCGCGGGAGATCTTCGAGGAGATGGTCGCGGTCATCCCCAGCTACAAGAACCTGTCCTACGACAACCTGGGCGCGGGCGGCAAGCTGTACCCCAACCCTGACCCGGACCGCAGCGATGGCACCGTGGTCATGTTCACCGAGAAGTTCAAGACCGGCGACGGGCTGGCGCACCTGGTGCCCGCCGAGTGGCTGCCCGCCCGGGAGCTGCCGGACGAGGACTACCCGTTCGTGCTGAACACCGGGCGCATGCTTGAGCACTGGCACACCGGGTCGATGACCCGCCGGTCCTACGCGCTCGACGCGATCGCGCCGGGCCCGCTGGTCTTCGTGCACCCGGACGACGCGGCCGCGCTCGGCCTGGCCGACGGTGACATCGCGCGGGTCTCCTCGCGGCGCGGCACGATCGAGCTCGCGACGCGGGTGTCGCACCGCGAGGCACCCGGCAACGTCTTCATTCCCTTCCACTTCAGAGAGGCGGCGGCGAACCTGCTGACGATCGACGAGATCGACCCGTACGGCAAGATTCCCGAGTTCAAGTTCTGCGCGGTCAGGATCGAGCCCGCGGCGCATGGCTGAGGCACCTGCCCGCGTCGCCGGCGCCGAGGCCCGCGCGGGGAAGTTCCCCGGGCCGAGCCTGATCCCCGCGCTCAACGCGATCCAGGAGCGGGCCGGCTGGCTGCCGCGCGAGGAGCTGGTGGCGCTGTCCCGCGAGGTGCACCGCCCGCTTTACGAGATCGAGGGCCTGATCTCGTTCTACCCGCACTTTCGCGCCGACCCGCCCAGGCGGGTGCGGGTGCGGGCGTGCCATGACCTGTCCTGCTGGCTGCGCGGCGCGGACGAGAAGATCGCCGCCCTGGCCGGGAGGCACGCCGACGACCCCGAGGTCGAGCTCACGCAGGGCTCTTGCCTGGGCCGCTGCGACATCGCGCCCGCCTGCGCGGTCAACGAGGCGCCGGTCAGGATCGACGGCGCCGACGCCGCCATCGCCGCCGCCCGCGCGACGGACACCCCAGGCGAGGCCGACGATGACCGCGGCCATGGCGGCGGCGATCACGACGCCAGCGGACAGCGGGCCGCGCGCGCCGCCACGGGCCGCGCCGGCCGCTGGCCGAACGACCCGTACCCGTCGGAGCCCGACCGCTACGCGGTCGTCAAGGCGGTGCTTGCGGGCCAGCTTGACCCCGCGGACATCATCGCCGCGCTCAAGGACAGCGGGCTTCGCGGCATGGGCGGCGCGGGCTTCCCCACCGGCCGCAAGTGGGACCTGGTGGCCGGGGCCAGGTCCGCGGTCAAGTACGTCATCTGCAACGCCGATGAGTCCGAGCCGGGCACGTTCAAGGACCGGGAGATCCTCGCCACCCAGCCGCACCTGGTCCTTGAGGGCCTGCTGCTCGGCATGCTCGCGGTCGGCGCCGAGGACGGCTGGGTGTTCATCCGCCACGAGTACGGCCCGGAGGAGGGCGTGCTCCGCGGCGAGATCGACCTGCTGCGCGAGGCCGGGCTGATCGGCCCGGACGCGGGCGGCGCCGGCAGGCGGCTGAACGTCGAGACCTTCACCTCCCCCGGCGGCTACATCCTCGGCGAGGAATCCGCGCTCATCGAGTGCATGGAGGGCCACCGGGGCGAGCCGCGCAACAAGCCGCCGTTCCCTGGCACCTTCGGACTGCACGGCAAGCCGACGCTGATGAACTCGGTCGAGACGCTGGCCCACGTTCCCGTCATCGCGCGCAACGGGGCATCCTGGTGGCGGGCCCAGGGCGCTGCCTCCAAGACAGGGGCGAGCCACGCGGGCCTGAAGTTCTTCGCGGTCTCCGGCCACGTGGCCCGGCCCGCGGTGTACTGCGTGCCGATGGGAACCACCGCCCGCGAGCTACTCGGCCTGGCCGGCGGCGTGCCGGGCGGCGGGGACCCGGTGGCCATCCAGCCGGGCGGCGCGTCCTCGAACTTCATCGGCCCGGGCCAGCTCGACGTGGAGCTCGACTTCGGCACGGTCCAGGAGGCCGGGTCCATGCTCGGCTCCGGCGCGATGGTGGTCATGGCCGAGGGCACCGACCTGCTGGCCGCGGCGGTCAACGTCTTGCGGTTCTTCCGCGACGAGTCGTGCGGCAAGTGCGTGCCGTGCCGGGTTGGCTCGACGAAGGCCCACATCCTGCTGGCGGACGTGCTCGCGGCGGGCGGCGGCCCAGCCGACGTGACCGGCGACATCCGCGACCTGGCGCAGGTGATGCGCCGCACTTCCATCTGCGGCCTTGGCCAGGTCGCGCTGGGGCCGGTCATGAGCGTGCTGCGCCTCGCGGGCGAGGAGCCCGCCCCGGGCCATGGGTGACGCCGGCGGCCGGGAGTTCTTCACCACCAGGACCGTCGCGGACGCCGCGCGCGGCTTCCGCCCGCGGCGGCGCACGCCCGCCGAGACCGTCCCGCTCGCCGGGGCCTCGCGCCGCGTGCTGGCCCAGCCGGCTAGCGCGCCGCACGCGCTGCCCGGGTTCGCCCGCTCCACCGTGGACGGGTACGCCATCCGCGCCGCCGACACCTACGGCGTCTCCGAGGGCCTGCCCGGCTACCTCACCGTCACCGGCGCGGTCGCGATGGGCACCTCCCCCGCCGTGGCGGTGGCCCAGGGAACCGCGGTCGCCATGCCCACCGGCGGCGCGATCCCGCCCGGCGCCGACGCGGTCGTCATGATCGAGTACACGGCCGAGGCGATGCCGGGCACGATCGAGGTGGTGCGCCCCGTCGCCCCGGGCGAGGGCATCATGCGGGCCGACGAGGACGCGCGCGAAGGGCAGGAGATCGTCCCGGCCGGCCGGCCGCTGCGCCCCGCGGACCTGGGCATGCTGGCCGCGGCGGGAGTCACGTCCGTGGCCGTCCACGCCAGGCCGGTCGTCACCATCTTCTCCACCGGGGACGAGGTGGTACCGCCGGATGTCGCCGCGCTGCGGCCCGGCCAGGTCCGGGACGCGACCGCGACCGCGCTGGCCGCGCTGGCCGCCGACGCGGGCGCCGTCCCGGTCCTCGGCGGCATCGTGCCCGACGACCCGGGCGCCCTGGAGAAGGCGCTGCGCGCGGCGCTCCCGGCCAGCGACGTGCTGGTGATCTCGGCCGGGTCCTCGGTCGGCGCCCGCGACCAGACCGCGAGCGCCGTCGCCGGGCTCGGCCCGCCCGGCATCTGGTGCCACGGCCTGGCGATCAAGCCAGGCAAGCCCACCCTGCTCGCCGAGTGCGGCGGCAGCCCCGGCGCGGCGCCGGGCGTGCCGGTCATCGGGCTGCCCGGCAACCCGCGGTCAGCCCTTGTCGTGTTCCGGCTGATCGGGATGCCGCTGATCCGCCTGGTCGGCGGCTGCGTCATGGCGCCGCCCGACCCCTCGGCCCGCGCCCGGCTCAGCCGCGACGTGCCGTCCGCCACCGGGCGGCTCGACGTCGTGCAGGTTCTCCTCGCCGGCGGCGTGGCCACGCCGCTGTTCGGTGCATCGGCCCTGCTTTCACCGCTCGCCGCGGCCGACGGGTACATCGTCATCCCGGAGGAGGCCACCGGCCTGGACGCCGGCGCCGAGGTCAGCGTGACCCTCTATGCCTAGCCATCCGCACGGCAACAGCCCGTTCATCCGCGACGTCCCGGCGGCGCAGGCGCTCGCCGCCTGGCGCGCGGCCCGGGCCGCCGCCGGCTGCCCGCCGCTGCTGCCCCCGGTGACCATGCCCGTCGCCGAGGCGGCCGGGCTTGTCACCGCGGCGCCCGTGTGGGCGACGCGGTCCTCGCCGCCCTTCGACGCGGCCGGGATGGACGGGATCGCGGTGCGCGCCGCCGTCACGGCGGCGGCCAGCGAGACCACCCCGCTGTGGCTGGCGCCCGCCGACTACGACGTCGTGGACACCGGCGACCCGATGCCCGACGGCCGCGACGCCGTCGTCATGCGCGAGCACGTGCACTACGACGACGCGGGCCGGGCCGAGCTGCGCGCCGCCGTCCCGCCCTACCAGCACGTCCGGTCGATCGGGGAGGACGTCGCCACCGGTGAGCTGCTGCTGCCCGCGGGCCACCTGCTGCGCCCCATCGACCTGGCGGCGGCGGCCGCGGCCGGCCAGGCGCACCTGAAGGTGCGCAGGAAGCCCCGTGTCGTCATCCTCCCCACCGGTGACGAGGTGCGGCCGGTCGGCTCAGCGCCGGGGCCGGGCGAGATCCTCGACACGAACTCGCTCATGCTCGCCGGGCAGGCCCGGGAGGCCGGATGCGAGGCGCGGGTCCTGCCGATCGAGCCGGACGACCCGGCCCGGATCGCGGCCGTCGTCCGCGACGCCGCCGCCGGCTGCGACCTGCTGATCGTCATCGCCGGATCGAGCGCGGGGCGGGACGACTACACCGCGCGGGTGGTGGCGTCGGAGGGAGCCCTGGCCGTGCACGGGGTCGCCGTCCGGCCGGGGCACCCGGTCGTGCTCGGCGTCGTCGGGCGCACGCCCGTGCTCGGCGCCCCCGGCTACCCGGTGTCCGCCTCGCTCACGTTCGACATCTTCGCGCTGCCGCTGCTGGCTGAGCTGTCCGGCGCGCCGCCACGCCCCAGGCCCCGGGCGGCGGCACGGCTCGCCCGCAAGCTCGCCTCCCCGCTGGGCATGGACGACTGGGTGCGGGTTCGGCTGGGAGCCGTCGGCGGCGGCCTGGTGGCGACGCCGCTCCCCCGCGGGGCCGGGGTGCTGACCTCGTTGGTCCGCGCGGACGGGCTGCTGGTCATCCCGGCGGGGGCGGAGGGGCACCACGCCGGGGCCACCGTGTCGGTCGAGCTGCTGCGCGGGCCGGACGAGATCGCCCGCACGATCGTGGCGATCGGGTCCCACGACCTCGTCCTGGACCTGGCGTCGTCGGCGCTGCGGGCCGAGGATCCGCTCGTCACGCTGGCGTCATCCAACGTGGGGTCACTCGGCGGGCTGGTCGCGCTGCGGGACGGGCTGTGCCACATCGCCGGCTCGCACCTGCTCGACCCTGACTCGGGGCAGTACACCCTGCCCTACATCGACCGGGTTCTCGGTGCGGCCAGCCAGGACGTGGCGGTGGTGCGGCTGGTCGAGCGGTCGCAGGGACTGATCGTGGCCGCGGGGAACCCGCTGGGGATCAGGGAGCTCGCCGACCTGGGCCGGCCCGGCGTCCGGTACGTGAACCGGCAGCGGGGCGCCGGGACGCGGGTGCTGCTCGACACCATGCTCACCCCCCTCGGCCTGGCGCCGTCGCGGATCGAGGGGTACTCACGGGAGGAGCCAACCCACCTGGCGGTCGCCGCGGCGATCGCCGCCGGCCGCGGCGACGCAGGAATGGGGATCATGGCCGCGGCCCGAGCGCTCGGGCTTGACTTCGTGCCGCTCGCCACCGAGCCCTACGACCTGGTCGTCGCCCCGGGGTCGCTAGCGTCAGCGCAGCTCGCGCCCCTGTGGGCGCTGCTGGCCTCGGATCGCTTCAAGGCGTCGGTTGAGGACCTCGGCGGCTACTCCGCCAGGGAAATGGGCCGCCGCGTCCGCTGATCCCGCCGGGAATTAATGCGCCATTATTGGGGCACTGGTGCACGAGTTCGCCAGGCAGCGAAGGAGATGACCGGGCCCGGCACGGCGCCGGGATGTCGGTCACGCTCAAGATGACCACGATCCTCGGCCGCTACAACCTCGACCGGCACGGGAACCGGTACTACGCCATGGCGAGGAACCTCGCCCTTGACCTTGCCGCCGCCTACGACGCGGCGCTGGCGGACGTCGACGTCCTGGTCCTGCCGACCCTGCCGGTCGTGGCGTTCGACATCCCGTCGGGCGGCACCAGCCCGGCCGAGGTGGCGGCCACCACCGCCGGGCTGATGCCTAACACCTGCCCGTTCGATGTCACCGGCCACCCCGCCACCTCGGTGCCCGCCGGGCTGTCCGACGGCCTGCCGACGGGGCTGATGATCGTCGGGCGCCACCTGGCCGACGCCCTGTGCCTGCGGGTGGCCTGGGCCTACGAGGCCGCCGTCGGCGGCTTCCCCGCCCCGCCCTGGCGGGCCCGCGAGATCGGCTAAGACCACCACAAGACTGACGTCCCAGGCCCAGGACCGGCCTCGGGACGCTGATCGTCGGTGCCACCGTGGTAGCCCTCGACCGCCCGGGGGAAGCATTCAGGATCAGGGCGAGGGGGGCCGGAGATGGCAATGAGACCAGCGTCCGGTCCAGCCGGGCCGGGTGCCGCGACTGACCAGGGGGCGAGGCTGCGGCTGTCCCGGCTGCTGCGGCGGCCGATGGCCGATAGCGGCGGGGAATCGCTCGGGCGGCTGTCCGACGTGATCGTCCGGCTGAGCGGGGCCGACTACCCGATGGTGACCGGGCTGGTGGCCGCGGTGGGCGGCCGCGACGTCTTCGTCGCTGCCGAGCGGGTCGCCGACCTGCAGGACACCGTGCTGCGGCTGTCGAGCGCGCGGCTGGACCTGCGGCGCTTTGAGCGGCGCGATGGTGAGGTGCTGCTGCGGGCCGACGTGCTCGGGCACCGGCTGATCGACGTGGCCAACGCCCGCCTGGTCAGGGCGGGTGACCTGGAACTGGTCAGGGACGGTGCCGGCTGGGTGCTCGCCGGGGTGGACACCCGGCTGCGGCGCAGGCTGTTCGGGCTGCTCGCGCCACGGGCGGCGCCGGAGGGCGGCAAGTTCAGGGACTGGCACGACTTCGAGTGGCTGATCGGGCATACCGGGAGCGCGCTGCTGCGGGTGCCGTTCGCCCGGATCCGCAGGCTCAAGCCCGCCCAGATCGCCGACCTGCTTGAAGAGGCCTCCAGGGACGAGAAGAGCGAGATCCTCGGGCACGTGCATGCCGACCCTGAGCTGGAGGCCGACGTGTTCGAGGAACTTGACGAGGATCAGGCCAGCCGGCTGCTTGGCGCCCGCTCCAATCCCGACATCGCCGCCGTGCTGGCCCGGATGCGGGCCGACGACGCCGCCGACGCGGTCGCCGAGCTGCCGCAGCGGCGGCGTCAGCCGGTACTTGACCTGCTGCCGGCCGGGCAGCGGGCCAAGGTCCTCGCCCTGCTTGGCTACAACGCCACCAGCGCCGGCGGCCGGATGGGCCTGGACTACGTCAGCGCGTCCACGATGGCGACGGTCACCGAGGCGCTCGAGGAGGTCCGCCAGGCCACCACCTTGCAGCCGGAGGCGCTGACGACCGTGCACGCGGTCGACGCCGATGGCGGGCTGCGCGGGGTGGCGCACCTGGTCACGCTGCTCCAGTCTCCGCCGTCCGCGACCCTGATCGACATCAGCGACACCGACCCGGTCCGGGTCGGCGCCGACACTGACGTCGTGGACGTGGCCGTCTTGATGACCGACTACAACCTGACGTCGATCCCGGTGGTGGACGAGGAGCGCAGGCTGCTCGGCGTCATCACGGTCGATGACGTGCTTGACGCCACCTTGCCCGAGGACTGGCGACGCCGGGAATCGGCCGAGCCGCCGGACGCCCGCTTCGGTGACGACCGGTGACCAGCGGCGACCGGCCCGGCCTGACGGCGGTCCTTGACGAGGCGCACCTCGGCGATATCGAGGGGGCGCTGGGCCGGGTCAAGGCCGACGCGGGCGAGGCCCGCGGGCTGCGGCGCCGGCTGATCACGTTCCTGGCCATCGTCGGCCCCGGGCTGATCGTCATGGTCGGCGACAACGACGCCGGCGGGGTGTCCACCTACTCCCAGGCGGGCCAGGACTACGGCTACAGCCTGCTGTGGACGCTGCTGCTGCTGATCCCGGTCCTGATCATCAACCAGGAGATGGTCGTGCGGCTCGGCGCGGTCACCGGGGTCGGGCACGCCCGGCTGATCAACGAGCGGTTCGGCCGGTTCTGGGGCTGGTTCAGCGTAGGCGACCTGTTCATCCTCAACTTCCTGACCATCGTGACCGAGTTCATCGGCGTCTCGCTCGCCTTGCGGTACTTCGGGATCAGCCAGTACGTCTCGGTCCCTGTCACCGGCGTCCTGCTGGTCGCGATCACCGCGAGCGGCAGCTTCCGCCGGTGGGAGCGGGCGATACTCGGCTTCGTCGCGGCCAGCCTCATCCTGGTGCCGCTCGCCTTCCTGTCCGGCCCGCGCTGGGCCCCGATCGGCACCCACCTGTTCGTCCCTGGGGTTCAGGGCGGGGTGAGCTCCAACGCGGTGCTGCTGATCATCGCGATCGTCGGCACGACCGTGGCGCCGTGGCAGCTGTTCTTCCAGCAGTCCAACGTCATCGACAAGCGGATCACGCCCCGGTTCATCGGCTACGAGCGCGGTGACACGACGCTGGGCGCCCTCGTCGTCGTCGGCGGCGCGTCGGCGATCATGGTCGTGGCCGTGTACGCGGTCCGCGGCACCAGGCTGGCAGGCCACTTCACCGACGCACTCGGGCTCGCCCGCGCCCTGGGCGGCCATAGCTACGCGCTTGGCGCGCTGTTCGCGATCGTCTTGCTCGACGCGAGCATCATCGGCGCGTCGGCCGTGACCCTGTCCACCAGCTACGCGTTCGGTGACGTCTTCGGCATCAGCCACTCGCTGCACCGCAAGTTCTCCGAGGCCAGGCCGTTCTACGCCAGCTACGCGGCGATGATCGCGGTCGCGGCGGGCATCGTCCTCATACCCGGCACGCCGCTTGGCCTGCTCACCACCGCCGTCCAGGCCCTCGCCGGGATCCTGCTGCCCAGCGCGAGCACGTTCCTGCTGCTGCTGTGCAACGACCGTGAGGTGCTCGGTCCTTGGATGAACCCCCGCTGGCTCAACTTGGTCGCGACCGTGATCGTCGGCGTGCTCCTTGTGCTGTCGGGCACCCTGGTCATCGGGACCATATTCCCTGGCCTGGACGCCGCGCGGACCGCGCTGTGGATCGCCGCCGTGCTCTTCGGCGGCGGGCTGGCCACGAGCGGCTGGCTCCGGCTCACCCGCTCACGGCGGCCCGCCCGGCCGCCGCACCCGCGGGCCGCGATGACCGAGGCCGAGCGGCTGAGCTGGCGGATGCCGCCGCTGGCCCTGCTCAAGCCGGTGCGCTGGTCGGCCGCCACGAAAATCGCCATCCTGGTGCTGCGGGCCTACCTGATCATCTCGGTGCTCCTGCTGATCGTGAAGGCCGTCCAGATCGGCTAGGGACGGGGCACGGTGACCGGGACGTGACCTGCGTCATGTTCAGCCGGGTGCGGGCGCATATACGCTACATTAGGCTTGCCTAACCTAAACTTGAGCATCAGCTGGAGGCCGCGTGCTCGCCACGCTTGTCATCTTCCTTCGCGAGGGCATCGAGGCGAGCATGATCGTCGCCATCTTGCTCGCGTACCTCAACCGGCTCGGGCGCCGGGAGCACTTCAAGGACGTGTTCCTCGGCGTGGGCGCGGCGCTGGTGCTGGCGACGGGCGGCGGCGTTGCCGCGTACTACACCATCCGGTCCTACGATGGCTCGCGCGCCCAGACGATCTTCGAGACGGGCACATTCATCCTCGCCGCGGCCGTGCTGACCTACATGACGTTCTGGATGCGCAACCACGCGCGGTCGATCTCCAGGGAACTGCGGTCCAGGGCGGACGCGGCCCTCGACGGCAAGGCCCGGTGGGGCCTTGCCCTGCTGGCCTTCCAGGCCGTCGGCCGGGAGGGGCTTGAGACCGTGGTGTTCACGCTCGCGATCATCTTCTCCACCTCCACGGCCGGGGCGCTGACCGGCGCCCTCATCGGCCTGGCCGGCGCGCTCGTGATCGCGTTCATCATCTACCGGCTGGGCCACAAGCTGAACCTGTCGCGGTTCTTCACGGTCATCGGCTGCCTGCTGATGGTCTTCGCCGCGGGCCTGCTGGCCGACACGGTCGAGAACCTCCAGGAACTCGGCTGGGTAACGGTGCTTGGCGCGCCGATGTGGCATTCCGGGCGGATCTTGTCCGAGGACAGCTCATTCGGCGACGTGCTGCACAGCTTCTTCGGCTACGCCGACTCGCCCACCCCGCTCCAGCTCATCGTGTACGTCGCCTACCTGGCGATCGTCATCGCCGCCTTCCTCGGCCTGCGCGGCGCCCTGCGGTCGCGGCGCGGGGAACCGCAGCCCGTTACGGGCCAAGAGCAGGCCCGACCAGCTTCGCATAGCGCTGCTTGAGCAGCGGCAGCACCTCGTCCGGGTCGGCCGCCCACACGTCGGCATTGAAGATCTCCACCTCGACGTCGCCGCCACGGCAGAGCGAGGAAACCCGCAGCCCGGTGTCGCGTCGCTCATCGCGAGCCGCGCCCGCTCACGGCTCGCACCCGTGCAGTTCAAGCAGGGCCGACATGCGGCGGACCGCCAGCGCCGGGTTGGGCAGCAGGCCCGCGTAGTCCGCGAGGCGGAACACCTCGGCCAGGTGCGGCAGCGAGCGGGCGGACTGGGCCCCGCGCACCATGGTGAACGCGTCCTGGTGGCCGGCCAGCCAGGCGAGGAACACCAGGCCCGTCTTGTAGTCCCTGGCCGGGGCCTTGAAGATCGTCCGGGCCAGCGGAACGGTGGGCCCGAGGACCTGCTCGTAGGTCAGCCTGTCCCCCTCGTCCAGGGCGCGCAGCGCCGTGGCGGCCGCGGGCGCGATCGCGTCGAAGATGCCGAGCAGCGCGTCGCTGCCGCTGGCGATCAGCGACTGGTAGTTGTAGTCGTCGCCGGTGTAGAGCCGGACGCCACGCGGGAGGGCCGTCCGCAAGGCGACCTCGTGGCCCGCGTCGAGCAGCGAGACCTTGATGCCGTCGATCCGGGGGGCGTGCTCCCTGACGATGGCGAGCAGCGACTGGGTGGCGGCCCAGATGTCCCTGTCGCCCCAGTAGCCGGCCAGCTGCGGGTCGAACAGCTCCCCCAGCCAGTGCAAGATCACCGGCCGGTCGGCCTGCGCCAGGACATGGGCGTAGACCTGCTGGTAGTCCTCGGGGCCGCGGGCGAGCCTGGCCAGTTCCCTGCTGCCCATCACGACCACGCCCGCCCCGGTGGCGCGGATCGCCTCCAGTTGCTCGACGTAGGCGCGGGTGACGTCGCCGAGGGTGACGGCCTGCGGGGCGTGATCGGTGCCCGCTCCCACGACGATGAGGTCGGCCGGGTCACCGAAGTCGCGGGCGGCCGCGGCGGTGCGGGCGGCTAGCTCGGCGGTCGCCGCCCAGTCCAGGCCCGCGTTGCGCTGGGCGGTTTCCATGCCGTCGGCCACCCGGAGGCCATGCGACCACAAGTGCCTGCGAAAGCGCAGCGTCGCGTCCCAGTCCAGGGCGGGCGACGGCGCCGCCGGGTCGCCGAGCGGGTCGGCGACCACGTGCGCCGCCGCGTAGGCGACGCGGGACCTGGGCTGGCTGGCGGACATGCGCCACTCCTGCGGCGGGCGCACCTGGTACGGCGCGATGGTCCCGTCCGGCAGTGGGAGGCTGATCACCCCGCTGTTCGTCATGCGCCGCCACCGGTGGCGTCGTTCACTGCCACCTTGACGTCGTGCTTATCAGCACTGCTGTCCTGCCTGCCCACCCTTATCACCTTAGGAGGTATCGGCTACCTGGACCAGGAAAGCCCAGTTTGCGTAATACGCCGCTAGCGGAGCCTGGTCACCTCGATCGTGACGTCCGTAGCGCTGGGCGGTGGGCCGTGGTAGGTGCCCTTCAGCGGCGGGACGTCCGCGTAGTCGCGACCGCGGGCGACCACGACGTGCCGCTGCTCCACGCGGGCCCCGCTGGTCGGGTCGAGCGGGGTCCAGGAGCCTGCCCAGTACTCGACCCAGGCGTGGCCCTGCCCGATCGCGGTCCTGCCCGCCTTGGGGGCGGCCCTCGGGTGCAGGTAGCCGGAGACGTACCGGGCCGGAAGCCGGGCCGCCCGCAGCAGTCCGATCGTGACCTGCGCCATGTCCTGGCAGACGCCCTGGCGGTTGTCCCACGCCTGCTGGGCACTGGTGCGGGTACCTGTCGCGCCGGGCAGGTAGCTGATCCGCTCCCGCACCAGGGCGGAGATGGCCGTCGCGGTGTCGTCGGGCGTGCGGCCGGCGACCTCGGCGACGACGGGGCCTGAGGCTTGTGCCGTCATCGCCGTCAGGGGCGTCGGCAGCGTCATCTCCAGCAGTCGCCCGCCCTCGGCCCGCTCGGTGATCGCCGCCCAGCCCGGTCGCTGGGCGGCGGGCGGCAACCCTGGATAAGGCCTGGTCTCCACCGTGGCCGTCGCCCGGATGACCAGGTCCTCGTGCGCCTGCGGTAGCTCGAACACGCTGACGTGGGTGCCCCAGTAGTCGTCATAGGACCAGACCGGGACCGTGCCCGGCCCTACCGTGACGCACGATTCCAGCGTGGTCTGGGACGGCAGCGTCAGCGGCGTCATGCGCGCCTCGTTGAACGAGTCGAGCACCGGGCCCGCGTAGCGGACCCTGGTCACGTGCTCGATTCGCAGCCGCCAGCTCACGCGGTGTCCATGGGGTTCCCCGCTGGCCCGCGGACGGCACCGGGCAGCACCAGGACGTCGCTGCCGTCGTTGACCGCGAACAGGCGCATCGTCCGGCCGCCGGGACAGGGGGACGGCGCGTTTGGGAGCAGCGGCTCTTCATTCAGGTAGTACCTGATCAGGTCGGGCACGTAGCCGTGAATGCGCTTGTCGTCGGCGACGCCGTTGCCGACGGCGTTGGCGATCGTCACGTTGCCTGCCCGCGCGGCGTTGATCAGTCCCGCGCAGCCGAGCATCGAGTCGGGACGAAAGTGCAGCGGGTCGAGCCAGTCGTCGTCGACCCTGCGGTAGACGACGTCAACCTGGCGGCGGCCGCGCGCCGCCTGGACGTAGACCCGGTTGCGGTAGCAGGACAGCTGGCGGCCCTCGACCAGCTCGACGCCCATCAGCCGGGCGAGCAGCGCGTGCTCGGGGTAGGCGGCGTTGTGCACCCCCGGAGTGAGCAGGACGACGCACGGGTCGGCGACCCCGTGCGGCGCGGCCGCCCGCAGGGCGCTGAGCAGCCGAGACGGGTACTGGCCCGGTGGGAGGATCCGGTGGTCGCCGGGGACCGCCGGCCAGGCCAGGTGCATCGCAGGCCGGCTTTCCAGCACAGCGGCGACGCCGGCTGGGATCCGGACGTTATCCCCCGTGACCCGGAGCTCGCCTGCCTCGCCGCGGGCGAGGTCGATGCCCGCGACGTGCACCCGGACCCCAGTGGGCGGGGCGAGGCCGGCCACCTCGCGGCGGAACTTGTCGCTGGCGCAGGTGAGCCGCCAGGGCACGACGCCGTCGGCGAAGCACTCGCCCGCGCCGTAGACGTCGGCCAGGAAGCGCTCAAGCGCCCAGACCCGCTGCCGCAGGCCGGCCGCGACCAGCCTCCACTCGGCCGCCTCGGCAACCCGCGGGATGAGGTCGGTGGGCATGGTCACGCCAACCAGCCTAGATAGCTGCCGTGCCCAGGAATTCAGCAGTGCCCGTCAGGCTGGCGAAATGGCTTACCGCCCGGCGTTCGCGCGCTCCACTAGCCCGGCAGTGTTGTTGTCGCCGCGCTCGCGCAGGCCAGTGACGATGCCGGGGATGTCCTGCTCTGGACGGTTCTGACTGAGCTTCGCCTTGGCCTCGACGCGAGTGATCAGCAACTCGATGCCGACGATCGCCCGCAGTTGCCCCTCGATGTACGAGCGCGGCGCGTCGTCGACCGACCAGGGGCGGGCGCTGGATCCCTCATGCTTTTGGGTGAGGCGGCGGACCACCGACTCGGTCCACGCGGCGTCGTCGTGGACGGTCAGCTCGCCGTACACGTGGGCGGTCACGTAGTTCCAGGTAGGCACCACGCGCCCATGCTCGGCCTTGGAGGCGTAGAAGCTCGGGGAGATGTACGCGTCCGGCCCGCGCACGATGGCCAGGGACTCGCCGCGTGCGGGCAGCTTCCACTGCCCGTTGTTCCGCGCGAGGTGTCCATGCAGCGAGCCGTGCGGGCCGGCGTCAGGGACATAGGCGAACGGGAGCATCGTCGCGACGAGGCCCTCGTCGGTGAGCGTCACCAGGTCCGCCGCCCCGTGCCGGGCCAGCAGCTCATGAACGGCGGCCTCATCGACCGCGAAATGCGCGGGAACGTACATGGCGCCACATCCCTTCCAGGACAAGCCTAGTGCAGCAGGGCGCGGCACTGCCTTGCCCGTGGCACTGCCCTTGAACGCGGCGCGGGCTAGCTGCTCGCGGCGCGGCGGGCTAGCTCGGCTTCCCCCGCGGCCCGCATGGCCCGCACCGGGGCGGCCTTGCCGGTCATCAGCTCGACCTGGGCGGCCGCCTGGTGCAGCAGCATCGCGAAGCCGCTGGCCAGGACCGACCCCGCCGCGGCCGCCGCGGCGGCAAGCTCCGTCGGCCATGGGTGATAAACGACGTCCATGACGGCCGCCGGGGCGATTCCTGTGGACCGGATCCACGCCGCGTAGGGGTCGGCGGCGCCCGCGGGCACGGTGGAGATCACCAGGTCGGGCGCGACGTCCGCCGAGGCGGGCGTCAGGGAGGCGAAGTCGCGCAGCCGGATCGGGACGCCTAGCCGGTCGGCCGCCTGGGCCAGGCCCGTGGCCCGCGACGGGTCACGGGCCACCACGTCGGCCTGCTGCGCGCCGAGCTCCCTGATGGCGGCCAGGGCCGAGCAGGCGGTCGCGCCACCGCCGATGATCGTGACGCTGCCGGGTCGCGGGGCTCCGGCCTCGGCCAGCGCGTCGACGATGCCCCGCACGTCGGTGTTGTAGCCGTACCTGTCGCCGTTACGGAAGGCCACGGTGTTCACGCCCCCGGTCGCCATCGCTACCGGGTCGCAACGGTCAAGCAACGGCAGGACCGTCCGCTTCAGCGGCATCGTCAGCGACAGTCCGGCCCAGGACGCGTCCAGGCCGGAGACGAAGCCGGCCAGCCCGGCGGAGTCGCACTCGACCAGGGAGTATGTCCAGTCATCGAGACCGAGCGCGCAGTACGCGGCACGGTGCAGGACCGGCGACAGCGAGTGGGCAATCGGCGACCCGAGGACGGCGGCTTTCATTGTCTGATGACCCCTAGCAGCTCGAGGTCGGCGGTACCTGGGTGGCGGAGAACAACGTCGTGCCGCTCGGGCAGCCGCGGAAGAACAGCAGGTCCCCGGTCGCCGGGTGCAGCGCGGCTCGGATCGCCGCGTCTCCCGGGCTGTCGATCGGAGTCGGGGTGAGCCCCTTGTTTATGTAGGTGTTGTACGGGCCAGGCGTGCTGATGTCCGTGTTGCTGGCACTTGTCCCGTACTTGCCGAGCCCGTAGAAGACCGTGCTGTCGAACTTCAGGGGCATGCCGATCGCCAGCCGGTTGTAGACGACCTCGGCGATCTGCGTCATGTCCTGGTCCCGGCCCGCCTCCGCCTGGATCAAGCTGGCCGCGATCATGATCTGGCCGGTCGTCAGGTGGACGGTGCCGCCGTGCGCGTGAATGCTGACGGACGCGGGCAGGTTGACCAGTGCGGCCTCCTGGTCGAAGCGGCTGACCATGCCCTGTAGCACCTGGAGCGCGCTCTGGTGTGGCTCGATCGCGTAAGTCGCCGGGAACAGGTAGCCCTCCGGCTTGCCATTGGCGTAGGACGGCAGGCCAAGCTTGCCCGGGCTCTTGAGCACGCTCTGGAAGCTGGCGACGGGGATGTGGGTCTTCGCCGCGAGGACCTTGATGGCGTCCACGGCACGGTACCCCTCCGGGATCGTCACCACGTCCTGGACCAGGTTCTTCGGGTTGACCAGGTACGTGTAGGCGAGGGAGGCCTGCATCCGCCGGTTCATCAGGTAATAGCCGGCTTCCAGGCTGCCTGAGCTGCTGTGCTCGGCGGCCAGGATGAACGCCCTGCTGGACTCGACCACGCCGTCGGAGACGAGCTTGGGTGCCAGGCTGGTCGGGGTGTCACCGCTCATCACCTGGACCATGACCTGCGGGCCCGTGCCGGCGCCCACGTAGTCCGGCGGGTGGTCCTTGGCCTGGAGGTAGTTGTAGGCGTACAGGCCGCCACCGCCGACCGCGCCGAGGAAGACGACCAGGACCAGCAGGGCGATCCACGGCGCCAGCCGCCGCGCGCCACCGCGCTTGCGCCCCTTGCGGCCGCGGGTGCCGTCGCCGCGATCGTCATCGTCGCGGCCGTCGTAATCGCGGCCGTCGAAGTCGCGGCCGCCCCGACCACGCTCGTCGTACCGGCCCGGGGCAGGGCGATCGCCTTGATACCGGTCCTCCCGCGGCGGGCGGCCCCGGCCGCGGCGGCCAGGCCGGCGATCCTCATCGCCCCAGTCCTCCTCGGGCCCGCCGAAGCCGGGCAGGAACTCCTCCCCTGGAACGTCGTTCCCCGCCAGGCCGAAGGCGCCCGTCGGCCGGCTGTCGCGGCCATCGCGCGGGTCGCGGCCATCGCGCGGGTCGCGGCCGCCCCGTTGCTCCCTGATGTCGGGCGAGTCCCAGCCATCGGCGGCTGGCCTGGACCGGTAGGGCCCGGTCCCTGGCTGCGCGCGCTCCGGCCCGGTACCTGGGCGCCCCGGCTGGACCCGCTCGGGCCCCGCGGGCGCGCGCCCGCGCTGGACCCGCTCGGGTCCTGTCGGCGGCCGTCTCCGCAGCTCGGGCGCCGGCCCGGTGCCCGGCCTGCCTGGCGCACCGCGGTCCGCCCCCGCCGTCGGGGTGAACTGGGCGCGCTCGGGCCCCGTGCCCGGCCGGCCCGGCCCCAGATCCGCTCTCGTCCCTGGCGTCCCGCGCCGGCCCCGCTGAGGGCTCGCGTCCGGTGGGACCGGCCGTGCCCCGGTGCCACGCCCGTCCCTGACCACTGGGTTCGCGCCGCTCAGGCCCGGGTCGCGCCCCTGGGCGCCCCGGCGCGCCCCGGCGCCAGGCGGACGGCCACCAGGACGGGCCTGGTAGCCCCCGGTGTCACGAGGGGAACCGCCGGCTGTGGGCAGCTGGCTCTCATCCCAGCCGCCATTCCAGATGGCGGACGGACGGCCGTGGCTGTCACGCTCGTCGTCACCGGGCAGCGGGGCGTCCGCTCCCCACACGCCGCCCTGGCCCGGGTCGCGAGGATCGGGCCCGGCGTACCCCCGCTGTCCCTGGCCCTGCCTGCCCGGCCGCTGCCGGGGGTTGCCACCGGAGTCACGCCGGCGCCTGGGGTCCTCCCAATCCCGGCCGGCCTCGTAGCCGCCGGGATACCTGCCGCTCAACGGTCGCCCTGTCCGCTGGCGGCCACGGTCACCAGTTCGCCCGGTGTCAGGCCGGTACGCCGCTCGGACTCCAGGGCCGCCTCAAGCAGGACCGCCGCCGCGGCGGCATCGACCGTCTCGCGGCGGGCCCGGGAGTCCTTGCCGCCAGCACGCAGCGCCGCGTGCGCGGTCGTCGTGGTGAACCGCTCGTCCACCAGGCGCACTGGAAGGGGCGCGACGCGGGCCGCGAGGCCAGCAGCGAACTGCCGCGCGGTGGTGGCGGCGGCGCCCTCTCGTCCCGACAGGGACCTGGGCAGGCCAACCAAGATCTCAATCGCCTCCTCGGCTGCGGCGAGCGAGGCAAGGGCGTCCAAGTCGCCCCTGCCCCGTCGCACGACGGTCAGCGGGGTGGCGATGATGCCACTGCTATCACTGCGTGCCACGCCAATGCGAACCGAACCAGGATCAACTGCCAGCCGAACACCGTGTCTCAAAACAAGCACCGTCTCACAGCCAGTACAGCCTCACTGGATCACCGGATCGCATCACCATGGCATCACGTTACCTACCAGAACGTCCGCTGTCGCGCAATGTGCTACGAACAGCCTCAAAGGCAGCATGCATCGCCTCCGCTCCCGCTCCGGCGGCGCCGCCGCCCTGGGCGATGTCCGGCTTACCGCCGCCGCCACCGCCGAGAACCTTGGACGCGCCAGCGACGAGGGTGCCCGCCGACAGGCCCAGCCCGCGCCCGGCCTCGTTGACCGCGACGACGATCACCGGCCGGTCGGCGGGGACCCCAAGCACCGCGACCACGGCGGGCTGCGGCGCCGGGATCCGGGACCGGACGTCGAGCGCCAGCTTCCGCATCATGTCGCCGTCGACGCCATCGGGCACCCGGTGCGCCACCAGCGCCACGCCACCGAGGTTCTCCGCCTGCCGGGCCAGCTCACCGGACTGCTGCAGCAGCTCGGCCGACTTGAGCCTGGCCAGCTCACGCTCGGCCTCCCTCAGCCGGGTCACCACGCCGGAGATCCGCTCGGGCAGCTCCTCCGGGCGGGCCTTCAGCTGCTCGCTGAGCTGGTTCACCAGGACGCTCTCGCGCGCGAGGAAGCGGAACGCGTCGATGCCGACGAGGGCCTCGATGCGCCGCACGCCAGAGCCGATCGACGCCTCGCCCAGCAGCTTGACCAGGCCAAGCTGCCCGGACCTCGCCACGTGGGTGCCACCGCACAGCTCACGGGAGTACTCGCCGACCTCGACGACCCTGACCTCGCTGCCGTACTTCTCGCCAAACAGCGCGAGCGCGCCCATGGCCCGGGCCTCGTCCACCGAGGTGTGGAACGCGCGGACCGCCATGTCGTCGATGAGCACCCGGTTGACCTCGTCCTCGACCTCGCGCAGCACCGCCACGGGGACCGCCCCCGAGGCGGTGAAGTCGAACCTGAGCCGGCCAGGGGCGTTCTCCGAGCCCGCCTGGGCCGCCGACTCGCCGAGCGCGCCGCGCAGCGCGCGGTGCACCAGGTGGGTGGCGGTGTGTGAGCGGGAGGTCGCGCGGCGACGCTCGACATCGATCGTCGCCTGGGCGGGCAGCCCGACCGTCACCTCGCCGCGCCGCACCGTGCCCCGGTGCACGATCAGGCCGGGCAGCGGAGTCTGCACGTCGGTGATCTCCACCTCGGCTGGCCCGCCGGGGCCGTCGGTGCGGATCACGCCGCTGTCGGCCAGCTGGCCGCCGCCCTCGGCGTAGAACGGGGTCCGGTCGAGGACGACCGATACCTCCTGGCCCGGTGTCGCCGACTTCACCGGGACTCCGGCGGAGAGCAGGCCGACAACCGTCGCCTCGCCCTCGGTCTGGTCGTAGCCGGTGAACAGCACCTTCCCGGCCTGCTCGAGCAGCGCGGCGTAGACGGAGATGTCGGCGTTGCCGGTCTTCTTCTCGCGCGCGTCCTTCTTGGCCCGCTGCCGCTGCTCATCCATGAGGCGGCGGAAGCCCTCCTCATCCACCGACAGGCCCTGCTCGGCCGCCATCTCCAGGGTCAGGTCGATCGGGAACCCGTAGGTGTCGTGCAGCTGGAACGCCTGCGCCCCTGGCAGCACCGCCGCGCGGCGGCGCTTGGTCTCCTCCACGGCGACGTCGAAGATCGCGGTGCCGGTCCGCAGCGTGCCCGCGAACGCCGCCTCCTCCGCGTCGATCACCGTGTGTATGTTTGCGGCGTCGCGGCGTAGCTCAGGGAACTGGTCCCCCATCGCGTCGATCGTCGTCGCGGTGAGCTCGTGCATGAACCCGGTGCCGCCGCTGGCGCCACCACCGCGCTGCGCACCGGATAGCAGCCGCAGGTTGCGGATCGACCGGCGCAGCAGGCGGCGCAGCACGTAGCCACCCGCCTCGTTGCTCGGCAGCACGCCGTCCTCGATCAGCATGACGGCCGAGCGGACGTGGTCGGCGACGACCCGCAGGGCGACGTCGGCCCGCCGGTCCTTGCCGTAGTCCTGCTCGGTGAGCTCGGCCGCCTTGTCGAGGATCTTCCAGGTGGTGTCGATCTCGTAGATGTTGTCGACGCCCTGCAGCAGCGCGGCCATCCGCTCAAGCCCCATGCCGGTGTCGACGTTCCTCGCGGGCAGCGGGCCGACGATGTCGAAGTCGTCCTTGGCCCGCACGGCCGACAGGGTGTCCTGCATGAAGACGAGGTTCCAGACCTCCAGGTAGCGGTCCTCGTCGGCCTCAGGCCCGCCCTCGGCGCCGTACTCCGCGCCCCGGTCGTAGTAGATCTCCGAGCACGGGCCACCAGGGCCAGGCACGCCCATGTTCCAGTAGTTGTCCTTCAGGCCACGACGCTGGATCCGGCCCTCGGGGACGCCCATCTTGTCGCGCCAGATCCCCACGGTCTCGTCGTCGCCGTGCAGGGCGGTGACCCACAGCCGGGACTCGGGGAACCCGAACCCGCCCTGAGCCTCCGGCTGGGTCAGCAGCTCCCAGGCGAACTGGATGGCGCCTTCCTTGAAGTAGTCGCCGAAGGACCAGTTCCCTAGCATCTGGAAGAACGTCCCGTGGCGGGTCGTCTTGCCGACCTCCTCGATGTCCAGCGTGCGCACGCACTTCTGGACGTCGGCCGCGCGCCGGTAGGGCGGCGTCTGCTGGCCGAGCAGGTAGGGCTTGAACGGCTGCATCCCGGCGACCACGAACAGCAGCGTGGGATCGTCGGCGACGAGGCTGGCGGACGGCACGATGGCGTGCCCTTGCGCCTCGAAGTACGCCAGGAACCGGCGGGCGATCTCAGCTGACTGCATCAGCGGTCATCCTTCACGTTACGTCGTTGTCGTTTTGAGGAAGGGTAGAGCCTACCGGGCGCGGCCGGCGAGCCGAATAAAGCTCCATGCCCTCGCGCACGTCCCGGGAGAAGCTCCGCATCTCCCGAGTAGCGCGGATGGTATCGCGCGCCAGGCCGCGGCGGGAAAAGCGAGTGAGGCGACGGTAGCCCATGATGCCGCCCACCACGCCGAGTGCTAGCCAGAACACGCGGCGTATCATCGGGAGATCTCCTTGTGGGGGACCACCTTCCCGGGAACGGCGCCGCGCGGAGCGCCACGGCGCTTGCCCACCGCGTGCCGGATGCCGTAGGCGAAGGCGGCGGCCTTGCCCACCGGGCCGGTCACCACCGACCCGGCCACCGTCCGGCCGAACCCAGCCAGCGCGTTGACCTGGCCCGCCAGCTCGGCCATGCCGGTGCCCAGCGAGTCCATGCTGGCGTTGACGGCCTCGGCCGCGTCGAGCTGGGCGTTGGCCCGGTCCACCGCCGCGTTCGCCCGCGCGAGCAGCGCCTCCTGCCCGGCCCGCGTCTCCCGGATCACCGTCCCGGCGTCGCCGAGGACCCTGGTCGCCCGGATGGTCAGGTAGGCCACGGACGCCGCGATCACGGCGAAGCTCACCGCCGCGATCAGCGCGGCTATCCCGATTGCGCTCACTGTCCGTCCCCTCGGCTGGGCGGTCTCCCCGGCTGGCACGTTGCCATGACCAAATGCCCCTATGTACTTACATGGGGCCACGTCTCCTGGCATCAGGGTAGTGGCCACGACCCCGGCGGGCGGGCACAGGCCCCCGATCAGCCCAGCCCTAACGTAGCCCAAGGCGGCCACCGCTGGCGGTGATCTGGATGCCGGCCCGTCAAGCAACGCTCGCCTGCGCGAGTCCGGGAACGGGCATGGTAATTCCCGTGCGGGCCGCCTCGATCACGGCTTCAGCGACGAGGATGGCGGTAACGCCGTCGCTAAGGGGTGTGGTCGGGGAGGGCTTGCCGAGCACTGCGTCGCGCCAGGCCTCGTGCTCGGCGAGCAGCGGCTCCTTTCTCGGGATGGCATAGCGGGTCACGTCTCCCTCGGTGACGCCGCGGAAGGCGGTCAGCCCGTCCCACGGGGTCGGGTTCGCGCCGTTGGCCCAGTAAGTAAGGTCGGAGGTGAGGGTGTCGGCGGCCAGGCAGCCGTTGACACCGGTCGCGACGACGGCGCGCTCCTTCAGCGGGGACAGCCAGTTGACGAGGTGGTGCGCGATCGTCCCGCCGTCAAGGACGGCAACGGCGGCGAGGAGGTCCTCGTGGGGACGTCCGCTGAGGTGCCGGGTGCGGGCCGCGATCTCGACGTAGCACTGGCCGGTGACCCAGGCGGTGAGGTCGAGGTCGTGGGTGGCAAGATCCTGGACAACGCCGACATCGGTGATCCGGGCGGGGAATGGCCCGATGCGCCGGGTGACCAACTGGAAGACCTCGCCGAGCTGGCCGTCGGCGAGCCGGGCGCGCATCGCGATCAGCGCCGGGTTGAACCGCTCGATGTACCCGACCGCCGCGGGCACGCCGGCATCGCTGAACGCGGCGGCCAGGCGGCGCCCTGCGTCCGCGCCCGGGGCGAGGGGCTTCTCGATGAGGGCGGGCATCCCGGCGGCGGCGAGCCGGGTCCCGATTCCCTCGTGCAGGCCGGTGGGGCAGGCCAGCACGGCGTAGTCGATGCCGACAGCGAGCAGGTCGTCGGCGTCACGCAGGACGGGGATGCCGTCGGCGGCGTGGTACGGATCCCCGGCCGGGTCGGCGGCGGCCACCAGGGTGACGCCGTCAAGCTGGCGCAGGACGCGAGCATGATTCCGGCCCATGCGGCCCAGCCCGATCAGGCCGGCGCGGAGCGGCTTGCCGGTGCTCATCGTGATGACCTCCCGAGGGCGCTGCGGACTGCGGCGGCAACGCGGGCGACGTCGCCGCGGGCGAGCGCGGGGTGGACGGGCAGCGACAGGACGCCACCGGCCGCCGCATCGGTGACGGGCAGGCCCGGGGCCTTGTACGAGGCGAAGGCCTGCATCCGATGGATGGGGACCGGGTAGTAGACCCGGCTGCCAACGCCGGACTCTCGCAGCGCGCTAGCAAGGGCGTCCCGCGCGGCGGGACCACCCGGGACGGTGATGGTGTACTGGTGGTAGACGTGACGGGCGCCGAGGGCCGGGTGCGGGCAGGCGACCACGCCGCCGAGCGCGGCAGTGAGAGCGGCGGCGTTGGCCTGACGGGCGCGGGTGAAGTCGTCGAGGCGGAGCAGCTGCTGGCGGGCGATGGCTGCGGCGACGTCGCTCATGCGGGCGTTGGCACCGATGACCTCGTGCTGATAGGAGGTGCCGTCCATGCCCTGGTTGCGCAGCAACCGCAGCCGACGGGCGGTAGCTTCGTCCGGGACGCTGATCAGTCCGCCCTCGATGGTGGCCATGTTTTTGGTCGGGTAGAAGCTAAATGCCGCGGCGGCGCCGAAGCTACCTGCGGGCCGGCCGCCGAGCGCGGCGCCGTGGGCCTGGGCGGCGTCCTCGACGACGGCCAGGCCATGCCGGGCCGCCAGCGGGAGCAGGCTACTCATCGGCGCGGGGTGCCCGTACAGGTGCACGGCGATGATGGCCGCCGTCCGCGGGGTGACCGCCGCGGCGACACCGGCAGGGTCGAGGCAGAAGGTGGCGGGGTCGATGTCGGCGAAGACCGGGACCGCGCCGGCCAGGGCGACCACCCCGGCGGTCGCGGCGAAAGAGAACGATGGGACGATCACCTCGTCACCGGGACCGATGCCCAAGGCGAGCAGCGGGAGCCACAGCGCGGAGGTCCCGGAGCTGACCGCGACGCAGTGCCGCCCCGCGACGAGTCCGGCGAACTCCTCCTCCAGTGCGGCAACTTCGCGGCCCTGGACGACCTGCCCGGAGCGCAGGACCGCGACCGCGGCGGCGATCTCCTTCTCGCCCAGCATCGGGCGGGCGATGGGGATCATGGCTGGCCCCCGGCTTGAGGACCGGCCGGGAAGGGCGCTACGAGGCTTCGGTGACGGGCCAGCCGTACTGCAGATAGGCGGTGGTTCCGGTGGCCAGCGCGTCCGCGCAGGCCGCGACACGGCGCGCCATATGCGGGGCCAGCAAATGCTCCCACTCGTGCGGCGCGGCCAGTTTCCAGCCGGTCAGCTCGCCGTCCTGCAGCCGGATTTCCAGCTGTCCCAGGGCGCCGCCGTCGAACACGAAGTTGCACAGCGAGGGCCGACCGTCGGGCTGCGCTGGGACCCAGTCGACGGCCAGTAGCCGCCCGGGCCGCAGCTCCAGGCCGACTTCCTCTTTGACCTCGCGCACTGCGGTCTCGAACGGGGTCTCGCCGGGTTCCATGCCGCCGCCCGGGACCTCCCAGTCCTCGCGGTAGGAGGGCTTGACGAGCAGGATGCTCCCCGCGTCGTCTCGGAAGATCGCGCCGGCGCCGGCGATGTGCTTCGGGAGGCTGGCGTAGTACTCCTGCGGTGGCACATGGCTCATGTGCCACGAGGCTACCCAGGCCGCCCGTAGCGGGCAGACGAACGGGGAAAGCAAGTGCGCGGGACGCGATCACGGCGCCCCTCCCAGGCTGCGAGTAGCCTGCAGGCCGTGCCCGTCGCTGGCGTACGCGCGCTCGCAGGCCGGGCAGCGCAGGCCCGGGTTGAGGGTGGTCCCGCACGCGCAGGCCCATCCGGCCTGGCGAGCCGGATTCCCCGCGACTAGGGCGTGCGGGGCGACGTCCCGGGTGACCACGGCGCCGATCGCGACCATCGCCCGGGGCCCGATGGTGACGCCGGGCGCGATGACGGCTCCGGCGCCGACCGTGGCGCCGTGGCCGACCGTGACAGGCCGGGGCGACCAGTCGGCTGGCCCTTTCCGGGTCCCGTCCGGGTTCGTGGCCCTTGGGGCAGGGTCCTCAAGCAGCATCGCGCCGGGGCAGATCATCGCCTCGTCATCGACGCGGGCGCCGAACACGCAGGCGTTGTTGCCGATCTTCACCCGGTCTCCGATGACGGCGCCGGAGCCTATGTAGGCGCCCTTGCCGAGGGTGCAGTCCGCGCCGACGGCGGCACCGGAGGCGACCTGGGCCTGGTACCAGAGCCGGGTGCCGGGGCCAGTGCTGCCGCCCGGGTCGGTCCAACCGGTCGTACTCATAGGTGGGTGCCTCCTTCTTCTTGCGTGACCAGGCAGCTGATTAGGTCCGCGACGGTGCGCAGGCCGGGAAGCGCGTCGTCGGGGACGGGCAGGCCGGTGGCCTCCTCAACGGCGACGGCCAGGGTGATCCGGTCCAGAGAGTCCAGACCGAGGCCGGCGAGGGTGGCGTGCTCGCTGACCTGGCCTTGCGTTCCGGGCTGGCAGGACATGGCGACTGCGGCCAAGACGGCGTCGCGCAGGGGGCTTGTGGCGGTCACTGGCCCGCTCCGGGCCGGCCGGTGAGCGACAGCAAGGACGGGATGGCCTCGGGGACGGGCGCAGCCTGCCATAGCCTGCGAAGTGCAGTGCTCCCCGGCCTGGCGAGCAGCGCCTGCAGGGCGGCGGGGAAGAACGCGGCGAGCTCGGCCCTGGCCTGGGCCGACAGGTGGCCGTCGCCCTGGAGCAGGTGGTCGATGAGGTCAGCCGCCGCTCCGCTGATGACCGCCTCAGGCTCCGGGGTGGCCACTGGCCGCAGGACCCGGTAGGGATGGGCGTCCAGGGCGCCGGGGGCCTCGATCTCGCTGGCGACCAGCGCGGCCAGGCGGGGCGCGAGGAGGACCCCGCACCGGTAGGTCGCCGTGGCCAGCAGCACCCGCGGGTCGCCCGTGCGGCCGATCAGCGGCAGGTGGTCGATCGTGTAGGGGCGCAGGCCCACCCGGGCCGTCGTGACCTCGGCGGTGGCCAGCCGATGGTCCAGCAGCGCGACCGCGTCGCCTATCAGCGCCATCAGCTCGCCGACGGACGGCCGCCGCTGCGGGTCGGGGCTGATCGTCAGCCGGTTGGTGCCCCCCAAGTACAGGGTCCTGCCCGCGCGGGGAACGAGGTGGACGCCGCAGGCGAACGCCGCGTTGGGGGTCCGGACCACATGCTCCAGTGGCACCCCCGGGGCGTCCAGCAGCAGGCTGACGCCACGCCCGGCCAGGATGGGAGGGACGCCGATCGCCCGCCCGCCCTCAGGCAGCAGCGAGCCAGTCATGGCGCCGGCCGCGAGGACGACCTGCCCAGCGGTGATCGTGCCGCCGCCCTCGTAGGTCACGATGCCGCCATCGACAGCGACGACGACGGCGTCTTCCCACCGTGCGCCGGGATGGCCGGCGATGGCATCCGTGAGGGCCTCCACAAGGGCGAGGCTGTCGATGCTCGCCTCGGTCGGCAGCCACAGCGCCCCGGCAGACTCAGCAGGCAGGTGAAGACCGGGGACCTCGCCCGCGTCGTGGAACTCAGCGGGGTGCCCTGCCGCGAGGGCGGCAGCGGCGATCGGGGCTAGCCAGGCGCGGCGCCCGCCGGGGGCCACCACCCATGTGCCCGCACGCGCGGGGCCGACTCCGAGACGGTCCAGCCAGGCGGGGTACAGGTCGTGCGCGGCGAGCCGCTCGGCGGTCTCGGCCGCGACCCGCGCGGGGTCATGGCCCGGCTCGATCTCGGAGAAGGTCGACAGCATCGCGCCGGCCGCGCGGCTGGCCTGCCCCCGGTGCTCCCCGCCACGCGGGCCGATTACGGCCACCGTCACGCCGCGCTGCAGCAGCTCCCACGCCACGGCCAGGCCGACGGCCCCGGTCCCGGCGATGGCGATGTCGCGTGCCTCACTCATCACTGGTCCCGCTGGCGCTCGCGAGAACCTGGGCAGGGGCCGCTGGGTCGAAGGCGGACTTGGCCTGCAGGAGCAGGCGCCGGGTCCCGTTCGGCAGGCCCGCCTGGTCGCCGAGGGCAGCGCGGCCGTGAGCGGCGCGCTGCTGGTCCAGGACCAGCAGGCAGCCCCGCTCCAGCGGCACCACCCAGCTATGCGCGTCCAGCGCCTCGGCGTACCGGTGCAGGACGTCCATGTGAGCGTGGTTACGGCGGTCTGCGGTCATCTTCGCCGCCCACCGGATCCACGGCCGGCCCGGGCCGCCGTCGTCTAGGACGGGGAACGGCATCCGGGGCGCCCCGGTCCCACACAGCCTGTGGGCGTGGCCCTCGAAGTAAGCCAGCTGCGCGAGCTCGCCACGGTCGGCGCCGCTCATCTCGGCGAGGGCGGCGTGCAGGTCGCCTACGAGGGAATGCCCGCCCCCGGCCGGGTCGGGCCGCAGGACCAGCAGGCTAGTGTAGTCCGGGACGATTTCGGTGTTCGGCGCGTCGATGTGTAGACCCTGCCGGCCATTCCCGCCGAACGAGGCGGCGTCCCTCTCGGGCGTGCTCTCCCCGCCAATCCACAAGGACCCGCCTTCGTTGATGGAGAAGAACGGCCGACCGATGGCAGCAAGCATTCCCGCGCCCGCGAGCCGTAGCCGCGCGTCGTCCAGGCCGGAGGGCATCCGCAGGACCGCCCACCCAGGTCCCACGCCGGGGCGGCCCAGCAGGCTGGCCAGGACGCCTGCGGCATCCCATCCCGCAGGGCCGTCCAGAACCGCGCGGGCCATCGTGACGTTCTCCCCGGCCCACTGGTGCCCGTCCATCGCCGGAGTGCAGGCGGACGCCAGGCCCAGCGCGAGCTCACGGGGAACCTCCACCCGCGCCTTCATGCCCGGCGGGCTGATGCTTGCCGATTTCATCAGGATCTCCATTCCGCAGTGCCAATGGCGGGGTTCCTCCCGCCGCTGCCTCCACGGTGACCGGCAGCCGATGTCACGCATAGCTGGCAACTGGCCGCAACCCGTGTTGCTGCGCGCCCGCAACATCGCCATGCCTGTACCGGGAGTCGGGCTGGTGTTACCGTGCGGAGCGTGGACGTGCGCAGCCGCGAGAAGATCGCGGGCGACCTCCGGGCGACGGCCGCCGGCCAGGACTGGCCGCCGTGGCAGCTCACCCAGGCCATCTGCCGGCAGGCTGGCACCCCGACGCTGCTGATGGCCTGGCGGCTGGCCGCCGGGCAGACCCAAGAGCAGGTCACCGCCGGCCTGCGGGGCCTGGCCGCCGACCGGGGTACTCCGTGCGCCCCCAGCCCCAGCAAGCAGCAGCTGTCGCGGTGGGAAAACGGGCATGAATCACCCGGGAAGCTTTACGGGCCGCTGCTGGGCCTGTGGTATCGCACCACCCTGGATCGCCTCGGCCTGGCAGGCGACGACCCGATAGTGACGAACGTGCCCGCCCCCGCGGCGGCAGAGGAGGACGACGTGGACCGGCGCCAGTTCCTGCAGCTCGCAGCGGCAGCCCCGCTCATTCCCGCGCTGGACGAGACGCGCCGCAAGATGAACGCCGACCTGCGGCACGTCCTGCCCGCCGACGAGCTGTCTCGTTGGAGCGACGTCGCCGACGCTCACGTCGCCGCCTATGGCCAGCGGCCCCCCGCCCAGCTGCTGGTCTCCCTGCAGCCCGACCTCGCCGAGCTCGCCGACCTCACCAGCGGCTACCCCCGCGAGCGGGACCTGACCCTGGTCGCCTCCCGGCTGTGCGGGCTGACTGGAGCGCTCCACACCGACCTCGGCAACGACCGGCAGGCGGCCGATTGGCTCCACACAGCCGCCCGGTACGCCAGTCTGTCCGGCGACACCGCCCAGCAGTACTGGGTGACCGTCGCGCAGGCAATGTCCGCGCTTTACGGACCGCGGCCCGACCAGGTCATCACCATCGCCGCCCGTGCCCGCGCCCGGCTCGGGGACCACGCGTGCGCCCCCGCAGCGCAACTCGCCGGGCTCACCGCCCGCGCCCGCGCCAGGGCCGGCCAGCCAGCGGAGGCCCGAGCCGAGCTCGAGATAGCCACGCGGCTGATCGGGGAAGCCGGCCCCGCCAGCGGGTTCTTCGGGTTCCCCGAGCGGGAACTGCTGATGTACCGGTCCAGCGTCTTGACCTCCATCGGCGACGCCGGCGCGTGGGACGCCCAGGACGCCGCGCTGGGCGCATACCCGGCTGATGACCCGATGGACCGCCCCCTGATCCGCCTGGACCGGGCGCGTCATCTCGCAGGCCAGGCCGACGACCCGCAGGCCGCCGCGCAGGTGGCGATCGGCGCGATCAGCGACCTGCCCGCGCCCCTGCGGGTCCCGCTGCTGATCACCCAGGCCAAGACGGTCACGCCCTTGATCGCAGCGCTGTCCCCGCAGGTCGCTGGCCAGTACGATGACGAGCTGACCGCGCTCACCGCCTAGCTACCATCTGCCCGGGGCGAACGGTGCCACCACCCGATCGAAGAACGCTGCCAGATCCTCACCTGCCTCATACAGGTAGCGGGTTAGGTCGGTGGCGCGCTTCACCACCGCCGGGTCGATGATCTTGACGGCACCCGCAGCCTCTCCGCAATCGTCGTACAGGATGCGGTATCCGACTGACGGCCCGAGCGTGATCAGTTCCGGAAGCGCACCTTCGGCCTCGAAGTCGCCCGGGATGCGTGGACCCATGCGATCATACACAGAGCGCTCACCTCCCTTGACGCGCCGTTAGGACTGGGAGACCCTCAGAAGCAGTAATCCCGCGCCCGTAGGAGAACCCGCCATGGCTGACATCGACTTCATCGGCGGAGACCCGGAGTCCAACAGCAGCGAGTCCCCTGCCGTGTTCGTCGATCCCCGTACCGGGGACTTCCTCCTGCGCGGCAAAGCAGTCACCGACCCCGGCGTGCTCGAGAGCCTCAACGGGCACATCGGCAGGGCCGACGACGAGGCCGACATCTGGTTCCCCGCCCGGATGGCCCCCTTCATCCGCGAAGCCCTCGACGGCTACGAGCGCGGCCGAACCGGCCCCGGCCAGCACACCTTCGCCGAGCTCATCGCTGGAAGCAGCGCGTCGGTCATCCGGTTCGAGATGCGCGACTCCTACGACGAGGACGTCGCAGGCTTTGCCGAGTGGCAGGCCACTGGCGACATCAGCGCCTACGACTGGGGCGATCACCTCGACGTCGTCCGAGTCGCAGTCACGCGGGGCATCAGCATCCGCCGCGTCCGGGTCGTCTCCGAACCCCTGTCGGACTACATCCGCTGGGAGCACGCCTGCACGGCCGTCAACGTCGAGGCTGGCGAAGACATACGCTGGCTGCCCCGCCACGAGGCCGCCGACCTCTTGCTCCCGGGCGCCGACTGCTGGGTCTTCGACCATCGCGTCGTCCGGTGGAATTTCCAGCGCGGCGACGGCAGCAACCCGAAGCTTTACACGTTCTCCTCCGACCCGCGCGTCATCCGCGACATCACCGCCTCCTTCGAGATCGCCTGGGACCGCGCAACCCCGCACGGGGAATACAAAGCCGGATAATCCGCGTCCACGCGTCACGCTTCGGCGTAGAACCTAGGCTTCGGGGGGCTGGTGGTGTACGCCATCCTGCTGGACAACGCGTTCTCCCAGGTCACCCTGGCCCACGCGGCACGGACGCTGCACACCTACGGCGTCGAGGTCGAGGTCATCGGCATACCGGCCATCTAATGCAACGAGTTGCCAGACTTAGCCTGACGTTGGCTCATTAGGAAATTTCTCATAACTGCTAGCTTCTGAACTGGCAACAATATGCGTGCGTGGACAGCTAGCCATGCTGGGCACGAGAGCACGACACGCCGACATGAGCTGGGATCTTTTCTGATCTGGGTACAGGTTCCCACTGGCCTAGTACCGTAGCAACTGTAGAAATTTCCTGTCAGATGCGGGGAAGGTTGCCGAGGGTGCCGCGACTGACGGCACGCCGGACGGAAGGAGACCGCCATGAGCGACCCAGCCAGCAGCCCGACCACGGCCCGGCGCGCCCTCGCGCTGCAGTTGCGCCAGCTCCGCACGGACGCTGGCCTCACCGTCGCTCAGGCCAGCGAGGCCAGCGGTGTCTCGGAATCCAAGATCACCAAGATCGAACTGGCCCACGTCCGCGTGTCCGGCGACGACCTGGCGACCCTGGCGAAGGCATACGGCGGCGTGAGCAAGCAACACCTCTCGCAGCTCCAGGGCATGGTCCGCACGAGCAGCGAGAAGGAGTGGTGGGAGCGCCGCGACCTGAAGCTGCCGCCCAAGCTCGACAACTACCTCCGGCTAGAGGCAGTCGCGACTGAACTCCGGGCATATGACCCAAGCCTCATCCACGGACTTGTACAGACCGCCGATTATGCCAGGACTGTGATCAAGGCTGGGCGCCCCGATCTGCTGGCGCACGAAGTTCAGCAACTGGTCGATACACGTGTGCGGCGCCAGGAGGTACTCACTCGAACCAGTCCACCACCGCTGACACTCTGGTTCGTCATGGACGAGGCGGTGCTACGTCGCCAGATCGGCGGACGAGATGTCATGATCGCCCAGCTTCAGAAGCTGATCGAGGCTAGCGAGCGGCCCAACATCAATCTCCTCGTGATGCCCGACAGCTTGGGGGCACATGCCGGACTCGGCAGCCCGCTTGCCATCCTCCAGTTCGAGACTGGCACCCGGCCCGTAGCGTACATAGAGGGGCACGGCGGTAACTTGTACATGGAGAAGGACGATGATCTTCGTCGCTGCCACCAGACGTTCACCCACATCCTCGCCAGCGCACCCTCACCCGAGCAGTCACTGGCGCTGATCACGCAGATCTCCGAGGAGATGCGATCATGACCCACCGGCTTGAGGCTGGGGCCTCCGGAGACCGCTTGGCTTTCGCGTCGTGGCGCAAGTCGAGCTACAGCAACTCCGCCAACGGCTGCGTCGAAGCCGCCGACCTGACCGGCCTCGTCGCCATCCGGGACTCCAAGGACCCGCACGGTCCGGTCCAGCTGTACACCGCGCGCCAGTGGAGCCGCTTCATCAGCGCCGTCCGCCCCGGCGGACTCGACCGCTAGCCGCCGCTAGCAGGCAACCCACCGGCCGCCATCCCTCGCAGCATGATCTCGACGAACTCTCCGATCGCCTCGGCATACGACATCCCGGTTCCACCCAGCGCGGCCGGATCTTGGAGCCGTTCCATCGCGGCGTCGACCACCTGAGCCACGAAGGCCGGGGCGACGGGCCGGAAAGCTCCCTCCTTCACACCGTCCCCGACCAGCATGGCCAGCACCTTCTGGCCAGTTACCCGGTGCTGCTCCAGGATTGCTCGCGTTCCCGAGTTGGCCTCAAGGTCACGCAAGAGGGCAGCACTCGCGCCGTTTAGCAGCTCGGCCCTTGCGGTGAGATAAGCGATTATCGTGGCCGTGGTGGTCTCGGCATTCGCGGCCGCTCCCGTGGCGCGACCGTCAACCCGCTCCAACATCCGCTCGATCACCATCTCGAAGAGGGACTGACGATCGCTGGCCAGACGGTAGACGGTGCTGCGGGAGACGTGCAGCCGCCGGGTGAGGTCGGCGACCCGCAGGTGCGTGAATCCTTCCGCTAGCAGCACGCGCTCCAGCGCGTCCAGCAGGTCACGTTCCTGGTCCGGCCAGGATCGGCGCGGCCCGCGCCTGCGCCTGCGCGCGTCGCTCGTCACTTCTCGGCTCCCGTCGTCCGCAGCTCTCCGTCCCACGCTGTCGCACGGCGGATTACCTGTCAACACGGTTCTCCGGATTCTTCCATAGAAATTTCCAAGTCCGAGACCTGCTCTTCGCGACCATCCAGGGCACGGCAAGTTCGACGATCGCCAATATTGACGATTCTTTTTTTCCCTGGCACGCCCCACGCTTCTCCGCTCCAGCACCGAAGTCACTTCGCAAGAATCGATTGAGGAAATTTCTCAGAAAGGTTACTGTGCTCCTTACGAGGAAGTGAGTACCGGACGCTCCTCGCGCAGGAAGACCGGCACCAACTCAGCGGCGGTGAGTGATGAGAGCAACTTCCGATCGACAGCAGCCGGGTCCCGCTTCCGCTCTGCCCCTGTGGTGGTCGCGTGAGTTCGCCGGGGAACCCTGCATGGTGAAGGAGGCACGATCCTGGATCGCCGGCCTGCTCCCAGTGGCTGATCCGCTCGATGACCTGCTCATGATCGTCAGCGAACTGGCTGGCAACGCCGTGAAGCACACCCGCAGCGGCGCTCCAGACGGGCTGTTCACGGTCGACCTCGCCTGGTCGCCCGACGCCGTCCGGCTGTCAGTGGGCGATCAGGGGTCGGGTGAGGTGCCGGCGCTTAGGCCGAGAACCGCACAGGACGAAGATAACGAGACTGGGCGCGGACTGTTCCTCGTGGAGGCACTCTCAACGGGCTGGGGAACCGTCGGCAATGCCGATGGCCACTGGATCTGGGCCGACGTCCTCTGGCCCGCTGTCGGCTCTCCCGCCGCCTCTCCAGGGACCAGCGCGTCGGCTGGGCTGGCGCTCGCAACCCTATGCCGGACCTACCCGGGCATCACGGCATGGTACGGCCAGCAGACCCGCTCCTGGTGGGCGGGAGACCTCGGAGGGACCCAGGACTCCCTTATGAGCGCCCCCTCCCTCACGGCCCTCAGCCAGGCCTTGGCGGCCCGCCACCTGACCTCCTGCCGTCCCTAAGGCCCGGGCAGCCGGGACTGCGGAGATAGTCGCGCTCAAGATCTCCGGGCCGCTCGGCATTGATAATCACCGCAGAAAGGGATTCACAATGGCCATCACCTGCACTTGCGGCTACGCCGCCGACACTCCCGAGGATCTGAGCGACCACTTCGGTGAGGTCTTTATCCCCGAGGACGATGCCGCCTCAGACGGCAAGGCGCACATGGAGGTCGCGCAAGACAGCGACACTGACGTTCCGCCTGGAAAGCGCTGCGCCTGCGGCTTCTCGGCGCCGAATGCAGCCGCGCTGGACGAGCACATCCTCGCCGCGCTCATCCCGGACGACCACGTCGGTCTCGACGGCCGCAGGCACGTAGCCCAGCGGCCCGCCTGACTGGCGCTGTACCCGGCACCAGGTAGGTATCGACGTGCTCGGCGCGGATGCACCTGGCCGCAGTCGCTTACCTCTGAAAAGCGGCCGTGAGGTCGAGGCGCTCCGCCTTCCGCGCCATCATGAACAGCCGGTGGCCCTTGCGGTCGGCCTCGCGCACCAACTCATAACCCTGACTCTGGTAGTACTTTGCCAGCTCGGGGAACGCGCAGTCCCGTCGCACCCACCCGGCGCCCGCCCGCTCGGCGTCGGTCCATCCCCACGGCGGCCCCTGTTCCTGCAGCGTGGTCCGCCCGACGAGGCGGGAGCCGTCTAGTTCAAGCACCCACACGTCACCACACGGGTTATCTGCCTGTGATACCAGGTCGTCCAGAGACGGGCGCCAGGACAGCAGGCCGTTGTCCTCGAGCCAGTCGCACCGCGCCGCGATCATCTGCCGGACCCTCGGCCGGTCCGCGCTGGTCGCTGGGCGCATCACCAACATGCCGTCCATCATTCTCCCCGGCTGGCTACCCGTCTCGTGAACGCGCGCCTCGCTAGGTACGGTCAGGCTCGGTGCTGGGCGTGAGCGGCGAAGAACTGCAGGGCGGCCGCTGCTACCTTGCCGGGCTTCTTCTCCGGCGCGAAGTGGTTGAACTTGGGGAAGGTCACCGTCTCGGCATGCGGGATCGTTTCGGCCAGCTGAGCGAGGGCGACGGCCTGCTGGCTGGTGTCGCGTCCCTTGCCGCGCATGATCAGGGTGGCTGCGGAGACCTTGCGGTAGTCCGCGAGGTGGGCGTCGAGCCGCCCGACCTCGCCGTGCTCGGTGATGACCTGAGGCATGATCGTCAGGTTCTGCCGCATTTCGGCGCGGGGGATCGCATGCTGCACGATGACCCGGAGAAGTCGGCGGGGCACGCGTCCGGTCTGATCGGGGTTGACGCCGCGGATGAAGGTGATGAACGCCTCGAGATCGGCGCCCGCCGTGACCTCCCGGCGGGCGCGGCCGGTCCAGTCGGCTGGGATCGACCCGTTGACCGAGACCGCCGGCTCGTAGACGGCGACCGCGTCATAGGCCGCGCGGCCGCACGCGGCCCGCAGGGCCACTAGCCCGCCGAAGCTGTGCCCGAAGATCAGCCGGGTGCCGGTGGCCGCGCGGACCGCCTCGATGTCCTCGCACTCGCGGTCGATGCAGTACCGGTCGCCCTGCGGGCCGCTGCCGCCCCGGCCGCGCCGCTGCACGAGGTGCACGGTATGCCGTCCGGCCAGGAACGCGGCGAAGGGGGCCAGGCTGGCGGCCGAGCCGATCGCTCCGTGAACGACGATGACAGGCGGTCCGTCCCCCGTGCTGAGGTACTCGACGGCGGTGCCGTCTGCCGAGGTCGCTACCCGGGTGTCCAGGTCAGGCATGATGTTCGCCCTCCTTCCGATGTGTCTACAATGTACGCATCAGGATCCGCTTCGGCCGTCCGCACTGGCCACTAGATAGTGCACTTAGGGCATTGCGCCAGCATTCGCGGATAGTGCGCGAGCACACCGGTCGCTGACCGTACTAGTGCACTTGGAGAACCGTGACCGACCAGTCGCTGTACCTGCGCATTGCCGGCGAGATCGCCGCGGACATCCGCAGCGGGCGGCTGGCGGAGGGCCAGCGGGTGCCGTCCACCCGGCAGATCGTCCGGGACCGGGGGGTCGCGATGGCCACCGCCACCAAGGTGATCAGCGCGCTGCGCTCGGCGGGCCTAGTCGAGACGATCCCGGGCAGCGGGACCACCGTGCGGCGCCGCGACGAGCCGGCGGCTGTCCAGACCCGGCGCGCCAGGCTGACCCAGAGGGAGATCGTCGAGGCCGGCGTGCGGATCGCCGACGCCGACGGGCTCCCGTTCGTCACGATGCGGCGGGTGGCTGACTCCCTGGGGGCATCCACGATGGCCCTGTACCGCCACGTTCCGAACAAGCAGGACCTGACCCTGCAGATGGCCGACAGCGTGTTCGCCGCAGTCCGGCTGCCCGATATCCCGGTCGGGGCCTGGCGGCCGCGCCTCGACGCGGCCGCGCACCTGTTCTGGTCGGTGTTCAGCCGTCACCCGTGGGCCGCCGAGGTGCTCTCGGTAAGCCGCCCTCAGCTCATGCCCAGCGTGCTGCCGCTCGCCGAGTGGTCGCTCAGCACGCTGGGCGCGATGGGCTTCGCCACCCACGACATGCTGTGCACGCACATCAGCCTGTTCGCCCATGTGCGCGGCATGGCGCTCGCCCGGCTCACCGAAGTGCAGGCGGAGAAAGACACCGGGATGTCGGCGGACGAGTGGATGCGCCGCCACGACCGTGCCCGGCGGCAGCAGGCAGGCTCCGCCGGTCACCCCGGGCTCGCCCGCGTCATCAGGGAACCGTTCGACTTCGACCTCGACACGGTCTTCGAGTACGGACTGCAGCGCCTGCTCGACGGCATCGACGCTCAACGCCGGTCCCTCGGGCACTAGCCTCCTTGCGGGACAGACCGCGGTCCCAGGAGGTCTGCAACTCGCCTTCGAGCGACTCATCCGCCTCTAGGAGCCAGGGCAACTCGTCAATGACAACGATCGATGGCTGCTGATCGGGGAGGGCCGCCGTGAGCTGCCGGAAGAAGGCGGACCAGGTCGGCCAGGTGGCGCCCTCAGGAAACAAGTCCCGGCCCAGCAGGCTAGCGAGCCGCTCGAGCGCCCTAGTCCTGCTCGGCGTCGTCAGCATCGGGCGGGCCGTGCAGGATCTCGCGGATCTTGGCGTAGCGTTCGGAGTAGCGGGCTTCCACGCCGTGGGTGGTGGGCTCGTAGTAGGAGCGGCCGCTGACCACGTCGGGGGCGTACTGCTGGGCGACGATGCCCTCGGGCCGGTCGTGCGGGTAGACGTAGCCCTTGCCGTGTCCCAGCCGCTTTGCGCCGGGGTAGTGCGCGTCGCGCAGGTGGGCTGGCACTCCCCCGATCAGGCCCGCCCTGACGTCGTCCTGGGCCGCGCCGATCGCCTTGACGACGCTGTTGGACTTGGGCGCGAGCGCGATGTGGATGACCGCCTGGGCGAGGTTGATGCGGGCCTCGGGGAGGCCGATGAGCTCGACCGCCTGGGCGGCGGCCACCGCGACCTGCAGGGCGGTGGGGTCGGCCATGCCGACATCTTCCGACGCGTGCACGACGAGGCGCCGGGCGATGAAGCGGGGGTCCTCGCCCGCCTCGATCATCCGGGCGAGGTAGTGCAGGGCGGCGTCGGCGTCGGAGCCGCGCAGGGACTTGATGAACGCGCTGATCACGTCGTAGTGCTGGTCGCCGTCGCGGTCGTAGCGCACCGCCGCCTTGTCGACGGCCTGCTCAAGTACCTGCGTCGTGATCGCGGTGCTGCCGAGTGCGGCCGCCTCCAGGTAGGTCAGTGCCCGGCGGCCATCACCGCCGGCCAGCCGGACCAGATGGCCCAGTGCGTCATCGTCTATCGGCACGCGACCGGCCAGGCCCCGTTCCGTATCGGTGGGGGCGCGCTCTATCAGGGTGCGGATGTCGTCGTCGTCCAGGGGCTTGAGGGTCAGCAGGAGCGACCGGGAAAGCAGCGGCGAGACCACGCTGAACGACGGGTTCTCGGTGGTGGCGCCGATGAAGGAGACCCAGCGGTTCTCGACCGCGGGCAGCAGCGCGTCCTGCTGGGTCTTGGAGAAGCGGTGCACCTCATCGACGAACAGAACGCTCTGGCGACCGGTCAGGCCGAGCTGCTGCCGCGCCTGCTCGACGGCCTGGCGGACGTCCTTGACGCCCGCGGTGACGGCGGAAAGCTCGGTGAAGCGGCGCTTGGTGACCTGGGAGACGACGTAGGCCAGGGTGGTCTTCCCCGTGCCGGGCGGCCCCCACAGGACCAGGGACATCGGGGCGTCGTTGTCGACGAGCTTGCGGAACGGCGTGCCTGGCTGGGTCAGGTGCCGCTGGCCGATCACCTCATCCAGGCTGCGCGGCCGCATCCGGACGGCGAGCGGTGCGGTATCCCTCGCGGCCCGCTCGCCGTGGGGGGGCTGGGGGGTGTCCCCCCCAGGAAGCACAGCATCGAACAAACTGTCCACCCGGCTGAGCCTACCGCCGTCACGTATCGAGGCGGTTGCCCACGCTCGTCCGGGTCGGCCCCCCGCCAGGCGGGGCGACCGGCTTGGCGTCGATGCCCGCCTCCTTGCGCTGGGGGGCGGTGATCGGGGTCGGGGCACCGGTCATCGGGTCGGATCCCGAGGCGGTCTTGGGGAAGGCGATCACGTCGCGGATCGTGGGCATGCCCGCAAGCAGCATGATGATCCGGTCCCAGCCAAGGGCAATGCCGCCGTGTGGTGGCGGCCCGAACTTGAACGCCTCGAGCAGGAAGCCGAACTGGGACTGGGCCTCCTCCTGGGAAAGGCCGATCAGGTCGAACACGGCCTTCTGCATGTCGGCGCGGTGGATACGGATCGATCCGCCGCCGATCTCGTAGCCGTTGCAGACGATGTCGTAGGCGTTGGCGAGCGCGCCGCCTGGCTCGGCCGCGAACTTGTCGGCCCACTCCGGCAGCGGTGACGTGAACGGGTGGTGGATCGCGGTCCAGCCGCCGTCGTCGGTCTGCTCGAACATCGGGAAGTCGACCACCCACAGGAATGACCACTGGGACTCGTCGATCAGCTCACAGCGCCGGCCGATCTCCAGCCGGGCCGCGCCGAGGAGCTCCTGCGAGGCGCTGGCGGTGCCGGCGGCGAAGAAGATCGCGTCACCCGGCTTCGCGCCCGTCGCCTCCGCGAGCCCGGCGCGCTCGGCGTCCGACAGGTTCTTGGCGACCGGGCCGCCGATCTCGCCGTCGGTGCCGAGCAGCACGTACGCGAGGCCCCTGGCACCGCGTGACTTGGCCCAGTCCTGCCAGCCGTCAAGCTCGCGCCTGGTCTGGCCCGCGCCGCCTGGCATGACGACCGCGCCGACGTACGGGGCCTGGAACACCCGGAACTCGGTCCCGGCGAAGTAGGCCGACAGGTCGGTAATCTCCACGCCGAAGCGCAGGTCCGGCTTGTCCGAGCCGTACCTGGCCATGGCCTCCGCGTACGTCATGCGGGGCAGCGGGAGCGGCACGTCGTAGCCGGCGACCTCCCGCCACAGCGTGGCGAGGATGTCCTCGGCGACCGTGATGACGTCCTCACGGCTCACGAAGGACATCTCCACGTCGATCTGGGTGAACTCCGGCTGCCTGTCCTTGCGGAAGTCCTCGTCGCGAAAGCACCGGGCCAGCTGGAAGTACCGCTCCAGGCCACCGACCATCAGCAGTTGCTTGAACAGCTGGGGCGACTGCGGCAGCGCGTACCAGTTGCCTGGCCGCAGCCGGACCGGGACGAGGAAGTCGCGGGCACCCTCGGGGGTGGACCTGGTCAGGTACGGGGTCTCGACGTTGACGAACCTGTGCGCGTCCATCACCTGGTTGAGCAGGTAGGAGGCCTTGCTGCGGATGCGCAGCGAGCGGGCCATCTCCTCGCGCCTGATGTCCAGGTAGCGGTACTTGATCCGGACGTCCTCGCTGACCTCCAGGTCGCCTTCGACCTGGAATGGCAGCGGATCGGCCGGCGAGAGCACCTCAAGCTGGTCGGCGATGACCTCGACGGTCCCGGTTGGCAGGTCCGGGTTCTCGTTCCCCTCGGGTCGCACCCGCACCTCGCCCGTGACCTTCACGCAGAACTCGGCGCGCAGGTCATGAGCGGTCTCTTCGTCGCCGCGCCACACGACCTGAACGACGCCGCTGCCGTCGCGCAGGTCGATGAAGACCACGCCACCGTGGTCGCGCCGCCGCGCGACCCATCCCGCGAGTACCACCCGCTCCCCCGCGTGCTCCGCGCGCAGGGTCCCGGCCTCATGGGTCCGGATCATCTCGGTATCCAGCCTCTCCTGTTACTCAGCTACGCCCCGGCACTCAGCCACCGCCACGCTGCCCTCACGATTCTCGCCGAACGGCCCTGTATCCCCAGGCTGCCGTAATGGCCCTTCCCGGTCCGTTCGGGATCGACGAGAGAACTATACGGGGAATACGGCACCCGCTACTCGGGCTGGCGGCGGCACCTGCGCTCGGGAGATAACACAACCAGCTTGCGGACGCGCCGGGCAATGCTCTGCAGTGCCCGGTCGATGTCGGTCCCGAACGGGCTGTCCTGCACCAGGTAGGTCGTTCTTGGCGTTAAGGACGGTGCACCGCAATCCGGCGCGGTCGAGCTCGCCCGCGAGCCGTTCGGCCAGGCTCCGGAGTCGCTGCTCCTGCCCGTCGATCTGGGGCAGCAACTCCCGGAATGAGGTCAGGTCGATCGTCCCGGGTTTTGTAGCAATCGCCTCACGATGCTCTTCAGCTGCACGCCCACGTACGACGTCCCGCGACGCTCTCTAGTTCCGCCTAGTTGCGTGGCGCGCCTAGTTCCGCCCCGTGCCTGAATATTATGCTACATAATTGTCAAACGTTAGCGCGTATGAGATACTAGATGCAGGTCACGTGAGGAAACCTCGGGGGAGGTGAAGCGATGACGGCTCAGACACTCAACGGGGACGCGCCGGGTTACGCTCCGGCTAGTGCCAGCGACGCGCTGCAGATGCTGCGGACGTCGCTTGACTACCTCGCCGGGGCGGACTGGCAGCAGCTCGGCGGCAGCGCCCAGCGATCCGGGCTGCGCGCCTTGGGGGCGGCCCACTCCACCTGGACGGCCGCGCACGCGGCCGCCTTGTCCGCGCTGGACGCGGGGGGCGGCTACGCCGCCGAGGGACACCCCTCAGCCCAGGCCTGGCTACGGCACCAGGGCAAGATCACCCGGCGCGCCGCCACCGAGCTCGGCAAGTCAGCCGACCGCAACCGCAGCCACCCACTGCTCGCCACGGCCCTGCGCGAAGGCTGGCTGTCGGAGTCCTGGTCCAGGCAGCTCGCCACCTGGACCAGCCGCCTGCCCGCCGGCGAGATCATGAAGGCCGACCGTGTCCTGCTGGACGCCGTCGCCGCGGGCCTGCCGCTGTACCCCGACATCGCCCGGCTGGCCCAGGCCATCTACGAGACAGTCCAGGGCCGCCAGCCCGACCCCGACGACAGCGACGACGGGTTCGCCGACCGCAACGTCAAGCTGCGCACCACCCTCGGCGGCGCCGGCCACCTGGCTGGCGGCCTGTCCGCCAGCTGCGCCCGGCTGCTGGCCCAGGTGTTCGACACGTTCGGCAAGCCAGCGGGGAGAGGCGACCTGCGCACCCCCGGCGAGCGCAACCACGACGCGCTAGAAGAAGCGCTGCGGCTCTCGCTCGGCCATCCGGAGGCGCCCCAGTCGGGCGGGATGAAGACCCGGGCGATGGCCGTCATGTCCCTGGCCGACCTGCTCAGCCTCGACGGCGCCTCCGGCCTGTGTGACGCCTGGCTCGCCGCCCGGGCGGGCGAGCCCGGGTGGTTCTTCGGGAGCGCCGCCGAAGCTGCCGCCTGCAGCGGCCAGGTCTCCCCCGTTACCACCGGAACCCCTGACTGGGGCGTCCTTTCCGACATGGCTGACGTCTTCCTTGACGCCCACAAGATCGGCGGTAACCGGGATGACGGGCCGGCGCCGCTGTCGCCCGCGGCCCGGATCGCGCTGGAGCGGACCCTGCTCGCCATGGCCATCCGCGCCCTGTCCGGCGCCGGCGGCCTAGCCGGCTTCCTCCGCACCAGGCTCCTGGGCCGCCCGTTCAACGGCGCCAGCCTCATCCTCGACGCCGGCGACACCGACGACATCCCGGCCCCCATCCGCCGTGCCGTCGCCCTTCGCGACCGGCACTGCCAGTGGCCCGGCGGCTGCGACCGCCCCGCCAGCCAGTGCGAGCCCCATCACGTGCGCCCCCGCTGCGAAGGCGGCGAGACCTCGCTAGCCAACCTTTACATGTACTGCCACTCCCACCACCACGTCTTCATCCATCGCCTCGGCTGGAAGATCACCCACCACCCCGACGGAAGCCGCGACGCTACCAGCCCCGGCGGCTGGACCATCCGCTCCCACGCCCCGCCCAGGAACAAGCGCCGGCCTTGCCCCTGGACGGCCCGTAGAGGGCTGTAGGGGCGACTGGAGCGGGCGGGCGTGGAAGTTACAATCCCCGGGGGGCTGGGCGCTCAAGGCCGGCCAGGAACGGGTTAGTGGCCCGCTCGGCGCCGATCGTGGTCTGCTGGCCATGCCCGGGGAGCACGACGGTGGTGTCGGGCAGCGTGAGGGTCCGGGCGAGGCTGGCCATCATCGTGCGCTGGTCGCCGCCGGGCAGGTCGGTGCGCCCGATCGACCCGGCGAACAACAGGTCGCCGGCGAACAAGAGGTCCAGCTGGTCGGCCTCGTCCTGGCTGCGGAACGTGACCGACCCCTCGGTGTGGCCCGGCACGTGGCTCACCGTGAAGTCCAGGCCGGCCAGGGAGAGCGTCGCGTTGTCGGCCAGCTCGAGCACGTCGTCCGGCTCGGTAAAGCTGATCTTCCCGCCGAACAGCTGCTGCTGCGCGCCGAGCGACAGGCCCTTGCCTGGGTCGGAGAGCAGTGCCCGGTCCTCGGGGTGAATCCAGGCCGGAATGCCCTTAGCGCCGCAGACCGGGCCGACCGACCAGATGTGGTCTAGGTGACCGTGGGTCAGGAGCACCGCGATAGGCTTCAGCCGGTAGCGATCGAGCAACTCCTCGATACCGCGCTCCGAGTCCTGGCCGGGGTCGATGATCACGCATTCCTCGCCAGCGGCGGGCGCGGCGACGAAGCAGTTAGCGGCGAACGATCCAGCGGGAAACCCTGCAACAAGCACCCAGACAGGCTACCGGGCCGGCTTCGCACGCTGCGAACCGATAACGACAGTACCGATTCGCGCGTAGGCCAGGTACGATTCGCGAACGATCAGGCACAATCGCCACAGAGCGGACGAACCGCGAGGACGCGGGATAGGGAGGGTCAGGACCCGATGCCGAGTAGCCGGGAGCGGGCGCGCAAGCGCGCTCGCGAGCACTACCAGCGACAGCAACGGGCGAGGCAAGAACGGATGCGGAAACTCCGCCGGCGCTTGCTGGCGGGAACCATCATCGTCCTCGTGGCAGGCCTGGCCGTGGGACTCTCGCTCACATTCGTCGGCGGCAGCTCGTCTAAGGCGTCGTCGAAGGCCAAGGCGTCAGCCTCGGCCACCCCATCGGCCACGTCGACCGCCGCCGCGGTCACCGAGCCCGCGCACCATTGCACGTACACGTCGGAGGCCAGCTCGGACAACGTGGTCAAGGCCAGCCTTCCCCCGGCGACCCCGGACTGGAACACCGCCTACACGGCGACGATCAGCACCAACCGCGGGCCGATCGTCATCAACCTGGCGAACTCGAAGGCCACCTGCACGGTCAACTCGTTCGTGCACCTGGCGGAGGCCAAGTTCTGGGACAACACCCAATGCCACCGGGTCTCCGACAGCCAGGGGCTGTACATGCTCCAGTGCGGCGACCCGACCGCCAAGGCCACCAAGAAGCTGTCCTGCTCGGGATCGAACGAGGCTGGGGGCGGCGGTCCTGGGTATTCCTTCGACGATGAGAACCTGAAGGGCGCGACGTACCCGGCCGGCACGATCGCGATGGCCAATAGCGGCGCCAACACGAACGGGAGCCAGTTCTTCCTGGTCTTCCAGAACACGAGCCTGTCTGCGGCCTATACCCCGTTCGGCACTATTACATCTGGCCTGGATATCCTCCAGAATGTAGCCAAAGCAGGCACATCGTGCACGTACTCGGGGGCTGGCGGCGGCGTGCCCAAGGACAAGGTCGTCATTAACAGTGTCTCGATCAAGAAGGCCTGAGTAGCACCAAATGCCCCTCGCGCAGGGGCAGCAAGCAGATGAACCAGGAGGTTCGCTCGTGACCACCGCCAACGATCCATGGGGTCGGGTAGACGCCGACGGAACGGTCTACGTGCGTACCGCCGATGGCGAGCGGGTAATCGGCTCGTGGCAGGCGGGGAGCCCGGAGGAGGCGCTGGCGTTCTTCCGGCGCAAGTTCGAGGCGCTTGAGACCGAGGTCGCGCTGATCGAGCAGCGCATCACGGCGACGGACGTCTCCCCCGCCCAGGCGCAGCAGACCGTGCAGCGGCTGCTCGCCGCGGTGACCGACGCCAACGCGCTGGGCGACCTTGTGGGCCTCAAGGCTCGCCTTGAGGCCCTGACGAGCGCGGTGGACCACCGCCGCGAGGAGGTCAAGGCCGCCCGCGAGCAGGCCCGCGCCGAGGCCCGCGACGCCAAGGAGCGGATCGTCGAGGAGGCCGAGCACATCGCGGCCAACGCGACCCACTGGAAGGCGTCAGGCGAGCGGATGGCCGAGCTCCTTGAGGAGTGGAAGGTCGCCCCGCACGCCGAGCGCGCGGCCGAGGCACTGCTTTGGAAGCGGCTTTCTGCCGCGCGCAACACCTTCACCAAGCGGCGCAAGGCGTACTTCGCCCAGGTGGAGTCCGAGCGGGAGGCGGTGCGTGAGCGCAAGGAGCGGCTGGTCGAGGAGGCCGAGGCCCTCGCGGACTCCACCGACTGGGGTCCCACGACCAGCGCGTACCGCGAGCTGATGCGGGCCTGGAAGGAAGCCGGGCGGGCAGGCCGCGACGTCGAGGCGGAGCTGTGGAAGCGGTTCCGCGACGCGCAGGACAAGTTCTTCGCCGCCCGCACCGAGGTATTCGCGGCCAAGGAGAGCGAGCTGCGCCAGCACGCCCAGGTCAAGGAGGAGCTGCTCACCGAGGCGCAGGCCCTGCTGCCGGTGAGCGACCTGAGGGCCACTCGCACCGCGCTGCGGTCGATCCAGGAGCGCTGGGAGATGGCTGGCCCGGTGCCGCGCGAGTCCCGCGAGCAGCTTGAGGGCGGCCTGCGGAAGGTGGAGGACGCGGTCCGCCGGGCTGAGGACGCCCAGTGGAAGCGGTCCAACCCCGAGGCACTGAAGCGGGCGCAGGACACCGTGAACCAGATCCGCACCGCGATCACCTCGCTGGAGGCGCAGCTCGCCCGGGCCACCGAGCGGGGCGACAGCGGTGGCGTCCGCAAGGCCGAGGAGGCCCTGGAGGCGCGCCGCTCCTGGCTGGTGGAGGCCGAGCGCACCCTGGCCGAGTTCGCCGGCTGAGGGGCTGAGCGGCTGAGCGGCTGAGTCCTAGTTCGTCATGCGGTAGACGTCGTAGACGCCGTCGACGCCGCGGACGGCCCGCAGGACGTCGCCGAGGTGGGCCGGGTCACCCATCTCGAAGGTGAAGCGGCTGATCGCCACCCGGTCGCGGCTGGTGGTCACCGAGGCGGACAGGATGTTGACGTGCTGGTCGGACAGCACGCGGGTGACATCGGCGAGCAGCTTGGTGCGGTCGAGCGCCTCCACCTGGATCGCGACGAGGAACACCGAGCCGTCGCTGGGCGCCCAGTGCACGTCGACCATCCGCTCGCGCTGGGTCTGCGTCAGGTGCTGCATGTTCACGCAGTCGGCCCGGTGGACGGATACTCCATGACCATGCGTAACGAACCCGGCGATCTCGTCACCGGGGACCGGAGTGCAGCACTTCGACAGCCGTACCCACACATCGGGGGCGCCAGCCACCTCCACGCCCGCGTCCGACGGGGCATGGGGCCGCGCGACCCGGGTCACCCTTGCGGGCAACGTGGTCTCGGCCAGGTCGTCGGGGCCGGCGGCATCCCCGCTCACCATGGCGACCAGCTTGTTGACGACCGACAGGGCACTGATCCTGCCCTCGCCGACGGCGGCGTAAAGGGTAGAAAGATCGGGGTAGCGCAACTCCCTGGCCACGTCGCGCAGCGTGTCCGCACTGGTCAGGCGCTGGAGCGGCAGCCCTTGCTTGCGCATGACCTTGGCGATCTGGTCCTTGCCCGCCTCGACCGCGGCCTCGCGGCGCTCCTTGGTGAACCACTGCCTGATCTTGTTGCGGGCGCGGGCGCTCTTGACGAACGTGAGCCAGTCACGGCTCGGCCCGGCCTCCTGGGCCTTAGAGGTGAAGATCTCGACCGTGTCACCGTTGTCGAGACCGTAGTCCAGCGCCACCAGCCGGCCGTTGACCCGGGCGCCGATCGTGCGGTGGCCGACCTCGGTGTGGATCGCGTAGGCGAAGTCGACCGGCGTCGCGTCGTGCGGCAGCTGGACGACCTCGCCCTTCGGGGTGAAGACGTAGACCTCGTTGCCGGCCAGGTCGAAGCGCAGCGAGTCGAGGAACTCGGCCGGGTCCTCGGTCTCCCGCTGCCAGTCGACCAGCTGCCGCAGCCAGGCCATCTCGGTGGCCTCGTCCCAGTTGGCGGACCTGGCGGCCTTGCCGCCTCGTGGCGTCACCACGCCCGCCGCGGCGCCGCTGGCCGCGACGGCCGCGTTCATCTCGTCCTTGTACTTCCAGTGCGCGGCCACGCCGTACTCGGCTCGCTTGTGCATCTGCCAGGTACGGATCTGCAGCTCGACCGGCTTGCCGCCGGGACCGATGACCGTGGTGTGCAGCGACTGGTACATGTTGAACTTGGGCATCGCGACGTAGTCCTTGAACCGGCCAGGGACCGGGTTCCAGCGCGCGTGGATCGTGCCGAGCGCCGCGTAGCAGTCCCTGACCGAGTCGACCAGGACGCGGATGCCCACCAGGTCGTAGATCTCGTCGAAGCCCATGCTCTTCGCGATCATCTTCTGGTAGATCGAGTAGTAGTGCTTCGGCCGGCCGGTGACGGTGCCCTTGATCCGCGCCTCGTGCAGGTCGGCGGACAGGTCCGCGATGACCTCCTGGAGGAACTGATCCCGGCGCGGTGCTCGCTGGGAGACCAGCCGGGCGATCTCGTCGTAGCGCTTGGGGAAGGTCATCGCGAACGCGAGGTCCTCAAGCTCCCACTTCACCGTGTTCATGCCCAGCCGGTGCGCCAGCGGGGCGAAGATCTCCAGGGTCTCCCTGGCCTTGCGCTCCTGCTTATCCCGCGGCAGGTAGCGCAGGGTGCGCATGTTGTGCAGCCGGTCGGCGAGCTTGATGACCAGGACGCGGATGTCGCGCGACATCGCGACGACCATCTTGCGTACGGTCTCGGCCTCGGCCGACTCGCCGTACTTGACCTTGTCCAGCTTGGTGACGCCATCGACCAGCGCCGCGATGTCCTCGCCGAACTCGCCGCGCAGCTCGACCAGCGTGTAGGGGGTGTCCTCGACGGTGTCGTGCAGCAGCGCGGCGCAGATCGTCTCGGTGTTCATGCCGAGCTCGGCCAGGATCGTCGCGACCGCGAGCGGATGGGTGATGTACGGGTCGCCGCTCTTGCGCTTCTGGTCCCTGTGCCAGTAGGCGGCCACCTCGTAGGCCCGCTCGACCATCCGGACGTCGGCCTTGGGATGGGTTGCCCGGATCGTCCTGATCAGCGGCTCGAGTACCGGGTTCACCCCGGTCCCCCGCTGGGCGCCGAGACGGGCGAGGCGGCGGCGCACGCCCACCCCGGGCACGACCGCGCTTCCAGGGGCGCCCGTGTTTCCAGGCGCGCCCTGGCTGCCCGCAGGACCCGTGCTCCCAGGCGTGACCGCATCGGCCCTCGTCGCCGCTGCCGTCGCCTGATCTGACTGGTCACGGGCCTTCTCGTCGGTTCCCGTCGCGCCATCGACCTGGGCAGCCTTGGCGCTGGCCGTGGTCGTTAGTACATCACCGGCCACTCGCTCGCGCTCCTTGCATCTGCCAGACCACCAGTCTACTTACCGTTGTTAACCGGGGGGTAAATACCCCGTATTCCCGCACGTGCATCTTCCCGTGCGTAGCGGCGTGAACTGGGCTGACGTGGGTAAGGCAGAGAGGAGGCGACCGGGTTACGCGGTGAGCAGCGACTTGACCTGGCGGCCGGGCAGCTTGTCCCGGCCGGACAGGAAGGACAGCTCCATCAGGAAGGCGATCCCCGCCACCGTGCCGCCGGCCCGCTCGATCAGGCTGGCGGTGGCACTAGCGGTGCCGCCGGTGGCGAGCACGTCATCCACCACGAGCACGCGGTCGCCCGGCTGGAAGGCGTCCTGGTGGACCTCCAGGGTGGCGCGGCCGTACTCCAGGTCGTACTCCTGGGCGAAGGTCGCGGCCGGCAGCTTCCCCTTCTTGCGCACCGGGACGAACCCGGCCTCAAGCGCGAGCGCCACCGGGGCGGCCAGGATGAAGCCACGGGCCTCGATCCCGGCCACCTTGTCCACTGGCCCGAACGTCGCCGCGAGCGCGTCGATGACCGCCCGCAGCGCCTCAGGATCGGCCAGCAGCGGGGTGATGTCCTTGAACAGGACCCCGGGCTGCGGGTAGTCGGGCACGTCACGGATATGGGACTCAAGGAGACCCGTGACGTCCCGTTCCGCGGCGTTCAAGGGCGAGCTCATCGGTGGCTACCGCCTCTTCCTTCGCTGGCCAGATGAGCCACCGGTGCCGGGGCGGCGGGGCTGCTGCCTGACGGTGGTCCTGGTGACCCTGGGCTGCGACGGGGCGGCCGGCGTGGTGGTGAGCTCGCTCGCCTCGTCCGGCGTGATGACGGCCTGCGTGTCGTCGCGATCGTCGGCCTCCCCGGTGCCAGCGCCATCCTTGACCCGCATGCTGAGCTCGCCCTTGGCCGCGGCCTCGGCGGCCCGCCTGGCCGCGGCACGGCCGCCGGCCTCACGCCGCTGCACCCGCTCGCGGAGCTTGCGCATGGCCGGCTCGCGCTCCTTGAGGTCGGCCAGCACCGGGGTCGCGATGCACAGCGAGGAGTAGGTGCCGGACAGCATGCCGACGAACAGCACCAGCGACAGGTCGTTCAGCGTGCCCGTGCCGAGCAGGGCGCCGCCGATGAACAGGATCGACGCGACCGGGATAAGGGCGGTCAGCGAGGTGTTGATCGACCGGACCAGCGTCTGGTTCAGCGCCAGGTTGGCCGCGACGCTGTAGCTGGATCTCTCGCTGGTGACCAGGCCGGCGGTATTCTCCCTGACCTTGTCGAAGACCACCACCGTGTCATACAGCGAGTAGCCGAGGATGGTCAGCAGCCCGATGACCGAGGTCGGGCTGACCGAGAACCCGATCAGCGCGTAGACGCCGACAGTGATCAGGATGTCGTGCAGCAGGGCCACGAACGCCCCGGCCGCCATCTTCCACTCGAAGGCGATCGTCAGGTAGATGACGATCACGACCAGGAAGATGATCAGCGCCTCGATGGCCTTGTCGGTGATGCCGCTGCCCCAGCTTGGCCCGACGATCTGGACGTTCATGTTCTTGTCGGCGATGTGGAACGCCGACTCAAGCGCGGACTGCACGTGGCTGGAGACGGACGTCGGAAGCTGGCCGACGGTGGCCTGCCACTGCTTCGGTCCCGACAGGTACTGGACGGACGAGCTACCGCCGCCGGCGTTGCTGATCACCCGGGAGATCGCGGCCTGAGACGCCCCAGAGCCAGGGAACTCGAAGACCGAGCCGCCCTTGAACTCCACGGAGAAGTTCAGGCCGCGGATCAGCAGCGCGGCGATGCTGACCACCAGGATGGCCCCGGAGATCAGGTACCACATCTTCTGGCGGCTGACGATGTTGACCGAGATCTCGCCCCGGTAGAGCCGCCCGGGGATCTGGCCTAGGCGCGCCATCTCATGCCTCCGTCGGGGTCGAAGAGCCGGTGGTGGTGCTAGCGGACCGCGGCCGCTGGGTGCGTACGATCGTCCGTCGGCCTCGCCATGGATTCTTGGCTCCAAGCCGTGCCGGGTCAAGACCGGACCACTTGTGCCCGCCGCCGAAGAACTTGGTTCCGGCCAGCAGGGTGACGAGCGGCTTGGTGAACAAGAACACCACGAGCACGTCGATGATCGTGGTCAGGCCGAGGGTGTAGGCGAAGCCCTGCACGTCGCTGACGGCGAAGTGATACAGCAGCACCGCGGCCAGGAACGACACCGTGTCGGAGACCAGGATCGTGCGCCGGGCGCGCTTCCAGCCGCTTTCCACCGCGGGCCGCAGCGACTTGCCCTCCCGGACCTCGTCACGCAATCGCTCGAAGAACACGATGAACGAGTCCGCCGTGATGCCGATCGCCACGATGAGGCCGGCGATGCCGGACAGCTCCATCGTGTAGTTCTGGAACCTGCTCAAGATGACCACCGCGAGGTAGGCGAGCAGCGAGGCGAGCAGCAGGCTGGACACCGACACGATGCCGAGGCCCCGGTAGTACATGAACAGGTAGAAGATCACCAGGATGAGGCCGATGACCCCGGCGGCGAGGCCGGCCACCAGCGAGTCATGGCCGAGCGTCGCCGAGATCGAGCTCACCTGCTGCTGGAGGAACGACAGCGGCAGGGCACCGAACCTCAGCACGTTGGCCAGCTGGTTCGCCTGGTCCTGGGTGAAGCCGGCGGTCCCGCCGCCGGTGATCTGGACCTGGCCGGTCTCGATCGGCGACGTCGTGACCGGCGCGGACTGCACGTTGCCGTCGAGCACGACCGCGGTCTCCGCGAGCACCTGGTCGTTGATGTCGGTGGCGTCCGACTGGTACGGCGTGTAGTAGTCCGTGTACTGCTTCTGGGTCAGCGTGCCGAACGCCGAGGTGGCCTTGGAATTGAGGGTCAGGTTGACGACGTACTGGCCGTTGTTCTGCAGGGTGCCGACCTGGGTACCCGTGATGTCGGTGCCCGCGAAGACGGCCGGCCCGAGCACGTACTTGGTCCCGCTGGAGTCACAGGAGACGGTCTGGCTGGTCAGGTCGTTGTACTGGACACCAGAATCGGAGTAGTGGACCGAGTTCTTCCAGGAGTTCGGCACCGAGCTTGGGTCGCTTGGGTTGCTGCTCGGCGTGCACTTCAGCTCGTTGAACAGCTTCATCGTCGCCGCGTTGACCTCGGAGGAGTTACCGTAGGTCGTCGGCGCGCTGGCGGAGGCGGACGCGCTCGGGGTCGCCGCCGCACTGGGGGTCGCCGCCGCGCTGGACGTGCCGGTCGGCGTCGGCGTGGCGCTGGCGCTGGCCGCCGGCTTGATGAACGCCGTGGTCCCCGCCTTGGTGGAGCTGCTGCTCGGCTTGGGCGAGCTGCTTGACTTCGTGCTCGGCGTCCCCGCCGGGGTCGGCGTGGCCGACGGGGTTGGCGTGGCCGAGCCGCTGGCCTTCGGGGTGGTCGTGGTGGGCGGCGTGTAGGGCTCTTCCAGGTAGACCGGGCGGAACCGCAGCTCCGCGGTGGTGCTGATCAGGTTGATGACGTCCTGCGCGGCCTTGCCCGGCACCGAGACGGTGATCAGGTTGCTGCCCTGCTGCTCGACCAGGGCACCGGAGTTGCCGGTGCCGTTCACCCGGTTCTCCAGGACGCTGATCGCCTGGGTCATCTCCCCCGCCTGCGGCGGCTTGCCGTTGGCGGTCTGCGCCTTGAGCGTCACCTGCGTACCGCTGGACAGGTCAAGGCCCAGCTGCACCTTGAACTGGTTGTGCCACTTGGCCGGGGTGAACGTCGCCGATCCGAGGATCGAGAACAACATCACCAAGATGATCGCTGCCAAGCCGACCAGCGCCCGCCACGGGTGCGGAGCGCTTCTGCTAGGGGGAGCCACTTGTCGCCTGCCTCTTATGCGGTCGTTGCGGTCGAGCTCGCGCCCGTTAGTCCTGCTTGCTGCCGGTGGCCTTCTCGTACGCCGTGTCGGCGTCGTCGATGGCCTCGACGTCGGTGGTGGCCTGCGGGTCCTCGTCGGCCTCGGCGTCGACGACTTCACCAGGCACGCCGTCCGCCTCGTCCTCGGCCTGCTCGCCCTCCGCGTAGCTGGCCTCTTCCTCGTACTCGGCCGGCGCGTCGCCCGGTGAGACCACGTCCATGATCGCGCGCTTCATGTAGCGCACCTCGATGCCCGGGGCGACCTCAAGGACAACGTCGTCTCCGTCAACGTCGACCACCGTCGCGTACATGCCAGCGGTCGTCCGCACCCGAGCGCCCGGTGTCACGTCGTTCTGCTTCTGCATGGCCTGCTGGCGGCGGCGCTGCTGCGGCCTGATCATCAGGAAGTACAGGGCGGCGAAGATCACCACGATGAACAGGATGAAGGTGAACGACGAGCCGCTGCCCGACGAGCCTGACGAAGCGGCGAGTACTTGGTTATTCCCCATCTCGGGGGCTTCCTTCCGTTGACATTCGCTGGCTTGCTGGCACCGCCGGGGACCGGTGGCGGACCCGGGGGCCACTGCCAGCCTTGCGCAGTGTAGCGGCGCGCAGTAAAACGCACATACACCCTATGAGGTTTCCACGCCTGATCGTGACCGGGCTGGTATCAACTAAGACGGCTGTCAATCAAATAGCGTTGACGGCTCGGTCGATGTTGGCGGGTTGAGGCCGAGATGTTCCCAGCCGGCCCGGGTCGCGACCCGGCCGCGCGGTGTCCTGGCGAGCAGCCCGAGCCGAACAAGGAACGGCTCCGCGACTACTTCTACCGTCTCTGCCTCCTCCGCCGCCGCGATCGCGAGGGTGGAAAGGCCGACCGGGCCGCCGCCAAATTTCTTGATCAGCGCCCCGAGGACAGCCCGGTCCAGTCGGTCCAGGCCCATCTCGTCCACTTCATACAACTCCAACGCGGCCCGGGTGATTTCCCTGGTCACGATCCCATCCGCCTTGACCTCCGCGAAATCGCGGACCCGGCGCAGCAGCCGGTTGACGATCCGGGGGGTGCCGCGGGATCGCAGGCCGAGCTCGGCCACGCCGTCGTCGTCGATCCGGACGCCAAGCAGCCCGGCGGAGCGGCGCACGATGACGCCGAGCTCCTCGGGGCTATAGAAGTCCAGGTGGGCGGTGAAGCCGAACCTGTCCCGCAGCGGCGCGGGCAGCAGCCCCGCCCGCGTGGTCGCGCCGACCAGCGTGAACGGGGCCAGTTCCAGCGGGATCGCGGTCGCGCCCGGCCCCTTGCCGACGACGATGTCCACCCGGAAGTCCTCCATCGCCAGGTACAGCATCTCCTCGGCCGGGCGGGCGAGCCGGTGTATCTCGTCGATGAAGACGACCTCGCCCTCCTGCAGCGTGGACAGCACCGCCGCGAGGTCACCCGAGCGCTCGATCGCCGGCCCCGAGGTGATCCGCAGCGGCGCCCCGAGCTCGGCCGCGATGATCATCGCGATCGTCGTCTTGCCCAGTCCCGGCGGCCCGGACAGCAGCACGTGGTCCGGTGGCCGGCCCCGCAGGAGCGCGCCCCGCAGCAGCAGCGACAGCTGCTCGCGCACCCGTCCCTGCCCGACGAAGTCGTCGAGCCGCTTGGGGCGCAGCGCGCCCTCGATGTCCCGGTCGTCGGAGTCCGCGAGCGGGGAGACGATGTCATCGGGAGCCCGCCTGCGGGCGAGCTCGGCCTCCTCCGCGCGGGTCAGGGCCTGGTCAGGTTCCACCCGTTACGCCTTGCTGAGCTTGCGCAGCGCCGCCCGCAGGGCGGTGGGCACGTCGGGGACGTTGCCGGCCTCGGCGTGCTCGGCCTCGACCGCGGCGACGGCCGCCTCGGCGTCGCGCGCTGACCAGCCCAGGTTGACCAGGCCGGACTGGACCTGGTCCCGCCACGAGGAAGCGGCGGGCCTGGCGGTGGCCGGCCCGGTCACGGCCGGGCCATCGCCCGAGTCACCCAGCTTGCCCGCCAGCTCGAGCACGATCCGCTGCGCTCCCTTCTTGCCGATGCCTGGCACCATCGTCAGCGCGTTCAGGTCCTCGGTCGCCACCGCGCGCCGCAGCCCGTCCGGCGAGTGCACCGCCAGCATCGCCAGCGCCAGCCGGGGGCCAATCCCCGTCGCCGTCTGCAGCAGCTCGAACACGTTACGCTCATCATCGCTGCCGAACCCGAACAGGGTGAGCGAGTCCTCCCTGACCACGAGCGTGGTGGCGACGCGGGCCTCCTCCCCTGGCTTGAGCGAGGCGAGGGTGTCCGGCGTGCACTGCACCCGCAGCCCCACGCCGCCCACGTCGATGACCGCCCCGTCCGGGCCGATCCCCGCCACCGTTCCCACAAGGTGAGCAATCATCTGGCTCTCCAGTTCAGGTCGGCGCCCGCTCGGGCGAGGGCGGCCCGGCGCATGAGGGCGCTGTCTCGCCACAGATGGCAGATGGCCAGGGCCAGGGCGTCGGCCGCGTCCGCCGGGCTGGGCCGCTGCTCCAGCCGCAGCAGTCGGGTCACCATTGTGGTCACCTGGTCCTTGTCCGCGCGGCCGTTTCCCGTTACCGCGGCCTTGACCTCGCTCGGCGTGTGCAACGTGACCGGCAGGCCGCGCCGCGCGGCGCTCACGATGGCCACCGCCCCGGCCTGCGCGGTGCCCATCACCGTCCGCACGTTGTGCTGGCTGAAGACCCGCTCGACCGCCACCGTGTCCGGCTTGTACTCATCCAGCCAGCGCTCGATCTCGGCCTCCACCGCCAGCAGCCGGCTGGCGATGTGGTCAGCGGCGTCCGTGCGGATCACCCCGACCGCCACCAGCGCGGGCGGCTTCCCGAGCACTCCCTCGACCGCCCCGAGCCCGCACCGCGTCAGCCCCGGGTCGACCCCCATCACCCGGATGGGCCGGCGCTGCGCATAGCCCGCCATCGCGTGCGTCACCATCCCGTCACCGGCCCGCGAACATCTGTTCGCTAACGCTACCGCGTCCGCGCCCGCGATGTCGCCCACCCCGCCCGGCGCGCCGTCAGGAGAACCCTGCTCGCAGGATTCCGACCCTGACCTGCGGCGGGCACGCCAAGCCCCGTTCACCTACCGGTCGGGCTGCCTGTCCGACTTGGCCGTGGGGGGACTGTACATCTTGCGCGGCCCACGGCGGGTCGGCAAGAGCACCGAGGTCAAGTACGCGATCGCGGACCTCATCGCCGCTGGCGTGCCGCCACGGAACATCATCCACGCGGCCGTGGATGGCTGGCGCTCAGCGGACCTGCGCACGCTGGTCAGCAGCGCGCGGACGACCTTCCTCGCAGGCGTGACCGGCCCTCGCTACTGGTTCATCGATGAGATCAGCAGCGTGATCGGCGACTGGCCTAACGTGATCAAGAGCCTGCGCGACAACAACGCGGACTTCGCTGAGGATACCGTCGTCCTTACCGGCTCGTCCGCAGCCCAGTTGCACGAGGTACGGAAGGCGTTCGCGGGCCGCCGCGGGCAGGCCGGGCGCAGTGATCGGGTCATGCTGCCAATGAGCTTCACCGATTTCGCCCGGCTCGGGCTGCCGGACCTGCCTGACGTCGTCCCAGTACCGCCAGCCGATCTGGCCGAGGCGGACCTGCGCGCGCGCGTGAGCGACCTGCTTCCGTTCCTCAACGACCTAGTGGGCCTGTGGGAGGCATACGTGCGGGTGGGTGGCTTTCCGCAAGCAGTGGCAGGCTGGCGAGCCACAGGCGACGTGGAGCCGGCCTTTCTGCAGGCGGTGTGGGACGTCGTGTACGGCGGTGCCATCAACACCGCGCGGTTCTCCGCTCCGCAGACCCTCACCATGCTGTCGGCCCTTGCCACGAACCTCTGCTCTCCCTTGAACGTTTCTGACCTGGCCCGGGACGTGGACGCGGCCTTCTCGACGGTGAAGACTCGGCTGAACGACCTCGCAGAAACCTTCCTTCTGTGGCCTTGCCACCGGGAGCAAGGACTTTTGCCCAAGCTGAACGCCCGGTCCAAGTGGTACTTCGCCGACCCAGTGATCGCGCGACTGGCAGCGGCCCGCGGCCACGGGCGCGAGCCTGACCTTACGCAGCTGAGCGAGCAACAGATCGGCATAGCCCTGCTCAGGGCAGTGGACGCGACCACCGTCGGCTCGGTGGATGAGTACTCGTCCGTGCTGTACTACCGAAACGCCACTGGCGCGGAGATCGACTTCGTCGGGCGGGCACTAGGCAAAGCCGCTGTCGAGAGCAAGTACTCAGACGATGATCGCTGGGGCAGGACACGGCAGACCTTCCAGGCCACATCCTGGCAGGGCATCGTGCCCAGCAGGTCAGCCACGCACTGGGATAACGGCCTGTCGGTCATGCCTGCCGCGATCTTCGCTCTTGTCATCGGTGGATGACGAGCCGCCCTGGCAACTAGAAGCTGTCGAGCAGCGCTCCCGTCAGGGCCAGCCCCGCCTGCCCAGTCCGGGGGCGCTACCCCTCGAGCTTCTCGATGATGTGGTCGGGGACGTTGTAGTTGGCGTACACGTCCTGGACGTCGTCGGAATCCTCGAGCGCGTCGATGAGCTTGAAGACCTTGCGCGCCTGGTCCTCGTCGAGGACGGTCTCGCTGCTTGGCAGGAACGCGGCGTCGGCCGACTCGTAGTCGATGCCGGCCTCCTGCAGGGCCTTGCGCACCGGGATCATGTCCTGCGGCTCGGAGATGACCTCAAAGGTGTCGCCGAGGTCATTGACCTCCTCGGCATTGGCGTCAAGCACGGCGCCAAGGACGTCATCCTCGGTCAGGCTGCCCTTGTTGACGATCACGACGCCCTTGCGGTTGAACATGTAGGCGACCGAGCCTGGATCGGCCATCCGGCCGCCGTTGCGGGTGAACGCGACCCGCACGTCGGACGCGGCGCGGTTGCGGTTGTCGGTCAGGCACTGGACGAGGACCGCCACGCCGCCGGGGCCGTAGCCCTCGTAGGTGATGTTCTCGTACTGGGCGCCGCCGGCCTCCTGGCCCGAGCCGCGGCGGACCGCCCGGTCGATGTTGTCGTTCGGGACCGAGCTCTTCTTGGCCTTCTGGATGGCGTCGTACAAAGTGGGGTTGCCCGCCGGGTCGCCGCCGCCAGTGCGGGCCGCTACCTCGACGTTCTTGATCAGCTTGGCGAATAGCTTGCCGCGCTTGGCGTCGACCACCGCCTTCTTGTGCTTGGTGGTCGCCCACTTGGAGTGGCCGCTCATGTCATTCCCTTCAACCATCGAGGCGAAAAGCTCGTGTTCTCGCCGGTGATCCTACCGCCGACGGCCGCCAGGGCGAGAATCTCACTCGTCGGGCAGGGCGTCGTCCATCTCGAAGAAGACGGGCCTGGCGGCGTGGCCGGCCAGCCGGAACAGCTGCGCCAGCGGGCGGCGCCTGGCCTCCAGCGTCCTGGCCACGATGTCGTTGTAGAACTTGCGGGCGAGGAACACCTGCCTGGCGGCCGCCTCCACCCCGGCGACCAGCTCTTCCGCACCCTCGTTGTCCTTCAGTGACAGGCGGAACTCCGGCTGGGTGAAGGCGGCGCGCAGCGCCCGGGTGAGGTCGCTCTCGGCCAGCTCGCGGTCAAAGACGTCCTCGCGGGCACCGTTCTCCTTGGTGCGGCGCACCGCGTCGGCGAGCAGCAGGCTGGTCGCCGGGTCGAGCAGCCCGGAGGAGGCCAGCTCATAGGCCGCTGAGCTGCGGCGCACCAGCGCGAGGTCGAGGGCGGTGCGGGCGCCATCGGTCCGGTGGTGCAGCCGGTCGAGGCGGCCCGCCCGCCACGACACGTACACCGCCGTGATGACCACGACCAAGACGGCCACCACCACGTAGAAGAGGATCACGTGGCTACCCCGACGGTGGCCCGGCGGCCGAGCGCCACCGTCTCGTAGACGCTGAGTACCTCGCGGGCGACGACCGACCAGTCGTAGGCGCGCACGGCGTCGATCGCCGCGACGGAAAGCTCGGCCCGGCGGGCCGGGTCGTCGAGCAGCGCGCCCGCCACCCGGGCGAGGTCGGCGGCATCCCCGTTGCGGAACAGCTCCCCCGCCGTGCCGCCGCGCAGCACCATGCGGAACGCGTCCAGGTCGCTGGCCACGATGGCCGCGCCCGCCGCCATCGCCTCGGCCGTCACTATGCCGAACGACTCGCCGCCGGTGTTGGGCGAGCAGAAGATGTCGACCGAGTGCAGGGCCTGGACCTTCTGCTCCTCGGTGACCTCACCGAGGAAGTGCACGCGGTCGCGCAGCGCGGCCGGCAGCTTGGCCCGGGCGTCGGCGGGGTCGCCAGGGCCGACGATCAGCAGCCGGAGGCCGGGCCGTTGCTGGCCGAGGATCTCAAAGGCCCGCAGCAGCACGGCCAGGCCCTTGCGGGGCTCGTCCATCCGGCCGAGGAAGCCGATCGTGCCCCCCTCGCCTGGCCAGCCAGGCAGCGGCGAGGCGTCCCTGTAGCGGTGGGTCGCGACGCCGTTGGGTATGAGCACGGCGTCGCCCCCTAGGTGCTGGACCAGGGTGGTCCTTGCCGCCTCTGAGACCGCGATGCGGCCGTCGATCTTCTCAAGCGCGCTGCGCATCACGCCCTGCGTGGCCAGCAGCACCCGGGACTTGGGCATCGCGGTGTGCACGGTCGCGACGATCGGGCCAGACGCCGCCCAGCAGGCCAGCAGCGACAGGCTCGGCACGGTGGGCTCATGGGCGTGCAGGACGTCGAAGTTGCCTTCCCTGAGCCAGCGGCGGACCCGGTTCAGCGACAGCGGGCCAAACGACAGCCGCGCCACCGAGCCGTTGTAGGGCACGGGAATCGCGGCACCGGTGGGGACAACGTAGTCAGGCAGCGGCCGGTCGTCGTCGGCCGGGGCGATCACGCTGACATCGTGGCCCTTGTCGATGAGCGCCTCGGCCAGGTCCCTGATGTGCGACTGGACCCCGCCGGGCACGTCCCAGGAGTAGGGACAGGCGATGCCGATCCTCATAGTGCTGTTGGTGCCTTCCCGCTGCCCCCGTTGACCTGGACTCCCTCGCGTGACCTGGCCAGCCGCTCGGGGTCGAGGTCGGCGACGAAGATCCGCTGCAGCATGTGCCAGTCCTCGGGATGCTCAAGGATCGCTTCCTCGAAGACGCCGGCCATCTGCTGCGTCATGGCCGTGACCTTCTCCCTGCGGTCGCCCGTGGCGGGCACGGGGATCTCGTCATAGACGTGCGCGCCCCACTCGTCGTCGCCGACGAACCAGCAGGAAACGGGCATGAGGGCCGCGCCTGTCTGCACGGCGAGCGCCGCGGGCCCCGCGGGCATCAGCGCCTTCTCGCCCAGGAAGTCGACCTCAACGGCGGTGTTGGACAGGTCACGGTCGGCCACCAGGCACACCAGCTTGCCCTTGCGGAGCCGCTGGGCCATCACCCCGGACGGGTTGGGGCCGCCCGTTGTCGGCAGCACCTCGAAGCCGAGCTCCTCCCGGAACTTCAGGAACCGCTCGAAGAGGGACTCGGGCTTCAGCCGCTCGGCGACGGTGGTGAAGGACCCCGCGCCCTGCCCGATGATCCACGCGCCGGCCTGCTCGAAGTTGCCCATGTGCGGCAGCGCGTAGATGACGCCCCGGCCGTTCTTCAGGTGCTCCAGGCTGATCTCGATGTTCGGGCCCTCGATGTGCATGCCGTCGGCGATGCGCTCGGGCGAGTACGTCTGGATGCGGAACGCCTCCAGGTAGTAGCGCGCGTAGGAGCGCATGACCTGCCTCGACAGCGCCCGCAGCTGCTTGCCATCGACCTTCGCCAGCCCGGGCAGCGGCCTGCCGTCGGCCTCGAGCGCCCGCAGGACGCGCAGCAGGTTGCCCTCAAGCACCTGGACGCCTTCGCCCTGGCGGCCCCAGGCGATGTCGGCGCCCCGCTGGAACAGGTCGCGCGCCCACGACTCGGGCAGCTTGCACACCAGCGTCCAGCCCGCCCCAAAGGCCGCGTCGAGCAGGCGGTCCTTGATCACGGTCTCTCCTTGGCTGGGGTGGCCGGCGCCGGGGCGCCACCGGCTGCGGATGCGGAGCCGGACGGGGACCCCGCTGCTGGCTCCCGTTGTCCCGTGGCCTGCGCCTGTGCGGACTGGTGGACCGCGCGGATCCGCTGCCCGGCCGTGAACAGGGTACCCGCGGCCAGTGCCCATAGCCCTATCGGCAGGACATAGGGCACGCCAAGGCCGGAAAGGCCGATCGAGGTGAGGCCGATGAGCATCCGCTCGGGTCGCTCGATCAGCCCGACATCGCAGGCCAGGCCCAGTCCCTGCGCGCGGGCCTTGACGTAGGAGACCAGGAAGCCACAGGCCAGGCAGAACAGGGTCACGTAGCCAAGCAGCGGGTTGTGGCCACCGCGGAAGAACCAGATCACCATGCCGCCGAAGATGGCGGCGTCGGCGACCCGGTCCAGGCTGGAGTCAAGGAACGCGCCGAACGGCCCTGAGTTGCCCTTGATCCGGGCGAGCAGGCCGTCGAGCATGTCGGTGAACACGAAGATCGTCGCGGTGAACGCGCCGGGAAACAGCTCCCCGATGGGGAACATCGACAGGGCGGCGCCGGACACCCCGACGGTCCCGATCACCGTAATCATGTTCGGCGTGATCGGGGTGCGCGCGAGCGCCTCGCCGACGGGGGTGAGCAGGCGCGCGATTCCTGGGCGTAGGAAATTGAGCATGGCCGTGGCGATACTACCGTTTCGCGAAGCTCCGTCTTTGAGCTTCTGGCTTCTTCTTCCCCTAGAAACCCTACGGCCACCCGGCAGATTCCCTGCGGGGGGCTTGCCGTAACCGGGCGATGGGTTCAGTCTGTGAAGACCGGGTTCACCGTGTGAATGCGGCGGTCGCCAGGATAGTCATTCAGCGTCGCCTAGCAACGCTGGTGATGATAACGGTGGCCAGCACGACCCTCACCACCGAGGGACGACTCCCGTGCCCTCGGGTCGAGCGCAAGGAGGCGATCGGAGTGATGGCAACCGCGGGCAATGTACGCAACGTCGTGCTCGTCGGCCATTCGGGCAGCGGGAAGACCACCCTGGTGGAGGCCCTGCTCGGATGCACGGGGACGGTCTCGCGGCCGGGGCGGACCGAGGACGGCACGACGACGAGCGACTTCGACGAGGTGGAGATCAGGCAGAAGCGCTCGGTCAACCTCACCCTGGCGCCCATCGCGCACGGCGGCGTCACGATCAACCTCCTCGACACGCCGGGATACGCCGACTTCACTGGCGACCTGAGGGCCGGGCTGCGGGCCGCCGACTCCGCGCTGTTCGCCGTCCCCGCGACCGACGGCGTGGACGGCGTCACGAAGATGCTGTGGGACGAGTGCGCGGCCGTCGGCATGCCCCGGGCCGTCATCATCACCAAGCTTGACCATCAGCGCGCCGACTTCGCGGCGGCGCTCGAGGCCTGCCGCGCCGCGTTCGGCGACGGCGTGCACCCGCTCTACCTGCCGGTGCCTCCCGGGTCAGGGAACGGCGTGACCGGGCTCATCGGCCTGCTGTCGCAAAAGCTCTATGACTACTCATCGGGCAAGCGGGTCGAGTCCGTGCCCACGGAGGCGGACGCCAGCCGGATGGCCGGGCTGCGCGATGAGCTGATCGAGGGGATCATCACCGACAGTGAGGACGAGACCCTCATGGACCGCTACCTCGACGGCGAGGAGATCGGCACCGACGTCCTCATCGAGGACCTGGAGACGGCCGTCGCGCATGGCACCTTCTACCCGGTGCTCACCGCGGCCGCCCTGCAGGGGATCGGGCTGGCCGAGGTGCTTGAGATCATGACCGAGGCATTCCCCTCCGCCCTCGAGCACCCGCTGCCCCCGGTTACCTGCACCGACGGCAAGCCGGCCAGCGGGCTGTCCTGCGAGCCTGAGGGGCCGCTGCTCGCCGAGGTCGTCAAGACAACGTCGGACCAGTTCGTCGGCCGGATCAGCCTGGTGCGCGTGTTCTCTGGCACGCTGCGCCCGGACATGGCCGTACACGTCTCCGGGCACGGGCGCGCCGCACGCGGGCACGCCGACCATGACGACGACGAGCGGATCGGCGCGCTGACCTCGCCGCTTGGCAAGCAGCAGCGGCCGCTGGCCGAGTGCCCGGCCGGCAGCATCTGCGCGGTCGCCAAGCTGGGCACGGCGGAGACCGGCGACACCCTGTCCGACCCGGGCAGCCCGCTGCTCATGGAGCCGTGGACGATCCCCGAGCCGCTGCTGCCCGTGGCGATCGTCGCCAACTCCAAGGCCGACGAGGACAAGCTCTCCCAGGGGCTGGCCCGGCTCGTCGCCGAGGACCCGACGATGCGGATGGAGATGAACGCCGAGACCCGCCAGCTCGTGCTGTGGTGCATGGGCGAGGCGCACGCCGACGTGCTGCTCGACCGGCTGTCGTCCCGCTATGGCGTCGCGGTCTCGACGGTGGGCCTGCGGGTGCCGCTGCGGGAGACGGTCGCAGGCAAGGCGCAGGGCCTTGGCCGCAACGTCAAGCAGACCGGCGGGCACGGCGAGTTCGGCATCTGCCATATTCAGGTGGAGCCACTGCCGGACTCGGCGGGCTTCGAGTTCGTCGACAAGATCGTCGGCGGCGTGGTGCCGCGGCAGTTCATCCCCTCGGTGGAGAAGGGCGTCCGGTCGCAGATGGAGCAGGGCGTGCTGGCCGGCTACCCGATGACCGGGGTCCGCGTCACCTTGTACGACGGGAAGGCGCACTCGGTCGACTCCTCCGACATGGCGTTCCAGAAGGCGGGCCGCGCGGCGCTGCGCGACGCGGCGGAGAAGGCCTCCCCGTGCCTGCTTGAGCCGGTTGACGAGGTGTCGATCCTGGTGCCCGACGACTACGTCGGAGCGGTCATGTCCGACCTCTCCGGCCGCCGCGGCCGGGTTCTTGGCACCCAGCCTGTGGGCATCGGCCGGACCCTGATCCGGGCCGAGGTCCCGGAACTTGAGATCACCCGCTACTCGATCGAGCTGCGCTCGGTCTCCCACGGCACCGGGTCATTCACCCGGGGCTACCTGCGGCACGAGCCGCTCCCCTCGCACCTGGCGGCGAAGGTCGCCGCCGACTCCCGGCCCGAGTAAGTCCCGCTGCCCGGCGGCCGGCCAGGCATCGGCGAGGATCTTGCGGGTGTCGGCCAGCAGCTGCGGCAGCACCCGGGTGCGGCCGACTACCGGCATGAAGTTGCTGTCGCCGCCCCACCGTGGCACCACGTGCTGGTGCAGGTGGGCGGCGATGCCGGCCCCGGCGACCGTGCCGAGGTTCATTCCCACGTTGAAGCCATGCGGTCGCGAGGCCACCTCCAGGGCCGCTATGGCCCGCTTGGTGAACTCGGAGAACTCGCCCGTCTCCGCCTCGGTCAGGTCGGAGTAGTCCGCCAGGTGGCGGTAGGGCACGACAAGCAGGTGGCCGCTGGTGTACGGGTAGAGGTTCAGCACGGCGTAGACCAGCGTGCCCCGCGCGACGATCAGGCCGTCCGCGTCCGACATCGTGGGCACCACGCAAAACGGGCATCCCTCGTCGGCACCGGGGCCGGTCGGCTTGCCCTCGCCCTTGATGTAGGCCATGCGATGCGGCGTCCACAGCCGCCCGATGTCATCAGGGACGCCAGCAAACGTCGCGTTCCCTGAGGCATCTGGCTGGCTAGACAACGGCGCTCCCCTCGCTGGCACTGTTTGGGCCGTGCGGTGACTCTTGCCCGGAAGGTTACCGCGTGGGATTCGAGTAGACCTTCTCCGGGTGGACGAGGGCAGCGGTCCGCCGCTCGGCCACCATGACCCGGTCGTACTCGGCGAAGTCCTCGTGGGAGCCGCCCGCCGCGGTGAAGACCTCGCGCAACAGCAGGCGCAGCCGCTGCGCGTCTACCGGGTCCTGCGGGTCGTCCGGGCCGATGAGCTCGACCGGCCCCTCGGCGCTGGCCCACTGCCAGCCGACCCGGGCCACCACGGTCGCGCGGGGGCGCACGCGCAGGTGGTCGAGCTTGCGGGTGCCGCCGCGCAAGACCATGCCCACCACGAGCTGGCCGGTCGTCGGGTGCGGTAGCACGCCCGCGTTGACCACCGAGGAGGCGATGGTGCCGTCCTGGCGCAGGGTCGAGACCACGACGAGGCCGTGCTCCCCGCCGATCAGCCGCTGGAAGTCAGTGATGTCTGCCACAGCACCATTCAACGCCGGCCGGGCTTGTCGTCATCCCGCCGCCCCCGGGGGGCTGGCACGGCCCAGGGGAACAGGGCTAGCGTCCGTTCTATGCGATTCGGGATCATCGATCACAATGACGACTCCGGACGGCCGCACGTCCAGCAGGTCGCGGAGCGGCTGAGGCTCATCGAGGCCTACGACCAGCTGGGGTTCTACGCCTATCACCTGACCGAGCATCACGGAACGCCGCTGGCGATCGCCGGGTCGCCGCACCTGATGCTCGCGGCGGCGGCGCGGGCGACCTCGCGGCTACGGCTGGGCACGCTGATCACGATCTTGTCGCTGTACCACCCGATGCGGGTCATCGAGGAGGCGGTCACGCTCGACCAGCTGTCAGGCGGGCGGCTCGACCTGGGCGTGGGGCGCGGCGTGTCCCCGGCCGAGCTCGCCTTCCACGGGGTGGCCGGCGAGGCCGAGGCGCAGGAGCGGTTCGACGAGGCCTTCGAGATCCTGCGGCAGGGGCTGACCTCGGAAAGCGTCACCTTCAGCGGGAAGCACTACACGCTGACCGAGGCACCCATCGTGTCGCGACCGGTCCAGCAGCCCCACCCGCCCCTGTGGTACGGCACCCGGACGCTGTCGAAGGCGCGCTGGTGCGCCCGGCTGGGGATGCCGATGATGGCGCTTGTCCCGTCGCAGGCGGTGCGGGAGCTGACCGACGCGTACCGGGATGAGTGGGCGTCGCTCGGGCACCCGCAGGCCGGCCTGCCGCCGCTGGGGATCTCGCGGAACATGGTCCTCGCGCCGACCAGCGCGGAGGCGATGAGGATCGCCAACCGGGCGTTCGCGCGGTTCTCCCGCAGCCTGTTCTACCTGTGGGAGAAGTACGACATCACGCCGCCGCCCCTGTTCCCCGCGGACACGTTCGAGGGGATCTGCGCCACCGGGCACTTCTACGCCGGCGATCCGGCGGGCGCCAGGGAATGGGTCGCCCGCCATCGCGACATCGGCGGGGTCAGCTACATGGCGCTGGAGACGTGCTTCGGCGACATGACCTATGACGAGGCCCTGCGCACGGCGCAGCTCCTGGCGACCGAGGTCGTTCCCTATTTCGGCTGACGGCTACTTGATCAGGCCGGCCTTGCGCAGGGCATCGGCCATCGCGCCGGTCGCGGGGGCGCCGCTGCCACCCCGGCCGCGACTGTCGGCGCCGCGCTGGCCGCCACCGCGCTGGCCACCGCCGCGCTGGCCACCACCGCGCTGGCCACCGCCGCCCCGCTGGCCACCGTCGCCGGAGGGGCTGCCGGCGGAAGGCCGCCGCCGGTCCGTCCGAGACGATGACTGCCCCTCAGCCGGGTCGTCAAGGCGCATGGTCAGGGAGATGCGCTTGCGCGGGACGTCGACCGACAGCACCTTGACCCGGACGACGTCACCCGGCTTGGCCACGTCACGCGGGTCGGAGACGAAGCTGGCGGACAGGGCCGACACGTGGACAAGGCCATCTTGGTGGACGCCGATGTCGACGAACGCGCCGAACGCCGCGACGTTGGTGACGACGCCCTCAAGCACCATGCCTGGCTCAAGGTCCTTGACCTCGTGGATGCCCTCGGCGAAGGTGGCGGTCTGGAACTCCGGGCGGGGGTCGCGGCCGGGCTTCTCCAGCTCGCGCAGGATGTCGTTGACGGTCGGCAGGCCGGTGGCGTCGTCCACGAACTCCTGCGGCTTCAGCGACCGCAAGACGGTCGCGTTGCCGATGAGGCCGGGCACGTCGGTGCTGGCCACCGTCAAGATCCGCTCCACCACCGGGTAGGACTCCGGGTGCACGCTCGACGCATCCAGCGGGTTGTCCCCGCCCCGGATCCGCAGGAAGCCCGCGCACTGCTCGAACGCCTTCGGGCCCAGGCGCGCCACGTCAAGGAGCTGCTGGCGGGTCTTGAACGCCCCGCGCTCGTCGCGGTGCGCGACGATCGCGCCCGCCAGCGACTCGGTGATGCCGGACACCCGGGCGAGCAGCGGCTTGGACGCGGTGTTCAGGTCGACGCCGACCGCGTTCACGGCGTCCTCGACCACGGCGCCGAGCGAGCGCTCCAGCTTCGAGCCGGTGACGTCATGCTGGTACTGCCCCACGCCGATGGACTTGGGGTCGATCTTCACCAGCTCGGCCAGGGGGTCCTGCAGGCGGCGGGCGATCGAGACGGCGCCGCGCAGCGACACGTCCAGCTCGGGGAGCTCGGCGCTCGCGTAGGCAGAGGCCGAGTAGACGGACGCGCCCGCCTCCGAGACGACGATCTTGGTCAGGCTCAGTTCCGGGTACTTGGCGATCAGCTCGCTGGCCAGCTTGTCGGTCTCCCTGGAGGCGGTGCCGTTGCCGATCGAGACCAGCTCAACGTGGTGCCGCGCGCACAGCGCGGCGAGCACGTGCAGCGACTCGTCCCACTTGTGCTGCGGGACGTGCGGGTAGATCGTGGCGGTGTCGACGACCTTGCCGGTGCCGTCGACCACCGCGACCTTGACCCCGGTGCGGAAGCCCGGGTCAAGGCCGAGCGTCGGCCGCTGCCCGGCGGGAGCGGCGAGCAGCAGGTCGCGGACGTTGGAGGCGAAGACGCCGACGGCCTCGGCCTCGGCTGTCTGCCACAGCCGCATGCGCAGGTCGATGCCCAGGTGAACCAGTATGCGGGTGCGCCAGGCCCAGCGGACGGTGTCCTTGAGCCACTGATCGGCCGGGCGGCCCAGGTCCTGCACGTCGAAGCGCGTGGCGATGGGCTGCTCGTAGTCGCTTCCCGCGCCGTCAAGGGGGGCGTCGCACGGGTCGAGGTTGACGTCGAGCACCTCGGCCTTCTCCGCGCGGAAGATGGCCAGGATGCGGTGGGCCTTCAGCTGGGAGAACGGCTCGCTGAAGTCGAAGTAGTCGGAGAACTTCCTGCCCTCCTCCTCCTTGCCCTCGCGGACCTTGGCGACCAGCTCGCCCCTGGACCACATCCGCTCGCGCAGGGTGCCGATGAGGTCGGCGTCCTCGGCGAAGCGCTCCACCAGGATGGCGCGGGCGCCGTCCAGTGCGGCCTGCCCGTCCGCGACGTTCTCCCCCAGGTAGCCTTCTGCCGCGGCCCTTGGGTCGGTGGACGGGTCGGAAAGCAGCAGGTCGGCCAGCGGCTCCAGGCCGTTCTCGCGGGCGATCTGCGCCTTGGTTCGCCGCTTGGGCTTGTACGGCAGGTAGAGGTCCTCCAGCCGGGCCTTGGTGTCCGCCGCCTCGACCTGCGCCCGCAGGTCATCGGTGAGCTTGCCCTGCTCCTCGATCGAGGCGAGGATCGCGGCGCGGCGCTCCGCAAGCTCGCGCAGGTACTGCAGCCGCTCCTCGAGCGTGCGCAGCTGCGCGTCGTCGAGGGTTCCCGTGGCTTCCTTGCGGTACCGGGCGATGAACGGAACGGTGGCGCCCCCGTCGAGCAGCTCGACTGCGGCGGCGACCTGGCCCTCG